>WNGB01013533.1_pt1 | contig 14341 bp, 8 predicted proteins | sample 5400681 | NCBI WGS metagenome assembly WNGB01 (sample SAMN13153367, study PRJNA577476) | soil metagenome | isolation source: 115 cm soil or saprolite under grassland replicate 2 | place: USA:California | collected 2016-06-15 | reverse complement strand
CCCAACTCCTCGGACAACACGAACTGAAGAGCGCAGTTCTCCAGCGTGTCCAACTTGGAGAACGACACGCGGATGCTCTCGTGCAGCGGCCGGTCGGAGCCCGTCCAGTCTCGCTGGAACCACCACCGGGCCGGGTTGTCCCCGAGAGCCAGCATTCCTCGAAGGGCCGCCAGACGACGTTGTGGAGCCTGCGAGGTATCGGCGAACGCTCGTCGCCATGTTGCCGCCGCCTCGGCGACCGACAGTGGCTCGGCGAACGGCCCGCTCGGAGCGGTCATCCAGGCCACCCCGAGCTCTGAAACGAACCGCGACCTGGCCGTGAGCACCGTGGCCTCGGCGTGGGGATCGCTGGCGGTGAACACGACCCGGCGGCGGGCTCGGCTCGCCACCACGTTGAACAGCCTCCTTTCGTCCCACAACCTGAGACGATTCAGGTCGGACTGGGAAACGCGCCCGTCGAGCGAGGCGAGGTCAAACATCGGCTCCGGTCGGGACAGGCTGGGAAAGTTGCCCTCGGTGGCGCCCACGACGATGACCGTGTCGAACTCTCGCCCGGCCGCGCCGTGGGCTGTGAACACCCGGACCGCATCGGGTTGCCGCTCCTCGGGGAGTTCGGCCAACCCCGGCCCTTCCTCCCCCGCCTCGAGTACCTCCAGGAACGCGATGACCGAGGCGTCGGTCTGCTCGCCGGCTCTGGAGACGGCTTCGGAGAGGGCCAGAACCGCATCCAGGCTCCTGGCGCCCTCGGGTGATCGCTCGCCGGCCTCCACCAACCTCCGGGCGTAAGGCAACCTCCGCCACAGGATCGAGAAGGCATCCAGGACCGAGCGACCGGCCACTGCCTCGGCTTCCACCAGGACGACGGAGAGAAACCGCAGCTCCGATGCCTCCTCCGGGGTCAACCCGTCGGTTCGCCGCAGCGCAGCCGAAGGCGGCTGAGCCTCGGCCAGGGCCGCCCGCACCAGTCCCCTGGCCGCCGCCGGCGACAGCCGGACCAGCTCCGAGGTGAGGATCGATTCGGCCAGCCCGTCGCGGTCCTGAGGCCGGGCCAGCCATCGAAGCGCCAGCACGAACGGGAAGGTCGCCGGCTCGGCGAGCAGGGAAAGCCCGCCTTCCGGCGTCGTTCGCGGCACGCGGGCATCGTCGAGCGCGCGGAGCACCCCCCCGACGTGGCTGCTCTCTCGCCGGACGACGACGGCGAGGTCACCCCATGGCACCCCGTCCTCGACATGGATGCGCCTCATCTCCCGGGCCACCGCGGCCGCCTCCTCTGATGTGTGGGGCGTGGACCACGCTTCGTACACGGGTGTCTCGCATCTATGAGCGGTGCCGAGCGACACGTGCTCGGCCGTGGGAAGCTGCTCCAGGAAACGACGGAGCGGAACATCGGTCGTCCCCTTGAACGAGAAGATGTGCGATCCCTCGTCCCCCGCGACCACCAGGCTTTGCACACCCAACCCCACGATCAGCGCCTCCTCGGCAAACGTCGCCTCCTGGTAGTCGTCGACCAGCAGGTGGTCGAACAACGGCTCGCCCTGGTCCGCGGCGGCGGCCGCCTGGTTGACCAGCCCGCCGTAGTCGATCACCCCGACGTCGTCCAGGACCTGGAGATAGCGACGATAGAACTCGGCCAGCTCGCGCCATCCAGGCTGGCCGGAAGCCTCGGCCTTCGCAGAGATCTCCTCCGGTGTCACCAGGGCTTCCTGTGCCCGAAGGATGAGCTGCCGCACCTCGTCGGCGAATCCTCGGAGGGAGAGCATGGCCCCGTAGGCCGGCCAGTCGACAGGATCCTCTCCGTGGAGGAGTTCCTGCACCTTGGAGAACTGATCGATGGCCGCAAGGATGTCCGGCGGGCGCCGATAGCCCAGCAACTCGAAGCGGGCCCCGACCACATGGTTGGCCAGGCCCTGGACGGTCATGAGCTTCATCCCCGGGAGGGGACGCGAGAGCCGCCGGAGCAGCGCCCGCCGAGCCGCGTTTCGAGACTGCTTCGTTCGGACCACCATGGCTACTCGTTCGGGATCGCCTCCATCCTCGATCAACCGAGCGAACCGTTCCTGAAGCACGGCAGTCTTGCCAGTCCCCAGGCCGCCGGTGAGGAGAAGTGCGCCCCGCCGGTGGTCGAGGACCTTGGATTGGTCGGGATCGGGCTCGAAGGTCATCGATACCGCATGCTAGCCGCGGGGTATGACAGGCGAAACGATGGGCCCACGGTAGAGCTTCTCACCTGCTTCGACCGGGATGGGCAGCTTGTTCTGGGGTGGAGGGAGCGCGCAGGTCGCATACGGCGTGAACACACAAGGAGGGTTGTAGGCCTTGTTGAAGTCGACCATCACGCCCCCATGGTCGTCGGGCTGTGGCGCGTACAGGTAGCGCCCGCCCCCGTAGGTCTCCGAGCCGTTGGTCAGATCACCGAAGATGATGAACAGATCTGTCTCTCCTTCCTCCAGGAACGCGTCGATGCCGTATGTCACGCCTTGGTGTTCGAACACCAGCGCTCCGGGCACCTGGTAGGTCTCCTCCATGCCGACCACGGTTGGCACCCGAGAGGTCCCCGGAGGGTCGTATCGCTCGAAGCGAGCCCGAAATCGCCACCGAGGATCGAGCGGGTAGTACTCGATCCCGGTGAAGGACCTCCTGGCGGGACTGGCGGAATCTTTCACCCGCACGGCCAGCCGGTCCGCCCGACGGATCACATAGAAGCTGAGCGACCCGAGCCGGAGGAGGGCTGGATCCCCTTGGGAGTCGTCCCGCAGATTCAGGGCGATGACAGGCTCGCCGTCGTGGGTGACTCCGACCTCAGGTTCGAACGTCGCCGTGATCGTGCCGCCCGCGACCGTGATGCTACCGACGCGGCTGGGACCTCCAGGAAGCTGTACCCGGCTCTCGGGGTTCGACCCGACGGAGTTCTCGCCTTGTTGCAGCCAGGCCAACCCGACAACCGTGAGCCACCCGTCAGACCCCGTCAGGCGAGCGACTCTGTTCTCCCGCCATCGAAGGACTTCCTCCTCGTGCATCGACATGGTCCGGTGAACCCAGTTGTTGAATCAGTCGACTGTTCCGGTCCGGGGTGCGGCTCCGATCCGGGCCTGGCGCTCGATGGCGTCGTTGAACGTGCGGTAGGCGCCGGCGGGATCCCACCCCATGGCGCCCTCCGATTCCGGCACGAGCCTCACCCCCAACCGCTCGGAATCGGACCGTGCCTCGGCAGCTGCCCTGAACCATTGGAGCGAGCCGGGGGGCAGGACCACGGGGCCTGCCGTCCCGTACGAACGCAGCGATGGATCGTCGAACACCACCGGGGTCGGACGGAAGATCCTACGGATCGCCCGACGCACGGACTCGTCTTCGGCTTCGACGTCGAGAACGCCGACGCGAGCGTCTGCGTCGGCATCGCCGAATCGTGGGCAGCGAGGACGTCCGTGAGCTCCAGCCGTTCCTCCTCGGTGAAGCCCCTGGCCCTCAGCGCGGCCCACTGCAGCTCGACCGGATGGGGAAGCGTCATCATCCCGGCCAGGACGAGCCGCCGCAAGCGTAAGGCTTCGGATTTCCAGGCCTCCGACCGAACGATCGGCCCGAGCTCCTCCCACACTCTGGCCAGCGCCGAGGGCCATCTGGCCAGCAACCGAAGCGGCACCGGCGGCGAGGGGAGCGCCATCTCGTTCACCACCTGTGCCAGGATCGGTCGGATGTCCTGCGAGGCTGGCTGGAAGGACATCCACCGCTGCCACTCGGGCACCCCTCTTCGGACGGGGGGCTCCTCCCGGCCCGTTCCAGAGATCCGCTCCTTGCGGACCGCCCGATACAGGGCGTGGACGACGATCTGAGCCTTCGCCGTCGCCAGGTGGGCTGCTCGGGTCGATTCCTCGATCCGCCTGATCTCCTCTTCTGACAGATCTCCGTCGAGGCGCTTGCGCAGGTCGGGAAGATCGAATCTCACTCGGAGCACATCGGCCGCGTCCGATCGGATCCTCCTGGCCAGGGCGAGGAAGCTCTTGCCGACGTTGGGACGGATGGCGGACCACGCGGCCGTGAAGAACACCGGGTAATTGGCTGCGGCCTCAACGCCCGGGTCGAGCCACCCGGTTCGAAGGGTCTGGCGGACGTCGTCCCGGACGGCTCCGAGCACCGCGGCGACCTCGACCGGCGCGGACGATCCCTTCATGAGGTTGCCCTGCTCGCCTTACTCACCCGCGTCAGCGGGATGCACGGTCATTGGCCGGTCTCCTGGCGCACCGCTCCGCACGCCTGAGTTCAGGACCCGAAAAACCCGTTGTTGCACCGCGGTGGAATCTGGCAGCAACTGAGCCTATCAGCGAAATCGGCGACCCGACCCCCCGATTTTTCGCCCACCGATCTGACGTCCGAACTGCGCGGTACACTCCGGCGCGAGAGGGGGCTCCCACGGTGGACCCAGTGCCCGACGAGATCCCTCTCCCCCTCGCAGAACCCCCTCCCTCCTGGCTCGCCCATCTTCGGGCGTGCACCAACGGGTGCCTCCGCGACTTGGAAGCCGGTCAGGTCCTTCTCCGAGAAGGGGAACGACCCCCTTACTTCTGGGTCATCCAGAGCGGAGCGGTGGCGCTGGCGTCGACCACTCCATCGGGCCGAAGGGCGACCGTCGCGATCCTCGGTCGGGGAGCTGTCCTCGGCGAGCCACGAATGAGCCCGAACGCCAGCCTCTCGCATTCGGACCTGGTGTCCCTTCCAGAGGCCCGGGCTCTCATCACGAGTACGGTCTGCTCCGTCCCATTCCCGGCGCTTCGCGTAGCAATGGCATCGGATCCGCACCTGGCCTGGTGGATTGTCGTCGCCGTGAGCCGGAGAGCGAGCCAGATTCAGCGCACCCTCGCCCGGACGCTCGCCTTGCCGGTGCCTCTTCGCCTCCTCGGCGTGCTCGAGGATCTCACCGCAGAGTACGGGAGCCCCGGTCCGGCCGGCGTCGGCATCGAGGTGCCCCTCACTCAGGACCTCCTCGCCTCCATGGTCGGTGTCACCCGGGAGAGCGTGAACCGCGCCATCGGGGACCTCGAGCGAGAAGGACTGGTGCGAAGGGCCGGACTTCGCTACGTGCTGTCCCGGCCATCCGTCGTCTCGGAGGACGGCCGGATGTGAGCACCACCTCCCGCTTCCCTGGTTCGTCCCGTGGCGGGTGGGGCCTCCTGCAGCGCCGCCACCCCACACCGGTCGCACAGTCTCGACCCCGGCATGACCGGCCGCCCGCACCGTTCACAACTCGCCCCCGAGGCCAGCGCGAACCGTTCGTCGACAGGCCGTCCGATCCGAGTCACTCGCCCCTCCCTCGCGAGCTTCAGCAGGTGTGCCAACACCGATCTGGCCGCCGCCGGATACAGCTCCAGCGGATATTCGGAATAGATACCCGGCACCAGCTCTTCGGCCGTGCGAGGACCGTCCTCCAGCCCGGCCAGCACCTGCCTCTCCCGATCCTTCCGATGGTCCACATACTCGCGGAGCTTCTCGACGGCCGACCAGACGGCGGACCCGTGACCGGGGAAGATGACACGCGGGGCCAGGGACAACATGATCGAGAGCGAGCGCATGTAGGCGGCCATGTCCCCCTCGGGTGGGTCGATCATGCTCGTGCCCTGCCCCAACACGGCGTCACCGGTGAACAGCGCGCCCGATTCGCGCTCGAAGAACACGAGATGGTCGCGGGTATGGCCGGGAGTGTGCACGGCGCGAAGGATGGCGTCCCCTCCCGGCACGATGGCACCGCCTGCCAGCTTGCGTTCGTTCGCCATGGGCCGATAGGCGAGCACCGGCGCTCCAGACCGGTCGGCCAGCAGGGCGGCGCCGGGAGCGTGGTCGGGATGATGGTGGGTGAGGAGGATCGCTCCCACCGGTTCCGACTCGCGGTGGACCTCCCGGATGTGCTCTGGATCGTCCGGGCCCGGATCGATGACCAGCGACGGTCGCGCCCCGACGATCCACGTGTTCGTGCCCTGTAGCGTGAACGGGCCCGGATTGGGCGCGAGCACTCTCAAGATGCGCGGCACATTCCGAATGATGGCAGAGCCTGGCGCGCCCTTGCCCCATCGGACCGTGGCCTGCGACCCTTGTGTGGAGATGGCCAGGCGAGGGAAACCCACCACCGCCAGTCTCGCGGAGCGCCTCCGGCGCCGGATCGTCGCCGGCGGTCCCATCACGTTTGCCCAGTTCATGGAGTGGGCGTTGTACGACCCTGATGCGGGCTTCTATGCGCTTCTTCCCGTGGGCGAAAAGGGCCACTTCGTGACCAGCCCCCACCTTTCGCCCGTGTTCGGACGGCTGGTGGCTCGCCAAGTGGCCGAGTTCTGGGAGCTGCTCGACCGGCCGGCGCCGTTCGATGTCGTCGAGGTGGGGGCGGGGGACGGGACCATGGCCCACCAGATCCTCGGAGCACTGCCCGACGAGGTGACTCAGCTTGTCCGGTTCAGGGCGGTGGAACGGAGCGCAGCCGCCCGCCAAGCTCTGGAGGCGAGTGGATTCGAGGCCTTAGAGAGCCTGAGCGACATCACGAGCCCGATCGTGGGGTGTGTCATCGCCAACGAGCTTCTCGACAACCTCCCCTTCCACCGCCTCCGCGGAGCCTCCCAGGGTGTGGCGGAGCTGTTCGTCGGGGTGGAGGGCGATCGATTCGTCCTGGTGGAGGGCCCGCCGTCATCCGAAGCGCTCCTGGATCTGGCCCCGACCCTGGCGCCGGGGAAGGAGTTCGTGGTGAGCCCGGCGACGCTCGAATTCGTCGATCGCGCCGCGGCCGTCCTGGAGCGCGGCTACGTCTGGATGGTGGATTACGGGTTCGTGGATGAGACGGTACCCCGGTCAGTGCACGGCTACCGCGACCACCGGGTGCACGACGACCTGCTGACCCAGCCGGGATCGACGGACATCACCGCAGGAGTGGACTTCGCCGCCCTGGCCCGGCACGCTCGAAGCCGCGGGCTCCGTGTGTGGGGACCCGTTTCGCAGCGCGACGCTCTTCTGTCTTTGGGTTTCCGTGACCTCGACGAGCGGGCTCAGGCTCGCCAGGTGAAGGCGTTGAACGCGCGCCGGGGGATCGACGCCCTCAGGATCTACTCGGACCGCAACCGGGCCAATCTCCTACTGGGCAGGGAGGGACTGGGCGCGTCGTGGGTCCTCTGCCTCGGCACGGACGCGACGGCGACCCCGCGCTCGGTCCGGTCTCGCTGAGGCGATCGGTCAGCGATCGACATCGCCGACCACGAAGAACACGCTGCCCAGGATGGCGATCAGATCGGGCACCAGGGTGCCCGGAAGGAGCGCCGGGATCATGGCCACGTTCGAGAAGGACGCCGTGCGCATCTTCATCCGGTACGGGAAGTCGCCGCCGTCTCCGACGACGTAGTAGCCCATCAGGCCCAGGGGGTTCTCGGTCCGCATGTAGATCTCACCCTGGGGAACCTTGATCTTCTTCGGGAGCTTGGGTGAGATGTACTGGCCGGCGGGCAGCTTCTCGAGGCACTGCTCGACGATCTTGCACGACTCCCACATCCTCTGGACCAGCACCCACAACCGGTCGTAGCAATCGCCGTTCTGGCCGACCGGGACGTCGAACTCAACCTCTCCGTATTTCTCGTACGGCTCGTCCTTGCGTGGGTCCATGGGGACGCCGGAGGCGTGCAGCACCGGCCCCGAGCAGCCGTAGGCCGTCGCCACCTCGGGGGGAAGCACTCCGATCCCCTTGGTCCGAGCGTGGATGATCTCGTTCCCCATGATGAGGGTCTCGAAGTCGACGAGCTTCTTGCGGACCCAGCTCAGCACCTCCGCTGACCGCTTGAGGAAGCCTTTTGGCAGGTCGTCCTTGAGCCCGCCCACCCGTACGTACGAGTGGTGCATGCGGGCTCCGGTGGCGGCCTCCATGAGGTCCTGGATCATCTCCCGCTCGCGGAACGCGTAGAACACGGGAGTCATCGCCCCGAGCTCGAGCGGGTAGGAGCCCGTGAACATCAGATGGTTCAGGAGCCGGTTCCACTCCGCCAGCATGGTGCGGATCCACTGGGCCCGGTCTGGGACATCGATCTCGAGCATTCGCTCCACCGCGATGACCCACCCCAGCTCGTTGTTCAAGGCGGAGAGCCAGTCGTGCCGGTTCATCAGCACCAGGACCTGGCGAGGATCGCGGTACTCGGCGAGCTTTTCCGCGCCCCGGTGCATGTAGCCGATCACCGGTTCGGCCCGGATGATCATCTCCCCATCGAGCTCGAGGATGATCCGCAGCACCCCGTGGGTCGAAGGGTGTTGGGGGCCGATGTTGAGGATCATCTCCTCGGTTCGAAGCGGCCCTTCGGCAACCACTTCGATGCCACCGCCGCGGAGCATCCAGGCGTCGCTGGCGGCGGTGAACGCCGCGCGCTCCCTGACATCCATCAGTGAGCAGGGTAACAGAGGGCCATCAGCCCAGCTGTGCCAGCACCTGACGTGCTCGGGCCTGTTGGCGGACGGAGCGCAGCTCGTCGAAGACTGTCAACGCGCGACCGAGAGCGGAAGCTGCTTCGGCATTGCGACCGCTCGCGACGAGCGCCTCCGCGCGCGACAGCTCGGTGCAGGCCGCTTCCCACCTCGCTCCGAGGTCGGTGAACGTGTCCTGGGCGCGCTTGAGGAGTGGGAGGGCGTGATCCAGGTCCTCGGCACCTGTGGCGGCCGCCCGACCCTCCAGCCGATCGGCGAAGGCGGCCAGCGCGACGGCGCCGCCGGCAAGGGCGTGAGCCCGGGAGCGCTCGACAACCTCGCTCGCGTCACCCCATCTCTTCTCGTAGGCGACGACGTCGCACTCCGATTCCAGCAGCAGCGCCCGGTGGACCCCGGTGTGCAAGACCTCATAGTCCGAGAGCATGGCGCGGGCTTCTTCGAATTCGCCGCGAAATCCGAGCACCAGGAGGATCCATGGAGCCGCGCTATGGTAACTGCCCATCTGCTCGGCCATCCGCCGGATGATCGACAGATAGCGGTCGGCGGCGGCGCGGTTTCCGCGAAGTTCGTGGATGTACCCGGCCGCCCCGAACACCCTCCACGAGAAGCCGGGTGGCGACTCTTTCCGGTCTCCCAGCGCTCTCTCGGCCGCGCCCGCCGCAGCGAGCGCTCCATCCCAGTCGCCCAACCGCGTCTTCGCGACCACGGCCCACGAGCGGCAGTGCAGCTGCACACCAGGATGGGAGCCGGCTCTTATCCCTTCCTCGGCGTAACGCAGCGATTCGGCGTAGTGGCCCACGTGGAAACTCGTCCAGGCTGCGACTCCGTACATATCCCCGAGCTCCATAGGATCTTGAAGCTGGGGAATGAGTTGGACTCGCCGCTCGGCGTTTCTCAGGGCCCCAACGTCGTCGCCCTGGTTCATCAAGATGCCACCGAGTCCGTCCAGGGCTGCGGAAGCGAGATCCGGCCGGTTCAGACGACGTGCCATCGCCACGGCGCGCTCCCCCGCCTCTTTGGCCTCCGCGATCGCCTCGTCTCCGCTGGCGACCTCGGGGAACGCGTACGGCCAGAACGACCTGCCGGTGAGCAGCCGGGCGAGTTCCTCATTGTCTTCGTCACCGGCACGCCGAAGACCGATCTCGAGATACGGCGCCACCTCGGATTCGGGGGGTAGCGTGGCCATGGATCCCGGCCACCGCAGAGGAACTTCCACTGTCCGGGCGCAGATCCGTGCGATCGCCCGAGTGTCTTCGGGTACGCCGGCCAGTCGGATGTCGGCCGCTTCCTTGAAATAGCGGTACGCAAGGTTCCCTTGATAGTTGGTCTGGTACGCGTTGCCGAGCGCCTCCAGCGCCTCGGCTCGTTCCACGTCGGTCCCGGCGATGGAGGCCGCGTGTTCGGCCAGTCGCTCGGCCTTCTGGACGACGAGCTTGCTCCAGGCATCCGTCGAGGCCAGCAGCAAATACTCGAACGCCTTGCGACGCAACCACTCCACGAGGTCGCCCTTGGCTCGGGCCTCCTCGAGGATGCCCCGGTGCGCTTGGGCGTAGTGGTGCGCGAGCAACTCAGCGAACTCTCGCTTGCGCTCCCCGGCGGTGTCTTCGATCCATGTGGCCACTGTTGCGTGAGCCGTGGCGCGGTCTCGACGAGGTAGCGAGTCGTACGCGACGTCACGCGTGAGGATGTGCTTGAAGGTGTACTCGCGATCGCCGGCCATGGACGAACCCAGCCGGGCAAGGACCAGTTCGCGGTCTTCAAGCCGGCCCAAGATGTCTTCCACCTGTTCGGCGTCGCCGTTCAGCAGGCGCCCCACGGGTCCGGTCCAGAAGATGCGCCCCACAACGGCAGCGGATTGCAGGGTCTTCTTCTCCTCGGCGGCCAGCAGGTCGATCCGGGCGGCGAGCACACCCTGGATCGTGTCCGGGATCACGACATCGCCAATCGAACTCGCCGCTCGCCAACGGTCTCCGCGTCGCACGATCCGTCCCTCGTCGATCAGGTGTCGGATGATTTCTTCGAGGAAGAACGGGTTGCCTTCCGCTCGCCGAAGGATCTCGTCGTGGACCTCGCGCGGAAGCGCCTCCACTGACAACAGGAACCCGACCAGTTGGTCGGCCTCGTCCGGTGACAGCGGATCCAAGAAGATCGAAGAGAAGCTGCGTTTTCCGCCGCCCCAGGTCGGCCGGCGCTGGGTCAGCTCCGGGCGAGCCGGGCAGACGAACAGGACGCTTGCCTGCACCCTGTCGGCCAGCTCCTCGAGAAGGTCGAGGAGCGCGTTGTCAGCCCAGTGAATGTCCTCGATCACCACGATGGTCGGCTCGCGGCTCCCGAGGACGGAGAAGAACACTCGCCACGCGGTGTGGGTCTCCAGACGAACCTGACGAGGCGGGAGCTCGGAGAACCGGAACTCCGGATCTTCGAGGCCAAGGGTGTAGGCCAGGGCAGCGGAGGTCCTGGCCGGGTCGGTCGAGCGGTCCGCGGTGAGCGCGTCCGTTCCGGCCGCTCTCAACTTCTCCAGCGCGACCTGCGGAGGATCGCTGTCCAGGACGCCGGCGTATCCCTTCAGGATCTCAGCGAGGGGCCAGTACGTGACACCCTCCCCGTATGGCAGGCAACGTCCTCGAACGACCGACGTCGAGGGGCTCCGTTCCCCCGCCGCGTCCACGAACTCCGCCGTCAGGCGGCTCTTGCCGACACCTGCGTCACCGTAGATGGTGACGAGATGCGGGCGTCCTTCCGAGGCGACGCGGTCGTAGATCGACGACAGCAGGTGGAGCTCGCGGTCGCGCCCAACCATCGGAGCGCGCAGGCCGGGAACACCGCGCTCGCCGCCCTGTTCGTCCCCCACTAGCTGGAGGGCCGTGATCACCTGGCCTTTCCCCTTGAGTTGGAGCGGACCCAGGTCTCGGAAGGTGAACCCCCGCGCTGCCTTCGCCGTTCGCTCCGACACCACGACTTGACCTGGCTCTGCGGCTTGTTCGAGCCGTGCTGCCACGTTCACGGCGTCGCCGGTCACCATGCCTTCGCCCGGCCTGGGGGTCGGCTGTGCCAGCACCTCGCCGGAATTGATTCCGATCCGGACCTCCAGTGTCACGCCGTGCGTCAAGGTCAGGTCATCGTTCAACGCGTGCAGGCGCCGCCGCATTCTCAGCGCGGCACGCAACGCTCGGGCCGCGTCGTCCTCATGGGCCTTCGGCACACCGAACGCCGCCATCACAGCGTCGCCGATGAACTTTTCGACGGTGCCCCCTTCAGCCTGAATCTCCTCCCGCATGGCGTCGAAGTACGCGCTCATGACGTCCTTCAGGCGCTCCGGATCGAGTCGTTCCCCGAGCGAGGTGGAACCGGTGACGTCCGCGAACAGCACCGTGACGAGCTTCCGCTCCCGGACTGAAGGCGTCTCCGCGAGGGGGGTCGCGCAATTCAGACAGAACCGAGCGCGCTCGGGATTCTCCTCCCCGCAGTTGGGACAGATCACCACAAGCGGAGTGTACGGCGGGGTGACTCGACGTCTCGTCACCCCGCCGGCAATGGATGAGTCTTGGCTGCGTTACCGTTACGCCCCATGGATTTCTCCATCCCGGATGAGTATCAGGATCTCCTGGCGAGCTTTCGCGCGTTCTTGATGCGCGAAGTCCGCCCGGTAGAGGAGCAGTACGCCGTGCAGCTCCAGGACGACGCGTTCACCGAGGAGATGCGCCAGGCGGGCCTGGCCCTGCGGCGTGCCTCTGCGGGGCTCGGGTTCTACGGCGCTCACATGCCCGGGTCGGTTGGCGGATGGGGCCTGTCGAACCTCGGGTACACCCTGCTGGTCGAGGAAGGTGGGAAGTCCGGCCTCAGATTCGCGAGCTTCGTCCTGGGTCCCCCGAACCCGGAGGCCCCCACTCCACTCCTGATGGAGCTTCCCGCGCACCTCCACCCGAAATACGTCGAGCCCCTGGTCCGGGCCGAGACCACCATGTGCTTCGCATTGACCGAGCCCGAGGCCGGCTCGGACGCTCAGGCCATCCGCACGACGGCGAGGCTGGAGGGCGACGAATGGATCATGAACGGTCGGAAGCACTTCATCACCAACGGAGCGCACGCAGACGTGGCCGTCGTATTCGCCGTGACTGATCCCGAGCGACGGGCCGACGGAGGCATCACGGCGCTCCTGGTCGAGCGCGACGCACCCGGGTTCATCGTCGGCCGGAACCAGAAGACCCTGGCGGGGGACACGAACCAGGCCGAGTTGATCTTCGAAGACTGTCGGGTCCCCAAGGAGAACGTGATCGGAGAGATCGGGTACGGCTTTCAGTCTGCCATGAGGTTCCTGAATGGCGGGCGGGCCTACATCGGGGCCCTGTGCGTGGGCATCGCCGATTACCTGGTGCGCATCTGCACGGAATACGCCAAGGACCGGAAGACGTTCGGCAAGCCCATCGGCAAGTACCAGGCGGTCCAATGGATGCTGGCCGACTCCGCCCTCGAGCTGCACGCGGCCAGGCTCATGACCTACCACCTGGCATGGCTCGTCGACCGGGGCGAGTACCCCATCAAGGAGTCCTCCATGGTCAAGCTGAACAACACTGAGATGGTGAACCGAGTAGCGGATCGAGCCGTGCAGATCTACGGAGGGGTGGGGCTGCTCACCGAGGGCCCCGTCGAACGCATCTTTCGCTGGGTTCGGATGCTTCGCATCGTGGAGGGCACCAGCGAGATCCAGCGCCTGGTCATCGCCCGCTCGCTGGGCCTGTAGAAATGCAGGCCGGTCACACGGTCCGCCGCTTCGGGTAGCGCTCCTGGCGCTTGAGGCGGGCAACCCGACCTTGGGCACGGTACCCGGCGAACGCCGCGACGAGATTCGAACCGAGCAGCACCAGCAATCCCTGGGCATGTCCGGGGTCGCCGAGTCGCACCAGCTCGTAGCTGGCAAGGCCGATCCCCCCGATACCAAAGAGGATTGCGCCACCGGCAAGAAGCGAGGCCACCCAGCGACGCCGCGTGCGCCAAAGGCGCAGCCCCGCCAGGAACAGGACGACCCCTTCGATCGCCACCAGCGCCCCGGAGCGAAACTCCGCCCCGACGTGGCTCTCTGCGTTCGACCCGAACGAACTCCACGGCAGGAAGATGCTCAGCAGGATCAGCGACCCTGCCGCGCAGATGAGGCCACCGGGGACACGGACATTGAGCGTGCTCACGTCGCCATCGGTAGGCGTGAACTGCCCGATGGGTCTGGGCGGCGGCCCAGTAACGACCTGGGGCCCTTCGGGCAACACGGCCGTTTGTTTCATGGTTTCGGCAGGCATGGTCGAGCCTCTGCCGGCCGCAGCTCCGATGGGGACGGGTACAGTGTCCACTTCCGGAGGGGCATGCCCGGGCCGGAGGTCGATCAATAGCCCTTCTCGCTCGTTCGTGCCCACTGGAACGAAGGCGGGTATCGAAGCCCCCTCGAGCGATTCGCGAAGCGCTTCTCTCCACTCCCAGGAGGAGGAGAACCTCTTCGAGGGATCCATGTGCAGTCCTCCGGCCAGAGCCCTGGCGAGGGCGCGAGGCACATCGGGGCGGATGGTCTCGATCGGTGTCGCTTCCTGTTCGAGCCGCGCCAAGTCGGCCGGGGACTCGACGCCGAAGGGAGCCCGCCCGCTCAAGATCTCGTGGAGGACCACCGCAGCCGAAAAGACGTCGCTGCGGTAATCGACGCTCGCGGCTCGTGCAGGATCCGCTTGCTCCGGGGCCATGTAGTGGGGGGATCCCACGACCATCGTGTGGCCGAGGACACCCTCCAGCCGCCGGGCGATCCCGAAGTCCCCGAGCAGCGTCCTCTCCGTCGCCACGGGCTTCCCATCGCGGCGGAGAGCCTCTTGGCGTTCCCGCGGAACGCTCCTGAACAGGACATTGCTCGGCTTCACATCTCTGTGGACGATAC
>WNGB01026500.1_pt1 | contig 14344 bp, 8 predicted proteins | sample 5400681 | NCBI WGS metagenome assembly WNGB01 (sample SAMN13153367, study PRJNA577476) | soil metagenome | isolation source: 115 cm soil or saprolite under grassland replicate 2 | place: USA:California | collected 2016-06-15 | reverse complement strand
CGGACGTGGTGGTGATCGCCACCCCGCCTGGCTTCCGCCCGATCCACTTCGAGGAGGCCGTGCGCCAGGGAAAACACATCTTCATGGAAAAACCGGTGGCCGTCGACGGCCCCGGCGTGCGTCGTGTCCTGGCCGCGGCGGAACAGGCCAAGCAGAAAAACCTTAAAGTCGGCGTGGGCCTGCAGCGACGTCATCAACTGGGCTACTTGGAAACTCTTCAGCGCTTGCAGGACGGGGCCATCGGCGACTTCGTCGCCATGCGCGTCTATTGGAACGGCGGCCCCGTCGGCCCCAAGGCCAAACGCGCGGACCTGGAAAAAAGCATGGGCCGGCCGCCGACCGAGATGGAGTATCAGGTCCGTAATTGGTACATGTTCAACTGGCTGTGCGGTGACCACATCGTCGAGCAACACATTCACAACCTGGACGTGGCCAACTGGGTGCTCGGCGGCTCTCCGCTTCGCGCCTGGGGCATGGGCGGGCGCGCCTACCAGAAGGGCGTGGACAGCGGCGAAATCTTCGACCACCACGCCGTGCAATACGAATACGCCAATGGCGTTCGCGTTATCAGCGAATGTCGCCAGATCCCGAGCTGCTGGAGCAGCGTGTCCGAACATGTCCATGGCACGAAGGGAACCTGCGACGTGGGCGCCTATACGATTCGTGGAGCCAACGCCTGGAAGTTCCGCGGTGGCGGCAAGGACCCCTACCAGCAGGAGCACGACGATCTCTTCGACGCCATCCGCAACGACAAACCCTACAACGAAGCCGAGCGCGGGGCGAAAAGTTCGCTCACGGCGATCCTGGGCCGCATGTGCACCTATTCCGGCAAGGAAATCGCCTGGGAGGATGCCTTGAACTCTCAACTCGACCTGATGCCTTCCGAGTTTACGTGGGACGCCAAGCCGAAGGTGTTGCCGGACGAGAACGGGCTTTATCCTTACGCCATCCCGGGCAAGACCGTGGCGCTCTAGGCCGGCCAGGTCGCGCGGTGTCCGGGGCGATTCAGGATTTACGATTTACGATGTACGATTTACGAGTCGCAACGGGCTCAACGATCGGAGCGTGACGAGCTGGGCCGGTGGTTGTCTGAGACTCTTCGTGCGCGGCAAGTGGATTTGAACTTCGAACTTTGAACTTCGAACTTTGAACTTTGAACTTTGAACCTTGAACTTCGAACTTCGAACTTTGAACTCTGAAGTTCGAACTTCGAATATTGACGAACGCGACCCGCCCCTTAGGTTGCGCCATGAATAAGTTCCTCAGCCTTCTTTCCGCGGAGACGCCATTGCCGGCTGGTCCACCAGGTCCCACTCCCGAACCCCCGGCCGACGCCTCACTCCTGGACGGGTATTCGCAAACCGTGTGCCGCGTGGTCGACACGGTCAGTTCCAGTGTGGTGAACATCGAATCGCGCCGGGCCGATTCGAGGACCGGCGCGCGGGAAACCCGCGGCGGAGGTTCGGGGTTTATCATCAGCCCGGATGGCCTGGTGCTGACGAACAGCCACGTGGTGCACGGCGCTTCGAGCCTCGGGGTCACCCTGGCCGACGGCCGCCGACCCGACGCGGTCCTGGTCGGCGAAGATCCCGACACCGATTTGGCCGTGTTGCGGCTTTATGCGCCCAACTTGAAGGCCGCCGTCATGGGGGAATCGAAAAACCTCAAGGTCGGACAGATCGCCGTGGCCATCGGCAACCCGTACGGTTTTCAGGCCACGGTCACCGCCGGCATCGTCAGCGCGCTGGGACGCTCCATGCGCGCCCGGTCCGGCCGGTTGATGGACGAGATCATCCAGACCGATGCCGCGCTCAATCCGGGCAATTCCGGCGGCCCGCTGGTCAACTCGCGCGGGGAAGTCATCGGCGTGAACACCGCGGTCATCCTTCCGGCGCAGGGCATCTGCTTCGCCATCGGCATTGACACGGCCAAATACGTGGCCGGCTGGCTGGTGCGCGACGGGCGCATCCGGCGCAGTTACATCGGGGTCGGCGGCCAGAACGTGAAAGTGCCCCGCCTCCTCGTGCGCCACCACCGCCTGCCCGTGGAAAGCGGCTTGCTCGTCGTCCACATCGAACCGGGCGGCCCTGGCGATCGAGCGGGACTGCGCCAGGATGATGTCATCATCGAGTTTGACGGCCACCCGGTCCCGGGGATCGACGCGTTGCACAAGCTGCTGACCGAGGAAAAAATCGGCAAACGCTTCCGCGCGGTCATCCTGCGGCGGACTGAGCGATTGTCCGTCGAGCTCGTGCCGGCTGAGTCGGACGCCGCGGTCTGACCAGTGACAAGTCGGTCCAAGGGGAGGGAGAGCGTCCAACATCCCGACTTGCCGCTTGCCTCCGGCCGCCCGGCGGGGCACCCTCCCGGCATGAATCCCAAGCGCCTCGTCCTTGCCATTGTCGCCGTGTTTGTTGGAGTCTGGATCACCGATTTTCTTATCCACGGCCTGTGGTTGCAGAGCGACTATCGGGCAACCATGAACCTTTGGCGACCCGAAGCCGAGTTGCAAGCGCACATGGGCTGGCTGATGCTCGGCCAATTTTTGGCCGCGGCGATGTTCGTGGGGATCTGGGCGCAGGGATTCGCGGGCCAGAGCTGCCTGGGGTGCGCGTGTCTCTACGGGGTGGTCATGGCGCTGTTCAGCCAGGCCGCCACTTTGATCACCTACGCGGTGCAGCCTCTTCCCGCGTCCATCGCGGTGAAGTGGTTCGGCTCGGGCGTCGCCCAGGGCGTGGTGATGGGTGTGATCGCGTTCTTCGTTTACCGGCCGAAGCCAGCCGGGAGCCAGCCGAAGCAGTAACTTCCCCCACCGCCACCTTCGTCAGCGCTCGCGCTTGCGGCGCAGCTCTTTCACGAGGGCCTTCCACGGCAGGGTATTGATCACATCGGATTTCTCCAGCCACCCTTTGCGGGCGATCCCGGCACCCAACCGGAGGAAACCCGCGTGTTCCCGGCGGTGGGCGTCGCAGTTGATCACGCATTTGACGCCTTTGCTTTTTGCGTAAGGCCAGAGGCGCCAATCCAGGTCGAAGCGATAGGGATTGGCATTGAGCTCGATCCAGGTGCCCGTTTCGGCGCAGGCGTCGATCACGGCTTGCTGGTTCACTTTGTAGGGCTCGCGTTCCAGGAGAAGGCGTCCGGTGAGATGGCCGAGCATGTGCACGCAAGGGTTCTCGGCGGCTTTGATCAGCCGGCGGGTCATCTCCGCTTCATTCTGCGAGAACCCGGCGTGGATGCTGGCGACGACGACGTCCAGTAGCCCCAGCAACTCGTCGTCGAAATCCAGTTTGCCTTCGCTGAGAATGTCGACCTCGGTGCCGGTGAGGAGACGGAAATCGGTCCCGGCGCCGGCCAACTGTTCGTTGAGCTGGGTGATGGCTTTGATTTGTTCGCGCAGGCGGGCAGGTTCGAGGCCGTGGGCCTGGAAGGAGGATTTCGAGTGGTCGGTGATCGCCCAGTAAGCGCACCCGAGATCCTGGGCATGGGAGGCGATGTCCTCGATGGGATGATGGCCGTCACTCCAGGTGGAATGATTGTGGAGCGAGCCGCGCAGGTCGGTCCATTCGATCAGCTTGGGGAGCTTGCCATGCTCGGCGGCGGCAAACTCGCCGTGATCTTCCCGGAGTTCCGGCGGGATGTAAACCAGACCCAGCTCCACGAAAATGTCTTCCTCGCTCTGGCAAGGGATGAGCAACTTCGGGTCGCGCGTTTCTTCCTTCGACTTGAACAGGCCGTATTCATTGAGACGCAAGCCACGCTGAATGGCGCGCTGGCGCATCACGATGTTGTGCTCCTTGCCGCCGGTGAAATAGAGCAGCGCGTAGGGATACTCGGTGTCGCTGACCACGCGCAAATCGGCCTGAATGCCGTCGTGGAGAATCACGCTGGCCTTGGTGTCGCCCTTGGCGCTGACGCTCAGGACACCAGGCTGGCGCGTAAAAAAGTTGATCAGCTCCGCGGGTTTCTTCGTGGAAACGAGGAAATCGATGTCACCAATCGTCTCGCGCCAGCGCCGCAGACTGCCCCCGGTGCTGCAACGAATCACGTCCGGATGGCTGCGCAATGACTCGAAGATCGGCTCCGCCGCGGCCAGGGCCGTATCGAGTCGATGCCTGGCCGCGTAAGTGCGCTTGAATTGGATGCCCTCCAGGATCTTCGTCTGGGTCTTGGCGCCGAAGCCGTCGAGCCCGGCGACCTTGCCCGCCTGGCAGGCCGCTTCCAGTTGCGCGACCGACTCGATGCCGAGCCGATCGTGGAGCGCCTTGACTTTCTTGGGCCCGACTCCGGGGATGCCCAGCATCTCCACCAACCCCGGGGGGACGGAGGCCTTGAGTTCTTCGTAGTAAGGCAGCCGCCCGGTTTTCACCAAGGTCGTGATTTTTTCCTGGAGCGCCTCGCCGATGCCTTTGATTTCGCCGAGCCGCTGCTCCTCGATGACCGTGGTCAACGGTTCGGTCAGGCTCTCGATGGCGCGGGCGGCGTTGAGGTAAGCGCGGGTCTTGAAGGGGTTTTCACCCTTGAGTTCGAGCAAGGTGCTGATCTCGGTGAGGATCTGCGCCACGTTCTCTTTGTCCATAACGGCATGTTAATCCCGGGAGAATCGAAGGAAAAGTGAAACGTTCCGTTCAGGAGTGGCCAGGCAAAGGCGGGTTGGCCGGGGGGGCGAAGAGGCGGCGCGCCTCCTGCAGCTGCCGGGCACTGCCGATGAGCAACACCTGGTCGTGGACCTGGAACTCGAAGTCCGGCTCAGGGCTGACGATCGTTTCCGATCCGCGCCGGATGGCCACGGCGGTGGCGCCGGTCCGGGTCCGCAATTGCAGTTCGCGGATTTGCTGGCCCAGGGCCGGCGAGCCGGCCCTGAGTTGGGCGGTGACGAGTTCGGCGTTCTCGAGCAGCGATGGCATCATTGGGACGCCCTCCGGCAGGGGCGGCCGCGGTTCGCGAGCGAGCGTTTCGCGGATGCTCACCTGGGCTTGCGCGTAGATGCGGATGAAAAAGGTCCGGAGCAGCACGGCCATCACGATGGCCAGGCCGAGGAGCACGAGGAACACTTCCCAGGAAGGCAGGAGCAGCGAACTGAGCAGCAACAGCAGGAGGGCGAGGGCGATGATGCCGGTGAAGAGGGTGGTGTTCGAGACGAGCGCGCGCATCGCCAGTTTGTTGCGCAGGTTGGGGCGATCGCGCACGGTCAGTTCGGCCAGGAGCATGCCCAGCGCCTGCAGCTTGCGCAGAGTGGCGATGAAGACGGGCAGGCTGCAGAGCATCGCCGCGAACCACAGGACGGTGCGCCGTCCGCCGGTCCATTGGGGCAGCTCCTGGAGCCAGCGCAGTTGCAGGCGATCGGGGAGGGCGGCGCCGAGGAAGAGTCCGGCGATGAGGGCGACATTGACCGCCAGGTGCAAGAGCATCGTGCGGATCATGCGCCGCGGGGCGCTCGTCACGTTGGCTTCCCGCAGCCGCTCCATCCAGGCGGTGTAATCGCTCTGGTAGTTGCGCAGCGAGCGCGGGGCCCATCGATCGTGCCACGCGATGATCTGGTCGGCGTGCCGAATCAGGAAGGGCGTCAGGACCGAGGTGATGGCCGAGACACTCACGGCAATCGGATAGAGGAAATGGCTGGTGACTCCGAGCGAGACGCCCAGCGCCGCGATGATGAACGAAAATTCACCAATCTGCGCCAGGCCCAGTCCGACGCGGAGCGACGTCTCGCGATCGTAACCGGCCACGAAGCTGCCGAAGGAACAGGCCAGGATTTTGCCCGCGACCAGCGTCAGGCAAATCACGGCGACCGGCAGCGCGTAAGCCCGCAGCACGGCGGGATCGATCAGCAGGCCGATGGCGACAAAGAAGACGGCGCTGAACAGGTCGCGCAGCGGAGCGATCAGGCGCTCGATGCGGCGGATGTCGTGGGATTCGGCGATCAGGGCGCCCATGATGAACGAGCCGAGCGCGACGCTGTAGCGCAGCTTGACCGCCAGCAGGGCCAGGCCGAAGCAGAGCGCCAGCACCGTCACCAGCAGGGTCTCGTCACTCTTGAACCGGGCGACGAACGCGAGCAGCTTCGGCACGATGAGCAGGCCGACGACGACCGCCATCACCAGGAAAATGCTCAGGCGCGCCAGCGTCACCAGCACGGCGCCGACCGCGAACGAACCGGTCATGGCCACCCCGGAGAGCGAGGCGATGAGCAGGATGGCGATGATGTCTTCCGCGATGAGAATGCCGTAGATGATCTCGGCGAATTTTTCCTTGCCCTTGTTCAGCTCCGCCAGCGTCTTGGTGATGATGGTCGTGGAGGAAATCATCAGGACGCCGCCGAGATAGACGCTGTCCATTTTGCTCCAGCCGAAGAGTTGGCCGATTTGGTAACCGGCGAAAAACATCAGGCCCGTTTCGAGCGGCGCGACGATGAAGGCGGTGAGCCCAAGCTGGCGAATCTTGCGGAAATTGAATTCGAGACCGAGCGCGAAAAGCAGGAAGACCAGGCCCAGTTCGGAGAGCGTGTGGATGGTTTGCTGGTCGGTGACCAGCGGGAAGGGCAGGGCATGGGGCCCGATCAAAACTCCCGCCAGGATGTAACCGAGCACGACGGGCAACTTCAGGGCATGGAAAGTGACCGTGACCAGCCCGGCCACCATCATCACGACCGCCAGGTCCTGAAGAAATGCCGCGTTGTGCATTGGCCGTTCACATCGGGACCAGTTTAAACACCTTGCCGGTCTGGCCGGTGAGGCTGTTGCGGCCATTGGTCAGGACGTAGAGCTCGCCCGCCTCGTCCTCGCCGAACGCCACGATGTAAGCGCCCACCTTGCCGTTGGCCGGGGCAGAGAGCGGCAAGAATTCCAGAGTCCACCTGGCGGAACGGCCCTGCGGGCTGGGTGAGGCGACGAAGAGCACCCCGTCGGGCAGCGCCCAGGTGCGCGACCAATCCGCGAAAATGTACTTGCCCTCCAAGGACGGCAGCGCCCGGCCACGGTAGACATAGCCGCCGGTCACGGAAATCGGGTCGAACCCGTGAAAACCTTCGCGCACGCGCCAGCCGTAGTTGCCGCCCTTGACGATGATGTCCAGTTCCTCGAAGAGATTTTGGCCCACGTCCGCGGCGAACAATTCGTGCTGGCCGCCGCGATCGAACGAGATGCCCCACGGGTTTCGCATGCCGTAAGCGTAGATTTCCGGCCGGCCTTGCTTGTCGTTGGCGAACGGATTGTCCGCCGGGATTGCGTAAGGGTTGCCGTGGTCCAGATCAATCCGCAGGATCTTGGCGAGCAACGTGGTGGTGTCCTGTCCGTTGCCTTGGGGCGCGTGGCCGAGGGCGTTCTCCGGCGGGCCGCCGCCATCGTTGGCGCCGCCGCCGTCGCCCGTCCCGAGGTAGAGGTAACCATCCGGGCCAAAGACGATGCGGCCGCAATTGTGGTTCATCTGCGGCTTGTCGATCTCCAGGAGCACGCGCTCAGAGGCGAGGTCGCCCCGGCTCAAGTCGTTCGGCATCACCTGGAACTCGGAGAGGCGGCTGGTGCAGTTGAAGTTGGTCGGGGCGCTCTTGCGCAGCGGGGCGCTGTAGTAGAGGTAAAATTTCCGGTTCTCCTTGAACTTCGGATGCAACGCCAGCCCCAGCAGACCACGCTCGTCGAAGCCCTGGATGAGCGGGGTCATCTTGCTGCGCAGATCGAGGAAGAGTTGGTCGGAGAGTTTGCCGTCCTGGTTGAGAACCTGGATCGTTCCCACTTGATCGGCGATGAGCAAACGCCCGGAGCCGTCGGCCAGCGGGACGAGATTCAGCGGCGAAGTGAATCCTTCGGCGACGAGTTTCAGGCCGACACCCGATTTGGCTTCCGCCGCTCGGGCCCGCCCGGCGGATCCCCACAGCATCAGGAAACCAACGAGGACGACGAGGCCAAAGCCGGGCCTTTTCAGGAAAAGTGATCTGGTTCGCACGGCGCGGATTCTATCGGTGTTTTCCCGGAGCACAAGGGTTGAGGTGGCCCGCAGGTCCTCAGCCGCAAGAGAACGCAAATCCGGCAGGGGTCTGCGGCTGGGGATGCAGGGGCACCAGCTTGAGATCTTCGGCCGCGCGGGTGATGAGCGTGGCCGCGGCACCGTGCAGTTTGCTCTGCTGGTCCTCGATCAGCAGGCTGAGGAAGGGCAGGGTGAGGGGAAGCAACCAAATCCACGGCTGGATGCGGGCGAAGAGTCCGATCGCCACGACCTCGGCCGCCGTGATCGTCGCCAGGATCAGCAACGCGGGCAGCGACCATTTCATCTGGAGTTGACAACGGAAAGTGCGCCGGCCCTGGCTCAATTCCTCGGTGACGGTGACCAATCGCAGGCGGGTCCAGAAGTCGCCGCTGATCTCGAGGTCGAAATTACTCCAGCCGGAATCGAGCCGGAGTTGAAAGCCATGCTCTTCAAATTTTTTGGTGATGGCCGTCAGGAAGCCGTAGCGCTCGACGTCACCTTTCGACCAGAAGGCGAGCCGGTCGGCCAATTCGATCGCGTCGGATGGCTGGGAGGCTTCGGCGGAATTAGCGGGCAAACGGACTTTGGCCGGGGTCTTGAAACGGTGACGGTAACGGGCCAGGCCGCGTTCGATCGGTTGCAGGAAAAAGAGCGCCGCCACGAGCGGTCGGGACCAGAAGCGGCGTTTGCTGGCGGGCAGTTCGGCCTGGACCGCGGCGGCGATGCAGACCCCGAGCGAGAGAATCAGGCTGGTTGCGGCGACGGACACGAGGAAGGGAAACATCCAGGAGAGCAGGGCCAACGGCAGGGTGACCAGGGTGTGGTACTCGAGGGAGGTGCAGAGCATGAGCGGGAACGAGGGCGCAGGACTGTAGAGCGTCTGGAAGAACCCGCTGCCGAAAGTTCCATGGTAAATGATGGAGCGTTGCAGCACGACGCCGTGTTTGGAGCTGGAATAAATCCGCCCGCGCCACACGCCACTGCCGACCGTGTTGAAGTACTCCGGATGCTTGCGGGCCAGCAACGCTTCCGCTTCGCCATAACCGTTCTGTTGCTTGAGATACGCTTTGACGGTGGAGCGCCGGTAGTGCCAGACGAAGCCAGCCGGGCTGAAGCCGAGTTTGTGCCCGCGTTGTTGGAGCCGCCAACAGACGTCCACGTCGTCGCCCGCCTTGCGGAAAATGGGATCGAACCCGCCGAGGTCCTCCAGGGCCCATTTGTAAAACGCCATGTTGCAGCCGGGAATGTGCTCGGCTTCGCGGTCGGTGATCATGACGTGGGCCGGTCCTCCCGGCGAAACCATGACGGCCGCGGCCACCAGGGAGTCATCGGGCGGCAGGAAGTTGTGTCCCCCGATGCCGGCGAATTCACTGTTGAGCAGATCGCCGACGAGGTAGCGCAGCCAATCTTCGTCGGCGCGGCAGTCGGAATCGGTAAACGCGACGATCTCGCCCTGCGCCGCCGCGATGCCGGTGTTCCGCGCCGCGGAGAGGCCGCGGTTCTCCTGACGGATGGCGCGGACTTCGGGGAACTGCCGGGCGATGGTGGGAGTATCGTCGGTCGAGCCGTCGTCCACCAGGATGACTTCGTAATCGGGGTAGTTAAGGTGACGCAGGGATTCGAGGCAGGCCCGCAGCGTGCGGCCGCCGTTGTAGGAGGCCACGACCACGGAGACTTTCGGCTGGCGCGGCGCGGGGAATTGCGGGGCGACGCGATACTGTTGCTGCACAGCGAAGAACGATTCCTTGGGCTGCCGTTCTCGCGTGGTCAGACCGAACGCCCAATCCTCGATCTGCAATCCGCCGCGGAACCAGTCATCGGTGAAACTAAACACGACCGTGCCGGCGAGACCGCCCCGGGAGGCGAGTTGGATCTGCCAGGAAAGGAATTCGCTCTTATGCGCCTCGCCTTCGCGGATCGAGTCCATGCCGAATTCGCCGAGGATCAGGGGCTTGGTATCGGCCTGCATTTGCAGTCGGGCCAGGTAAGCTTCGAAGTCTTTTGGCCGGTGCAAATAGACGTTGAAGCAGACGAAGTCGATGTTGCGCGGCCGGAGAAATTCCGTCGGCGGATAGTTGGTGAAAGTGTAGAGAGCCTGCGGGTCCACGGCCCGGGCCAGGTCGATGAGTTCGTCGATGAAGCACTCGACGCGCGCCACGCCACTCCAGCGGACAATTTCCGCGGGGACTTCGTTGAGATGTCGCGCGCTTCCTGGCGTGTTTCTTCCGCGTCGAGAAAACAAAGGTGTTTCGGCCAGGGAATATCGATCAGCACCTTCAGACCTTGTTCCTGGGCGAGATCGAGAAACCAACGCGGCGGAGGATAATAGACGCGAAGTCCGTTGGCCCCCAGCTTGCGCATGAGGTGGAAATCGCGAGCGGTTCGCTCCGGCGGGGCGAAGGTCACGCCATTTTCGTCGGGCGCGAACGGGCCGTAGGTGATGCCCTTCAAGAAAAACTTGCTCCCGCCGAGACGGAAAAATTTCCCGTCCGCGACGACGCGCTGGGGAGGAAGGACGGGCGCGAGGGGAGTCATGGCTCAAGGGTCTCCGGCCATCCGCAGGGCGCGGGCCAGGGTGCTTTCGGAGCGTTTTTCCAGCTCATTGCTGACCGTCCAGTGAAATTTCCAGATCAGGTTGTCCGGCTGCGGCGTGGCGGGGTCGACCAGGGTGAGCGTCCGTTGGTAATCCTCCATGAGATTCTTGTTGGGCAGGTGTTCGAGTTCAGCCAACAGGCGCTGGAAGAGCCGTTGCGCTTCGTTCTTATACCCTTTGCTCTGGAGCAGGATGAATGCTTCGCGCAGTTCGATATGGGCAGACTGGTTCGCGGCAATCTGGCGGAGGACCATGACCCCACAGAAAAGCAGCAATGCCGAAAACATCAGGAAGTAACGATACCGACGGAACAGGCGCATGCGGTCAATCTGCATTGGACAGCCGGCTCTGCCGCCGCGAGCGAGAGGCGACGGCGGTTTGTGCAATAGGTCTGGTTGGGCTCATGGATCGAACGGAAGGAATAGCAACATCTTAGCCATTGTGGTTGCCCCGCGGACAGACACGTGGCACATACTCCAGACGGTGGCCAAGGCGGGGCCGCCGGAACCAAGGTGATTGAACCACGAATGAACTCGGAGAAACAAGGATATTGCTCTCTTTTCATGGCTGTTCCGCTGTGGTTAAACAGTATGGCGCAAGCTAAGCCAACTTTTATGAGTGGAAGCAGGCAACGTCTCCCGGCGGTAAAGAGCTCCGGTGCTGACCCACTGGGTCAAGGCTGCACATCGGGTCCTGGGGCTGAAGGAGTCCCTGCGTCCGAAAGTTTTTTTGGGCAAAACTTCCCACGGCCCTGTGACGACCCGGTGACGGGTTGGGAATTGCTCCCCAGAACTTTTCGGCGCCGGCGCGACCGGAGCGCGCGATGCGTCGCTTCACATTGGGGTTGCGAAGATTTTACGGTTTTCTGTGCCGCTGGCACAGACTCTGCAGGTTTTCAGCCTTGTCCATGCCCACCCGAAAGGCGGCTGGTGCGTTTGGCTGAGCCCTCGAGCGAAGCCGGGCGTCCAGCCGCCCCACGGGAGGACAGAACGAAGTGATTCCATCCCATCCAGGCCAGCCGCTGGGCCCAGCGAGCCGCCGGCGCCGTTTTGCGCTCATTTGGCGCTGGCTGGCCACAAGTATTCGACCACACCGCGCACGGTTTCTCCTGATCACGGGCTTTACGCTGGTGGCATCGCTCCTGACGGCCTTGCAACCGTGGCCCATGAAGCTGGTGGCGGATCACGTGCTGAGCCAACATCCGCTGCCCGGGACGTTGGCGGCGGCCTTCCACGCGCTCGACCTGGAGCCGACGCCGTTGCGGTTGCTCGCCTGCGCCGCGGTCGGCGGTTTGCTGCTTTTCGGTTTGAACAGTCTCGTCGAGCTCGTTCTGGCATCGACCTGGACGCTGACCGGGCGGCGCCTGGTCTACGATCTCGCGCAGGATCTTTTCGCCAAACTGCAACGGCGATCCGTTCTCTTCCACAGCCGCCATCCGGTCGGCGACACCATGAGCCGCATCACGCGGGACAGTTGGTGCCTCTATCAGTTGGTGGACTCGGTGCTCTTCGCCCCCGGCCATGCCCTGGTGACGCTGGCGCTGATGGTCTTTCTCATGGCGCGGCTCGACCTGGGGCTGACCTTGCTCGCGCTGGTGTTGGCGCCGCTGATCGTGGCGGCGTCGTTTCTCATTGGCAAACCCCTGCACCTGGCCGCCCGGCTCACGCGCGAGATCGAGAGCCGCATCCAATCCCACCTCCAGCAAACCCTCACCGGCATGCCCGTGGTGCAAGCGTTCGTGCAGGAAGAGCGCGAACAGGAACGGTTCCGCCGCTTCGCCGATGACGCGGTCCGCCTGCAACAACGCAGCGCCTTGCTCGGGAGCGTCAATCAACTCGGCTCCGGCCTGGTGGCCACGCTCGGGACCGGCGCAATCCTCTGGTTCGGGGCCCGGCACGTCCTGGCCGGCACGCTGACCGTGGGCAGCCTGCTGGTTTTTCTGGTTTATCTGACCGCGCTGCAAACCCAGGTGAAAACCTTCGCGGGCATGCAAACGACCTGGCGGACGGTCAGCGCTGGCCTGGAGCGCGTCCTGGAAATGCTCGAGGAGGAACCGGAGGTCGCCGAAATGCCGGGAGCCCACGCCCTGCCGCTGCTGCGCGGTTGGGTGTCGTTTGAGGGTGTCGTTTTTGCCTACGAACCCGGCCAGCCGGTCTTGCGGGGCGTTTCCTTCGAGGCCAAGCCCGGCGAAACCATCGCCATCGTCGGCCCGACCGGCGTGGGCAAAAGCACCCTCGTCAATCTCCTGCCCCGTTTTTTCGATCCGTCGGAGGGGTGCGTCCGCGTCGATGGCCAGGACGTGCGCACGGTGCAGCTGTGGAGCCTGCGCCAGCAGGTGGCGGTCGTGCTGCAAGAGCCGTTTCTGTTCCCGCTGAGCATAGCGGAAAACATCGCCTATGGCCGATCGGAGGCGAGCCGCCAGGAGATCGAAACGGCCGCGCGCGCGGCCAACGCCCATTCCTTCATCAGACGTCTGCCCAAAGGCTACGACACGGTGATCGGCGAGCGCGGCGCCACGCTTTCCGGCGGGGAACGGCAGCGGCTGTCCATCGCGCGCGCGCTGCTCAAGAACGCCCCCATCCTGATTCTGGACGAACCGACCAGCGCCCTCGATGCGGGGACCGAAGCGCTCCTGCTGGAGGCTCTGGAACGGTTGATGGTCGGGCGCACCACGCTCCTCATTGCCCATCGGCTCTCCACGGTGCGCCGGGCGGACCGCATTCTCGTGCTCAAGGACGGGCAGATCCTCGAAAGCGGCACGCACGCCCAGTTGCTCGCGCGGGGCGAGTTCTACGCGCACCTGCACGAAATCCAGTATCGCCCGCGCCCGGCGGAACCCACCTTGGCCGGTTAACATGGCTGCCCACTCCGCCCATCCCGAGGCCGGTTTGTTCGCGCTCTGTCGCTGGGTGCTGGGCTACGCGCTGCGCCGCTGGCCTGGGTTGGCCTTGGTGATTGTGACCTTGTTGCTCAAAGTCGGTCTGGACGTGCTCCGCCCGTGGCCGATGCTCTTCCTGGTCGATCACCTGCTTCAGTCCAAGGCGATGCCGGGCTGGGTGCAGCACCTGGTCGAAGCGCTGCCCGGGCCGCACACGCCGTTCGCCCTGGTCGGCTGGACGGTCGGGGCGACCGTCGGGCTGTTCCTGGCCGGGTGGGCCCTGGGTGTGGCGCAAACCTTCGCCGGCATCAGCATCGGCCAGCGCATGGTCTACGACCTGGCGGCGGATGTTTTCGCGCGACTGCAACAGCTCTCGCTCCGGTTCCACTCGCGCCGCTCGGTCGGCGACAACATCCGCCGCGTCACGGCGGACTGCGCCTGTGTCGCGACGATCCTGCGCGACGCGTTGCTGCCGGCCGCGTCATCCGTGGTGAGCCTGGCGGCGATGTTCCTCATCCTTTGGCGTCTGTCCGCCGGGCTGACGCTGCTGGCGCTGGCGGTCGTGCCGTTCATGATCCTGGCGTTTCGGCGTTACGCGCAACCGATGCTCGACGGCAGCTATGCCCAGCAGGAAGTCGAAAGCCGCATCTACGAAGTGGTGGAGCAGACCTTCTCGGCCATCCCCGCGGTGCAAACGTTCTGCCGCGAAAAACTCAATGAAGAACGCTTCGCGCGCGCGACCGAGGAGACGCTGGCGAGCACCCTCTCGCTCACCCGGCTGCAACTGCGCTTCAAACTCCTGATGGGCTTCTCCACGGCAGTGGGCACCGCGGCGATTGTTTGGTTCGGCTCGCGGCTCGCGCTGGAAGGCAATTTTACGATCGGCACCATCCTGTTGTTTCTCTCTTATC
>WNGB01028616.1_pt1 | contig 14347 bp, 10 predicted proteins | sample 5400681 | NCBI WGS metagenome assembly WNGB01 (sample SAMN13153367, study PRJNA577476) | soil metagenome | isolation source: 115 cm soil or saprolite under grassland replicate 2 | place: USA:California | collected 2016-06-15 | reverse complement strand
ATCGCGGCCGGGGGACTCTACCGGTGGGCGTTCCGGGGTGGTGCGAGCGGCGACGCGTATCGGGCGCTGGTGGCAGGACTGGTGGACTGGCTGCTGGAGCAGGGAGCAGGGAGCGGGGAGCGGTTTGCTCCGGTGACCTACGATGTAGCCAACGGGATGCCAGTGCAGTGGCGCTGGACGGGAAGGGCCGAACCGCGCGATGTCGTGCTCTCGTTAGCGGCCGACCAGAGGCAACGCATCGACACCCTGCGCTTCGATGCCGGCGGCCGGGCGGAGCTGCGCCTGCCGCCGGGGGTGTACCGCTACGCGGCGAGCGACGGTGAGGGCGCCGAGCGCGGCGTGGTGGCGGTGGACACCTATTCGGATGAATGGCGGCCGGCCGTGCCGGTGCTCGCGCCCCAACCCGGCACGCCGGGAGGATGGCTCACCAGCGTGCCCCTGCGGGACCGGTGGTGGTTGTTCGTCGTGGCGATCGCCGCGTTCGCGACCGAGTGGGCGTGGCGGCGGCGCGAGGGCTTGCCCTGATGGCTTTGTGGGAGCGGCTGGCGCGGGCGTTCGGGCGCGGCGCGCGCGAGCGGAGCGAGGCCGAACGGATCCTGCTCGAAGCGGATTTCGGCGTGGAGGCGACGGACGAAATCCTCGATCGAGTCTCCGGCGGGGAAGAGGGCGATGCCGACTTTCGGGCGGCGCTCGAGCGCGCGGTGATTGGGGCGCTCACGCCCGGGTCGCCGGGCGGCGATCCGGGCGCGCTCGCCCGGGCGTCGGTGCCGCCCACGGTCATGCTGGTGCTCGGCGTGAACGGCGTCGGGAAGACGACCGCGGTCGCGAAGCTCGGCGCCCGGCTCGCGCGCGGGGGGCGGTCGGTGCTCCTCGCCGCGGCCGACACGTTTCGCGCCGGCGCGGCCGAGCAGCTCCAAATCTGGGCGGACCGGCTGGGCGTGCCGTGCGTCACGGGAGGGGGGACGAAAGATCCCGCGGCGGTGGCGTTCGACGCGATCGCGGCGGCGCGCGCCCGCGGCGCCGACACGGTGCTCGTGGACACCGCCGGGCGGCTCCACACCGAAGAGCGGTTGCTCGAGGAGCTGAAGAAAGTGGTACGCGTCGTCGCGAAGCAGCTGCCGGGCGCGCCGCATGAGTCGCTGCTCGTGCTCGACGCCACGGTGGGACAGAACGCGGTGCACCAGGCCCGTGCCTTCGCCGCCGCGGTCCCGCTCACGGGGCTGATCGTGACCAAGCTGGACGGCACCGCGAAGGGCGGGAGCGTGGTGGCGCTCGAGCGGGCCGTGAGGGTGCCGATTCGATTCTTGGGCACTGGCGAAGGATTGGACGACCTGGCGGTGTTCGACGCCCACGCCTACGCCAGGCGCCTGGTGAGTGGGTGAACGGCCGGGGAAGGGGGAAGGGGGACGGGTGGCGACGCTACGGCTGAACACCTCTGTGAAGTACCTGAAGGGCGTGGGGCCGAAGCGTGCGGAGGCGCTCGCGCGGCTCGGTATCAGGAGCGTCGGCGACCTGTTGTACCACTCGCCCCATCGGTATCTCGACGCCACGACGGTCACGCCCCTGACCAAGGTGCAGGTGGGGGACGAGGTGACGTGCGTCGGCCGCGTGGTGAGCACGGGTGTGCTCCCCACGCGCAAGGGTTTGCGGGTATTCCGGGCGGTGCTCCGTGATGACAGCGGCGACGGCCCGCTCGAGTGCGCCTGGCCCGGTCAGCCGTTCCTGGAGCGCCAGATCAAGAAAGGCCAGCTGCTGCTCGTCACCGGACCGGTGCGCTACTATCACGGCCGCCAGCTCGTGCCGCGGGAGTTCGTGATTCTCGCGGACGAAGGGGAAGCGGGCCCCGAGCGCGGTCTCGTGCTGCCGGTATATCCCGCGACCGAAGGTCTCACCCATCGTCAGATCCGCGGTCTGATCCATCAGCACCTCGATGCCCTGCTCGCTCTGGTGGCCGACCCTCATCCCAAGAGCCTGCGCACCGCGGTCGGACTTCCGGAGCTCGGGGCTGCGCTCGCGGCGGTGCACCGGCCGGGGACGCCGGCGGAGGCTGAGGCGGGCCGCCGCCGGCTCGCATTCGACGAGCTGTTCGACCAGCAGCTGGTGCAGGCGCGCGCCCGCGCGCTCGCCAAGCGGGCGCGCGCCGGGATCACCTTCGCCCTGAAGAAAGCGCTCACTACGAAGCTCAAGCAACATCTGCCGTTCGAGCTGACGGGGGACCAGCGGCAGGCGATTCGCGAGATCGCCGACGACATGCTCGCGCCGCTCCGCATGCACCGCCTGTTGATGGGCGACGTGGGGACCGGGAAGACGGTGGTCGCGCTGTTCGCGATGCTGCTTGCAGTGGAGAACGACTACCAGGCGGCGATCATGGCGCCCACGGAGCTGCTCGCGGAGCAGCACCTCGCGACCCTCACCCGCCTGCTCGAGCCGCTCGCGCTCAAGCCCGACCTGCTGATCGGGCGGCTCGCGGCGGCGGAGAAGGCGGCGACGCGCGAGCGCATCGCGGCGGGCGCCTCGCGTCTGGTGGTGGGGACCCACGCGCTCATCCAGGAGGCGGTGACGTTCCAGCGGCTCGGCCTGGCCGTGATCGACGAGCAGCATCGCTTCGGCGTGGAGCAGCGGGCCGCCTTGGTCGAGAAGGGCGACGCGCCCGACGTGCTGCTCCTGACGGCCACGCCGATCCCGCGCTCCCTCGCGCTCACGCTGTACGGCGACCTGGACGTGACCCAGCTGCGCGAGCGTCCCCCCGGCCGGGGGACGGTGAAGACGGCGCTCCGCACCGAGGCGGCCCGACAGAAGATCTACGAATTCATCCGCGCGGAGTGCGTGGCCGGTCGCCAGGCGTACGTGATCTATCCGGTGATCGAGGAGTCGGAGCGCGCCGATCTGAAGGCCGCGACTGTGATGGCGGAGCGGCTCGCCAAGGTGTTTCCGGAGCTCGAGGTCGGTCTGGTGCACGGGCGGCTCAAGGCCGAGGAGCGCGACGCGACGATGCGGGCGTTCCGCGACAACGCGGTCCACATCCTCGTCGCGACGAGCGTCATCGAAGTCGGGATCGACGTAGCGAACGCGACGGTGATGCTGATCGAGCACGCCGAGCGGTTCGGGCTGGCGCAGCTGCACCAGCTAAGGGGACGGGTGGGACGGGGCGCGGCGGCGAGCCACTGCATCCTCTTGTCCGACATTCCGGACGCGGCGCCCCGCCTGCAGGCCTTCACCGAGACCGCGGACGGCTTCAAGATCGCCGAACTCGATCTCCAGGAGCGGGGCATGGGTGAGCTGGCCGGCGCGCGCCAGTCGGGCGGCGTGCCGCTGCGGTATGCGAACTTCGCGACCGACCTGCCGCTGCTCGAGGCCGCCCGCCGCGCGGCGGGGGAGATCATCGCGCGGGATCCGGTGCTCGCGCAGCCACAGCACGCGGCGTACCGGGAGCGGATCGTCCAGCGCTATGAGCGGGGGTTCGAGTTGTTCAGGGTGGGATGAGAACCAATGCGGAATACGGAATGTCGAATGCGGAATATCAATTCCGCACTCCGCATTCCACATTCCGCATTCATGTCGCGTTGACAGTTTCAGCGCTCGCCACTAACATCCCGCCCCCATGCCCGACTTCCATCGCATCGAGGAGCTGCCGCCGCTGGCGGGCCACGCGGTGATCACGCGCGGTTGGGTGATGACCACGCGTTCGTCGGGGAAGATCGGATTCGTGATGCTGCGCGACGGCACCGGCTACCTGCAGGTCGTGCTGTCGAAGAAAGACGTCCCGGAGGCGGCCTGGGACGCGTTCGGCCGGCTCACTCAGGAGACATCGGTGGAGGTCACGGGCGCGGTGCGCGCCGATGCGCGCGCGCCGGGCGGCGCCGAGGTCACGGCGGCGGACCTGCGGATCCTCGGGCCCAGCGCCGACTTCCCGATCACCCCGTGCTGGTGGACACGCCGATCCTCACCGGGGCGATCGGCGAAGCGGCCGGCCACCTGTTCGCCACGGAATACTTCGACCTGGGCACGGCGTACCTCGCGCAGACGGGGCAGCTCTACGTGGAGGCCGCCGCCGCCGCGCTCGGCAAGGTGTACTGCTTCGGACCCACGTTTCGGGCGGAGAAATCGAAGACCCGGCGCCACCTGACCGAGTTCTGGATGGTCGAGCCCGAGGTGGCGTGGAACGATTCGGATGCCAACATGCGGTTGCAGGAGGAGTTCGTCTCCTCAATCGTGGCGCGCTGCCTCGACCGCCGCAAAACCGAGCTGGCCGAGCTCGAGCGCGACGTCAAGCCGCTCGAGGCGGTCCGGCCGCCGTTCCCGCGCCTCTCGTACACGGACGCCGTTGCGAAGCTCAAGGCCCTCGGCAGCGACATCGAATGGGGGCAGGATTTGGGGGGCGAGGCGGAGACGCTGCTCGCCAAGCAGTACGACCGGCCGGTGATGGTGTTCAACTACCCCAAGGCGGTGAAGGCCTTCTATATGAAGGAGAACCCCGCCGACTCTCGCACCGTCCTCAACAACGACGTGCTCGCTCCTGAGGGGTACGGCGAGATCATCGGCGGCAGCCAGCGCGAGGACGACTACGACAAGCTGCTCGCCCGCATCCGCGCCGACAAGCTGCCCGAGGACGCGTACAGCTGGTACCTCGACCTCCGCAAATACGGCACGTTCGTGCACGCTGGGTTCGGGCTCGGCCTGGAGCGCACGGTGGCGTGGATCTGCGGCATCCCACACATCCGCGAGGCGATCGCGTTCCCGCGGACGCTCTACAAACTGTGGCCGTGAGAATCTGCCGCCTTGGCTTCCTCCCACAACCGGTCCAGCGCTTCCAGGCTCGCCCGTCCGACGTCCACGCCGCGCTCTCGAGCCAGCCGCTCTACCGCCTCGAACCGTCCCCTGAACTTGTCGTTCGCCCGCTCGAGCGCGACGCGCGGGTCAATCGCCAGCTTGCGCGCGAGGTTGACGACGGCAAATAGGAGATCGCCGATCTCATCCCGCAGCGCATCACGCATCCCGCTTCCCGCATCCCGCATCTCGACTTCGAGCTCCACGATCTCTTCTTTCACCTTGCCGAGTGGTCCCTGCGCATCCGGCCAATCGAACCCCACCCCCGCCGCGCGCTCTTGCAGCCGATACGCCATCAGGAGCGGGGGCAGGGCGGGCGGCAGTCCTCGGAGAGTACTGCTCCTCGCTCCCCGCTCCCTCTGTTTCACCCCTTCCCAGTCTTTGTGCTCGAGAGTGTCCGCATCAGCGAAAAGATGCGGATGCCGCCGCCACATCTTCTCTTCGAGCGCGCGCGTCACCGTTTCGGCGTCGAGCTCGCGCCGTTCCTCCCCGATCACGATCTGAAACGCGAGGTGCAGCAGCAGGTCGCCCAGCTCGTCGCGTAACTCGGCGGGCGCGCCGTGCGTGAGCGCCTGATCGAGCTCGAGCGCTTCCTCGACCAGGTAGGGGCGCAGCGTCTGGCGCGTCTGGGCGTGGTCCCAGGGACAACGCGCGCGCAGATCGCGGACCAGTGCGAGCGCGCGCGCGAGGGCGGCGTCGTGCGACAAGGATCCTCCGAGGCGAGAAAGACGAAATCTAGGGGATGAGGAGCCGACCCTGCTTCACTCGAAGGGTGATGTGGGTGACGTTGCTGAAATCGGCGAGTGGGTCTCCCGCGAGGACGAGCAGGCTCGCCTCGCAGCCCGACTCGAGGCAGCCGATCCTCCGACCGGGAAAGATCGCCCGACCGGTCTCCACGCTCCACATACGTAATAGCTCGAGATTGGTGAACATGCCCAGACCGGACAGGTATAGTCCCTCGCGCACCGATGTGTCGCGGTATGAGTCGCTCCCGACCGCGAGGCGCACGCCGTGCCGCTTGAGCAGGCGCAGGTTGCGCGCTGCCAGGCTGTCGAGGCTCTTCCGCAGCAGGCTGTCCTGACCTCGCGCGTCGATCGTTGCGATGCCGCCGAGGGTCGTCACCACCACGGTGCCGTGCCGGGCCGCCCAGCGGGCGTCGGCATCGGCGATCTCGTAGGGGTGGGAATCGGGAAGCTGCGTGTGCTCGTTCCCCCGAAACCCGGGGGTGTGATTGATCTCGTCCACGCCGGCGGCGAGCGCGTTGTGGAAGTCTGCCGCCGTCTCGACGTGCGTCGAGACACGCAGGCCGGCCCGGTGAGCCCGGCGCACGATCCGGGGCAGAAGGGCCGGGTCGAGACCCCTCCAGCCGAAATACGTCGTATCGTCCCTGCGCCGGACGTAATCCTCCGAATAGAGCAGGTAGGTCTTGATGAAATCCGGCTTCCCGGCGATGATCGCGGGCCACTTGCGATCGAGGTCAGGGCGGCCGTCCACGGCCCAGTAGAACGCCCCCGCGCCATCCGACCCGGTCCACAGGCCGCGTGCTGTGTTCCGGCGCACGATCTCGGCGGGGTGCCCGCCGCTCCCCGTGAGCCCGCCGTTCGAGAAGATCACGTCGACGCCCGTCGGGACGTTCACCCGTCCCGCGAGCGACGCTCGCGCACCCGGGAGATTGTTCGGGTTCTTTACGTAGAACACGCCGTCCCGGATGTAGCGCACCAGCAGGTCGTCGAGGCCGGGGTTCGCGCCCTCCACGTTGTGATTGTGAGCCTCGGCGAACGGGGGGACGACGAACCCGCCCGCGAGGTCGAGCGTCGTATCGACATGCCCGGGCTGTCGGGTCGTGAAGACTCCACCCGCAGCGTAGGCCGTGCGTCGCACGAATGCCGTGCCGTTAAACCATTGTCCGTTGACGAAGGCGATTGCCGGAGTTTGCAGCGCGAAGAGAAGCGGCAGGAATGACGGCATACTGGATTAAGAATGTAAGCGCCGGTACGCCCAACCGCTTCATCGTCTTGCATTTAGCCATCACGCGGGGTATCATACCCGCGCCTGTGAACGGGTCAATCCGCGGGCGTCAGGCCCCCCCCCGTGCGTGGATCGAGGTGAACCTCGCTGCCGTCGTCGAGAACGCCCGCACGGTGGCCCGGGTCGCCGGTACACGGCTCCTCCCGGTAGTGAAGGCGAATGCCTACGGGGTGGGAGCCGTCGCCGTGTCTAAGGCCCTGGAGACCGTCGATCCGTGGGGCTACGGGGTCGCGACGATCGAGGAGGGGGCGGAGCTGCGGGCGGCTGGGATCGCGCGGCCGATACTCGTGTTCATGCCGGCCCGAGCCGATCTATTCGACGCCTACCAGGCGCACCGGTTGACGCCGGCGCTCGGTGACCGGGCGAGCATTCACGCCTGGATCGCGCGCGGCGAGCGGGGCGGCGCGTTCCACCTGGAGATTGACACGGGGATGAGTCGCTCGGGCGTGCGCTGGGACGAGATCGAGCCAATCGTGGACCTGCTCGACACGCCGTACCTCGAAGGCTGCTACACCCATTTTCACTCGGCCGAGCGGCGCGACGGCTCGGCCGACGCGCAGCTCGAGCGCTTCAAGGCCGCCGTGGGACGTCTGGCGCGCCGGCCGCCGCTCCTGCACGTGGCGAATAGCGCGGCGGCGTTGCGCGGCAAGGCGTTCGCGCTGGATGCGATCCGCCCTGGCATCTCCCTGTACGGGGCATCGGTGGGCGAGCGGTCGCCGATCGGCAAGCCGGTGATTGCGCTCCGTGCGCGCGTGGTGAGCGTCCGCAGCGTGCAGCGCGGCGAGAGCGTCAGCTACAACGCGTCCTGGACCGCGCCGCGCGACACGACCGTAGCCACGCTGGGGATCGGCTACGCCGACGGGGTGCGCCGCTCGCTCGGGTTGAAGGGCGAAGCGACGGTGCTCCTGAACGGCGCGCGCTGTCCCGTGGTCGGGCTCGTGACGATGGACTTGACGATGGTCGACGTGGGCGACGGACGCGCCGCCGTGGGTGATGTCGCGACCCTGGTCGGTGAGGCGGACGGGCTGGGCAACACGCTGGACCAGTTCGCTGCTTGGAGCGGCATGTTGCAGCACGAGTTCCTGGCCGGCCTCGGTCCCCGGCTGCCGCGCATCTACGATTGAAGCGCGCCGCCATCATCGTGCTCGACGGGCTCGGGATCGGCCCGTGCCCCGACCAGGCTGCGTACGGCGACGCGGGGAGCGACACCCTCGGGAACGTGGCACGGGCGGTGGGCGGCCTCAAGCTTCCAAACCTCGAGCGGTTGGGGTTGGGTCGCTGTCGGGCGATCCCCGGGCTTGCGCCCGGGGTTAGTCCCAGGGCCGCTTATGGCGTGGCGCTTCCCCGATCACCGGGGAAGGACTCGACCACCGGACACTGGGAGATCTGCGGGGTGATCCTCGAGCGGCCGTTTCGCACCTACCCGCACGGCTTCCCGACTTCGCTACTCGACGAGTTCGCGCGACGCACAGGTCGCGGTTATCTGGGCAACACGGCGGCGTCAGGCACCGAGATCCTCGCCGAGCTGGGAGCGGAGCACCAGCGCACCGGGAAGTGGATCGTGTACACGTCGGCCGACTCGGTCTTCCAGGTGGCGGCGCACGAGGAGACGGTCGCCCTGGACGAGCTGTACCGGGCGTGCGCGATCGCGCGCGACCTGCTCGTGGGGGAGCACGCCGTGAGCCGCGTGATCGCGCGGCCATTCGTGGGGAAGCCCGGGGCGTACGTGCGCACGGCGCACCGCAAGGACTTCTCGATCGCGCCGGTGGGCGAGACGCTGCTGGACCGACTGGCCGCGGTGGGCGTGCCGCGGTTGGGGATCGGCAAGGTGGACGATCTGTTCGCGGGGCGGAACATCGCGAGCGAGCACACGGCGACCAACGCGGACGCGTATGGCCTGATCGAGCGGGCCCTGGACGACACCGGGGCGGGGGCGGGGTTCATCTTCGTGAACGTGATCGAATTCGACCAGACCTGGGGGCACCGCAACGACGTCCCGGGGTTTCATGAAGGACTGAAACAGCTCGACGCCTGGATTCCCCGGCTCGAGGCGCGCATCACGGGAGACGACCTGATCATTCTCACCGCCGACCACGGGAACGACCCGACGACGCCATCGACGGACCACTCGCGCGAAGCGGTGCCGATTTTGACACTGGGCCCGCGGGTGCGGCCGGCGGCGCTGGGGGAGCGGAGCACGTTCGCGGACATGGGCGCGACCGTCGCCGAGTACTTCGGTGTGGCGCCCCCCTCGCTTGCCGCGGGGACCTCGTTCCTCCCCGGAGTCTGGGCGTGAGCGCCGATCTGGTGCGCCCCGCGCGCGCCGTGCAGAAGAACGCCTACTGCCCGTACAGCAAGTTCCGGGTGGGCGCGGCGCTCGAGGCGGCCGACGGCCGCGTGTTCGTCGGCGCCAACGTCGAGAGTGCCTCGTACGGGCTCACGATCTGCGCCGAGCGGATGGCGATCGGGGCAGCGGTCGCGGACGGGGCGCGGGTGTTCAGCCGCATCGTCGTGGCGACGGACGTAGACCCGCCGGCGTCGCCGTGCGGCGCGTGCCGGCAGCTGCTCGCCGAGTTCGGGCTCGACCTCCAGGTGATCGCGGTGGGGCCGAAGACCGAGCGGCGCTGGGTGCTGCGCGACCTCCTGCCCGACGCGTTCGCGAAAGCGACACTCACCAAGTGACGCGGCGCCGGCTCGCGCTCGTCGGCGCCGTCCTGCTCGTCGCGGCGTGCGTGGAGCGGCTCACGGCACCGGGCCATTGCCCGGACTACTGTCCCTCGGGGCAGATCACCCTCGTCGACACGCTGCTCACGACCAACATCAATCGGGACTCGTCGTACCGCGGCTACGTACTTGCCTACCAAGCCGCGCTGATGCTCGCGGCTGATCTCCCGGGTACGACGGACACCCTGGACGGCCGGCCGATCTTCCGGATCAACGGCCCCGGCTCGCGTATCCGGATCTCGACTGCCGACACATCGACCGGCCTGATCCTCGGCGCCGACTCCGCAAGACTGCGGCTGTACGTCGTCCGGCGCGATACGGCGACGCACAACCTCCGGCTCCAGCTCTACCGGTTGCCGATCACGATCGACACGAGCACGACCTTCGCGGATGTCACGGGGCCGTTCACCGATTCGCTCGTCCGGACCGTCAACATCGACACGCTGCTCGCGCGGCCGGGCCGCAAGGACACAGTGACGGGGGACAGTGTCGTGGTGGACACGGTGAACCACCGGCTCGCGCTGTCCCTCAAGCTCGACACGGCGGCGGCGCGCTACATCGTGACCGACTCCGGCAGCGTGGCGTACGGCATTCGCATCGCCGCCGACACGCTCGCGAGCATCGCCTTCGGCAAGGGGACCTTCGGGCCGGTGCTGCAGTGGTATCTCCGCGTGGACTCGTTGGGAACGCCCGTCGCGCGCAAGCCGAGCACGCTCGGCGCGCCGCTCGCGAGCTTCGTGTTCGCGCCGCCACCCGCCCCGATCGACTCCACGCTTGCGGTGGGAGGCGTGCCGTCGGCGCGCAGCCTGCTGCGGGTCGCGTTTCCAAAAGCCATCAGGGACTCGTCCCAGATCATCCGCGCGACGCTCTTTCTCGTCCCGGCCGTCGCGGCCCGCGGGGCGCCCGCCGACTCGTTTGTGATCGAGGCGCGCACCGTATTCGCCGACTTCGGCGGTAAGTCGCCGGTCGACCTGCGCCTCGGCGACACCACCGTCATTCATATCGGGTCGTCCGCTTCTATCCGTCCGTGGCCGCCGCGTTCCGCCCGACGTTGCAGGTCACGTACGTGCGGCGCTTCCCGTTCGGGGTGCCATGAAGCGGCCAGCCAGGCGGTATGGCGGTATGGCGGTAGGCCTCACGGCCATGCTGCTTACCGCCGTTCCGCCTTACCGCCTGTCCGCCCAGGACTCCCAGTTCGGCATCCGCGGGCTCGGCACGCCGGGGCGGTGGGAGTCGGTGCGGTCGCGCTCCACCGGCGGCGCGTTCGGCCCCTTCGACCCGTTGTCGCCGCTCATGGAAGCGCCGCTCGCCGACATCGGTCAGCTCACGGCGACGGCGGCGGGAGGCACCTCGCATCGCGACGTCGAGGTGGGGGGCACGACCACGGCGCTCCGCGCCACGCGGTTCCCGCTGATGCAAGTCGCCGGCCCGGTGGGACGGCGGCTGGCGGTCGCGGCCGGGTTCGCGACCTACCTCGACAAGTCTTGGGACGTGACGTTGCGCGACTCCCTGCTGCTGCGGGGCGTGCTGCAGCGCTATACCGACGAGGTCACGAGCGACGGGAGCGTGGCGGACGTGCGACTCGCGGCGGCGAGCCGGCTGTCGCGCCGCATCGCGATCGGCGCGGGGGTGCATGTGCTCGTGGGCTCGACCCGCGAGACGGCCGAGCGACGGTTCGACGACTCGACGTTCCACGCGGTGCAGCAGTCCGCCGAGGTGCGTTACGACGGGTTCGGCGTGTCGGGAAGCGTGCTCATCGGCCTCGCCCCGGGCGTGACCCTCGCGGGATGGGCGCGGAGCGACAACCGGCTGCGTGCCAAGGTCGCCGACACGACGAGCGCGTTGACCGACCTGCCGCGCATGGCCGGCGGCGCTCTGCTGTTCGCACCCAGCCCGAGCGCCCGGTTCGCGACGTCGGCGGCGTGGCGTTCCTGGTCGAAGGCGGGCGCGGGCGCGTTCGACACGTGGAGCTGGTCTGCGGGGGCGGAGTTCGGCTCGCGCCGGATGCCGATCCGCCTGGGCGCGCGGGGCGGGCAGATGCCGTTCGGGCCCGGGACCAAGGCGCCGACCGAGGTCGCGGGGTCGCTGGGGATAGGCCGGGCGTTCGCGCAGGGCCGGGCGCTGATCGACCTGGGCCTCGAGCGGCTGGAGCGCCGTGCGGGCGGGGGGGGCCTCACCGAGCGCGTGTGGACCGTGCTCGTGGGGCTCACCGTGCGGCCGTGAACGTTTACTTCTATACCTTCGGCTGCAAAGCCAACCAGTACGACACGGCGGTCGTGCGGCAGGCGTTCGCGGATCAGGGCGTCGTCGTGGTGGACGACCCGACCGCCGCGGACCTCGCGGTCGTGAATTCCTGCACGGTGACCCACGAGAGCGAGGCGAAACTGGGGCGCCTGGTACGCCGGCTCGCCCGGCGCGGGGGCCGGGGCGGGCTCGAAACCGTGGTGATGGGCTGCGCCGCCGCACGCGACGGCGGCGCCATCGCGGCGCTTCCGAGCGTGCGCGCGGTGGTGGGCGGCGCCGACCCGGCGCAGGTGCTTGAGGCCGCCGGGTTGGCCTCACCCCCGTTCCCCCTCTCCGCGTTGCGGAGAGGGAGTCAGGGGGTGAGGTCCCGCGGCCTGCTCAAGATCCAGGACGGGTGCGACGAGCATTGCACTTTCTGTGCGACCACGATCGCGCGCGGGGCGAACCGGTCGCGGGGGATTCCGGAGCTGGTGGAGGAAGCACGGGCACTCGCCGAGCACCACGCCGAGATTGTGCTGACCGGAGTTCACATCGGTACTTACGGCCAGGATCGCTCCACTGACCCCGGACGCAAGTCCGGGGTTGAGACAGAACCCGGCACATCGGGTGTTGGTGTTCCCCGGGCTCGCGCCCGGGGTCAGTCTACTCTCGGGGATCTTCTCGACGCCCTCATCTCCGCCGTGCCCTCGGTCCGCTTTCGCCTCTCGTCCATCGAAGCCACCGAGGTCGATGACACGATCGCTCGGCTGTTGATCGAGGCCCCCGCCCAGCTCGCGGCCCACGTCCACGCGCCGCTGCAGTCCGGCTCCAATCGCGTGCTCAAGCGGATGGGCCGGCACTGGTACACGGCCGAGTCGTACCGGGCGCGGCTCGAGTGGCTGGCGGAGCGGCTGCCTGTGTTCGGGCTCGGCGCGGACATTATCGCGGGGTTCCCCGGTGAGAGCGACGCTGATCACCGCCACACCGTCGCGCTGGTGGACGCGCTGCCGTTCACCTACCTGCACGTGTTTCCCTACAGCGAGCGTCCCGGCGCGGCGGCGGGGCGATTGCGCGAGCGCGTGCCCCCCGGCGCGATCCGCGACCGCGCGCGCGAGCTACGCGGGTGCGGAGAGGCGAAGGCCCAGGCCCACCGCATGCGCCGGCGGGGGCAACGCGCCGACGGCGTGGTGTGCGGGCGGGGGGAGGGGAAGGTCGAGGTGCTGACCGAGGACTACCTTTCGGTCTATCTTCCCACTCACGAGTGGAACGGTCGCCCCCGCTTCGAGGTGACGGTTCGCTGACCATGCCGCGCATCTACATCGAGACCTACGGCTGTCAGATGAACGTCTCGGACTCCGAGCTGATGCTCGGCGTGCTGGGGCGCGAAGGCTACGCCCGCACCGATGATCCTGCCCAGGCCGACGTGCTGCTCGTGAACACGTGCGCGGTGCGCGACCACGCGGAGCAGCGCGTGCTGTCGCGCATGGGCGAGCTGAAGCGGTACAAGCGGCCGGGCGTGGTGCTGGCGGTGGTGGGCTGCATGGCGCAGCGGCTCGGGTCCCGGCTGCTCGATTGTGTGCCGCAGGTCGACCTCGTGGTCGGCCCCGACGGCTACCGCGGGTTGCCCGAGCTGATCGCGCGGGCGCGCGCCGGGGAGCGGACGGCCGAGGTCGCGTTCAAGCGCTGGGAGCACTACGAGGACACGGCGCCGGTGCGGGGGGACGCCGTGTCGGCGTTCGTGACCGTGCAACGTGGCTGCGATTATCGGTGCACGTTCTGCATCGTTCCGATGACGCGCGGGCCGGAGCGGAGCCGCAAGTTGGAGGACGTGGTGCGCGAGGTGACGGAGCTCGCCGGCGCCGGCACCACCGAGGTAACGCTCCTTGGCCAGACGGTCAACAGCTACGACGACGGCACGCACGACTTCGCCGACCTGCTGCGGGCGGTGGGGGGAATCCCGGGCGTGCAGCGCCTGCGGTTCACGTCGCCCTACCCCACGGACTTCACCGACCGCGCGCTGGCGGCCATGGCGGAGACGCCCGCGGTCTGCGAGCACGTGCACCTCCCGGTGCAGAGCGGCTCGTCGCGCGTGCTCAAGCGGATGCTCCGGCGCTACGATCGGGACCGCTATCTCGATGTGGTCGCCGCGCTGCGCAGCGCCGTCCCCGGCATTGCCCTCACCACAGACATCATCGTCGGGTTCCCGGGGGAGACCGAAGACGATTTCCAAGAGACGCTGTCGCTCGTCGAGCAGGTGGGGTTCGACGACGCGTATACCTTCAAGTACTCGCTGCGCGAGGGGACGCCCGCGACCCGGCTCAAGGATCCCGTGTCCGACGCGGTGGTGGGGGAGCGCCTCGAGCGCCTGGTTGCCGCCGTGCGGGGCATCGCGCGCCGCCGGAACGTCGCCCTGGTCGGCAGCACGCACGAAGTGCTGCTCGAGGGGCGGGCCAAGCGGGGCGAGCTGCTGCAGGGCCGCACCCGTACCAACAAGGTGGCGCTCATCGCAGGCCCCGACACCTGGATCGGTGGCTATCACGCCGTG
>WNGB01018389.1_pt1 | contig 14347 bp, 9 predicted proteins | sample 5400681 | NCBI WGS metagenome assembly WNGB01 (sample SAMN13153367, study PRJNA577476) | soil metagenome | isolation source: 115 cm soil or saprolite under grassland replicate 2 | place: USA:California | collected 2016-06-15 | reverse complement strand
CGGCCGACTCGGTCTGGCTCGCCGTCTTCGCCGACAACACCGCCTGCGTCCTGCGCGCGGTCGGCGGCGAGTACAAGTGCTGGGACAAGTTCCGGCCCCTCGCCCTCAATCGCGACGGCTCGTGGCTGCTCCTGGCGAGGCCCATGAGAGGCAAGGGGCGGCTCGACCTCTTCCTCGGACGCATCGGCGGCCCCAAGACCGAGAAGCCGCTCCAGCTCGTGCGCGGCGTGGCCGCGGCCACGCTGGTCCCGTGAGGCGCGGCGGATGAGGCGCTGGCGACTCGACGACGGCAGGACCCTGGCGGAGGCCCCGACCCTCGGCAAGGCCCAGTATTACCTTCTCGGCAAGGCCGGACGAGTCGAGCGCCTCTACGCGGAGAGCGCCACCTCGATCCAGGCGGCCCCTGCGGGGGCAGAGCGTGCCTTCGACCGCCTGGGGGATGGCGTGGGCGAGCTCCACCGGCTGAGCTTCGTCGTGATGGGTCGCCAGCTGATGCGCCGGCAGGTCGTCGAGCGTGGGTCCAGCCCGACGCAAGATCAGAGCGGCGTCGAGCTCGACGGCCTGACCCAGCTGACGCCGCAGGAGCACCCCACCGAGGCCGAGGTGCGCGAGGCTCTCGCGCTCCACGAGTCGGGCGGGCGAGGTCTGGAAGAGGAACGCCAGGCGAAGATCGACCGGATGGCCGAGAGCGCCGGCCCTGGCGCCCGCGCGCTGGTACGCGGGCTCGCCGAGCGCATCGTCCGCCACGACGATGAGCTGGCGGCGGCGATGCTGTCGTGCCTCCGCTCGCTGGCCGAGGTGCACAGGAGCCGGGGCGGGTCCGACACGCTGCGGGCGGCCACCGAGGCGATCGCGCTCGCGGCGAGACTGGTCGCCCTCGAGCGCGGGGCGGTCGGGCCCGCGCCGCCCGCACCCGGCGACGAAACCACACGCACCCTCATCGACTCCCTCGACGACCTCCGCGTCCGCCTGAGGAGCGCCGCCGATGCCCAGGATGACTCCGACTCGATGAGCGGGAGCGACACCGGCCGGTCCTACCGGAGGGCGGCCGAGCTCCTTCGCGTGGCGGTCCAGTACCTGCTCATGGAGCGATCGGGATAGGCTCGCGCCATGCGCTGGATCGTACTCCCCACGCTCCTCCTCTTTTCGTGCGCGCACTCCCCCGGGCCCGAGGACAGGCAGCCCGTCCAGGCCCCGGTGCCCGCCACGCCCGCACAGACGGCGGCCGCCCCCGAGGTCACCGCGGTCGCCGGCGTGACGCCGGTCGAGGGGGACATCGTCCTCCGCGACTTCCGCTTCGAGAGCGGCGAGACCCTGCCCGAGCTGCGCATGCACTACATGACGCTGGGCACGCTCCGGCGCGACGCAAGCGGCCACGCGACCAACGCGGTCGTGGTCATGCACGGCACGACAGGCTCGGGGCGTCAGTTCCTGCGCAAGCAGTTCGCCGACGAGCTCTACGGTCCGGGACAGCCGCTCGACCTCACGCGCTACTACGTCATCCTGCCGGACGACATCGGCCATGGGGGCTCGTCCAGGCCATCCGACGGCATGCGCGCGCGCTTCCCCCGCTACGGCTATCACGACATGGTCGCCGCCGAGCACGGGCTCGTCACCGGCCTCGGCGTCGATCATCTCCGGCTCGTCATGGGCACCTCGATGGGCTGCATGCACTCCTGGATGTGGGCAGAGACGTGGCCGTCGATGATGGACGCGGTGATGCCGCTCGCGTGCCTCCCGGTCCAGATCGCGGGTCGCAATCGCGAGTGGCGCAAGATGATCATCGACGCCATCCGCGAGGACCCGGAGTGGAAGGGAGGCGACTACACGAGTCAGCCGCTCGCCGCGCTGCGCCTGGCCGACGACATCATGACCCTGGCGTCCTCGTCGCCCCTGGCCGATCAGAAGCGCCTGCCGACGCGCGACGCCGTCGACAAGGCGCTGGCCGAGCACGCCCGCGCGCCGATCGACGCGAACGACCTCCTCTATGCGGTGAGCTCGTCGTCCGACTACGACCCCTCGGCCGACCTCGAGAAGATCACCGCCCCGGTCGTCTTCGTGAACAGCGCCGACGACTTCATCAACCCACCCGAGCTCGGCATCGCAGAGCGCGAGATCAAGCGCGTCGCGAAGGGCCGCTTCATCCTCATCCCCGCCTCCGAGGACACGAAGGGCCACGGCACCCACACCTGGGCCGTCTTCTGGAAGCAGCACCTGGCCGAGCTCCTCGCCTCGACCGAGCGCTGATCGGCCGAGACCTGGAAAGCGCTCGAGTCGAGACTGGTAGCAACGCCGTTCGGTCAGCGTCCACGCTGGCGCAAGTTCATCGCAGAGACGCAGAGACGCAGAGACGCAGAGACGCAGAGACGCAGAGGGAGTCGGCGGTTCGCTCAGCACGTCGAGGCCTCAAGTTTCTTGAGCTCAGCGGGTGGGGCGTGTCGTGCTGAGCGAACCGCCAGCTCTCCCCTTTGCGTCTCTGCGTTCTTCGCGTCTCTGCGATGAACTTGCGCCGGCTTGGACGCTCACGCTAACCGAACGGCGTTGAAGACTAGTAGACAGTCGGGACATACAAGTCCCTCGGCACCGGGCCGCGGATGTAGTTCGGATTGTGGACCCGCTCCGGCAGCGGGACGGGCGCGCGCGCCACCTCCGCGTACGGGATCTGGCCGAGCAGGTGGTGGATGCAGTTGAGGCGCGCCCTCTTCTTGTCGTCGGCCTCGACGATCCACCACGGCGCCTCGGGCACGTGGGTCCGCTCCAGCATGGCCTCCTTGGCCTTGGTGTACTGCTCCCACAGCCGGCGCGACTCGAGGTCCATCGGGCTCAGCTTCCACTGCTTGAGCGGATCGTGGACTCGCATCATGAAGCGAAGGTGCTGCTCGTCGTCGGTGATCGAGAACCAGTACTTGATGAGAGTGATGCCGGAGCGAACCAGCATCCTCTCGAACTCCGGGACGTCGCGGTAGAACTCCTCCACCTCGGCCTCGGTGCAGAAGCCCATGACCCGCTCGACGCCCGAGCGGTTGTACCAGCTCCGGTCGAACAGGACGATCTCGCCGCCGGCCGGCAGGTGCGCCACATAGCGCTGGAAGTACCACTGGGTTCGCTCGCGCTCGTTCGGGGTCGGAAGCGCGGCGACCCGGCACACGCGCGGGTTGAGCCGCTGGGTGATGCGCTTGATGACGCCGCCCTTGCCCGCGGCGTCCCGCCCCTCGAAGATGACCACGACCTTGAGCTTCTGCGTGGCCACCCAGTCCTGTAGCTTGACGAGCTCGCCCTGCAGCCGGAACAGCTCCTTGAAGTACAGCTTCCGGTCGAGCGCCTCCTCCTCGGGCCGATCGGCGAGCTCGCCCAGCAGCCTGGCCAGGCGCTCATCGTCGATCTCCATCTCCAGCTCCTCGTCGAAGCTGTCGACCATCTCGGCGTGGATGCGCTGACTGAGCTGGCTACCGTCGGTGCTGTCGCTCATGGCTCCCTCCAGATCGGAGGGAGTGTGGAACGAATCCGTCACCGGCGGGTGAACGGAGTGCAAACTCGCGGCCAGGTCGCCGTGCTACTCGAGCGCGAACGTGGAGAGCCTCAGGTCGCCGCGGAAGACCAGGAACACGTCGTGGCGTCCATGGGCGCCTGCGAGCGCCGCGGTCGTGGTCGCGTAGGTGTACACGCTGCCCGTGCTGGGCACGGGGGCGGTGCCGACCAGCCGGCCGCTGACCGGATGGTCGAGACGGATCTCGATCGACCCATCGCCGGCCGCCGCACGCGCCACCTCGGCGCTGAAGCTCGACGCGCGGCCGAGGTCGACGTCGGCGAACTCGATCCAGTCGCCGGCCGATCCCCCGACTGCCTCGCCCCACGCCTTGCTCTCGTCCACGAGGTCGACTCCCTGGTAGTCGTCGAAGTCGACCGCCCGGGACTCGCGGGCCAGGTTGCGCGCCGGGATCCTCTCGCCCTGCACGCGCACGGTCGCCTGCTCGCGGATGTCCGCCGACGACGACCCGACCATCACATCGTGGGTGCTCGATTCGAGGACCCAGCGGCCCCGGGTGACGTCCCAGTGCGCGAGGTCGGAGGCCTGGACGGTCAGCCTCACCGTCCTGGTCTCGCCCGGCGCGAGATGCACCCGCTGGAACGCGCGCAGCTGCTTGCGGGGCAGCTGGTCGCGCGACGTCCGCTGCCGCGTGTAGAGCTGCACGACCTCGTCGCCGGCCCGCCGGCCGGTGTTGGTGACGTCGACCCGCACGCGGAGCTGGTCGTGGCGCCCGATCGTCCGCTCGCGGATGTCCAGGTCGCCGTAGCGGAAGGTGGAGTACGAGAGCCCGTGGCCGAACGGATAGAGTGGCTGCCCCTCGAAGTAGAGGTAGGTCCGCTTCGCCTTGATGATGTCGTACTCGAGGATGTCCGGAAGGTCGCTGGTCGAGCGATACCAGGTCTGGGTGAGCCGCCCGGCCGGGTTGACGTCGCCGAACAGGACGCCGGCGACCGCGTGGCCGGTTTCCTGGCCTGCGTGCGTGGTCCACACGATGGCCGGAACGTGGTCCTGCTCCCACGTGATCGTCATCGGATAGCTGGTCTCGAGCACGAGGATGGTGCGCGGGTTGGCGGCCAGCACCGCCTGCACGAGGGCCGCCTGCCCCTCGGCCAGCACCATCGTGTTCCGGTCGTGGTCCTCCCGGCCGTTGATGAAGGGCATGCTGCCGACCACGACCACGGCGGCATCCGCACCCGTCGCGGCCGCGACCGCGGAGTCGACGCCGCTCTGGATGACCTCCTTCGTGAAGCGAGCCGCCGACGACGCCTCGGTGGCGGTCAGGGCCAGCGAGCCGTCCGCCGCCACGGTCAGGTACACCTCGGGCCCGGCCCAGTCGAACGCCTTCTCGTAGCCGGCGTAGCGGATGACGAAGTTGCCGTCGCTCTGCGGCTCGAGCTTGAACTGCTGCTGCACGAACCAGTCGAACGGCTGCGGCGCGCGGTTGGCGAAGTTGGGTCCGAAGTTGAAGCGGTCGACGTACCTGGCGTTGGCCGCGCTCCGCAGGGTCAGGATCCCCTGCCCCCAGTCGAACACGTCGAACTGCTCGGCCGGACCTGCCGCCGTCGCGCCGATCCGGAGGATGTCCCCGTCCGCGTCGGTCCCCGCGGTGACGTACTTGCCGGTCGTGATCTCCTTGAGGGCGATCCGATCCACCCCCTCGCTGCCGACGATGGTCGCGCCGCTCCCCAGCCTTTCACGGATGCCGCCGACCGGAGTGACCTTGTACGACATCGCGCCCGAGTACCAGTCGGTGTAGAGAGTGTCGGCGAGCGGCCCGACCACCGCGACCCGGTGCGTGGTCGACGCGTCGAGCGGCAGCGTCCGCGCGGCGTTCTTCAGGAGCACGACCGCCTGCTCCGCGGTCTGCCGGGCGAGGAGCTTGTTCTCGGCGCTGTTGATGACGTCCGGCTTGATGCCCGCGTACGGACCGCCGCCCGGGTCGAAGTCGCCGAGGCGGAGGCGGATGGTCAGGACGTGCCGGACCGCGTTGTCGATGTCCGACTCCACGAGCAGGCCCTGCGCCAGCGCCGCCGTGATGGTGTCGATGGTCGGCTGGCTGTTCTGGTTGTCGACCGTGAAGCTGTCGAGGCCGGCCAGGATCGTCGCGGCGAATCCCTCCGGGTTGGTCGCGAAGTACTGCTCCGACCCGGTCAGGTTGTAGGGGGCGAACGCGTCGGAGACGTTGTACAGGGTCCGGCCGGTCCAGGTCCGGACGACGTCGTTCAGGTCCGGGTTGACCGTGTTGGGCCGCCCGTTCACCAGGTTGTAGGAGCCCATGACCCCGGTCGCGGCGTCGGCCGAGATGGGCAGCTTGAACGCCACCTCGTCGTACTCCTTCTTCACGCGCGGGCGAAGGTTCGACGACGTCGTGTCGCGGTGGACCTCGTTGTTGTTGGCGAGGTAGTGCTTGAGGACCGGCGCCGCCTTGAGGTAGAGGGGATGATCGCCCTCGAGGCCCTTGCCGTACGCGGTCGCGATCGCGCCGGTCAGCATCGCATCCTCCGAGTAACCCTCCTCGTTGCGACCCCAGCGCGGGTCGCGCAGGATGTTCACGACCGGCGCCCAGACCTGGACGCCCCAGACGCGCGGGTTGAGGACGTTGTATCCGCGCGCCTCGTCGCCGACCGCGGAGCCGACCCGGCGGATGAGGGCCGGGTTCCAGGTCGTGGCGAGGCCGATCGCCTGCGGGAAGACCGTCCCCATCGCGGTCACGACCGCGCCGTTGTTGTCGCGATCGGTCGACCAGGCCACGCCGTGCAGCGCCTCGGTGCCGGTCTTGAAGGGAGGAATCCCGAGCCGCGGGATGGCCGGCTGGAACTGATGCAGGAGGGAGACCTTCTCCGCCAGGGTCAGCCGGTCGAGCAGATCCTGCACGCGGACGCGGACGGGCAGGCGCGGGTCCTGGAACGGAAGCGCGCTGGCCGGACCTGCGTGCGATCGACCTTCGGGCCGCAGCACGGCCACGCAGACGATCAGAACGACAGAGGCGATCGGGTGGAACCCGGACCTTGCTCTCATGACCTCCTCCTTCCTGCTTCCGCGGTGAAGGATGGATCTCGGTGCTGTGTCGCCGCGGTGAGCGTGACGGGCAGACATCCACTGCCCCCCAGCGCGACGGAACATAGTCGATCGCGCGCTCATCGGTCGAGCACGATCGTCGAGCGCGACGCATCGACGCTCCTCCCACGGAGCGACCACGCCGCGAGTGCCGCTCACAAGAAATTCGTCACTGCCGGCGTGACCCACTCCCGTCTTCAGCGGAGCGAGCGATCTGCGGGCTCACTTGAAGGCGAGCACGATGGTGCAGGACGTCGCGTCGCCGCCCATCTCCACCAGTGCACCCTCGGCCGTGTGGGTGAACGTGGCCGATCCGCCGTCCACCGAGTCGACCGCGCCGACTCCCACGAGGAGGATGCGCCATGCGGCCGGTGCGCCGCCGCGCTCGACGCGGATCTCGCGGCCCGTGCGTCTGACCACGAAGGTCGCGGCCACGTCGCCCCGGGCGGTCGGCACGACCGCGGTCCGCTCACCGCCGGACGGCTCGTAGAGGTGAAGCGTCACTCCGTCCGCATAGTCGTAGTCGGGCCGCTCGTCATGCGCGCCCATCGCGATCGCCGCGCCCGGGCGGGCGAGGACCGGGACGCTGTCGAACCCGTGCCGCTCTCGCACCCAGCCCGGCCCCTCCACCACCTGGCCGCTCAGGATGTGGGTCCATCGCCCGGCCGGCACGTAGTACGAGACGTCGCCGGCCGCCGAGAAGACCGGCGCCACCAGCAGGTCGTCGCCGAGCATGTACTGCCGTTCGAGGTGCGCGCAGGCCGGATCGTCCGGGAACTCGAGCACCATCGGGCGCATCATCGGGATGCCGTCACGATGCGCGACCAGGGCGGCCCGGTAGAGGTACGGCATGAGGCGGTGCTTGAGCCTGGTGAAGCGGCGGAGGACGTCGACCGCTTCCTCGTCGAAGAGCCACGGCACCCGGTACGACTGGTTGCCGTGCAGGCGGCTGTGCGACGAGAGCAGGCCGAAGGGGATCCACCGCTTGAAGACCGCCGCGTCCGGGCGCCCCTCGAAACCGCCGATGTCGTGGCTCCAGTAGCCGAACCCGCACAGGGCGAGCGACAGCCCGCCGCGCAGAGTCTCCGCCATCGACTCGAAGGTGGCCGACGAATCCCCGCCCCAGTGGACCGGGAAGCGCTGGCCGCCGGCCGTGGCCGAGCGGGCGAACAGGACCGCCTCGCCGTCGCCGCGGTGCTCGCGCAGGAGCTCGAAGACCGTCTCGTTGTAGAGATAGGTGTAGAAGTTGTGCATCCGCTCCGGGTCGGAGCCGTCGAAGTAGGCGACGTCGGTCGGGATCCGCTCGCCGAAGTCTGACTTGAAGCAGTCCACCCCCATCTCGAGCAGCGCGCGCAGCTTGCCCGCGTACCAGGCCCGCGCATCCGGGTCGGTGAAGTCGACCAGCGCCATGCCGGCCTGCCAGAGATCGGTCTGCCACACGTCGCCGTCCGGCTTGAGGAGGAGATGGCCGCGCGCCATCCCGTCGGCGAACAGGGCCGACTGCTGGGCGATGTAGGGATTGATCCACACGCAGATGCGCAGGCCGCGCGCCTTGAGCCGGGCGAGCATGCCTTCCGGATCGGGGAACGCCTGGCGGTCCCACTCGAAGTCGCACCAGTGGAATTCGCGCATCCAGAAGCAGTCGAAGTGGAAGACCGACAGCGGCAGGTCGCGGCTCGCCATCCCGTCCACGAAGCTCGCCACCGTCTCCTCGTCGTAGGACGTCGTGAACGAGGTCGTGAGCCAGAGCCCGAACGACCAGGCCGGGGGCAGCGCCGGCCGGCCGGTCAGGGCCGTGTAGCGGGCGAGGATCTCCTTCGGCGTGGGCCCGTAGATGACGAAGTAGTCGAGCGACTGGCCGGCGACGCTGAACTGGACGCGCGAGACGTTCTCGGACGCGACCTCGAACGAGACGCGCCCGGGATGGTCGACCAGCACGCCGTAGCCGCCCGAGGTCAGGTAGAACGGGACGTTCTTGTAGGCGAGCTCGCTCGAGGTGCCGCCGTCCTCGTTCCAGATGTCGACCGCCTGCCCGTTCTTGACCAGCGGGCCGAATCGCTCGCCGAGGCCGTAGACGGTCTCCCCGACGGCGAGGCCGAGCTGCTCGTGCACGAAGTGCCCGCCGTCGAGGTCGATGACGCCCATGCCGGCGCGGCCGCTCCGGGTCAGCACCGCGCCGCGCGCCTCGAACTCGAGGCCCCACAGGTCGCCGGCCAGGAACCTGGCCGAGAGGGGGCCCGAGGTCAGGATCGGGTCCGGCTCGGTCGCGATCTCGACCGGGCCCGGCTCGGCCAGCAGGCGGAAGCCGGGCCGGCGCGGCCAGAGCGAGTCCGCACTCACCTGCGCGCTGTGGAGCTCTGCGGGATGGAGCGCGCGCACGCCCTCGCGCTTCTGCCAGTAGCCCTTGGTGAACTTCATCGTTCTCCTGTCACTACTTGATGGCGCCGGCCGCGATGCCGCGGATGAGGGTGCGCTGGAAGAGGAGGAAGAAGAGGACCGCGGGAAGGATGCCGACCAGGGCCGACGCGCTGGTCGCCGTCGCGCTCATGAACTTCTCGCCCTGGAGGACGGCGAGCGCGACCGGCACGGTCTGCTTGTCGTTGGAGATGAGGAACACGAGCGGAAGGAAGAACTCGTTCCATGTCCAGATGAAGAAGAAGGCGAACAGGACCGACAGGGTCGGCCAGCTGACCGGCAGGACGATCTGGACCAGGGCCCGCCACCGCCCGGCGCCGTCGATCGAGGCGGCGTCGAGCAGGTCGCGCGGAAAGTGATCGTAGACCGAGGACAGGAGGTAGGTCCCGAACGCGCCCTGGATGACCGTGAAGATGATGATGACGACGGCCAGCGAGTTGTAGATGTGAAACGCCTTGGCCATGTAGTAGAGCGGATAGACCAGCGCCTCCTGGGGAAGCAGGTTGGCGGCCAGGAAGAAGAAGAGGAACCAGATCCGGCCCCTGACCCGGCCGATGCCGAGCGCGTACGCGTTCATCACCGACAGCGCGACGCCGAGGACGGCGACCGAGCCGCTGACGATGAGGCTGTTGAGGAGCTTGCGCGTGAAGTCGACCCGGTTCCAGAAGTCGACGATGTTGGACAGGGTCGGGGCGCGCGGCAGCGAGATGGGACCTTCCGCCGCGTAGTCGACCGGGCTCTTCACCGCGTTCAGGACCACGATCAGGAACGGCGCCAGGGTCAGGAGCAAGAGGACCGAGAGCCCGATCAGGATCGCGTGGCGCGTCCAGCCCTGCCGGTAGCGGCGCGCGCCGGGCCTCGCGACCGCCCCGCGTCTCACGTCGCCGGCCCCATGCGCTCGCCGCGCGCCTGGACGCGCAGGAACGCGTAGCTGAGCGCCAGGATGAGGATCATGAGCACCGTGGCGATGGCGGAGCCGTAGCCGACGTTCAACTTCTCGAAGAATTCCTTGTAGGCGAAGTAGGAGGGGACCAGGGTCGCAGTGCCCGGCCCGCCGCGGGTCAGGACGAAGATCGGGCCGAAGATCTTGAGCGCGGCGATCGTCGTCGTGACCAGCACGACGTAGATCTCCGGCTTGAGGAGGTGGACGGTGATCGTGGTGAAGCGCTGCCACCAGGTGGCCCCGTCGACCTCGGCCGCCTCGTACAGCTCCGGGTCGACCCGCTGGAGCCCGGCCATGAACATGACGACCGGGTAGCCGACCTGGACCCAGACCATCACCCCCATGACGCTGTCGAGCGCGTACCTGGGATCGCCCAGCCAGTTGCGCGCGAGCGACGACAGGCCCAGCACGGCGAGGAGCGAGTTGAGCGCGCCGTAGCTCGGATGCAGGATCCACCCCCACACGATGCCGGCGACCGCGATCGGCAGGACCTGGGGCAGGTAGAAGCCGGAGCGGAGCAGGCTCGCCGTGCGGTTGCCGAAGGCGACCCCGACGTAGTCGAAGAGGACTGTCGCCAGCACCAGGCCGATGAGGGTGGGGATGACCGCCATCGCGAGGATGAGGAGCGCGATGTGCTGGAACGATGCCCAGAAGCTCGGGTCATGGGCCAGCCTCACGTAGTTCTCGAGGCCGATCCACCTCGGGGTACCGACGCCCTGCCAGCGGGTGAAGCTCACACCGACCGTCATCGCGAGCGGCACGATCACGACGGCCGTCGACAGGATCAGGCCGGGGATCAGGAAGACCAGGTAACCCGACCGGCTGAGCGATCGCTTGCTCGCCATGGCCGCGGACCAGGCGGGCTCTTACTTGCTCATGCCGGCCACGTGGTCCTGGTACGGCTTGGCGAGCTCGTCGAGCACCTGCGACGGCGACTTCGAGCCGTTGATCAGCTCCTGGACGCCGGCGACGAGCACATCGTAGTAGCCGGGCACCGGCCAGTCGGGATAGAAGGCCAGCCCGTCCTGCGACGAGATCGCGTTGAAGCCGGCGATGAGCTCCTGGTTCTTCGGGTCGGTGATCTTGGACGGGTCGGCCGCGACCGGCACGCCGCCCGAGTTGCCGAGCAGCTCCTGGATCTCCGGCTTCATCGTCTGATCGATGAAGTCGTAGGCGAGCGCCTTGTTCTTCGCATGGGACGGGACGACCCAGATGTTGCCGCTCGAGCCCGGGTGGAGCTTGTTGCCCGGGAACAGGAACGAACCCCACTGGAAGCCCTTTATCTCGGTGGCGAACCGGCCGTACCACCAGCTCCCGGAGACGAGCATGGGGAACTTGCCCTGCATGAACGCGACGCCCATGTCCTCTGCCTTGATGCCGGCCGAGTCCTTCGGGATGTAGCCCTTCTTGACCCAGTCGGCGAACGTCTGCGCGGCGAAGGTCAGCTCGGGCCCGTGAAAGTCCACCTTGCCCTTGTAGAGCTCGTAGTTCGTCACGAACTCGCGATTGGCCTTCGACAGCGCGAGCAAGTAGAAGATCTGCTGGGCCGGGTACTCGGCGCCGGCGACCGAGATCGGCGGGACCTTGGCCTTGACGAAGCTCTGCATCACCGACTCGAGCTCGGCGAGGCTGGTCGGGACCTTCGCGTTGTGCTTCGCGAAGAGGTCCTTGTTGTAATAGACCATCACGAACTCGCCGTAGTTGGGGACGCCGTACCACTTGTCGCCGCCCATGACGCCCCTGGCGTCGTAGCGGGCCGTGGTCTGCAGGCTGGGGCTGAGGAGCTTGTCCCAGCCGCGCCTGGTCGCCTCCTCGCTGAGGTCGGTCAGGAGGCCCTGCGACGAGAGCAGCCCGGCCGTGGCGTTGCCCTTGTTGTACTCCATGAGGTCGGGCCCCTCGTCCGAGTTGAGGATCATCGCCGCGTTCTGCTGGATCTGCTCGAAGCCCTTCTCCTCGAACTTCACCGTGACTCCCGGGTGCGACTTCTCGAAATCGGCGATCGCCTGCTTCCAGGCGACGCCCATCGCGCTGTTCGGCGTCTCGTAGTGCCAGAGGCGCAGGACGCCGCCGCCCTCCGAGGGCGTGGCGGCCTTGTCGCCCGGTCCGGCCTTGTCGTCCGGCCCGGCTCCGGTCTTGTCGCCCTGCGCGGCCTTCTCGGCCTGCCCCTCCTGTCCGCCCTCCTTGCGGCCGTCCTTCTTGCAGCCGACGAGAGTGACGGAGCCCGCCGCCAGGAGCCATGCCAGCCCGATTGCAGTCCTCGATGTGAACATCGCGTGCCCTCCTGTCCGATGGCGCGAGCAGGTCGTGCGTGGTGAGCGCGCCGCGCTCCGGGGACCGTAAGCGAAACCGTGCGGGCGGGCAACGCCGGGGCCGCGCTACCGTGCGAGACCGCGCGCAACCGCGCGCGCCGTCACCTGGCCTCGGGCTGGCCGGGCTGCGCGGCGATCTGCTGGTAGATCTGGAGTCGGCTCTTCATCGCGGGCGGCACGCCCCGCTCGGCCGCGAGCGTCACAGCCCGCTCCTGCGCGAAGATGGCGCGGTCCACGCGCCCGTCGACCAGGTAGAGCGCCGCGAGAGTCTCCCAGCAGGTCCCGCAGCCAGGGTCGGTGGCGATGGCGCGGAGCGCGAAGCCGAGCCCCTTGTCCGGCTCCTTGCGGAGCGAGTAGTAGAGGCCGACCGCCGCGAGCTGGTTCGGCGCGGTCGCGACGCGGACGAGACTCTGCACATCTCGCTCGACCGTCTCGGCTGCGGGCGCGCCAGGCGCCGCGTCGCCTGCCTGGGCATGGACCACGCGCTCGAGCTCGAGCGTGACCAGCGCGAGCCATCCCTGCGCGTCGTCCGGCTGGAGCTCGACGTAGCGGCGCAGGACGGCGACCGGATCGGTGCCTCTGGCGCCGATCCGGTGCTCGACCACGGCTCGCCAGTAGAGGCGGCGGTTCCAGGCCGGATCCTCGCGCTCGAGGCGATCGAGCTGGTCGAGCACGGCGGCGCGGTCGCTCCGCACCGACGCGAGGTCGATCCACAGGGCGTGGACCTCGCCGCGGCGGAGGAGCCGTTCCCCCTCCACGGCGCCCTTCGCGGCCGGCAAGTACGGCAGGGTCCGCACCGCCAGCTCGTTCTCGTGCTGGAGCGAGTAGACGACCTCGCTGCCCTTGAAGTGATAGAGGCCGTACTCCGCCTGGAGGCGGGCGCGCACGTCGCCGAACGCGGCCGCGAAGGCATCCTCCTTGTTCGTGCCGGAGGCGAGCGCGCGGAGCATGCGGTCGAGCCGCCGCCGGCTGTCGTCGCTGCCGCTCTGCAGGAGATGGACAAGCTTCCAGGCCGCGAAGTAGCCACGGCGGTCGCCGAGCCCGATGAGCTGCTCCTCGCTCATCGCGAGGAGCTCTCCCATGGTCGGGAGCTGGATGGCGGAGCGCATGTACGGCTCGTCGATGAGCGGTTTCTCGCCCAGCACCGCCCTGCCCCCCTCCACCCTCAGGGTCTCGTAGTAGGTCGCGAGCCCCTCGTCCAGCCAGGCCGGCAGGCTGGCGAAGGCGCGCCGGTTGAAGCGGTGGGTGAGCTCGTGGATCGGAATGGTCGGCCGGAAGAGGTCGTCCTCGCAGGTGACGATGAGCGGCCGGAAGTCGAAGTCGATGGTCGAGCCGACGAAGCCGCGCACCGGCCGATCCACGATCTCGCGCAGCTCGGCGCAGCGAGAGAGATGGACCACGCGGACGGGGCTGACCGGCCCGCGCATCGGGCCGGGCGCCGGGTAGAAGTGAGCGAGCGCGGCGCCTGTCTCCTCCAGCTGGACGGCCCGCTCACGCGCGAAGGGGGCCTCCAGATCGGTGACCAGAGTGAAGCGCCTGGTCCGCAGCTCGCGCCAGGTCCGGCGGCTGGCATCGGCGTGGGCCAGACAGCCGGTCGCGAGCGCGGCCACCAGCGCGCAGGCGAGCGCGGCGCCGGCCCTCGCCGCCAGGCACGTGAGCACGGCCATCGGGCGGTCCTTCCCTGCTCGGCTTTCCATCTCGTCCCCTGTCTCTCGAGCGGCGCAGGGATTGTCCGATCCTGTTCGAGCGAGCGCAATCGCCGGCGGCGACCGCATCGCTTGCCTCAGGGGGCCGGCCGGTTGATCCCGATCGACCAGTACTCGAGGATACCGATGTCGTCCGGCCCGCGGTCTTCGAGCCGCAAGGTCCAGGGCCCGTCGCCGCTGGAACCGGGCGTGAACCCGTTCACCGCGAAGGTTCCGCGCACGTCGTTCGCCTGGTCGGCGGGGTCGAGCACCACGACCGGCTCGATCTCGCCGGTCGGCGAGATCAGGATCAGGATCAGATCGCCGCGCCAGGGGTGGGCGATCTCGAGGTGGACCTCCACGGTCTCGACCTCGAGCGAGGGCGTATCGGCCTCGATCACGGTCTCGA
>WNGB01009443.1_pt1 | contig 14355 bp, 14 predicted proteins | sample 5400681 | NCBI WGS metagenome assembly WNGB01 (sample SAMN13153367, study PRJNA577476) | soil metagenome | isolation source: 115 cm soil or saprolite under grassland replicate 2 | place: USA:California | collected 2016-06-15 | reverse complement strand
CGTATGCTACACTGCCCGCCGCGATCGAGCGAGGTGAAACCGCAGGTCAACCGCCGTATCGCACGCGCCGCTAGCTCAATTGGCAGAGCAGCTGACTCTTAATCAGCGGGTTCGGGGTTCGAGTCCCTGGCGGCGCACCCCCACAGACCCCCGCTGACCTGCGGTGTCTCCGAGAGACAGCCTCGAAGCAATCGCGATGGCGCCGCGTGGTGCATCCCTGGTGCATCCATTGGTCGGCGACGGGTCTGACCACTCTGATCAGTGCCAGGTTCGACCGCGTGGAAGCCACGCGTGGGTGACGTGTTGCACGGACGCGCGACGGCGCCGCACCAACACCCGGTCCTGCCCGATGCGACGCACCGCCGGGCGGACACGACCGACACCCTCCAGTCACCGACGACGGTCTGGGCAGGTCGCCGCTTGACTGTGGCCGGCTGGAGCTAGTGAATGTCCGTCCCTTCAACCTAGTGCCCCGGCGGCGCGCCAACGCCCCGGGGCCGGCACCAGGAGGACAATTCCTGATGCAGCGCAAGTCTCAAGGCTCCGCCGAACCGCTGTCCACCCACAGCAGCATCCAGATCCTCGCCAACGAGCACTGCCTGCCCGACGTCAGGGCGTACTGGTCGGTCGGCTCCGACGCCGGCGAGATCAGCGGCGTGCTCTTCCTCACCGTCGAAGCGGAGCACCGAACCGGAGACTTCGACCACACCGCCACCTTCACCATCTCCGGAACGCCGACCGCGGTGGATCGTGTGCTGCTCGCCTTGCGTGCCGCCTACGCGGCGCAGATCGAGCCGCTGCTGGGCGAGTAGCCACAGACGGCCCCACCGAGCCCTGAGGACCCCAGGCCGCGTGAGCAAGACGCGGTGGGAACTACGCCAGGCTCGGTGGGGCCTCACTCCCCCTTGGTGCCATCGCCCGCCTGTGAAGTTCCCATGCCGGCCACGCCACAGCGGTCGTGGCGCCCGACTGCACGAGCAGCCTATTGACATAGACCGCCGTTGAGGCCGTAGCGGCCCCTACGCGCCGACCTGCCTGGACCGTCCGCCCGAACGCTGTTCGGTGCCAAGGCCAGGCGCGTCGGACCTTCGTAGGCCACGCCCCGCGCGGCTTGGCGTTGCGCGGAGGGAGAGTGGAATGACCGGTCGCCCGACGGGATCGGCACACTGCGTCGCGGCACTTTGCAGCCTTGTCTAACGGCAGGTACGTTGGCCCGGTATCGAAAGTATGTTCTACTAGCTCCACGCTGAGCCAACTGCCACGACGGGCGCAGGATGGGATCTGAGATCGAGCCAACCTCCGACGATGTTGCGATAACCCGGGCCCTGCACGCTGATCGCCCCGCTTCGCGATGTGCCTGCTGCAATCTTCCAACCCAGCAACCTCTCTGTGCTCCATGCATGAACCACGCCGAGACTGATCCGAGGGATCCGGGCGCACTCACCAAGAGGGAGATGGATCACCAGCGTCGCTGGATGCAAGCCCTCGCCATTGCGCGCCGCCACAGCCGTGAAGACAAGGAGAAGGTCGCCGCTGCGCTCCGAAGTCGAGACATGTACCGCGATGCCCTACGACAGCTTTGGCACTTGCATGCGCCTAAGCCAAGCGCCGCAACTCCGCAACAATGCGGCTGCGGCGTCCGCTGGCCATGCCGCACGTCGCAGCTCGTTGAGCGCGTGGTTGGTAGATGGGCTGCTGACCAGGAACGAGTTGAACAGCTCAGAGAGGAGCATTTGGACCGGGAGTATCAGCGATCCCTGAATCCTCCACCCAGCGATCTTCGTCCGTTTCGGCCAAGAAGGCGCTGAGCAGAGCGATGGCCCGAGGCCGCAGATGCGCCGTCTCGTAGCCACATCAAGCCATCAGCTTGGGCGACCTTCCCAACTTGACCCCGACCCCTGCCGCTTCCCCAGCCGAACCCAGCCGCTGGTGGAGGCGCTGACCGGTCCGGAGGCGCCGGTGAGATGAAGTGGGAACGGTGAGCCCCGGCGCGTCTCCGCGGCTGCTGGCGATCATGGGCTCCGGCGAGACCAGCCCGACCATGACTGCCACCCACGGCGAGCTGTTCAGCCGGCTCGGCGGGCAGGTGCCGGCGGTGCTGCTGGAGACGCCCTACGCCTTCCAGGAGAACAAGGCCGAGATCTCCGCCAAGGCCAAGCAGTACTTCGGCAACAGCGTCAGGCGGCCGGTCGAGATCCTGCCCGACTTCGACGCTGACGCGGATGCGCTGGCGGCCGAGACCGCCCTGGCCCGGCTACGGGCTGCCCGCTGGGCGTTCGCGGGCCCCGGCAGCCCGTCATATGCGCTGGACCGCTGGCACGGCACCCAGGTCGCCTCCGCCCTCGCTGAGCTGCTGCAGCGGGGCGGCTGCGCGGTCTTTGCCAGCGCGGCCGCCTGCACCATCGGCACCCGCACCCTGCCCGTCTACGAGATCTACAAATGCGGCCAGCCCCCCTCCTGGCTGGAGGGCCTAGACCTGGTCGCTGCCGCCGGCCTGCGGGTGGCGGTGATCCCCCACTTCGACAACGCCGAGGGCGGCACCCACGACACCCGCTACTGCTACCTGGGCGAGCGGCGCCTGCGCCAGCTCGAGGACCAGCTCGCCGACGACACCACGATCCTCGGCGTGGACGAGCATACCGCCGCCGTCCTGGACCTTGACGCCCAGCGGTTGACGGTGAGCGGCCGCGGCGGGGTCACCCTGCGCCGCCGCGGCCACCACTGGACCTGGCCCAGCGGCGCAACTGTGGACCTGGACGAACTGCGCCACCTGGCGACCGGGTCGGACGCCGCCGGCGAACAGCAGGCGCCCCCGGCGGCGGCGCGCCCCGCCGCCAAGGCCGCCGCCGCGCCCTTGGCAGGAGAGGAGCCGGTCCCGCTGCTGCCACAGGTGGTCGACCGCTCCGCGGCCGCGTTCGACCACGCCTTGGAGCAGGGCGACGCCGCCAGCATGGTGGCGGCGATCCTCGACATCGACCACGCCATCGTGGCCTGGTCGACCGACACCCTGCAGTCCGACGAGGTCGACCGGGCCCACTCGATGCTCCGCTCGCTGGTCGTGCGGCTCGGCGAGGCCGCCGCCACCGGGCTCCGTGACCCTCGACACGCGCTCGCCCCAATCGTCGAGCCGCTGGTCGGCCTGCGCGCGTCCCTGCGCCAGGATGGCCGCTATGCCCTGGCCGACGCCGTCCGCGACGCCTTGGCCGCCGCCGACGTCGAGCTCCGCGACCGGCCGGACGCGACCACCTGGCTCCTGCACGACCCCCGCCCCCAGCGTCAGCCATAGTGACTGGACTGGCCCGGCACTTCCCGCCCGTTGCTGCCACCACGACCTGACCGTCGGCATGGGCCGATGATCGGTGGCCCGGCCGACTCCCACGAGCGGCTCAAGAAGCGAGTTGAACGCAAGCACAAGAGCCCTACCTCTTCGATCCTGACGTTTCGTTCGTCCTCGGTAGACACCGTCGGCAAGGAGGGCGTGATCCCAGGTCGAGGAGTCCAACACCTTCGGGATCGAGCTGGAGACGGTCGAGGGGATGCGCTTCGACAAGGGCATCATCTCGGCCTATTTCGTGACCGACCCCCGAGCGGATGGAAGCGGTCTCGAGGACCCCTACATCCTGGTCGCGAAGCAGAGGATCAGCGCGGTCAAGGACCTGCTCCACGTGCTCGAGAAGGTCATGCAGACCGGCAAGCCTGTGTTCATCATCGCCGAGGACGTCGAGGGAGGGTGTTCGAGCTGCACAGCGGCCTTCAGAGCACGGTCCGGGCATCAACCGCCGCGATCTACGGCGGACTACTAGTGGGCGTACGTCGTGCCCGACCGCGCTTCGGCTGGTTCGGCGTCGGCTCTTCCAGCACGTCGGCGATCCCACCAAGGTAGTTCGTGGCGTCCCAGGCATCGCGGTCCGGCGGCGCATACACGACCACGTCGAGCGCGACCGTACCACCTTCGACCGGGACGAAGCCTGAGGCCTCCAGCGCATCCTTTGCAGCACCGAGCAACGCCACAACTCTGGGCGCGTGACTGTGCCCAGCTCCAAGCATCGACAGCGCCTCATTCTTAGCGGGTGGAAATCCAGCCACCTCAATCATCAGCCCCTGATCCGCATCGGTCATCGGCCTGCCATGCTCCCCGGTGAGTTCAACCATGCAGAAGCCCATGAGCCTGTTATCAATGACCTACGCGCGACTGGTTTGCCACAAGCGATTATCCACGTACCGCCGCGGCTATGCGAGACGACCCCCTCTCACACAAGCACTGGTACATCCCCAAGAACGTGCCAAGTTGGCTCGCCGGATCTTGCCACTCAGAGGTTGCAGCTCAAAGAATGTTCCGGTCCATCGGCACGACCTGGGCCAGCAGCGAACTTGTAGTGCTCAAGACCCAGGAGCGACGCTCTGGCACCCGCAGTGCGACAGCCTGTATCTAGTGGACCGCGGGGGCACATGGCATCTGCTCCGACCGCTGCTCATCGCTCACGACTACCCGGTTTGCAACAGGCCGTCGATATTCCGCCCCGACAAGTACCACCGGACAACTGGGCGCGCGACTGTACAGAGCCTCGACCACGCACACACCATGACCTGCGATGGCCTCGGTCCAAGCCTTCAAGCCGTCGGTCTGTTCTCAACCTAAGTTGGTCGTTCCGTTATCCGACCGCGGTGCGTTCAATGATGAGCAGCTCCACCGCCTCATGCGTTCGTCATTGACATGACCTCTATGTGGCGAAGATCCCTACTCGGATCTGCTTTCCAGCGGCAGGAAAGACCCGTCGACCGAGCAGCGTCGTTAGGGATCAGCCGACCATCCTCCGGCAGGCCGTAGGGTTCAGAAACTCGGCCGTGTGCGTTGAGCAGCGAGGACAGGGCCAAGGGGATAATCCGCCGATGGCCCTGTCCTTCCTCTACCTCATGGCACGCCGACTCGTCGGCATGTTGCTTGGCGGCCTCCGAAGCGGGCACGCCAAGGACATCGAGATCGCGGTGCTCCGCCACCAGGTCCAGGTGCTGCGCCGCCAGGTCAAGCGGCCCGAGTTCCATCCTGCCGATCGAGCGCTGCTCGCGGTGCTGAGCCGAGCGCTTCCCCGCGGTCGCTGGTCGATCTTCCTGGTGACGCCGGACACGATCCTGCGGTGGCACCGGCGGCTGGTCACCCGCAAATGGACCCAGCCCGCCCGTCGAGGCGGTCGTCCGCCGCTCGCCGAACAGGTGGTTGCGCTGATCCTGCGGCTGGCCGGGGAGAACCCGCGCTGGGGCTACCAGCGCATCCAAGGCGAACTCAAGAAGCTCGGGATCCGCGTATCAGCCACCACGATCCGCGCGGTGCTGCTCGGCAATCGGCTTCGGCCCGCGCCCCGACGGGCCTCGGTCACCTGGCGAGCGTTCCTTCGAGCCCAGGCCGCCGGCATCATCGCCACCGACTTCTTCACGGTGGAGACCGTGCGCCTCAAGACCCTCTACGTCTTGTTCTTCATCGAGCTCAACACTCGCCAGGTTCGGGTCGCTGGCGTCACCGACCATCCGAACGGAGCTTGGGTCGTCCAGCGCGCACGAGAGTGTTCGATCGAGCGGCAATGGACGACGGACGCCACCGTGCCTCGGTTCCTCCTTCGTGACCGGGATGCCAAGTTCACCCGCGCCTTCGACGACGTCTTCGCCGCTGACGGCGTCCAGATCATCACGACCCCGATCCAGGCGCCAAACGCCAACGCCTACGCCGAGCGCTGGGTGCGGACGGTGCGGCAGGAGTGTCTGGATTGGATGTTGATCTGGGGTCGGTGTCATCTTGAGCGAGTCCTCGACGAGTACCTGCGGCACTACAACGACGAGCGGCCGCACCGAAGCCTCGCGCTTCGGCCGCCCAGGGCTGTCGAGGTCCAGGCTGGGCCGGATGCGGCTGCGGCTGCTGCGGGCGTTCGGCGGCGGGATCGCCTCGGCGGTTTGGTTCACGAGTACTACCAGGTCGCGGCATGACGTCCGAGTTTCTGAACCCCACGGGCATTGCGGGTGCTCCTAGCTGACCAACGGGCTGGCGTATCGGCGGCAGCGCGGGAGGGTCAAAGCGTAGCCAGCGACACCGGGGATCTGCCCGCCGCGCCAACGGCTACGGCGTCTCGCACCAGGCGGCTGCCTGTTTGCGCCGCGCAGGCGAGGCGACTCGGTACTTGCGGCTTCGCGGAAAGGAACGGCGATGGGGATGAGGGGGCAGGAGCCGGTCGCGGTGCTGGGCAGCGGCGCGATGGGCCACGGGATGGCGGTCAGCACCCTGCGCGCCGGGATCCCGACGATCGTCTGGAACCGCAGGCCAGCGGCGGCCCAGCAGCTCGGCGGGCTGGGCGCGGACGTCGCCGGGACCGCGGCGGACGCGGCCCGGCGGGCAGGGGTCGTGGTGACCATGGTGACCGACGCCGATGCCGTCATGTCCATCGCCGGTGACCAGGGCATGCTCGCCGCGCTCGCGCCGGGCGCGGTCTGGGCGCAGATGAGCACCATCGGCGCGGCGGGGACCGAGCGCGTCGCCGCGATGGTGCGGGACGAGCGGCCCGACGTGCTGCTGCTGGACGCGCCGGTGTCGGGCAGCAGGGAGCCAGCCGAGCAGGGCCAGTTGACGATCTTCGCCTCAGGGCCGCAGCAGGCCCGCCCGCGCGTGGCCGCCTTGTTCGACGCGCTCGGCCAGCGCACCATCTGGGTCGGGGAGGTCGGGGAGGTCGGGGCCGGGTCGCGGCTGAAGCTGGTGAACAACACGCTGGTCGCGTTGGCGGCGGAGTCGGTTGCCACCTCGGTGGCGCTCGCCCGCCGGTTGGGTCTTGAGACCTCGACGGTGGTGGACGCCCTGGGCGGCGGCCCGCTGGTGTCGGCGTGGGAGGCGGCCAAGCTGCAACGGATCGCCAAGGGCGACTATTCGGCCCAGTTCTCGCTGTCGCTGGCGCTCAAGGACGTGCGCCTGGCCCTGCAGGCGGCCGGCGACGACCGGTTCGGGGTGCTCGCGTCCCTGGCCGACGAGTGGGGGCGGGTCGTCGACGAGGGGCTTGGGGACCAGGACCTCACTGTGGTGACGCGTTGGCTGGAGCAGCAGGGAGGATCCAGGTGACCCTGATCGGCTACTCGATGCTGTGCGAGCAGGCGGGCCCGAAGCAGCTGGTCCGTCACGCTCGCCGAGCAGGCCGGGTTCGACTTCGCGGTGATCAGCGACCACTACTTCCCTGGCTGGACTCGCACAGGCCACTCACCGTACGCGTGGAGCGTGCTCGGCGCCGCCGCGCAAGCGACCGAACGGATTCCGCTGATGACCTACGTCACCTGCCCGATCCGTCGCTATCACCCAGCCGTCGTCGCGCAGAAGGCGGCGACCATGCAACTGCTGTGCGACGGGCGGTTCACCCTGGGGCTCGGCGCGGGCGAGAACCTGAACGAGCACATCGTCGGCGGCCGCTGGCCGCTGGTCGGCTTGCGCCACCAGATGCTCGAGGAGGCCGTGCAGATCATCCGGGCGCTCTGGGCGGGCGGGACGGTGACACATCGGGGCACGCATTTCGACGTGGAGGCCGCCAGGGTCTGGGACCCTGCCGGAGACTCCCCCGCCGATCGGCGTCGCGGTGTCGGGGCCGCAAAGCTGCCGGCTGGCCGGACGGCACGCCGACGCCATGATCGCGGTCCAGCCGGATGTGGAGCTGGGACGCATGTTCGACGACGCGGGCGGCTCCGGGAAACCGCGGATCGGCCAGATCGCGATGTCGTACGACCCCGACGAGCAGATCGCGGTGAAGCGCGCGATGGATCAGTTCCGCTGGTTCACGGGCGGCTGGAGGGTCAACGCCGAGCTCCCGGTCCCGGCATCGTTCGACGTGGCCTCCCGGACCGTGGGGGAGCAGGACGTGTCGGCGCAGATGCCATGCGGTCCCAACCTCCAGCGGCACCTCGCCGGGATCCGCCAGTTCCAGGCGGCAGGGTTCACCCACATCGCGCTGGTCCAGGTCGGCGCGGAAACCCAGGAACGGTTCATTGCCTGGGCCGCGACCGAGCTGCTGCCCGCAATGCGAGGCACCTGAGCGGCTCACGACCCGCGTATCCGCCGACGCAGGCGCTGACTATGCGGATCGCCGTGGCGACGACCTGATCCTTAACCTCGCATTCCTCACCACGGTCCGTGGCCGGTGACGGGCCGCGCCGCGGCCGGAGGCACTTGCACGCCACGGTGGCGGCGTGGGCGGCGGCCGAGGTTGGGAGGAACAGGCTGGTCCGTCATGGCCGAGGCGCTTCCGGCTGCCGCAGGACGGTGGTGGGCAGCCTGGCAGCGGTGGCCGCCTTCGTGGGCGTGGCGTTCCTGTTCGGCGGCCTCACCCAACTCGCGGTGGCCAGCCGCGTCGAGAGCTGGCGGTGGCTGTTCATCATGGGCATCGCCGCTGGGATCCTCACGTTCGTCTGGCCAGGGCTCACGCTGTAGGTCGTGGCGATCCTGGTGGCCTGGTACCTGATCGCGTTCGGCACCATCTACCTGGTCAGTGCGCTGGCCGGACCCAAGCTGAGCCACTGGTGACCCAGCTGCTGCTGGGGGTCGCCGAGCTCGTGCTCGGAGTGTGGGCGGTGCCTTGCTGGCAGCGGTCGCTGGTGACCCTGGTGGGGGTGTGGGCGATCTTCCACGGGGTGAGCGAGATCTTCGCCGCATTCACCCTGCGCCAGGCCGGCAAACGGGCCGAGCGGCTGGTCGGCTGACCCCGTCCAACCCGGCGTCCGGCTGGCCTGCTCTTGGGCGTAAGCCTGGGAGCTCACGGCTGGCTGCGGCTGGTCGCCTCGACGGCCTGAAGGATGAGCTGGGTCGCGGCCTCGGGCCGCGACACGAACGAGACGTGCGAGGCCGGCACCTCCACAATCGTCGCGTTTGCACGCTCGGCCATGAACCGCTGGAGCGTCGGCGGGATCGCCTTGTCCTGGGTGCCGAGCAGGTACCAGCACGGCAGTGTCTTCCACGCCGGCGGGCCCGAAGGCGCAGCCGCGAACGCGGCGGCGGCGTACGGCCGCTGCGTCGCGGCCATCACCGCGGCCGTCTCGGGATCGACGTCGGCGGCGAAAGCGTCGCGGAATAACTCGGGGTCGAGGAACAGGTCAGCGCCCTCGCTCCCGTCCGGGCCGGTGAACGGCACAGGCCTGATCGCAGGCCCCACGAGGCTGCCTTCGAACCGCTCAAGGAGCTGCTGCTGGCTCTCGCCCTCGTCGCACATCCAGCCGTTGAAGTAGACCAGCGCCTGCACCTGGTCGTTGCCGGTCGCGGCGCTCGAGATGACGTTGCCGCCGTAGGAGTGGCCGACGAGCACGATCGGACCGGTCAGGCTGCGCAGGAACTCGGCGAGGTAGGTCGCGTCGCCAGCGAGATCGCGAAGCGGGTTGGCGAACCCGATGGCGGTGTACCCGCGGCCGCGCAGGGCGCGGATCTCGGCGTCGAAGCCCGTCGCGTCGGCCCATGCACCGTGGACCAGGACGATGGTCGGGGTCGCAAGGGCCATGTCGTCACCACTCCTTCTGGACGGATTCACCGATGCCGCGACTGTAACCGCTGACGTCATGCGCAGCCCAGAGCCTCCGGTGAACCCGGGGCGGGTTCACCAGCCTCCGGTGAACCCGGGGCGGTTCGGAAACTCAATAGGTTAGGGGTGTGGCCTACGTCCGCCGAAGTTCGAGCACAGGAATGGTGCGGACTCCAGCAGTTTGGCGTTCGTACTCGGCAAAGCCCGGGTAGCGCCGCGCTTGCTCGGCGTAGATGCGGTCGCGTTCAGCGCCGGCCAGTTCGCGGACGGTCACCTTGTAGGTCTCGGTTCCGCGTTCGACACTGCCGCCACCGGCGGCGGTCAGGTTGTGGTACCAGTCCGGGTTGGTGGGGGCTCCACCCTTGGTTGCGAAGACGTAGATGCTGTCCGGCTCGGTGTCGTGCGGCAGGTACATCGTCGGGGTGACGTACTCCCGCCCGCTGTTGCGGCCGCGGTGGTGCACCAGGACCATCGGAGCGTCCTCGAAGGTCCCGCCGACCCTGCCCTGGTTCGCTCGGAACTCCGCGATGGTGTTGGCGTTCCAGTCGAGCGTCTCGCTCATGTCGAACTCCTGTCGTAGCCGACCCCGGGGTATGCCCTGGGACCGGGTGATGGAAGGCCCGGCGATCAGGCCTTTGACCTGGTACTTCCTGGTCGCGGGGCGGGACTTGAACCCGCGGCCCGCCGGCTGTGAGCCAGCGTGCGTTCTGCCTTTCGCTAGGTGGTGACGCGTTCTGCGCCGGCGAGGCGCGCCGACAGGAACTGTCCGGCCCTGTCCAGAGCCGCGGTCGCTTCGTCCAGGATCGGGGCATAGGCCTGGAAGACGTGTGGCACCCCGGGGGTGATGTCGAGGGTGACCTCCACGTCGGCGGTGGCGGCCTGCCAGGCCAGGCGGATGGCGTCGTCGAGGAGAACCTCGTGGGTTCCGGCCTGGATGATCAGGGGCGGCAGGCCGGACAGGTCGGCGAAGACGGGGCTGATGAGGCCAAGCGCGGCATCCTGCCCCGACGCATAGGCGGTGGCTGGGGCGTGGAGTGCTTGTGGGCTGAGCAGCGGGTCGACCCCCTGCTTGGTTCGCATGGTCGCCCCGGCCAGGGTGAGGTCGGCCCACGGCGACATGACCAGGGCCGCGGCAGGCAGGGGCAGCCCGTGGTCGCGGGCGTTGACCAGGGTGGCGATGGCGAGCCCCCCGCCGGCGGACTCCCCCGCCAAGGCGATGTCCGACGGGGCGGTCCCGTTGTCCAGGAGGGCTTGGTAGGCGGCCAGGGCGTCGTCGACCGCTGCCGGATACGGGTGCTCGGGGGCGAGCCGGTAGTCGACGGAGATGGCCTTGGCGCGTGTCCGCCGGCCGACCTGCGAGGCCAGGCCGGCGGCGAGGAAGGCGTCGCCCATCACGTACACGCCGGCGTGGAAGTACAGCACGATGTGGCGAGGTTCGACTCCCTCGACGGTGACCTCGGCGGTGGGGACGCCGCCCAGCGCGGCCGGGGTCACGGTCACGTCGGCGGGCAGCGGCTGCGCCGACAGCAACTCCCGGAGCTGTCGCCGCTGCTCGAAGAGGTCGCTGTCGGCGGGGAAGGCTGACTGCCGCAGGATTGCATCGAGGTTCTCTCGCTGTTCGGCGCTCACGAGGATCTCCCTTCGGTTGGAATTCGCCCGGCAGCGCCCCAGGTGGGCTCGCCCCTGTCGATCCGCTGCCGAGATTTCTCTTCGTCGGGGCCAGGCCACCACCAGGCTTGCCGCCAGGCAGGTGAGGAGGCGTCACCGGATCCTGGTGATTCGCGCGACGTGTTGCCGTTCATCGCCCACTGCCTGGCGGCCAGGCTGGCTTGGAAGTCACGCCCGATGGTCGGCAGGCTGATGCTGACGACGGTCGCGCGGGAGCCTCCGCTGCACTCATTGGCGCGCCGGTTCCGGCGGCCGACGCTCATCTGCCCAGGGCAGGGTTGCGCGCTGAAGTACCGCCGGCTGTCATGCCAGCCGCCTCCGGCCCCGGGCAGCGCCCCAGGGCCGCCGTCGGCCCTGGGGCATTCGGGTCAGGGGTGGACTGGTCCGCTGGGCCCCGAGTCGAGGCGCAGCGACTGCATGATCTGGAACGTGGTGGTCCGGGTGAAGACCTCGATGTCGGCGGCGGCCAGCACGCCGGTGTACTTGGCGATGACCGGCGCGGCCGCCCGGTCGGTGACGGTGTCGAGGTGGGCTTTGACCCCGGCCCAGAAGTTCTCCCCGTAGTGCATGTAGTACGGCACCGGGTTGACCGTGGTCAGCGCCTCCCGGGCGCTGGCCTCGATGTCGGCGATGTAGGCCTGGTGCACGGCGACGTCCTCGCGGGTGGCGAGCCGGCCGAGGTGCCCGCAGATGAAGTGGGTCCACCGGTAGTCCAGGGCGGTCTGCGGGGCCGCCATGTAGCCGGGCACGTCCTCGCTGAGGTTGAGGTTGTAGATCGGCACCCACCCGGCGTTGACGACGTCGATCATCATCAGGGCGTCGTGGTCGGGGAAGTGGATGTAGATGTTGTCTGGCGAGTGGTTGGGGCCGTGCCAGGCCAGCTCCACCCGCTCACCCCCGACCTCCAGGGTGTAGCGGTCGGCGAAGGTCACCTCTGGCGCCGGCCTTGCCGGGTTGTTGTCGCGCAGCAGCAGCCGCCGGGTCTCCTCGTGGCCGATGCGGACCACGTCGTTGTCGAACAGCGAGGCCGCGCCGGTGTGGTCGTCGTGGTGGTGGGAGTAGACCAGGTGCGTCACCCGGTTGGTCACGCCGTTGGCGGCGGCGATCTCGTCCACCGCCCGCTGCAGGTTGCCCCCGATTGTCGGGGGCGCGTCGAACAGCACGACGCCGGCTGGGGTGGTCAGGAACGCCGACTGGTAGACGCCGTCGGTGACCCAGTACAGGTTCTGCTCCACGCGGCCGACGTGGTAGCCCTGCTCGTTGAGGGCGGAGCCGAGCGCGGAGCGGGGAATCGGTGCGTAGTCGGGCAAGTCATGGGCGCCGTTGGCGTCGGGGGCTGGTGAGGTCACGGTATCTCCCCTTCCATTTCGGGCACGTCCCCTGGTGGCCGTGCGAGCCTTCGCGACGGATCCAGGCTGGCCATCGGGCGGGTGAGCGGTCATCACCGGATCGTGGCGATTCGTGGCCCCATCCCTCAGCCGCCGTAAACCGGCAGGATCGCCCCGCTGACCGGCGCGGCGGCGTCGCTGACCAGGAACGCGATCACGCCGGCGATCGCCTCGGGCGCGACCGCCCTGGCCATCAGCTCGGCGGGGAAGATGGCTCTGTTCGTCGCGGTGTCGAGCAGTTGCGGCGCGACCGCGTTCACCCGGATCCCGTACGGGCGGAGCTCGATGTCGAGGGTGCGGGTCAGGTGGACCAGGGCGGCCTTGCTCACGCTGTAGGCCGCCATGCCGCCGGCTGGCTCCAGTCCTGGGCGCGCGGCCACGTGCACGATCACACCGGAGCCCTGCTGCCGCATGTGCGGCGCGACCGCCTGGCTCAGCCACAGCGCCGGTCCTAGGTTGACGTCGATCATCAGCCGCAGCGTCTCGGAGGTCGTACTGAGCGCGTCCCCGGGGCGGAACGTGCCGATGGTGTTCACCAGCACCGCAGGCGGCCCGACCTCGGCGGCGATCCGGTCGATGAGCTTGGCCGCCACGGCCGGGTCGGTGGGGTCGGCCACCTCGCGGCGGACACCGTCGGGGAGGTCACGCAGCCCCCGCTCGCTGCGGTCGACCGCCACCACCGAGCGGCCGTCGGCGGCCAGGGCCATCGCCGTCGCCCGGCCAAGCTCACCGCCCCCGCCGGCCACGATCGCCACCTGCGCGCACATGACTCCTCCTTCTTACCTGGCCATGCGATGGATCCACCCTGGCCGCCGGGCAGGTGAGAGGGCATCACCAGATCCGGGTGATTCGCGCGCCGTTGACAGTGCGTGCGCTGGGCTGATACCGAGACGGAATCCGTCGCCGGCGGTAGGCGTCAGGCCCATCACCAAGGCAGGCATCTGAAGGTGGCTACAGCAGCTCCCCGGCTGATCGACCGGGGCGATCTCCTCGCCGCGCTGGATCGCGCCGCGTCGACGAAGGTGACGATCGTCTCGCCCACCGGCTCGCGGTCATGCAGGTGCAACGCGACCAGCACGACGCCCAGCAGTTCTGGCTCGCCCTGCTCGACGCCCTCCGCCGGGCCTCCGACCCAACCAGCCGGGCCGAACCGCCGACAGCGACACCCGGCTTCAACGGGCGGGCGATGGTCGACCGGGTACTGTCGGAGCTCACCGATGCTCGCCACGGCATCACCTTGGTGATCGATGATCTGCACGAGCTGCACTCGCCAGAGGCCCTCGCCCAGCTCACGCGCCTGCTGACCAACCTTCCCCCCAACGCGCACGCGATCCTGGCAACGCGCCGCGATCTCCCGCTGCACCTGCAGCAACTACGCCTGGCAGGCGAGCTGGCCGAGATCCGCGCGGCAGACCTGCGTTTCACCGAGCACGAAACCCGCGAGCTCCTCGACGCCTCGGGCATCGCACTGTCCGAGGCCGGAGCGGCGCTGCTGCACCAGCGGACCGAAGGGTGGGCCGCTGGCCTGCGACTCGCGGCGATCTCACTGGCTGATGCCTCCGACCCGGAGCGCTTCGTCACCGAGTTCTCCGGCAGCAACCGCGCGGTCGCCGAGTACCTTATGGCCGAAATGCTGGAACGCCAGCCAGACGACGTCCAGCACCTGCTGCTGCGCACCTGCCTGCTCGATCGGGTCAACGGTGAGCTGGCGGATCTGCTGACCGGCCGCCCTGGCTCGGAACGCATCCTGCTCGGGCTGGAGGACGCGAACGCCT
>WNGB01017004.1_pt1 | contig 14357 bp, 16 predicted proteins | sample 5400681 | NCBI WGS metagenome assembly WNGB01 (sample SAMN13153367, study PRJNA577476) | soil metagenome | isolation source: 115 cm soil or saprolite under grassland replicate 2 | place: USA:California | collected 2016-06-15 | reverse complement strand
GCCTGTCGCCGCAGGCTCGCGCAGGCCGTGGCGAGCGCGGGCCCCCCATCCCCCAGAGGGGGTTGGGGGGGCGGCCAGTCGAATCGTGGGCGGCGCGCTCGCCACGGCCTGCGCTCGCGGCGGCGACGACGGCTCGCCCCGCCCTCGCTGCCCTCAGCGTTGTCGCGAGGTCAGCGGATCGCTACTGGAGCGACGGTCGAGCCGGAGAAGCCTTGCGCCTTCAGCGGTTGCATGACGAACGCGAACTCGTAGACCTTCTTCGCCGCTAGCTCGTCCGTCTTGAGATTCTCGAGCAGGTGGATGCCGTTCACCGCCAGCATGATCTGGTGGACGGGTAGCGAGATCTGCGGATCTGGATTGGGCGCCACCTCGACCGGCCAGTTGTCGCTTCCGACCAGCATCGGGTCCTGCTTGGCCAGCCACTCGGCCGCCTTCACTCCGATGCCCGGGCACGTCTTGACGTAGCGTGCGTTGTCCTTGGCCCACAGCTTGTGCCAGCCCGTGTTGATGAGGACGGCGTCGCCGGGCTGGAGCTTGAGGTTCTGCTTCTGCAGCGCCTGCTCGAGGTCCGGCACCGTGATCTCGTAGGTGTCGGGCAGCGTGTCCACGCCCTTGAGCGCGGCGACGTCGATCAGCACGCCGCGCGTGATGAGCGTGCCGACCTTCTCGATGCCGAGCTTGGTGAAGCCGCCGCGGGAGGTGATATCGTCGGTCTTGAAGCAGTTGTAGTGGCTGTACTCGATCGACTGGTGGGCGAAGCCGTCGAACTGGGTGCCGACCTGGCCGATCTCGCTGATGACGATCTCCTCGTTGCTGCCGCGCCGGTTCGAGGGCTGGTTCATGAATGTGCGCTTGGTGTGCACGTCGAACCGCCGCGTGCCGAAGAACGGCATCTTGTCGTTCAGCACGTGGGCCAGCTCGATGACCTCACCCGTCTTGATGAGCCGGGTGGCCTTCAGCACGCTCTCCGGCTTCATGTGGTTGCCGGAGCCGCGCTCGTCGCTGGCGCCCCACTTGGACGGGCAGCGTTGGGCGTCGGCCGGCGGCTTCCAGGTCTGGGCGTGAGCGGCCGCGGTCGTCAGGCCGAGCGCCATTGCCACGGCGATACCGATCGTGAAAGCGTGCATAGGGCCTCCTTGAGGTTAGGTCGTTTCGCGCGGCGCGTCGTCAGCCACGCCGCGGCCAGACGCTAGCACGGGGCAGGCGCGATGAGCCACCTGCGGTCGCGCGGGTCACTCGTCCGGCAAGCCCAGCGCCTGGCGCAGCGCCGCCCGACGGAACTGCGATTCCGACCACGAGCGGCCGCCGCTCAGGCCGCCGTCCACCACTAGCGCGTGGCCGTTGACGAAGGTCGAGTCGTCGCTGGCCAGCCACAGCGCGGCCTGCGCGATGTCCTCCGGGAGCCCGGAGCGCTTGATCGGCTGCACGCTCTCCAGCACGCCCTTCATGAGCGGCACGATCGCGTCCGCCTCCTCGGCCGACATCCCCAGGCCCTTGCCGAAGATCGGGGTGGCGATGCCGCCGGGGCAGATGCAGTTCACCCGGATGTTGTGCTCGCCGAGCTCCATGGCGACGGTGAGCGTGAGCTGGATGACCGCGGCCTTGGCCGCGCTGTACACGTGGGGGCCGAACCCGGCGCGCAGCCCCGCCACGCTGGCCGTGCTGATGATGGACCCGCCGCCCTGACGCTTCATCACGGGCGCGGCGTGCTTCATGCCGAGCAACACGCCCCGGAGGAGCACGCCGATGGTCGCGTCGAAGCCGTCGATGGGGATGGCCTCGATCCGTCCGCCCACGCCGCCGTAGCCGGCGTTGTTGAAGATGCAGTCGAGCCGGCCGAAGCGCCCCACGGTGTCGGCCACCGCTGCCTGGACGTCGCCCTCGCGGCTCACGTCGGTGTGCACGTACGCGGCCCGGTCGCCCAGCTCGGCGGCCAGCCGCTGCCCGCGCTCGTCCTGGATGTCGGCGATCATCACCGTCGCGCCCTCCGTCACGAACAACCGCACGGTGCCCTCGCCGATGCCGCTGGCGCCACCGGTGATCAGCGCGACCTTCTTCGCCAGGCGCGTCATGACCCGCCCGGCGCCAGTGGCGCGCCGCCCCAGCGCCCGAGCATCGCGAACTCGGGCACCGGCTTGCGCTTGAGCTTCGTGAGCGTTTTGATCGGACGGCCGAGCGGCATGACGGCGGCCACCGCCACGTGCGAGGGGATGCCGAGCAGCGCCTGGATGCGCGGCTCCTCGGCGATGGCCAGCGTCGTGATCGTGCCGGCGAACCCCTCGTGACGGGCGGCCAACAGGATGTTCCACGCGAACGGATAGATGGAAGCGCCGCTGATGACGCCGACACGCTTCAGATGCTGATCGGTCGAGGCGACGACCTTCAGGTCGACGCAGATCACCAGCACTACGGCCGCCCCCTTGAGCACGGGGTCGGTGAGGTGCGCCGGGGGCGGCGTGCGCTCGATGGCGGCGGCGTCGATGCGCGGCGGGTCGATCGTGTTCCAGGGATTCTCGCCGTTCTGCACCTGTGCCGTGTAGCGCTTGGCCGCCGGCTCGGTGAGCTCGGCCAGCGCCTTGCGGGTGACGGCATCGCGGACGACGATGACGCGCCAGCCCTGGCGGTTGCCGCCGCTCGGCGCGAACCGCGCGTGATCGAGGATCCGGTAGAGCGTGGCGTCGGGCAGAGGATCGTTCGTGTAGGTCCGTCCTGAGAACGTGGTGTGCATCACGTCGTAAAGCTCCATGGGCTTCCTCCCGGGCCCTATCCTAGCGGGAAACGCAGTATCCTCCCGGCATGACGAACAAGCCCTCGGTCAGTCTGGTGGCGGTGGCCGGGCGTCGCCGCGCGACGCTGGAGCTGGCCCAGCGTCTGGAGCAGGAAGGGTTCGACGGTATCTACTGCCCGAGCCCCGGCAACGGCCTCGCGCTCTGCCAGGCGCTGGCGCTGACGACGCGCGAGATCCCGCTCGGCACCAGCATCGCCAACATCTACACGCGTCACCCGGTCGACTACGCGCAGACCGCGGCGGTGATCCACGAGCTGTCCGGGGGCCGCTTCCGGTTCGGGATCGGCGTGAGCCACGGCGCTACGCACCAGCGGCTGGGTTTGAAGGTTGGGCGCCCGCTGGAGGAGACACGGAAGTTCGTCGAGGACGTACGCGCGGCCCGGCCCCAGGTCGGCGAACTGCCACCCATCGTCCTGGCCACGCTGCGCCGCCGCATGGTCGAGCTGGCCGGCGAGATCGCCCAGGGCGCGGTGTGGGCCAACGGCGCCCGCTCGCACATGAAGGAATCCCTGCGCCACCTTCCCGAGGCTGCGCTCGCCGACCCCGCGTTCTTCATCGGCGACATGATCCCGACCTGCATCGACGACGACCGTGCCGCCGCCGCCAACGTCCTGCGCCGCACACTGACCTCGTACGTGAAGCTGCCGAACTACCAGAACTACTGGATCGAGGCCGGCTACGTCGACGAGATGGAGGCCATCCGCGCGGCGATCGCGCGCAAGGAGGACGACAAGATCCCGTCGCTGATGTCCGACCGCTGGCTGCGTGACGTCACGCTGTTCGGCTCGGTGAGCGAGGTGCGCGAGGGCGTCGAGGCGTGGCGGGCCGCCGGCGTGCGCACCGTCATCCTCGTGCCGTCGTCGACTCGCGGCGGCCAGATGAAGGCCTTCGAGGAGCTCATCTCAGCGTTCCGGTGAGACCACCCTTCCTCCCCTACCGGGCCAACGGATGCAGGACGTCGATGGCCCAACCCACATCCAGGCGCTCCCCGAGCCAACCCGGGGTCGCGGTCCGCGCGTGCAGGCGAAGTCCCTCCGCGTCGTGCCGCGCTCGGAGGATCTCCACAGGATCGCCGGGCACCTCCGGAGGAGACGGGACCACGGGCAGAAGCCGGCCGTCCGGGCGACGGAAGCGAAGCTCGCCGTCGGACTGCCGATCGAGTTGGTAGCCCTCCTCGTGGACGGTGCGGTGGTGCCGGCGACAGAGCAGGGCGAGGTTCGAGAGCGTGGTGGGGCCGCCGTGGGCCCCAGTGACTGATGTGATGGCCCTGGCCAAAGCGGACGCCGCAGCCCGGGAAGCGGCAGCCGCGGTCGCGATGGTGGAGTGCTCTTCGAAGCGCCGGCGGAATTGTGCGCGTCCGGGCGCCGATCTCCACCACGCGGCCGTCAGGGTCGTGCCGCATCACCACCCGGCTGGCGTCGCACGCCAGGCGCTGGGACGTTCCAGCTGGAACGCGCGCGCCGTCCTCGAGGACGGACTGGCCCGGTGCATCGGCGTCCGCCGGACCTCGGCGTCTGGTGCATCGGTAGCCGGTCGTCACGCTGCGACATAGAGTGCTTCGGCCTGGCCCAGCACCTTGTCACGAAGGAAGGGATGAAGTGTCTTTGGCATGTGAAGGTCGACCCGCCGCCGCAGGAGCCTGGACAGGTCGTCCCCGATCTGCGCCAGCGTGAAGTAGGTATAGCGGTGGCCAGGCTCGAACTCGATGAGTACGTCGATGTCGCTGTCGGGCCTGAAGTCGTCGCGAAGCACGGAACCGAACAAAGCCAGCCACCGGATGTGATGGCGCCGGCAGAAGTCAGCGATCTGCTCCGGAGAGATACCGATGCGTGCGCGCCCCGACGTCATGGTATCGAAACGATCTTGAGGCTCTCGATGCCGCGGTCGTCCACGATTTTGACGCCTACGCGCTTGTGGGCACCGGCCTCGAAGGGCAGGGAGACGGTGCCGCGGCAGGTCTCGATGCACTCGGTGTCGATCTCGGCCTTGAGGTTGCGGGCCAGGCGCGCCCAGCCGCCACTGTCATCGGCCATGGGGAAGAACACCTGGCGGGGAAGGAAGCGTGGGAATCGAGCATTCTGTGGGCCTACCCCAGCACCATCCGCCGGAACGCCTCCGCGTAGCGCACGCCGCCGCGCTTGCCGTCGCGGATCGCCCACGACTTCAGAAGCTGATCGACCCACTCGCCCTTGCCGACCTGCGAGCGGTGCGCCTTGAGAGCGCGGCACTTGGCGCCGAGCGTGGCGGTGATGTCGACGAACACGTCGGGCTCGAGCGCGCCGACGATGAAGACCTGCTTGACCTTGTGGGGACCGAGACCTTCGGCGAGCAACTCGGGGAAGATGACGCGTGTCTCCGACGACGGGAAGACCGCGTCGAGCGCGGCGTCGGCCACCGCGCGGTGGTCGGGATGGTTCAGGTACTCGGTGCCGTACCAGCGGACGGTCGGGTCGCTGCACACGACGATGTCCGGCCGGAAGCGCCGGATGACCCGGGTGAGATCGCGGCGCATGCCGAGCGTGGGCTCCAGCGTGCCGTCGGCGTACCCAAGCAGCATGAGCTCCTTGACGCCGAGAATCTTCGCCGCCGCCCGCGTCTCTTTCTCCCGAATCGGGATCAGCCCTTCGTTCGACGGCGTGTGCTCGTTGACGCCGGCGCCGCCGGTGGTGACCAGGCAGAAAGCGACCTCGCGCCCCTCGCGGACCCAGCGCGCCACGCTGCCGCCGACGGTGAACTCGTTGTCATCCGGGTGGGCAGAAATACAGAGGATGCGTCGGAGTGAGGCGCCCAGCTCGTGCCCGGCCCCGGCGGCAGGCGCCATCAGGAGCGGCCGAGCGCGTCCGTGGTCTCGTCGAGTGCCTTCGTGAACTTGCCGAGCAGCTCCTCGATCTCGCCCTCGGAGATGATCAGCGGCGGGCACAGCGCCACCGTGTCTTGAAGATTCCGCACGATGAGGCCGTGGGCCTGAGCGCGGGTGACGAAGAGCGAACCGGCCGAGCCGAGGGGATCGAAGGTGCCGCGGGCCGGCTTGTCGGGCACGAGCTCCACGCCGGCCATCAGCCCGACGCCGCGGATCTCGCCGACCAGCGGGTGCCCGGCCAGCTTGCGCACGCCGTCCTGCAGCAGTGGACCGACGCGCCGCACGTGGGCGAGCAGATCGCGCTCCTCGTAGATGTCGAGCACCTCGAGCGCGACGGCACAGGCGGCCGGGTGGCCGGTGTAGGTGTAGCCGTGGGCGAAGACGCCCAGCTTCTCGCTCTGCCCCACGCAGGCGCGATAGATCTCCTCGGAGATGACGGTCGCCGACAGCGGCAGGTACCCCGACGTGATCGCCTTGGCCATCGTCATGATGTCGGGCTGCATCCCGAACGTCTCGGTGCCGAACATGCGCCCGGTCCGGCCGAAGCCGCAGATCACCTCGTCGGCGATCAGCAGCACGTCGTGCTTCTTCAACACGGCCTGGACCTTCGCGAAGTACGTGGCGGGCGGCACGATCACGCCGCCGGCGCCCATCACCGGCTCGGCGATGAAGGCGGCCACGGTGTCGGGATCCTCGCGCTGGATCTGCGCGTCGAGATTCTCGGCCAGCCGCGTGGCGAACTGCTCCTCGCTCTCCCCGGACTTGCCGTAGCGATAGAAGTACGGGCAGTCGGTGTGGCGCACCTGGGGGATGGGCAGGTCGAAGTCGCGGTGCGAGGCGGCCAGGCCGGTGAGGCTGGCGGCGACCATCGTGGTGCCGTGATAGGCGCGTTGCCGCGAGATGATCTTCTTCTTGCGATGGCGGCCCCGCGCGTTGTTGTAGTACCAGACGAGCTTGACGGCGCTCTCGTTCGCCTCCGAGCCCGAGTTGTTAAAGAAGACCTTCGACATCGGCACCGGCATCAGCTTGACGAGCCGCTCGGCCAGCGTGATGGCCACGTCGTTGGCCTTGCCGCCGAACTGGTGGTAGTAAGGCAGCCGTCGCAGCTGCTGCGAGGCCGCCTCGGCCAGCCGCTCCTCGCCGAAGCCGAGCGCCGTGCACCAGAGGCCGGCCAGCGCCTCCAGGTACTCGCGGCCCGACTCGTCGTAGACGTACACGCCCTTGCCGCGGTTGATGACCAGCGGCCCCTCGCTCTCGTGGCGGCCGAGGTTGGTGAAGGGATGGAGCTGGTAGGCGACGTCGCGGCTGCGGCTGGTTGTCGTGTCCATGGTCGGGCAGGATAGCGCATTCGCCGGGCGCCGCAATCGTGAGCCTTGACCCTGCCACCGGCCGAGCCTAGTCTCCCGGCGAGTGGGCAAGCGCGCCCGAGGAGCGACCGAGGTCGATTCCGGCAAGCGCGCCCAGAAGTTCATCCTCAAGTCGAGGTGAGCACGATGAACGAGGAAGAGAAACGCATTCGCGGATACCTCGTGGCCCAGGCCGCCAAGCTGGCGCCCCGCGAGATCGTCGAGAAGGTCGGCGTGGCGATGCTGCAGCTGCGGGCGGCGGCGTCCGCGGTACCGCCCGCGCGCTTCAACGATTCGCCCGCCCCCGGGGAGTGGAGCGCCAACGAAGTGATGGCGCACGTGGTCGAGGCCGGACGCCACTTCGGCGGCGCGGTCGTGCGCCTGCTCGATGGCGAGCCGCCGGGGGCGCCGCGCGACGCGGCGGCCCGCGACACGTCGCCGCGCCCGCTGGAGACGTGGTGGGCGCTGCTGGAGCGCGACCGGGCCGCGCTGTTCGAGCGCGTGAATCGGGCCGAGCCGACGGCGCGGCTCGACGCCACCGTCGAGCATCCCTTCTTCGGCCCGCTGAACTGGCGCGAGGCGCTGCTGTTCATGCGCCTGCACGACCTCGATCACACCGGGCAGCTGCAGAAGATCGCCGTCGCGCTGGCGCCGGCGCGCTCGGTCTGATGCGCATCGCCGTCGGCCTGCGGCTGGAGTCCAACGAGGACTGGGAGCAGGCCGCGACGTACGTCACCGAGGCCGAGCGGCTCGGCGTCGATTTCGTCTGGTCGCACGAGTCGTGGGGCCTCGACGCCGCCACGCCGCTGGCGTTCCTGGCCGCGCGCACGTCCCGCATCCGGCTGGGCTCGGGGATCATGCAGGCGGGCACCCGCACGCCCGCGCTGCTGGCCATGACCGCGCTCAGCCTGGCCTCGATGTCCAACAATCGCTTCGTGCTGGGGCTGGGCGTGAGCGGCCCCCAGGTGATCGAGGGCTGGCACGGCATCCGGTTCGATCGGCCGCTCACGCGCATGCGCGAGACGGCCGAGATCGTCCGGCGCGCGCTGCGGGGCGAGCGCGTCGCCTACAAGGGCCAGGTCTACGAGCTCCCGCTGCCCGGCGGCGAGGGCAAGGCGTTGCGGTCCTCGGCGAGCCCGCGCGAGGTGCCGATCTACCTGGCCACGCTGTCGCCGCGCAGCCTGGAAATGACCGGCGAGATCGCCGACGGCTGGCTCGGCACCTCGTTCATGCCCGAGCACGCGCGCGTGTTCTTCGACCACATCGAGGCCGGCGCCAGCCGCGCCGGCCGCTCGCTGGGGGCGCTCGACCTGCACGCCGGCGGCCACCTCGCGTTCGGCGACGACGTCGAGCGGATGATCGCCGCGCGCAAGCCGGGCCTGGCGTTCACGCTGGGCGCCATGGGCTCGCGCCAGCACAACTTCTACAACGACGCGTTCAAGCGGGCGGGCTACACCGACGCCGCGCTGGAGGTGCAACGGCTCTGGCTGGACGGCAAGCGCGACGAGGCGGCGGCGCGCGTGCCCGACGAGCTGGCGATCAAGGTCAACCTGCTCGGCACCGACACGATGATCCGCGAGCGCGTCGCGACCTATCGGCGGGCCGGCATCACGACGCTGCGCGTCGATCCCGCCGGCGCGACGCTCGACGCGCGGCTCGCCACGCTGGGGCGGCTGATGGAGATCGTCCAGAACGGGTGAGCACCGTCCTCACCCGTGGGCGATCGCGTCGATCTCCAGGCGGACCCCGCGCGGGAAGTCCTTGACGGCCACCGTCGAACGCGCGGGCGGCACCACGCCGACGTACTGCTTGTAGACGCCGTTCATCCCTGCGAAGTCGTCGTGGCTGGCCAGGAACACCGTGGTCTTCACGAGCTTGTCCATCCGGGTGCCCGCCGCCTCCAGGATCGCGCGGATGTTGCTCAGGACCTGCGCGGTCTGCTCCTCGATGGTGGTGCCGACGACCTCGCCGGCGGGCGAGAGCGGGAGCTGGCCGGACACGAAGACGAGGTCGCCGTAGCGGATGGCCTGCGAGTAGGGCGCGCTCTGCAGCGGCGCCGGTGCCTTGTCGGTGCGAATGGGCGACTTGGTGGTGGCCACGGTCGTCTCCTCCTCGGGTGCGGGGTCTCTCCTGCGTCGGCCCGGATCGTTGGTGCGCCCGGATGGTACCACCGCCGGCGCGTGACGCCGCGCGTTGACAAGCTCGGCGGCCCTATGGTTATGTCGTGCCACCGCTGCGCCGACCGGGTGAGCCGGTCACCTCGAGGAGGAATCCATGGGTTTCCTGCGCCACCTGGCCGTCGCCGCCGTCGCCGTCCTCTCGCTCCTGACCGCCGTCGCGCCGCCCGCGCAGGCCGAGACCACGCTGCGCGTCGTCATGCACTCGGACCTCAAAATCGTCGACCCCATCTGGACCACGGCCTACATCGTCCGCAACCACGGCTACATGATCTACGACACGCTGTTCGCGATGGACGCCAAGGGCGAGATCAAGCCGCAGATGGTCGACAAGGTCGAGGTCAGCAAGGACCAGCTCACCTACACGCTCACGCTGCGCGACGGCCTGCTGTGCCACGACGGCAAGCCGGTGACCGCCGAGGACTGCGTGGCGTCGATCAAGCGGTGGAGCGCCAAGGACTCGATGGGCCAGAAGATGATGACCTTCGTGAAGGAGATCGCCGTCGTCAATCCCAAGACGCTCAAGATCGTGCTCAACGAGCCGACCGGCCTCGTGCGCGGTGCGCTCGGCAAGCCGTCCTCGAACGTGCCGTTCATGATGCCCAAGCGCGTAGCCGAGACCGATCCCAACACGCAGATCTCCGACTTCGTCGGCTCCGGCCCGTTCGTGTTCAAGAAGGAAGACTGGAAGCCCGGCGACAAGGCCGTCTACGTGAAGTTCGACAAGTACAAGCCGCGCTCGGAGGCGCCCTCGGGGCTGGCCGGTGGCAAGGTGGTCAAGCTGGATCGCGTGGAGTGGAAGTGGATCCCCGATCACCAGACGGCCATGAACGCGCTGCTGGCGGGCGAGGTCGACTACCTGGAGGCGCCGCCCCACGACCTGCTGCCCATCGCCAAGGCTGATCCGAACGTCAAGCTCGTCGACATCAACCCGCTCGGCAACCAGTACACGTTCCGCTTCAACACGCTGCACAAGCCGTTCGACAACGTCAGGGTCAGGCAGGCGGTGCTCTACGCGTTCAACCAGGAGGACTTCCTCAAGGCCGTCGTCGGCGACGCCGCCTACTACAAGCTCTGCAAGGGGTTCTTCCCATGCGGCTCGCCGATGTCGTCCCCGAAGGGCATGGACGGTCTGCTGGAGTCCAACTTCGAGAAGTCCAAGGCGCTCCTGAAAGAGGCGGGGTACGACGGGACGCCGATCGTTCTCATGCACTCCACCGATCTGGCGGTGCTGACCAACCTGGCGCCGGTCGCCAAGTCGCTGCTCGAGAAGGGCGGCTTCAAGGTCGACATGGTCTCGATGGACTGGCAGACGCTGGTGGCCCGGCGCGCCAAGAAGGACCCGCCGAGCGCGGGCGGCTGGCACGCGTTCCTCACCTCGTGGGTGGCGGCCGACATCCTCAACCCCGTCATGATGGGGTTCATGAACGCCTCCTGCGAGAAGGCGATGTTCGGCTGGCCGTGCGACAAGGAGATCGAGAGCCTGCGTGACCAGTTCGCCCGCGAGGTGAACCCCGGCAAGCAGAAGGCCATCGCGGAGGCGGTGCAGGTGCGCGAGACCCACTATCCCACCCACGTGCCGCTCGGGCAGTGGTACCTGCCGTCGCCGATGCGCAAGAACGTCGACGGGGTGGTCCCGGCTCCGGTGCCGGTCTTCTGGAGCATCACGAAGAAGTGAGCTGACGGCGCGGTAGGCGATGCTGCTGTACATCGGCCGCCGCCTCCTCGCCACGATCCCGGTCATGGCGGTGGTGGCGGTGGTCGTCTTCCTGCTGCTGCGCCTCACCACCGGCGATCCCGCCGCCATCATCGCCGGCGATAACGCCACGTCGCAGGACGTGGCGGCGATCCGGGCCCGGCTCGGCCTCGACCGGCCGATCGTGCAGCAGTTCGCGATCTGGCTCGTCAGTATCCTGCGCGGCGACCTCGGCGAGTCGTTCTTCTTCAAGAAGACCGTGGCCGAGCTCGTCGCCGAGCGCCTGGAGCCGACGCTGGCGCTGGCCATCTGCACGCTGGTGCTGGCGGTGACGCTGGCGGTGCCGCTCGGCGTGCTGGCGGCGTGGCGGCGCGGCACCTGGATCGACCGCGTCGTCATGGGCTTCTCGGTGCTCGGCTTCTCGGTGCCGGTGTTCGTCGTCGGCTACCTGCTGATCTACCTGGTGGCGATCCAGCTGGCCTGGCTGCCGGTGCAGGGGTATCAACGGCTGGCCGACGGCTTCGGCGGCTTCATCGTGCGACTGATCCTGCCGAGCATCACCCTGGCCATCATCTACGTGGCGCTCATCGCGCGGATCACCCGGGCCAGCGTGCTCGAGGTGCTCAACGCCGACCACGTGCGCACCGCGCGGGCCAAGGGGCTGGGCGACCTCGCCGTGCTGTCCCGCCACGTGCTCCGCAACGCGGCGGTGCCGATCGTGACCGTGATCGGCCTCGGCGTCGCGCTGCTGATCGGCGGCGTGGTGGTGACCGAGTCGGTCTACTCGATCCCCGGACTGGGGCGCCTCACCGTCGACGCCGTGCTCGCCCGTGACTACCCGACCGTGCAGGCGGTGATCCTGCTCTTCTCGGTTGTCTACGTGATGATCAACCTCGTCGTCGACCTGTCCTACACGTTCCTCGATCCGAGGATCCGATATTGAAGGCCGTCGCCGAGCCGATTTCCGCGCTCGTGCTGGAGCCGGCGGCCCGGCCGGACGGCGCCGTCCGCCGCCTCGCCCGCAACCGCAGCGTCGCGCTGGGTGGGGCCATCCTGGGGCTGATCGTGCTGATGGCGATCCTGGCGCCGGTGCTCGGCACCACCGATCCGGCTCGCGTGGAGCCGGTGCTGCGCAACAAACGCCCGGGCGCGGTCGCGAGCATCCGCAACGCCGACGGCAGCCACAGCACCCGCACGCACTGGATGGGCACGGACAGCCTCGGCCGCGACGTCTACAGCCGGGTGACGTACGGGGCGCGCGCCTCGCTGCTGATCGGCGCTTCGGTCGCGCTGATCAGCACGGTGATCGGCCTCGTGATCGGCGTCTTCGCCGGGTATCTGCGCTGGCTCGACGGCGTCGTCATGCGCGTCATGGACGGCCTCATGTCGATTCCCGCGATCCTGCTGGCCATCGGGCTGGTCTCGCTCTCGCGGGCCGGGCTGCGCACGGTCATCATCGCGATCGTCATCCCCGAGGTCCCGCGCGTCGTGCGGCTGGTGCGCTCGGTGGTGCTGTCGATCCGCGAGGAGCCGTACGTCGAGGCCGCGGTGGCGCTGGGCGCCCGCACGCCCGCCTTGCTGCTGCGCCACGTGCTGCCCAACACGCTGGCCCCGCTGATCGTGCAGGCGACGTTCGTCTGCGCGTCTGCGATCTTGGTCGAGGCGATCCTGTCGTTCCTCGGCGTCGGCATCCCGCCGGAGACGCCGACGTGGGGCAACATCATGGCCGAGGGGCGGGCACTGTTCCGCATCCTGCCGCACAACATCCTGTTCCCCGGCATCTTCCTGGCGGCCACCGTCCTCGCCGTCAACATCCTCGGTGACGGCCTGCGCGACATGCTCGATCCGCGCATCCGCAAGCGGCTGTGAGCGCGGCTCAGCGCTCCGGCGTCTGGCGCACGTCTGCCAGCACGCGTTGCCAGAACGCGCGCCGCTCGCCAGAGTAGAACTCGGCGACGGTCAGCGCGCGATTCTCCGCCTCGAGACGACCGTAGGTCCGGACCAGCCAGCTCGCTGTGCGCCGCGCCGGATCCGAGTCGCCCAGTGGCTCGTCGGCTGGACCCGAGGGCGCGACGCCTGACTCGGGCGGCCCGGCCGCCGTCGGCTGCGGTTGATCGGGCTCGACGGCGCGCGCCGGCGGACTCGAGGGCGGCGGCGCGGCGAGGTCGGCCGCTCGCGCCGGCGCCTGCGGTGCCGGCGTCGACCTGACCGGCGGCGGTGCTGCCACCGTGGCGGAAGGGGACGGCACCGGAGATCGATTGAAGAGGAGTACGGTCGCACCCGTCAGGGTGAGTACGATCAGACCAATCACCGCGGTCGCGCCGAGCACGATCAGTTGCCGGCGCCGCTGCGCCTGCCGCCGCTGGATGATGAACTCCACCAGCCGGGCATCGGCCTGGGAGTTCTGGGGCTCGGCTCGCTCGGGGATCGGCATAGGTTGACCCTCCTACGCTGGAGAAGATAGCAGGGCATGCCATCGCGTACCAGCGAGACACGATCGGGACCGCCGGCGCGGCCGTATTACAATCGAGCACCGCATGAGCGAACGAACCGCCGAAATCGTGATCTGCGGCGCGGGGATTGCCGGCGTCGCGGCGGCCTACCACCTGGCCGTGCGCCGCGGCGTCAGCGACATCGTGCTCGTCGACGAGCGCCCTCCACTCTCGCTCACGAGCGACAAGTCCGCCGAGTGCTATCGGAACTGGTGGCCGGGCCCGGGCGACGCCATGGTCGCCGCGATGAACCGCAGCATCGATCTGCTCGAGGAGCTCGCGCGCGAGAGCGGCAACGTCTTCCGGATGAATCGCCGCGGCTATCTCTTCGCGAGCGCCGATTCCGCGCGCGTGCCGCACTTCGTGCGCGCGGCCCAGGAGGCGGCCACGCTGGGCGCGGGTCCGGTGCGGCTGCACGACCGGCCGAGCAGCGACTATCGCCCGGCTCCGGCCGACGGCTTCGAGGCGCAGCCGACGGGTAGCGACGTCATCACCGATCGCGCTCTCATCCGCCGGCACTTCGGCTGGCTGACGGAGGACACGGTCGCACTGGTACACGCGCGGCGCTGCGGATGGTTTAGCGGCCAGCAGCTCGGCATGTACCTGCTCGAGCGCGCGCGCGACAAGGGCGTGCGGCTCCGCGAGGGCCGGGTGGAGCGCGTCGAGACCGCGGGAGGCCGGGTGACGGCGGTGACGGTGAACGGCGCCGGCGGCGCGCACACCGTGTCGACGCCGCGGCTCGTCGTCGCCGCCGGTCCGCTTCTGAAACCGGTGGGACGGCTACTCGGCGTCGAGCTCCCGGTGTTCTGCGAGTGTCACGCCAAGGTCGCGTTCAACGACGTGCTGGGCGCGATGCCGCGCGAGGCGCCGATGACGATCTGGACCGACCCCGTGTGGCTACCGTGGTCGGACGAGGAGCGCGCCGAGCTCGCCGCCTGCGAGCACCGGCGCTTGCTCGAGGAGTTCCCGGCCGGCGTGCACGGCCGTCCGGAGGGCGC
>WNGB01008719.1_pt1 | contig 14357 bp, 12 predicted proteins | sample 5400681 | NCBI WGS metagenome assembly WNGB01 (sample SAMN13153367, study PRJNA577476) | soil metagenome | isolation source: 115 cm soil or saprolite under grassland replicate 2 | place: USA:California | collected 2016-06-15 | reverse complement strand
CCGCGCCCCATCAGGTATGCTGACCGCGAAGGGGAGTAGTCCACGGGGCCGGTCGCCTCGAGGAGCACGCCGTCAGGACGGTGGGCGGTTCGCCCACCCGGCGCCTCACCCGCAGCGCGGGCGGACGAGACCTTCGAGCCGATGCGTTTCCCCGACCGGACTCGGAGGCCCCCTTGGCAGTGCAGAGCGAGCGGCCCCGCCGGACCTCAAGGGGCGGTCGCGTGCCGCTGCTGCTGGCGGTCGCCATGGCCATCCCGGGCAGCCTGCTCGGCCTGGCGGAGCTGTTCCACCTCGGCGCGCCGGAGCTGGCCCCGGCGCTGCAGGCGCTGCTGTACGGCCTGGCGGTGGTGGGCGCCGCGTTCGTGCTCGCCTGGGCGGCCGAGGCGGCCCAGCTGGACGTCTCCGCCAGCCTGGCGATCGGCGTCCTCGCCCTGATCGCGGTCCTGCCCGAGTACGCGGTCGGCTTCGTGTTCGCCTGGCAGGGCGGCAACGACGTGGAACGGTTCGGTCCCGGCTGCCGGGCGCCGGACGCGGCCGGCGAGTCGAGTTGCTCGCTGGTGCTGGCCAACATGACCGGCGCCAACCGGCTGCTGATCGGCATCGGCTGGTCGATGATCGTGTTCGTCGCCTACCTGCAGTGGCGGCGGCGCGGCGAGCGGCATGCGGGCGTCACCATGGGCCGCTCCAAGTCGGTGGAGCTGACCTTCCTGGCGATCGCCTGCGCCTACTCGCTCACCCTGCCGCTCAAGCGCACCATCACCCTGGTCGATGCGGTCATCCTGGTCAGCATCTTCATCGCCTACACCCTGCGGATCTCCGGGGCACCCCAGTCCGAGCCGGAGCTGATCGGGCCGTCGGCCTTCATCGGCGGCCTCCCGAAGCGGCTCAGGCGCGCCAGCGTGCTGGCGATGTTCGTCTTCGCCGGGGTGGTGATCCTGCTGGTCGCCGAGCAGTTCGCCGAGTCACTGGTCGCGACCGGCCAGGAGTTCGGGGTGAGCGAGTTCCTGCTGGTCCAGTGGCTCGCCCCGCTGGCCTCGGAGGCGCCGGAGCTGCTGGTCGCCGGGCTGTTCGCCTGGCGGCTGAAGACCGACGAGGCGCTGACGACGCTGGTGTCGTCCAAGGTCAACCAGTGGACGCTGCTGGTGGGCACGCTGCCGCTGGTGTTCGCGATCGCCTCCGGCAGCCTGAGCGGCCTGCCGGTGGATCCCGCGCAGCGGGAGGAGCTGCTGCTGACCGCCGCCCAGACGGTGTTCGCGGTGGCCATCCTGGTCAACCTGTCGATCTCGCTCAACGAGGCGTTCGCCCTGTTCGGCCTGTTCTGGGCGCAGTTCATCCTCGGCGCGGTGGTGCCGCCGTCGGCCAGGGGGATCGAGCGGGTGGCGTTGTCGGTCGTCTACATCCTGCTCGGGTTGTTCCTGCTCGCCCGCCGCTTCGGCGACTTCCGCGAGCGGATCCGTGACGGCCTGCGGACCCCGTACTCGGAGCTGGAACCCGAGGCGACCGCGGCCCAGCAGGCTCAGGCGACGAAGTAGAAGGTCAGCGCCAGCACGGCGTACACGGCCAGCAGCTGCAGGCCCTCGAACCAGGTGGACTCCCCGTCCTGGGTGACGACGTTGGCCACGATCACCGCCAGGAAGATCGCGCTGACCTCGAAGCCGTTGAAGACCAGCGCCATCGGGAACGGGCCGACCACGAACGACAGCAGCACCAGCACCGGGGCGGCGAACAGGGCGATCTGCGCCGAGGATCCGACCGCGATGTTCACCGCCAGGTTCATCTTGTCGCGCATGGCGAAGTAGATCGCCACCCAGTGCTCGGCGGCGTTGCCGACGATCGCGACCACGATGATCCCGACGAAGAACGGCGAGAGGCCGATCTGCTCGGCGGCCTCGGTGATCGAGCCGACCAGGATCTCCGACATCACCCCGACCGCCACGCCGGCGATCGCCAGCACCACCACGCTGCGGCGCACCGACCAGGGCTCGGCGACGTGGTCCTCGGTCTCGTGGGGAGGGTTGAACAGGTCCCGGTGGGTCCGCAGCGAGAACCACAGCCCGCCCGCGTAGGAGGCCAGCAGCACCAGCGACACCCCGACCGACAGCGCCTGCAGGTCGTCGGGGAAGTGCACCGCCCGGTCGGTCGGCTTCGGCAGCCCGGCGCCGGCGACCAGCTCGAAGATCGCGGGCATCACCAGCACGATCGCGGCCAGCAGCAGCATCAGCGACTGGGCGCTGGCGGCGGTGCGGTCGAAGTGCTGGCGCTGCCGGCGGATGCCGCCGGCGAGCATCGCCGCGCCCATCACCAGCAGGATGTTGCCGAGGATCGAGCCGACCAGGGAGGCCTTGACGACCTCCTGCAGGCCCTGCTGCAGCGCGAAGAAGCCGATGATCAGCTCTGGGGCGTTGCCGAAGGTGACGTTGAGGAACCCGCCGATCCCCGGGCCGGAGCGGGCCGCCAGCTCCTCGGTGGCGCGGCCCATCAGCGCCGCGGTCGGGATCACCCCGAGCGCGGCGGCGACGAAGATCAACGTGGCGCTCGCGTGGGCCAGCTCCAGCCCGATCGCCACCGGGATCAGCGGCACCAGCAGGTACGGCCAGCCGTCCCCGCTCAGCAGGAAGCGCCGCAGCCTCGAGCCCGGCTTCGCCTCCGTGGTGGTGGCCATCTGCCCCTCCTAGGCGGGGTCTCCAGCCTCGCAGAACACCGCCATGCTGGCCGTGAAGGTGTGCAGGAAGTTGCGGCCGCCGACCGGGCCGAGCTCGCCCTGGGCGAAGAAGCCGGCGGTGGGCACGCGGTCGGTGGCGGCGGCGACCTTGGCGGCGTCGTGGTCGGGCTCGCCGAAGAAGCGGCGGCCGCGGCCGTTGCAGGAGAACAGCAGCACGCCTCGCGGCCGCCAGCTCGGCACCGGCGCCAGCAGCAGCTCCAGGTCCTCGTCGGCCGAGGCGGCGTCGCGGACGTGGAACTGGAGGGTCTGGCCGACCTCGACGCTGTCGCCGACCGCGATCGAGCCGCTCTCCTGGTCGATTCCCAGCAGCCCCCTGACCAGGAAGTCGCCCCGCTCGAAGCTGGCCTTGTGCTCGTCGATCACCTGGCCGACCTGGAGGCCGCCGCCGCGCAGCAGCGCCTGCTCGCGCGGGTCGAGCGCGGCCAGCAGCTGGCGCAGGCGGTCCACGGCCGAGCGGCCGCCGAGCTCGTGGACGATGTTGCCCTCCCCGCGGGTGACCGCGAACGGCGTGCCGACCGGCCGGCAGCCCTGGCTGACCACCGCCCGCACCTCGACCGGGCCGACCAGGGCGACCCCGACCGCGCCGCCGTCGACCACCTCGGTGCCGGCGACCAGCCGGTGCCTGCCCGGCTCGCCGGCGCCGGAGACCATGCCGCCGATCACCGGCAGGCCGGCCTGCTCCTCGTTGAGGCGCTCGAGGAAGCTGTCGGCCGGGAAGGTGAACGGGTCGGCCAGCAGCAGCACGCTGGACTGCTCGCCTGGCGCGAAGGTCGGCCAGCCGGTGATCCCGAAGCCCTCCTCCAGCGGCACCACCCGCAGGGTGAACGGGCGCACCTCCACGCCGGGCAGCCGCGCCATCCAGACCGCCAGCCCCGGCGTCTCCTCCAGCTCGCGGGCGCCGCCGATCACACCCTGGGCGGTGCAGGCCAGGATCGCCGAGCTGCCGGTCCGCTCGGAGAGGCTGAGCGCGATGCCGGCGGCGGCCTCCGCGTGCTCCATGGAGAAGAAGCAGACGACCAGGTCCGGCGCGGCTCCGAGCTGGGCCATGGCGGCGGGAATGGCCTCGTCGAGGGCCCGCTGGTGGTCGGAGGCGGCGGAGACGGCGGCACCGAAGGCGAGCATGGACCAAGGCTACCTTGTCCGGTCGCTGCTAGGCGCCGGCGCCGACCCATTCGAAGTGGCTGCCGTAGGGACGCAGCCAGCGGCCGCCCCAGGTGAAGCCGTGGCGTGCCATGGCCTTGACCAGCCGCTGGTCGGTGACGGGACGGCGTCCGGGCGGGTTGGCGGCCACGTTGAGGGCGACCGCGATCCCCCAGGCGTGCCTCGACAGGCGGCCGTCGCCCTCCCGCTGCAGCCGCCTGCTCCAGCAGCCGCCGCGGCGCTGGAAGTCGGCCGCGTCGACCAGCCCGCCGAGCCGCTGCTTCTGGAGATCTGCCATGGCGGCGGCGAGGTCGTCGATCACCAGCCGGTGGCAGCTGACCCGTCCCAGCAGGGGCAGGTCCCGGGTGACGATGTTGGCCCTCGTCCAGGCCGGGTCCTGCTGCCCCCGGTGCAGGCTCGGCACGGCGAACTCGCCGAAGCGGACCTTGACCAGGCCGAGCGGCAGCCCGCCGTCGCCGCCGCGAAGGAACTGCTGGTCGTCGGGGTCGCGGAAGCGGATCGCACGGCCCAGCAGCAGGCCGCGCATGGCCACCTCGAAGCCCTGCCGCGGCCCGCGCGGCTTCACCAGCAGGTAGCTGGCCGTGGAGATGCCGTAGCGGCGGGCCAGGTCGCTGTCCATGGCGGCCTCGTAGCCGCCGAGCAGCACGTCGTCGACCACCCCGCCGACCCTGAGGGGACGGTGGCCGGCCAGCCGCAGCAGGCCGCCGGCCTGCAGGTGGCGCAGTTGCGCACCGGTCCGCGACAGCACAACGCCCTTCTCCAGCTGCCCGGTCAGCTTCACCCCCGGCCGGCCGACGGCGGCGGCGTAGGCGCCCGGGTCGACCGCCATCGCCTCCATCGGGACCGCCCGGTAGCCGCGGCGGGTGCTGGCGACCGGGAGCTGGCGGGTGCGGACGGCGCTGATCGTGGCCACCCTGGTGGAGTCGCGGACCAGCCCGACCTCGCGTTCGGTGAAGCCGCCGAAGGCCCAGATCAGCACCTGGCCGCGGAACGCGCCGAGGCCGGTGGCCTGGGCGCCGGCCACGCGCATGCCGGCCTGGTTCGGCCCTGCTCCTGCCGGGCCGCTCCACCGGGCCACGAACACGACCCAGCCGGCGACGAACACCGCCAGCCCGGTCAGGATCGCCAGCGCCCGCCCTCGCGCGGTCATGCGCGATCTCCCTTCTCGTTACGCCTCAGCGTAACTATCGGGAAACGCGAAGCACCAGTGAACCGCGACCTTGTTCATCGATCCGATATCGAACGGAAGGTTCAGAACGCCGCGAGCAGGGCGGGGTCCTCGAGCAGGTCGCGGAGGTGGGCGAGGAAGCGCGCCGCGTAGGCGCCGTCGACGATGCGGTGGTCGAAGGAGACCGAGGCGGTCATCAGCTGGCGGACGGCGAGCTGGCCGTCGACCACCCACGGCCGGGGCGCGATCAGCCCAGTGGCGAGGATGGCGCACTCCGGCTTGTTGATGATCGGCGTGCCGGTCTCCACCCCGAACCCGCCGACGTTGGTGATCGTGATGGTCCCGCCGGTGAGGTCGGCCGGGGCAGCCTTGCGCTCCCTTGCCAGGTCGGCGAGCCGCGCCAGCTCCCCCGCCAGCTCGAGGATGCCGAGGGTGTCTGCGTCCTTGACGTTGGGCACCAGCAGGCCGCTCGGGGTGTCGGTGGCGATCCCGAGGTGCACGTAGCCCTTGACGACGATCTCGCCGGCCTGCTCGTCCCATGAGGAGTTCATCAGCGGGAACTGGCGGACGGCGACGCAGAGCGCCTTGGCGACGACCGCCAGCGGGGTGAGCTTGAGGTCGGCCGCGGCGGGCAGGGCCCGCAGCCGCGCCCGCAGCGCCATCAGCTCGGTCGCTTCGACGGTAAGGAACTCGGTGACGTGCGGGATGGAGAACACCGAGGCGGTCATCGCGGCGGCGATCTGCTTGCGGGTGCCGCGGACGGCGATGCGCTCCTCGGTCCGCTCCCTGCCGGCCCGCCCGACGCCGGAGGGGGCCAGCGGGGCGGCCTCCTCCGCGCCGCCCGCGCGGTCGACGTCGTCGCGGGTGATGCGGCCGTCCTTGCCGGTGCCGGCGATCACGGCCAGGTCGACGCCGCGGTCCTTGGCGTACTTGCGCACCGGCGGGGTGGCCCGTGGCCGCTGGCCGGCCGGCCCGGCGGGGGCCGGGGTGGTGGCGCCGCCGTTGGACCGGGGGACGAGCCGCCGGCGGCGGACCTGCTGCCGCTCCCCCGGCCCGACCAGGGTCGCCTGCTGCTCCGGCTGCGCTTCCGGTTCGGCCGTCTGCGGCTGCGGGGTGCCGCCGTCGACCTCGACGCTGAGCAGGGTGGCGCCGACGTCGAGGGTCTCGCCCTCGGCGGCGTGCAGCTTGATCACCGTGCCGCCGTAGGGCGCCGGGATCTCCACCACCGCCTTGGCCGTCTCCACCTCGACGATCGGCTGGTTCAGGGCGATGGTGTCGCCCTGCTGGACCAGCCAGCGCACCACCTCGCCCTCGGTGAGCCCTTCGCCGAGGTCGGGAAGCTTGAACTCGCGCTCAGCCACCTCGCCTGGCCTCCTGGTCTAGAAGTCGAGGGTCCGCTGGACGGTCCACAGGACCCGGTCGACGCCGGGCAGGTGGGCCTCCTCGAGCCTGGCCGGCGGGTAGGGGATGTCAAGGCCGGTGCAGCGCAGCACGGGCGCCTCCAGGTGGAAGAAGGCGGCCTCGGTGACCCGCGCGGCCACCTCGGCGCCCATGCCGAGGAACTCCGGCGCCTCGTGGACCACCACCATGCGGCCGGTCCTGCTGGCGGAGGCGACCAGGGTCTCCTCGTCCAGCGGGACCAGGCTGCGCAGGTCGATCACCTCCAGCGAGCCGACGCCCTCCTCCTGGGCGGCGTCGGCGGCGTCCAGCGCCACCTTGACCATCGGGCCGTAGGCGACCAGGGTCAGGTCGTCCCCCGGCCGCAGCACCTTGGCGGTGCCGATCGGCTCGGTGGCGACCGGCAGGTCGACCTCCTGCTTGGCCCAGTAGCGCCGCTTCGGCTCCAGGAAGATCACCGGGTCGTCGTCCTGGATCGACTGGCGCAGCAGCGAGTAGGCGTCGGCCGGCGAGGAGGGGGTGACGACCTTGAGGCCGGCGGTGTGGCAGTAGAGGGTCTCCGGGCTCTCCGAGTGGTGCTCCACCGCGCCGATGCCGCCGCCGTAGGGGATGCGGCAGGCCACCGGCATGGCCTGGGCGCCCTTGGAACGGTTGCGGTACTTGGCCAGGTGGCTGATGACCTGGTCGAGGGCCGGGTAGCTGAAGCCGTCGAACTGCATCTCCGGCACCGGCCGGTAGCCGCGCAGGGCCAGCCCGATGGAGACGCCCATGATGCCCGACTCGGCCAGCGGCGTGTCCATCACCCGGTGCTCGCCGAAGTCCTTCTGCAGCCCGTCGGTGATCCGGAAGACGCCGCCGAGGGTGCCGACGTCCTCGCCGAGCAGCACCACCCGGTCGTCGGCCTCCATCGCGTCGCGCAGGGCGGTGTTGAGCGCCTTGGCCATCGTGATCTGCGCCATGCCGGCCTCCTCACGCCTCCGAGGCGAACTGCGCCTCGAATTCCTCGAACCGTCGCCACTGGCTGCGCAGCGTGGCCGGTGGGTCGGCGTACACGTGGTCGACCAGGTCGGAAAGGGGCGGGTCGGGCAGGTGCTCGACCGCGGCCCGCACCTCGGCCGCCACCCGGTCGGCCTCGGCCTGGACGTCGCGTTCCAGCTCCTCGCTGAACAGCCCCGCCTTCTCCAGGAAGGCCCGGTAGCGGCCGATCGGCTCGCGGGCCTTCCAGGTGTCGAGCTCGTCGACGGTGCGGTAGCGGGTCGGGTCGTCGGTGGTGGTGTGGGCGCCCAGCCGGTAGGTGATCGCCTCGATCAGGGTAGGGCCGCCGCCGTCGCGCGCGCGGTCGGCGGCGGCCTTGGTGACCGCGTAGACGGCGAGCACGTCGTTGCCGTCGACCTGCACCCCTGGGAAGCCGAAGCCGAACGCCCGCTTGTAGACGGGGGCGGCCATCTGCTTGCTGAGCGGCACCGAGATCGCCCACTGGTTGTTCTGGCAGAAGAACACCACCGGGGCGGCGTTCACGGCGGCGAAGTTGAACGCCTCGTTGGTGTCGCCCTCGCTGGTGGCACCGTCGCCGAAGTAGGCGGCCACGCACAACTCGGCCCCGTCCCACTTGGCCCCGATGGCGTAGCCGACCGCGTGCAGCGCGTGGGTGCCGATGGGGATCGAGTACAGCGCCAGGTGATGCTCCTGAGGGTCCCAGCCGGAAAGGCTCGCACCGCGGAACAGCGCCAGCACCCGCAGCACCTCCATGCCGGCGCGGACGTAGATGACGCCGTGCTCGCGGTAGGAGGGGAACACCCAGTCCTCGGGGCCGAGCGCCCTGGCGCTGCCGACCTGGGCGGCCTCCTGGCCGAGGCACGGCGCCCAGATGCCGAGCTGGCCCTGGCGCTGCAGGTTGTTGCCCTCGACGTCGATGCGCCTGACCACCACCAGCTGCCGGTACAGGTCGCGGAGGCCGTCCTCGGAGAGGTCGACCTCGTAGGTGTCGTGTTCCAGGAGCGCGCCGTCTTCGGCGAGCAGCCGAACCTGCTCGTCGCTGTGGTCCATGTCCGTGTCTCCCGCGTCGGTCCGCGCTGCGGACGCCCCTGCCACGTCGGGCAGTGCCGTCGAGCGATGCCAGAACGGACAACCGGGCGGCGCTGCCCACGCTGATCCTACCGGTTCCCGGTTGCGCCGCTCACGGCTCCTTCCTGGCGAGCCCCTCGTCGCGGCCGAGGGAGCCGAGCTCGGCGATGTCGCTTGGCGAGATGAGCGCGACCGCCCAGTCGAGGCCGACGCGGAAGCGGCGGCCCCAGGTCGGCATGGCGGCCAGGTGGTAGCTGCGGGTGATGAACCAGGCGGGGAAGCCGGAGATGGGGACGCCGAGCACGCGGCCGACGCCCTTGAACTGGCCGAGGTTGACCAGCAGGCCGAGACCCCGGTAGTCGAAGCGGTGCCGCTCGGCCTCGCCGAGCGAGGCGGCGACGTTGGCGGCGCACGCCTTGGCCTGGCGGAGGGCGTGCTGGGCGGTCGGCGGGGCCGGCCGCTCCGGATGTGCGGGGTCGGGCACCGCGGCGGTGTCACCGAGCGCGAAGACGTCGTCGCGGCCGCGGACGGCGAGGTAGCGGTCGACCAGCAGGCGGCCGCGGTCGTCGGTGGGCAGGCCGATCGTGCCCACCAGCGCCTGGGGCGTGACCCCGGCGGTCCAGACCAGGGTGCGGGTGGCGAGCTCGTCGCCGTCGGTGAGGCTGACCCGGTCGGGCCCGACCTCCTTGACCCCGGTCTCCAGGCGGACCTCGATGCCGCGCTCGCGCAGGATGCGCAGGACGACGCGGCCGAGGTCGCGGCCCAGCTCCGGCATGATCATCGGGGCGACGTCGGCCAGGATCCAGCGGACGTCGCGCGGGCGCAGGCCCGGGTAGGCGTGCAACGCCCTGCTGGTGAGCGTCTGCAGCTCGGCGACCAGCTCGGTGCCGGCGTAGCCGGCGCCGACGACCACGAAGGTGCAGCGCTGGGCCCGCTCTGCCGGGTCGTCGGTGGCGTCGGCCAGCTCCAGCTGGCGCAGCACGTGGTTGCGGAGGTAGATGCCTTCCGGGAGGGTCTTGAAGCCGCGGGCGTGCTCGGCCAGGCCGGGGATGCCGGGCAGCCGCGATACCGAGCCGGTCGCCAGCACCAGCCGGTCCCATGCCAGGGTCCGGTCCGGGCCTTCCGGGGGGGCGACGGTCACCGTCCGCCGGTCGACGTCGAAGCCGGTGGCCCGGCCGATCAGCAGCCGGGTGCGGCGCAGCACCCGGCGCAACGGGACCACCACGTGCCGCGGCTCGATGGTCCCCGACGCCGCCTCCGGCAGCAGCGGCGTGTAGAGCATGAAGTTCTCCGGGCTGACCAGCACGATCTCGGCGCTGCCTGCGGGCAGCCTGCGCTCCAGGTAGCGGGCGGTGTACATGCCACCGAAGCCGCCGCCGACCACCACCACCGTGGCCCGCTTGCCCATCTGGCACCTCCGAACGCCGTGCGACTCGTCGCAGGGTCCCATGCTGCCAGGGTGCGAACACGACACAAGGGCCGGAACCAACTGGGTTCCGGCCCTTGCGGGTGCCGCCCGGGGGGAGGCGGCGCTTCCGGATCGCCGCCGGACCGCTCCCGTTCGGTCCCTGCGACGATGACAGCGTGACGCTACTGCGCTGTTCCCATACGGAACATCACAGGAACTGCGGAGATGGAGAAACCAGGGCTTGTAGTCGGACTAGACGGGGACGGGCCCCGTATAGCCCCAATTGACTATGCGCAAGTGGGACAACCACCCCCCTGGTGGGCTTTCCCTGATCACCCGGAGGTGGTACACCGGAGGGGCCAGTTCTGGCCTCGCCTCGCCCGGGACGGGCGCGGGCACGGACGGAGGAGGGATGCCTGTGGCGACACCACCGGACTCCGAGGCGGCCCAGGAACCAGCGCCAGGCGGCGCCGAGCGCGTCTCCTACCTGGATGCGGGGGGCAGGCTGGTATCCCGGGAGACGGCGCAGTTCGCGGTGGTCCGAGACTTCGACGAGCAGGGCAACGTGATCTCCCTGATGACGGAGCGGCTGTCGCGCTAGCGCAATCGGCGCATTGAGAGCATACGAACCGGGGGGCGGCCGGTGGCCGCCCCCCGTTGGCGTCCGCAGGAAACTACAATGCCGGCGCGCCGCACCGCCGAGTACCCGAGGAGGACCCAGCCGTGCTGGTCGACGGCAAGCGACTGCTGATCACCGGGGTGCTGACCCCCGGCTCGATCGCCTACGCGGTGGCCCGCGAGGCCCTCGACAACGGTGCCGAGGTGGTCCTCACCAGCTTCGGCCGCGCCCGCTCCCTCACCGAGCGGACGGCCAAGCGGCTCCCCCGCGAGGTGGACGTGCTGGAGCTGGACGTCAACCGGCCCGACGACGTCCAGGCGGTGAACGACGAGCTGACGCGGCGCTGGGGTGCGGTCGACGGGGTGCTGCACGCGATCGCCTTCGCCCCCGCCGACGCCCTCGGCGGCAACTTCCTCAACACCCCCTACGAGTCGGCCGCGACCGCCTTCCAGGTCTCGGCGTTCTCGCTGAAGACGCTGACGGCCGGGCTGCTGCCGGTGCTCGAGGGCCATGACGCCTCGGTGGTGACCCTCGACTTCGACGCCCGCGTCGCCTGGCCGATCTACGACTGGATGGGGGTGTGCAAGGCCGCCCTCGAGTCGGTCACCCGCTACCTGGCCCGCGACCTCGGCGCCAGGCGGATCCGGGTCAACGCGATCAGCGCCGGCCCGATCCGCACCATGGCGGCCAAAGGCATCCCGGGCTTCAGCCTGCTCGCCGACGCCTGGGCACGGCGGGCGCCGCTCGGCTGGGACGTCGGCGACCCGACGGTGGTCGCACAGGCGGCCCTGTGGCTGTTCTCCGACTGGTCGCGTGGCGTCTCCGGCGAGCTGATCCACGTCGACGGCGGCTTCCACGCCATGGGCACCGACCTGCTCTCCCCGGAGGAGCAGGCCAAGATCGCCGCCCAGGAGCAGTAGGCAGCGCGGGTGGGCCAGCCGGTCATCCTGCTGGTGGCCGACGACGGCCGCGTGCTCGACGCGCTCGCCGGCGACCTCGGCAGGCGCTTCGGATCCGACTACCGGGTGCTGGCCGAGCGTTCGCCGGCCGCGGCGCTGGCCACCCTGGAGCGGCTGGCGGCCGGCTCCGACGCGGTTGCCCTGCTGGTCGCCGCCCGCCACATGGCCGAGCTCGGCGGGTTGGAGCTGCTGCTGCGCGCCCACCAGCTGCACCCGGGCGCCAAGCGGGCGGTGCTGGAGAGCCGGGGCGAGTGGACCGCTGGCGAGCCGATCGTGCGGGCGATGACCCTCGGCCAGCTCGACTACGTCCTGTACCGGCCGTGGCGACCGGTCGAGCAGTACCTGTACCTGCCGGTGAGCGAGTACCTGGCCGCCTGGGAGCGGTCGCGCGCCCCGCAGGTCGAGGCGGTCCGGATCGTCGGGCCGCGCTGGGACGCCCGCTCGCACGCGATCCGGGACCTGCTCGCCCGCATGAGCATCCCCTACGGCTTCTACCCGGACGACTCCGAGGCCGGCCGCCGCCTGCTGGAGGAGCTCGGCGAGGACGGCAGCCGCCTGCCCGTGCTGGCGTTCCGTGGCGGGCTGGTGCTGCTGGACCCGTCGCGCGCCGAGCTCGCCGAGGCGTTCGGCATGCGGACCCGGCCTCCCAGCGGCGGCTGCGACCTGCTGATCGTGGGTGCCGGCCCCGCCGGCCTGGCGGCGGCCGTCTACGGGGCGTCGGAGGGGCTGCAGACGCTGGTCCTGGAGCCGTCCGCGCCGGGCGGCCAGGCCGGCAGCAGCTCGATGATCCGCAACTACCTCGGCTTCCCACACGGTCTCAGCGGCGACGAGCTGACCTTGCGGGCCTTCGAGCAGGCGTGGCTGTTCGGCGCCGAGACGGTCCTCGCCCAGGCGGCGACCGGTCTGGGCGCCCGCGGGGCCGACCGGCTGGTGCGGCTGTCGGACGGCAGCGAGGTGGCGGCCCGAGCCGTGATCCTGGCGACCGGTGTGGCCTGGCGGCGGCTCGGGGTGCCGGCGCTGGAGGCGCTGGCCGGCAGCGGCGTGTTCTACGGCGCCGCAGGGACCGAGGCGAGGGCGATGCGGGGCGAGGACGTCTTCGTGGTGGGGGCCGGCAACTCGGCCGCGCAGGCGGCGGTCCACCTGGCCAGGTACGCGGCCTCGGTGACGATCGTGGCGCTCGAGCGCGACCTGGGCGAGCACATGTCCGACTACCTGGTGCGGGAGATCGAGGCGATCCCGAACGTCCACGTCCGCCTGCACCAGCAGGTGGTCGACGGTCGCGGTCAGACCCGCCTCGAGGCGCTCACGCTCAGGGACACCGACAGCGGCGCCACCGAGACCACCGCCGCGTCGGCCGTGTTCGTCCTGATCGGCGCCGAGCCGCGCACCGACTGGCTGGAGGGCGTCGTGGAACGCGACCAGCGCGGGTACGTGCTGACCGGCCGGGACCTGGCGAGGGCCGGCGACCCGCCGGCCGGGTGGCCGCTGGAACGCGCCCCGCTGCTGCTGGAGACGAGCCTGCCTGGGGTGTTCGCCGCCGGCGACGTGCGCTACCGGTCGGTCAAGCGGGTCGCCTCCGCCGTCGGCGAGGGCGCCATCGCCGTCCAGCTCGTCCACGAGTACCTCGCCGAGCGGCCGGCGCCGCCGGCCGGGTCGTGACCGGTGGCAAGCGACTTCCTCGAGGCGATCTGGGCGCTGGCCCGCTCGGTGCCGCCTGGCCGGGCGACCACCTACGGCCAGCTCGCCGAGGCGCACCACGGCGTGGCACGGGGGGCCCGCGGGGTGGGCCAGGCGATGGCGCGCTGCCCCGGCGACGTGCCCTGGTGGCGGGTGGTGCACGCCGACGGGACGATGAAGGGAACGGCCGGCGGGGACGAGCAGCGCGCCCGGCTGGCCGAGGAGGGCGTCGCGCTCACCGCGGACGGGCGGGTGGACTGGACCAGGGCCGGCGGGCCCTGGTCGCCGTGAGCCCACCCGTTTCGGCCCCCTTCCCGGCGACGACATGATATGGTCGCCGGAAGCGGTATCGAGGCGCTCCCGGCCTCTGCCGCTCACCTCGGAGGCAGATTCTTCCGAGTACCCCTGGTAGACGGGAATAGGTTTTGCGAACATGGGTGTTGGCAAAACTGAACGTGACGTGTGTGCTTCGACCAGAACCTTGAGCTGTTGCAAGGAGCGCGATGAAGGACCAGGACCAGCTGCTCGACCTCCAGACCACCGACTCGTTCCGGTTGTATTTGGATGAGGTTGGGCGGCATCCGTTGCTGACCAAGCAGGACGAGGTGGCGTTGTCGCAGGCCTACGAGCAGGGCCTGGCGGCCGGTCTGCGGCTGGGGCAGCTACCGGCCGATGACCCACGACGCCCGGAGTTGGCGCTGGTGGCCGAGCGGGGGGAGCGGGCCCGCCGCAAGATGATCGAGTCCAACCTGCGGCTGGTGGTCTCCATCGCCCGGCGGTTCTCGGCCACCGGGCTGCCGCTGGGGGACCTGGTGCAGGAGGGCAACCTGGGGCTGTTGCGGGCGGTGGAGAAGTTCGACTGGCGCAAGGGCTTCAAGTTCTCCACCTACGCGACCTGGTGGATCCGCCAGGCGATCGCGCGTGGCGCGGCCGACCGGGGCGCGCGGGCGATCCGGCTGCCGGTGCATGTCGATGAGCAGGTCGGCCGGTTGCGGCGGACCCAGACCCGGCTGCATGAGCAGCTGGGCCGCGAACCCACCGACGCCGAGCTGGCGGCCGAGTTGGACATGCCGGCTGAGCGGGTGGCGCGGTTGCAGGACACCGCCCAGGCGATCACCTCGCTGGACACCCCGATCGGGGACGACGGCGCCGCGTTGCAGGACTTCCTGGAGGACGAGGCC
>WNGB01011327.1_pt2 | contig 14358 bp, 9 predicted proteins | sample 5400681 | NCBI WGS metagenome assembly WNGB01 (sample SAMN13153367, study PRJNA577476) | soil metagenome | isolation source: 115 cm soil or saprolite under grassland replicate 2 | place: USA:California | collected 2016-06-15 | reverse complement strand
TGGGGTCATGGCCCGCCAGCTCGTTCACGCCCAGGAACGGTTCGCGGCTGGTCAGCAAGACCGAGGTCTCGCCAGCATGAGTGGCGCTTTCCTCTTGGCGCGGACGGGTGAGTTTCGGCTGGAAATGGTGGCCGGCGGGGACGCCGCGCTTTCTTCGGCGATCGCCGTCGTCGCACCCCGCGGCGACGAAGGGCGCGCGGCGGCCTTCATGACGATGCGAAATTCGCTTCTGCAACCGGGCGTGCCGGCCAGGCGCGACAACGAGGAGCACCTCGCCGCCCTGCGCACCTGGATGCGCGACACCCGCAAACGCGGGGGCATGGAGGCGCTCGGCAGTGAGCAGCGCGTGCAGACGATCCGCTCGATCGTCGAACCGGGGCCCGAATCGATGAAGGCTGCCCGCGACGCCACGATGCGCTGGATCGATCAGGCGCTCAAGATGAACGAAGACCGCAAAGTGGGCGCCCTCCGACCGAGGCGCGAGGATCTGCTCGAAGCTTTTCGCGCGTTTCGCTCCGGGGCCGAGACGCTGGTCGCGCTGTATCTGCGTCACGGCGATGCGGCAGGCGCGCTCGCCGAGATCGAGCGAACCGCCGCGCGCAAGATCACCCCCCCTTCTCTCTACGAGCGGCTCGATCGCGCCGCGAGTGGCGGCGATGCTGCTGCCTGGCGTGACCTTTTGGCCTGGCTATGGAGTCCCGAACGCAAGGACAGCCCCGGCCCGCCCGGCATCGAAGCCGACCCCGAATTGGCCGTCGACCCGAATCTCCTGCGGGCAGCGCAATTGGGAACGGCGGTGGAGGCCTACCGCCTCGATCCCACCGGAGCGGACGTGAGCGTCGTACTCGCCAACCTGCTCGTCGTGCACGGCCTTCCCGAGGCGGCTCCGCTCGTTTTGGCGGACGGCACGGTGACGCATCCCACTTCGACGCTCCTCAGCCGCGCGCTCACCATGATCCTGCAGATCATCCTGCGCGAAGAGTCGGCCGACGATATCAAGACGGCTCGGCGTGTCTACGCCGCGTCCGAACCGCTCCTTTCGCTCGCCTCCAAACCCGAGTGGCGGGGTAAGGTCCAGCCGGGGGTAGCTAGGCTCCGGCTCGCGATGGGCACCATCGAGACGCGGGCGGGCAATCTTGCGGCCGCCAAGGCGCTTCTCGAGAACTCGGCTTCGATGGAGCCGTCGGTCGAAGCGCTGGTGACGCTGGCCGCGATCGAAAGGCAAGCAGGCAAACCGGAGGCGGCGCTCGCGCAGCTGACCCGTGCGCTCGCCACACCGGAAGCCAAGCAGAACCCCCTGTCCGCCGGCGAAGCCCAGCTGAACGCCTATGAGCTCCACCAGGACATGGGAGCCGCCGACAAGGCCAAGGCCGCCCTCGTCTCCGCACTCAACGTCACGCTCGAAGCTCGAAAGCGCGCCAACAACGCGGTCACCAAAGGCCACGCGGAGAGGCTGCTGGCGAGGGTGCTCTTTCGTTTCTCCGATGCCGCCGGGGCGGCGCGCGCGACGGAACGAGCGTTCGTCGCCGCCGGCCAAGACAAGCGAGAGCTTTCCGCGACGGTCCTCGAGGCGGCGCAGCGCGCGTTTCTGAAAAAAGACGTGACCGCAGCGCGAGCCGCCGTCAACAGGGGGCTCGCCGGCGAGCTGCCCGACGACGATCTGGTCTACGCGGCACTTTGGCTTCTCTTCACCGAAAGGGAAACCAAAGCGCGCAGCGACGGAACCGCCACGCGCGCGCTGGCCAGCATCAAAGACAACGGCCGGTGGCCGAGCCGGCTCGCAGGGTGGGGGCTCGGCCGCATCAAAGAGACCGACCTGCACGCCGCGGCCCGAACGATGGGCCAGAAGACCGAAGCGTCGTTTTACACTGCCCTCGGTAGGAAAGTCGCTGGGGACGGGGCCGCCGACAAGGCACTCGCCGAGGTCGCGAAGAGCCCGGCCATCGATCTCGTCGAGGTCCAACTCGCGCGTGATCTGCTGGCGGGACCGGCTCGTTTCACGAACGGGCCTACGCCCGCCGGTGTGTCGATCCCCTGACTGACGATTGCCTCATTCGTGAGGTTTGCGACCGAGTAGCTTCGACGACAGGTGTTCGCCGAGCTCGTCGCACATCAACTTTTCGACGACAACTTTTCGACGAGGCCCTCGGTGGCGAGCCGCTCGCTCTCGTTCGCGTATTGAAACCGGATACCCATGCCGGGCGGAGCTTGCTCAGTCGCTTTTTCCCAGCTCGTGGTCCAGACGACCCGCCCCCGCAGGCGAACCGGTTCGGGTAACTGCGGGATGGTCAGCGCAAACACGAACTCGGTTCCGATGTCGAGCGGCTTGTCGGTTCGGATGAACGTGCCCCCCTTGGAGATATTCTTCGTGTAATCGGCAAAGAAGGTGTTGAGCCGCTTGTATTCGACCTTCAGCTCGATGGCATGGCGGTCGTTACTGCGGCGATCGCTTTCCAGACTGTTCGCGGCCATACTTGCCTCAGCGTAGCACTAAGTGCCGTCCAGCCGAAATGCCGGGCCCGCCCCGACCCCGGCGTCTGTTCGCGCTCGGAGACCGATGTAGGGCGATGGCCCTCTATCCGAAAAACTCTTTCAGCTTCTGCATGAAGCCTTTTTGCTGCGGCTGTACGTCGGCGCCGAGTTCCTTGGCGAGCTCGTGCAGCAGCTCGCGTTGGCGCGCGGTGAGTGCGGTCGGTACTTCCACCGTCACCTCGACCAGCTGATCCCCCCGACCGCTACGCGTCCGGCGGACGATCCCTTTGCCCTTGATCCGGAGAACGCTGCCGGGCTGAGTGCCCGCGGGAATCTTGAGCTTTCCCTTCCCTTCCAGTGTCGGCACCTCGAGCTCACCACCCAAGGCGGCCTGCACGAAGGAGATTGGCGCCGAACAGATCACGTCGTCGCCTGAACGGCGGAAGAAGGGGTGGGGCGCGACCATCACCTCGAGCTCGAGATCGCCGGCGGGCCGGTCCGGGCGGGGCATGTTGCCGCCGCGCTCGACCGTACGCGTCGACCCGCTTTCGATACCCGGCGGAATGCTGACCGAGATGGTGTGTGGCGTCGCGACGAGCCCGGCGCCGCGGCAAGCCTGGCAGGGGTGGGTGACGAGCTTGCCCGTGCCATAACATCGCGAGCAGCTGCGCTCGATCGCCATCGGGAGGATCCCCTGCTGAAACCGAACGCGCCCCCTCCCATTGCAAGCAGGACACGTTTCTCGAGGATGTCCCTCTTCGGATCCTGTCCCGCGACAGTCGCTGCACGCCTGGGTGCGTTCGTAGGTGAGCTCCTTCTCGATCCCGAAGGCGGCTTCTTCGAACGTGATGACGAGTTGCTTCTTGAGATCGCCGCGATCGCCGGTCCGGATCCCGAATCCCCGGAGAAGATCGCCGAAGAGCCCCTCCATGTTGAGATTGCCGAGATCGCCGAAATCGAAGCCGCCGAAGCCGCCCCCTGATCCACCATCCATGCCGGAGACGCCGAATCGGTCGAACACGGCGCGCTTGTCGGGATCGCTGAGAATCTGGTAAGCGGCGTTGATTTCCTTGAATTTCTGCTGGGCGCGCTCGTCGCCAGGGTTCCTGTCCGGATGAAAGCGCTGAGCCAGCCGGCGGAAGGCAGACTTCACCTCGTCGGGGGAAGCGCCTCGCTCGATACCCAGGACGTCATAAGGGTCCTGCACAGGTCCGTTGTTAGCACAAGGCACCGGATGACGCCGCGCGGCATATCGACGCTCGGCAGGGCTCCCGTCCAGCCTGGCAATGCGAGGAAAGGTCGCGTATCCCGCTGGATTGAGTAGGATGCCCTGCATGGCCGGTCGTTTCATCGACGTCGTCAGCGATTCCACGGGCGAGACAGCCGAAAAGGTCGTCCGCGCCGCGCTCTTACAGTTCCCCCAAGCGGGGGCCGTCATCCGCCTTCACACCCGGGTGCGCACCAAGGAGATCGCCCGGGCCATCCTCGAGCGCTCGAGCAAAGAAGGCGCCCTTTTCGTCTTCACGGTCGTGAGCCCCGAGCTTCGCGAGTTCATCCACTCTTCCACGTCGGAACTCAAGGTCGATGCTGTCGACGTCATCGGTTCACTCATCGGCAAGCTCGGTCATTTCTTGGATCGAGAGCCGATCAACATGCCGAGCAGCATGCTCCCCCTCTCCGAGGAGTACTTCCGGCGGATCGAGGCGGTCGAGTTCGCCGTCAAGAGCGACGACGGCAAGGAGCCCCGCAATTTCAAGAAAGCCGACCTCGTCCTGGTCGGCGTTTCCCGTACCTCGAAGACACCGCTTTCGACGATCTTGGCGCAGCGTGGGCTCAAGGTGGCCAACCTCCCCCTCGTGCTGGGCGTCCCGCCGCCGCGAGAACTCGAAGAAGCGCCCCAAGACCGAATCGTCGGCCTCACGATCGGGCTCGATCAGCTCTGCGAGATTCGGCAGGCCCGCCTTCGGCAGCTCGGCATGCCCGCCGAGACGAACTACGCGCTTCGGGAGCACGTCAAAGAAGAGCTCGCTTTTGCGAACCGCCTTTTTGCTTCTCACGCGTCATGGCCGGTCATCGACGTGACCGGGCGCGCGATCGAGGAGACCGCGGTCATCATTCTCGAAAGCCTCAAAGAACGGGACGACAAGGTGAGAGCGGCCCAAGCTGGGCTCGGCTGAGCCCGCGCGCTGGAGCCTGATCGTGTCCTCGTGTCCTCCTCAGATCGAGCTCGTGCAGGGGCTCGCAGCGGTGACCGAAGACGGACTCTTCGCCGTTGCCGCCGCGGGTGAAGGCAACGAAGACGTGCTCGTGGGTCTCGCCAAGCGGCGAGCGCAGATCTACGAAGACGCGATCCGAGGCAAGTCGCGTGTGCCCCTCCACGCGTACCGGCAGTGGGCAACCGCTCTCGCGGCGGCGATCGCCCCGATCCATCCTCCTTCTTGGATGCCCATGGGTCAGCTCGTCGAGAGCGGAATCACCGTCGAGGGGGGAGCCCGCGGCGTGCGCGCGCTCTTCACCTCCAAGCCGAGCGAGAAGCAGGTCGAACAAGTGCGACGGGTCGGGACTCTCGCGGTGCGAACCCTGGTCGCGGTGCTCAGCGCGGACGGCGAGCTCGACTCCGAAGAACAAGATTTGCGGGCGCTGCTGGTGGCTTCGTTCGGTCTCTCGGACGAAGATGCTCGGCGGCTGCTGATCGAATCGCCTTATCCTCCCGAAGAGCTCGAGATCGACGGCGAGATCGATGCCAAGCTCGCCAAGGAGGTCATCCGCGGCGCTTGGCTCGCCGCCGCCGGTGACGGCATCGATCCTCGCGAGGAGCGGGTCGTCGCCACCATTGGTGCGAAGCTCGCCGTCCCCGCCGAGGAGATCGAGGCCGCGCGAACGGAAGCGCGCAGAGCGGTCGACGAGCAACGCGACGTCGGTGCCGCCATCGTGGATGCCATTCGCTACATTCTGGTGGACGAGCCCGAGCACGCGAGCGTGCTCGGAAAGGCGGCCGCTCGGCTCTTCTTGCCTCGTCGGCACCGGGTCGAACCTCTCTCCGCGCTCCAGCAGCAAAGCACGATCACGCTTGCCAACCGCTACCATCTCACCCGCAAGGGCCAAAGCGCGGTGCTGAGCGCGTCATGGCTGGCCGCGCTGCACACCGATCCTTCGCTTGCGCGGCGCATTCCCTTGCTGCTGCGCCACGAGGATGTCGCGCGCGACCTCAAGGCGGACGGGAGCGGAGCGTTCGTGCGCGAGAAGCTCGATCGGATCGTAGAAAGCCAGCTGCAGGTAGCAGCGCTGGCCGCGAGAGCAGGATGATGCAAGACAAAAAAATCGGTTTCGTGGGCGCCGGCAACATGGCCGGCGCGCTCATCAAAGGCTTGCTCCACTCGGGCACGGTGACCGCCGATCAGATTCTGGCGAGCGACGTGCGCGACGAGCGGCTCGCGGAGCTTGCCGACGAACACGGCATTGCGACGACGAAGGACAACGCGAAGCTGGCGGCATGGGCCGACGTCGTGGTGCTCGCGGTCAAGCCGCAGGTCATCGACAAAGTCATCGTGGCCATCGGCAAAGCGATCACCCCTCGGGCACTCGTCGTCTCCATCGCAGCAGGTGTTCCCATCGAGGCTCTCGAGGCCCGGTTGCCGCGCGACGCCCGCGTGATCCGCACGATGCCGAACACGGCGGCCATGGCTCTGGCCGGCGCGACCGCCATCGCGCCGGGCACCCACGCGTCCGAGGAAGATCTGGCCGTGGCGCGTCGGCTCTTCGAGGCGACGGGGCGCGTGGTCGTTCTCGAAGAAGCGCTTCTCGATGCGGTCACCGGATTGTCGGGCAGCGGCCCCGCCTACGTGATGTTGATGATCGAGGCCCTCGCCGACGGCGGGGTGAAGGTAGGGCTCCACCGGGAGACGGCGTTGCTCCTGGCAGCCCAGACGGTCTACGGCTCGGCCAAGCTGCTCCTCGAAACGGGGGAGCACCCCGGGCGCCTCAAGGACATGGTCACGAGCCCGGGGGGAACGGCCATCGCCGGGCTGCACACGCTGGAAGCAGGGGGACTACGAACGACGCTCATCAACGCCGTCGAAAACGCCACCCGCCGTTCCGTCGAGCTGGGCGAGCGCATGGCCGAAAAACTCCGAAAGAGTCACGGCGAAAGTTAGAGCGGGTCGCCGACGGTGTCCTCGGGGCGGAGCACTATCGATCGCGGAGAACAAAAAAATGCCCGCGCAAAGGGGCCGGGGGGGGGACGGCCGCACTTCGCGCGGACACCCCCATTGTACGCATCGATTGTGCCAACGGCAATCAACGAGAGATCAATTACTTAAGTGCCAGTTTTGATCGGTGCTATTTCGTTTCTGAAAATGCCCCGTCGTCTGTGGAAGGTGGGCCGACAGGCTGGACGTAATTTAACGGCACCTCAGCAACCACCGGCGACCCGAAGAAGGGTCGGTCGCCGCGAGGGGGAGCTCACTGTCCGACATGCGAGCGACGTTCGGCGGCGCGTGGTGATTCGCGCCCGCGTGCGGCGGTGCGGGGAGCCCCTCGGCGCGCGCGGCGATGGCGTCAATGCAGGCGTGGCCGGGATCGAGGCGCAGGCGAAGCTCGATCGAGCTGATGTTCGCAGGCGACGGCGAAACGACGCGCACCGCGGGCGCCGGGATCACTTCGGTATTCACGACCCAGCCATCGCGGTCGGCGGGACAACGCGGCGGGACTTCCCCCTCGAGATCGCTCCCGAAGAGGCGCACCGGGTCGTCGAGCTCTCCGGAATCTGGATCGATCGGAAGCACGTACCAATCGCGGATCACCTGATCGAACCCGGGCGAGCCCTGCACGAGGATTCCCAATCCCTGGCTCTGTGAGCGGCGTACCAGCCGCGGCGTGAACTCGCCCGGAGGCACTGGAATGCGCGGCAGCCGGGCAAGGCGCCGCACGACGCCGCCATCCACGCGGTAAACGGTCGACGACCAAGCGGGAGGAGTCATGCTCGACGCAAGGAAAAACCAGGTGGGGCCGAGCCGGACGACGCTGCTCGGCACCGGCAGTGGCGCGTTTTCGGAATCGCGGAAGGCGAGCAGTGGCTCACCCTGCGCCGCGGCGTAGAGGTCGGCGCGACCTGAGCCACGCTGTCCAATGAGCAGCGCGGCTTGCCCGGAAACGTCGAGAAGCGAGGTCCAGTTGAGCGTTTGTCCGGCGGTCAGGCCCAGTGCGTCGGCCGCGCGCTCTTCGTCGGACCAAGAGGGAAGCGTCGTCGCCGTCGTGTGGATGCCCGCCAGATCGAAGCGATCGTCGAACCGCGCTTGGACGTGGCCGGTCCGCAGCCATTCCGCACCGCGCGCGCCCCAGGTGTAGATGCGCGCCTGCATCACGAGAGGTGGATCGGTGCCCGCCTCGAGCCCTACGTCGGCCGGCCCGAGCGCGGGCGGCGCCTGACCGCGAAACGGCGACCACTTGCTGACCGGGCTCGCGCCCGGTTGGAGACGCAAGTCAGCGGGGTGGGCCGGCTTGGGGGGCGGCGTGAGGACGAATACAGGTGGCAAGGCCCTTGCGCGAGGATCGACGGTCGGTGCAGCCGCACGTTCCGCAGACGAGCGAGCCGACTTGTCGGGCCGTCCCGGCGGCTTCGCGACAGGCTTCGGCGACGGTCCGGCGAATTCGCCCGTCGGCTCACACTGCAGGGAGATACCCCGCGCGGGGGCGAGCGTCACCCGCGAGTGCGCCGGAGCCGGCGCTTTCGCTAGATCGGGAAACTCGCGGACGCTGCCCCAGCCGACGCGCAGCCACCCGCTCTGGGCGCATCCGACGGGGCCGCACGCCGCCACGTTCCGAAACGGCCGCGGCAGGTCCACGGTCGGCAGCTCGACCGGTGTCCACGTCAGGCCCCCGTCGATCGTTTCCGCGCCGCGTCCGGTCTTACCCCATTCGAGTGCGAATCGTCCGGTCACGATCGTTTGCTCGACGTTGGCTCCCGTGCGCGCAACCTCGATCTTGCCGTCGAGGCCGATGCGGATGCCCCGCAACTCTGGGCCGGTGAGTACCCAGGCCGAAAGCACGCCGGGCTCGCGCTCCTCCACCCCCTCCAGCACCTGCCCCCGCTTCAGCCAGGCGTCCCGCTGTTCGAAGTCGAGCGAGACCGCAGCGAAGTCGCCCCCGCGCGGGACGAGCAGCTGTCCGCTCGCGCTCTCTCGCGGCGGCACCAAGAAAATCGGGCGTCCGTCGCGCAACATCACCGGATGAAGCGGCGCGGTCTCCCGGGCGATCGCGCCGGTGGGCCTGATCTCCCGCTCGGCACCCGCCCGCGGGAAGAAGCAGAACGCGGCGTTGGTCGCGCTGGAGACCTCCGCGTCGCGCGCGCAGCTCCCCCGCACGACGAATCCGCCATTGCCGCTCGAGAGCACGACCCTTGGATGTGCGAAGCGAACCAGTTCGCGCATGCCGAACGGACGTTCGAAAGCGTAGAGGGCGGTACCCTCATCGCTCGCGCCACAGACGAACCCGAAGCCGTCGCCCAGCGGAAGGGGGTGACAGCTGTCGTCTTGCTCGCGGAAAGCCCCGGCACGCGACTCGAGAATGGCACCCGTGCGAAGGCCGACGCGAAAGAGGGTTCCCCGCTGCGCGAACACGGCTGCGTTCTCCGAAGCTCCGCCCACCGGCCAGCCATCTTCCACGACCGCGCGAAGCGGCCGCCGACCGAGACCGCGTTTATCGACAAAGGAGATGCCGCCCGTCGATCGATCGGACACCGAAGGACTCTTCAGCGGATTTTCGGTCACCACCAAAAGTCCGCGGGGCGGGCCTGCGTCGTGCGATTCGTCTCTGGCGACCTCGCCATTCGCGCTGAGGAGCACCCGGCCGCGCGACGTTTCGAGCACGAAGCTCCCATCGCGAACCGAGACCTGGGAGACGTTTTGAGTCTCCAGGGGAATCGGCCGCCAACTATTGCCAGCGTCGAAGGTGGCCAGGGCTCCGCGAAAGTCCACGACCGCCACCCCCCGCCAGGCATCGGCGAACGCCATGAACCCGATCCGCGTTGCGGCTGGTAGGTTTCCGAGAGAAAGCTGCCGCCCGGAGTCGAGGTCGAGAGCCCGAATTTCGCCGGAGAGCAGGCGCGCATAGACGCGATCGAAGCCGGGCACGATGTCGGCCACCGCTCCCCAGACCTCGGCGACCGGCGTGAGCTTGTCGAGCCACTCTTTCGCACGCCATAGTTGCGTGCTTCCGCCGTTGACGATGTAAAAGAGCAGGCCGCCGCCCACGCGGTTCGGGAGCTGAACGACCTTCGGCGTTCCGCTCGGCAGGATCTCTCGGGCACGCTCGATGGAGCCGTCGGGGTGGTCGATGACCCGAATACCGGCCACGATGAGGCGGCGGCTGCCATCGGGGAGGACGTCGATCAAGTTCGTCGCGCTCGGGATGACGTCGGGAACGACCCTTCCAGGCCCTATCGTACCGTGCGCTCGTGCGGGGTCGGCCGATGTCGCGTCGTCGCGCTGGCCCGTCGGCGTCGGGGACGCCGCACCGCGAACGCAAGAGGCACTGACGGCAACCAAACCCGTTGCGAGGAGCGATAGCCGACTCGAGCGCAATCCTCGCAGCATCGATATCAAGCCTAGCAAACTCCCCGCGAGAACGGTTCCATTCACCGGCTGAGGTCGGAGCGACCGCACCAGCCGATCGCCTTTCAGTGGCGGCCTGGCAAAAGGACCAGAGTCGACCTAGATTCTGGCAACATGGCTTCCCTCCCTCCGGCAATGGACCTCGAGGACGAGATCGTCCGATTGAAGCGCGAGCGGAACGCCGTGCTTCTGGCGCATTACTACCAAGAGAGCGACATCCAGGATGTGGCCGACTTTCTCGGTGATTCGCTGCAGCTCGCGCAGGAAGCCAAAAAGACGCAGGCCGACGTGATTCTGTTCGCCGGCGTTCACTTCATGGCCGAGACAGCCAAGATTCTGAACCCCGAAAAGATCGTCGTCGTGCCCGACATGGAGGCCGGCTGCTCGCTCGCAGACGGTTGTCCAGTGGATCGGTTTCGCGCGTGGCGCGCGCGAAACCCCGGCGCAGCCTCGATTACCTACATCAACTGCTCGGCTGCGGTGAAGGCGGAAAGCGACTACATCTGCACGTCGTCGAATGCCGAAAAGATCGTGCGCGCCATTCCAGAAGAGCAGCCGATCCTATTTGCTCCCGACAAGAATCTCGGCCGCTATCTCGAAAAGAAGCTCGGCCGCAAGATGATCTTGTGGCAGGGCAGCTGCATCGTTCACGAGACGTTCAGCGAGCGGAAGCTAATCGGTCTGCTCGAGCGTCATCCCGGTGCCGAGCTCATCGCCCATCCCGAATGCGAAGACCCCATCTTGCGGCGCGCGCACTTCATCGGGTCGACCACCGCGCTGCTGAAGTACGCGGCGAGCTCACCGGCGCGCGAGCTCATCGTCGGCACCGAAGCGGGCATCCTACATCAGATGGCGAAGGCCGCACCCGACAAGGAGCTCATTCCGCTGCCTCCTGATGGCAACTGCGCTTGCAACGAGTGCCCGCACATGAAGAGGAACACCCTGGAGAAGGTGTACCTGGCGCTGCGGGATCTCGAGCCGCGCATCGAAATGCCTCTCGAACTTCGCGAGCGGGCACGCGTGCCTATCGATCGGATGCTCGCCCTCAGCAACTGATTAGCATCACTGCGTCAGATCTTGGCGATGACAGATCACGATCAGCAATTGCCGCGCGTCGCCCACGGAAATTACGGCGAGGCCGTCGGAAGCCGCGCGTCAGACCGGAATCGCCGCTAGGCCTCGCCTTTTCGGCTTCGCCGACAGCCAGTTCCGCCTGTCCGGTCAGTAGTTGAGTGGGTCTATGGCTACTCCGATGATGATCTGGTAGTGAGGATCTGACGCAGTAATGTTAGGGCGCCCATCGTCAGTGGGGCTGCTCCATCAACATCAGCGAGCCCATCATCCCGGCGTCGGCGTGATCCAGGATGTGGCAGTGAAACATCCACATGCCCGGACGCTCGTCGTAGCGGACGACGAAGCGAACGGATTGGGCGACCGGCACGTTGACGGTATCTTTCCATTCCAGGGGGCCGGCGGGGTCGAGCACCTGAAAGAAGAAGCCGTGCAAGTGAAATGGGTGCGCCCAGTCCATCGTGTTTTCGATCGTCCAGACCTGGGTTTCGCCGACCGTCGCCATGAGCGGCGTCGATTCGTCGAAGGGCACGTTGTTGATGCCGAGCACGAGCGGACCGGTCCCCTGCTGCCAGGTGAGGCTCAGGTTCACCGGCGTCGCGCCCCCCGTGGGAAGAGGATCGATCTTGCGACCGACCGTGGGCAACTGGGGGGTCACCACCGGGTCACCCTCGAAGTGGACGAGGAACAGATCTTCGGGAGGGCGATTGAAGGTCGTGCCCCAACCGCGATCGAACGCCACCCAGCGCACGGCCACGTCGCTGCCGGGCGTGCCTTGCGGAACGACGACGAGATCCGCGCGTTCGCCGGGAGCCAGCACCGGTTCGTCGACGGGCACCGGTCCGGTGAGTAGACCGCCGTCACCGCCGATGCGCACGAACGAGTGGTCGAGGAACGAGAGCTGGTAGTAGCGGCTGCGCGCGGAGTTGATGAAACGCCAACGTTGCGGCAGCCCGGGACGTGCTTTGAGGGTGGGGCGAACCTTCCCGTTGACCAAGAGCACGCCCCCTTCGCGGCCGAAGAGCGTCGCGATGTCTCCGCCTGCGTCGTGCGCTTGGAGCGAGCCATCATCGTTGAGCGCCATGTCGCTCAGCACGAATACGACTTCATCGCCGAGCCCAGCGGGTTCGGTGGGGTCGTCGACGATGAAAGGACCGTAGAGTCCGTCTCCTTCTTGAGCCGACGAGTGGAAGTGGGGGTGATACCAGAAGGTCGACGCATCCGGCACAATGAAGTCGTAGTCGAAGGTCGCGCCCGGCGCGACGGGCGGCTGGGAATGGTCGGGCATCCCGTCCATCGCCGCGGGGATACGCAAGCCATGCCAGTGGATCGTGGTTGCTTCCGGCAGCCGATTCGCAAAATGGACGACGACTCGATCGCCGATCTTGGCGCGAATCAGTGGCCCGGGAAGCCGCCCGTCGTAGGTCCACGCTGCGGTGAGCCCCGCAGGGACAATCGCGAAGTTGGCCAGCTTGGCCTCCAGATCGATCTCCACGATGTTGGGGTCGGCATTGCGGTCCTCTGCCTGCGGGATGCGGATGTCATCATCCCAGCCCGGTGGTTGCGTGGGCGCTGGAGCACCCGCATCCTGTGGACCGCACCCGAGCCACGACATCGAGAGCAAGACCCAGCATCGAGTTGCCGTTCTCGGCGTGCAGCGTGCGACTTTCATGCTTTGGCAACCCGAACGATGGCGCATCAGTTGATCACCCGCAACGGCTACAAGCACAGCTCGCGCCACCCCTTCGGCTAGCTGGGATCTCACTCGCTTCGAAGGGGTGTGGACCGATGCAGCGCAGGATTTGCGTGCCGCGCGCGAGCCCTGCACCAGGGTGGGCCTTAACGACTCCCGCGAAAGCGCGCATGAAGTTCTGAAGCGCGTGTCGGCATTTCGTTCGCGCGAGCAGGTGCAGATTTCGCGGTCAAAACTTCTGTCCGAGCTCACCGGGCGGTTCGGGGGCGCTGCGGGGGAGGCCGCCGAAGAGCTGGTTCGCGAGCTGGTCGAGGGGATGGCAGGCTTTGGTTCCGAGCTCGTGCTCTTCGCGGGGATCGGCGAGGACGTTCCAGCAGTGCCAGTCGAAATCCCATTCGCGGGCCTCGAGCTTGAGAGGGCCTTGCATGAGGCCCCAATTGCGGAAGGCGCAGCCCCAGAGCTCGCTGCAATTGGTGAGGGGGACGACAGCCTGCGTTCGCTCGCCACGCAGCAGGCTGGTGCCCATCATCTTGGCGCGAAAGCGTGAAAGCTCGGGCGCGGTGAGCAGACCGAGCAAGTCGAGAATCGTCGGCGCCACGTCCAGGTGCCAGGTGAGCTCGGCCCCGGCGCGTACGAGCGAGGCCCGCTCGCTCGCGGTCAGCGTGGCGAGTGGCGCGTCGATCCATGTGGGCACGTGAACTTCCTCCTCGAGGACCGCACCGGTGTGCCCGAGCTGACCGTGCTCGCGAAACGCTTCGCCGTGATCGGAGGTGTACAGGACGACGGTGCGGGCGCCCGCGGGCGACCCGCGCAGAGAAGCGAGCAGATCGGCCATGGTGCGGTCCTGTGCGTAGACCGCATTCTGGTAGTAGTTGAAGAGCTCTTGGTTGTCGTCCGGCGATTTGCTGGAGCTCGCCGGCTGAAACGGCTCGTCGCCCTCGGTGACCCGGTAAGGAAAGTGCGTGCTCGAGAAATGCACGACGGCAAACCAGGGCTCGCGCAAAAGCGGTAGCTCGCGCTTCACACGCTCGGTCAAGAGGCGGTCGTCGGCACCCATGTCGATGTCGGCTTGCGAATCGAGATCCGTTCCACCACAGCGACGGGAAACCGGAAGATCGCGGACGAACTCCTCCGAGTGGGCGAACATGAGATGCTGGCTCGTCCAATACGCGGTGTCGTAGCCGGCGGCATGCGCGAAGTCGAAGAGCAGCGGGGCAGTGTGAATCGAGACGCGGGTTTCGGTCGGACCCAGCCCCGAAAAGAGCACGCCGAAAGAAATGGCGGTCGTCGAGCTATTGGACCGCATCTGCAAGATCGGAATTCGCGCGGGGGCCACCTCGTCGGTGAACGGAGAGCGCTTGCAATCGCCTTCGTGCAAGGTGCAAACCGCATCGAAGCGAACACTCTCGGTGAGAACGAAAAGAACGTTGCGGCGCCTCGAAGGCGAAGGCGACAGCGTCGGAATGTAAGGGGGACGCCGAACGCCCGGTTCGACGTGGGCCGGCTTTCCCT
>WNGB01016435.1_pt1 | contig 14361 bp, 18 predicted proteins | sample 5400681 | NCBI WGS metagenome assembly WNGB01 (sample SAMN13153367, study PRJNA577476) | soil metagenome | isolation source: 115 cm soil or saprolite under grassland replicate 2 | place: USA:California | collected 2016-06-15 | reverse complement strand
TCCCTTCACAGGCCCCCGGCCGGGAACCGTGACCGTGACCGTGCGGCCCTTGATGGCGAGCGCCTGGTCGGCCACCTCGAGCTGAACGGTGACCAGCCGGGTCGTGCCGGTGTAGGACAGCACCGACGCGCCACCACCGCTGCCACCACGGCTTTCGCCGCCGAGCATGTCACCCACGCGTGCGGTGTGCTCGGCGACGCGCACGGCGCCTGGGGTGACCACCAGCTGGCCCGGCTCCACAGCGCCGGTCTGCGGCAGGCCGAGGTCGGCCTGCCAGCGCCGCACGGCCTGGGCCGTGGCCGCGGTGTAGGTGTCGTCGACGGTGAACTCCTTGTAGCCCAGCTTCGACAGGTTCTCCTTGAGCTGTTTGACATCGGTCCCCTTGACACCTGTCCGCAGCGTCCGATACAGGGGCAGCGCTCCATAGAGCGCGACGACCGGTCGCTCGTCGACCTTGAACAGTGGCTCGCCCCGCTTCACCGTCGACCCGACCGGCGCGATCCAGGTCAAAGTCCCGGTCCCGGCCGCGCTGATCGGGGTCGGATCGGCGTAGCCGAGCGTGCCCGACACTTTGTTGGTTTCCACCAGCGTGGTCCTGGCGACCTTGGCGGTGGCGGGCGGCAACGCGGGGTTGGCTGCCGGTTCCTTGGCGGCCGATCCCCAGGCCAGCGCCAGGCCGGCGACCGCGCCACCGAGGATCACCACCGCGGCGCCGGTGATCCAGAGCTTGCCCCTCATCGATGGTCGCCTCCCCCCGGCAGCTTGGAGCGGCACTTCTGCAATGCGGCCTCGTACTTCGGGTCGCCTTGCTGCTCGTGGCCGGTGCCGCGCAACTGCCCGTTGGCGTCCGGGTCGGGAAAGTCGGGCAGACCGTTGGCGCGCATGCACTGCGAGAACTGGCGCAGCTGCTCCACAGAGGCTGGGTCGGCTTTTTCGTGTTCGGCGCCCGGGGCCAGGCTGCGGCACTTCTCCTGCGCGGCTTGGAACTTCGGGTCGTTTGCCTTCTCGTGGGCGGGGCCGCGCAACTCCCCGTTGGCGTCCGGGTCGGGAAAGTCGGGCACGCCGTTGGCGCGCATGCACTGTGCGTAGGCTCGGCCCGCCGCCGCCTTGTCGACTGGAGCCGGGGCGGCGCTGCTTCGGTTGCTCTGTCCGCACGCGGCCAGCACCAGCAGTGCCACCACCAGCAGCGCCGGCACCAGACGTCTCGTCAGTCGCTTTCCTGTCATGCGACGTTCTTTTCTGTCAGGCATGTCTGTGTCATGCGCACCAGTTCACCCGACGGGCCGTTAGGGCGGCGCGAGGGATTCCCTAACACCGCCCTAACACCGGGACGGGGCATGATTCGCGGATGCGGGTTCTGGTTGTGGAAGACGAACGGCTGCTTGCCGACACGATCACCGCGGGGCTGCGCAACCGCGCGATCGCCGTCGACGTGGCCTACGACGGTGATGCCGCGCTGGAGCGGCTGGCGGTCAACGACTACGACGTCATCGTGCTCGACCGCGACCTACCGGTGGTGTCCGGCGACGACGTGTGCCGCACGCTGGCCGAATCCGGCACCCAGACCCGCATCCTCATGCTCACCGCCGCCACCGCGGTGCAAGAACGCGTCGCCGGCCTCGGACTCGGCGCCGACGACTACCTGACCAAGCCGTTCGCGTTCGCCGAGCTCACCGCCCGGATCCAGGCGCTGGCGCGCAGGGCGCGGCCCGCCGCACCGCCCGCGCTGGAACGCGCCGGCATCCGGCTCGACCCGCATCTTCGCACCGTCACCCGCGACGGCGAGCCCGTTCCGCTGTCCCGCAAAGAATTCGCCGTGCTCGCCGAGCTGCTGCGCGCCGGCGGCGGCGTGGTGTCCGCCGAACAGCTGCTGGAGAAGGCCTGGGACGAACACATCGACCCGTTCACCGGTGTCGTCCGGTTCACCATCATGATGCTGCGCCGCAAGCTCGGCCAACCACCGGTCATCGAGACCGTCCCCGGCGCCGGATACCGCATCCCATGAAGCGCTGGTGGCGGTCCACGATCCGGGTCCGGCTCACCCTGCTGTATGCCGGGGCGTTCTTCCTCGCCGGTGCGATCCTTGTGGCCTTCATGTACCTGTACCTCCGGCTGTCGCTCGACCACCAGCTGGGCGGACGCGCGGCGTCCACCCAGCAACTGCGGTCGCACGAGATGACGTCCGGACTTGCCGATCAGCTCCAGCAGGGCCGCGACGACACCCTGCGCGCGATGCTCGTCGCCTCGCTGGTGGCCCTGGGTGTGATCGGCGTCGCCGCCGGAGGGTTCGGCTGGCTGCTGGCCGGGCGGGCACTCCGACCGCTGCAGGACATCACCGCCACCGCCCGCCGAGTCGCCGACCGCAGCCTGCACGAGCGCATCGCCCTGGACGGGCCCGACGACGAGATCAAAGACCTCGCCGACACCTTCGACGCCATGCTGGAGCGGCTCGACCGCGCCTTCGACAGCCAACGACGGTTCGTCGCCAACGCCTCCCACGAGCTGCGCACCCCACTCACCATCAACCGCACCCTCATCGAGGTCGCCCTTGACAACCCGCAAGCCAGCGAGCCGCTGCGGCAGCTCGGCACTGCCCTGCTCGCCGTCAACCAGCGCCACGAACGCCTCATCGACGGCCTGCTCACCCTCACCAGCAGCGAACAACGCCTCAGCGAGCACAGTCCCGTCGACCTCGCCGAACTCCTCCGGCGCATCATCACCGAGTCCCAAGCCGCCGCCCGGCAAGCCGGCATCGAGATCCGCACCGCGCTCGCCCCGGCACCCGTCGCGGGCGACCCGGCCCTGCTGGAGCGGCTCGCCCAGAACCTCATCGACAACGCCATCTGCTACAACCTCGCCGAACACGGATGGGTGGCGGTCACCAGCGGCCTCGATGATGGAACCGCCCAGCTCACCGTGGAGAACCCCGGCCCGATGGTGCCGACCTACGAGGTCCCCGGCTTGTTCGAACCCTTCCGCCGACTCGCCGCCACCGAGCGACGCGCGGCCGCGAGCGGCAACCATGGGGCGGGGCTGGGCCTGTCCATCGTTCGCTCGGTGGCCCACGCCCACGGCGGCGACGTCCAGGCCGTCTCGCGCCGCGACGGCGGCCTCACCATCCACGTGCGCATCCCAGCCCACGCCACCGACAACCGGATCGACTCCCCGGATCGAGCTCCCACACCCACGTCGGCGGCATCGGAACCAGCCAGCGCGGAGGGCGCAACCCAGCCGGAATGACCATGTCCCAAGGGTGGTCGGCGCGGGCCGCACATCCGGACCTGGGAGCAGGATCTCGCCGGCTACCTCAATGACTGAGCTCGGCCCGCTCGACCAGCGGGACGGGACCCAGCCGGATGATGACGGCGTCGGTAACGGCGCCGTGCTCGCCAAAGGGGCTGTCGGCGGCGAGGTCGGCGACGCCTGGCCCGTGCTGCTCCAACCGGCGCAGCCAGCCGGCCAGGTCGTAGATCCGCGCCACGCTCCCGGGGCGCAGCACGCGGTGGATCTCCGCCAGGCTTCTGGCCGGATCCGGCCAGTGGTGCGCGGAGAACGTGCTCACCACCGCATCGAAGGTCGCGTCTCGAAGCGGCAGCGAGGCGACGTCACCGACCAGGAACCGCACCCGGCCGGCCACCCGTGACGTGGCCGCCAGCGCGGTGGCCCGCTCGACCATGTCCGCCGCCACGTCCACGCCCGTCACCCTGACCTCGGGCGCGGCCTCGGCGAGTGTGACGGCCAGGCGGCCAGGCCCCGAGCCGATCTCCAGCACGTGCGCCCGGGGCGCGAGCTCAGCCAGCTCGCCTGCCACCCCGGCGAAGAATCCCTTGAGGAGCCATGACGAGGCGGCGTCGTAGAGGCCGGCACTGGGCGCGGAGTAGCGGCGCAGGTTCCCGACCAGCCGGCCGAGGGTGTGCCTGCGGGAGGTGGCGAAGGCCACCGCCGCGGCCACGCCCAGGAAGGCGACCAGCCAGCGTCTGCCGCGCATGCCGCATCCTCCGTACCGCTCGATTTGCTACGCTTCGTTGTAGTAGATACAGTATCGTCGCCTCCCCCCATGGCACCATCAGGCCCCACCTGACCACAGTGTGATCGCTCGAGCATCCGGGCGCTCGCCCACCTGGCGCCGTGAGCCTCAAGGGGATGACAATGCCAAGGAGCAAGACGGTCAACCTGCTACTGACCGTCGGGTTGGTCGCCGCCGTGACGGTGGCCGGCTTCGCGGTCACCTCCCGTCAGGCCAAGGCGGCCGACCCCTCCAGCGTTCCCATCAGGCCAGTCACCTACGACGCGGTGTACGTCGTCAACGGCGGCAACGGCGAGACCAGCTCGATCTCGGTCATCACCAACCAGCTGGCCAACACCGTCTCGGCGATCGACGTCCGCTCCCGCAGGGTGAAGGCGACCATCGCCGTGGGCGAGAAGCCGAACGGCCTGGTGTTCCGGTCCAGGTGAGCCGCTGACCCTGATTGGCGCGGACGTGACTTCCTGGCGGGCATGCCGGTCACGACCGCGTCAGCGGCCAGGAGCGTCAGTCGCCTGCGCTCCTGGCCGCGACCGTCTCGCCCACGCGGTCACCGCCGATCGTGGACCGACCAGCCGACCACTTTGTGCCAGGCAGGCCGGAACCGCGCCCCCTGTGGCCTTTTCCGTGGCGAGGGGCCTGTAGTAACAAGGTGTGGTGAGCGGCGCACCGAGGGACGGGACGACAGGGCTATGACCATCCGGGCAGGCGGGATCGAACGACCGGCTGGCATCGCGCGGGTCCGTGCGCTCGCCGGCTGGTCGGCGCGCCACTGGACGGTCGCGGCCGTGGCCGCCGTGGCCGCCGCGCTCGCGCTGGGCCTGCCCACCGACGTGGTACCCAACCCCCTGTACACCCGCATGACCCCGGTGCAGTGGTGGAACTACCCGGTCCTGGCCGCCTCGTCGCTGCTCATCGGGCTCACGGCCGCCACGTATGTGCGCAACCGCGTCGTGGACCTGCGCGGCGGCCGGCGCACGGCCGGGGGCGGACTGCTGTCACTGTTCGCGATCGGCTGCCCGGTCTGCAACAAGCTCGTCGTCCTCGCCCTCGGGGCGAGCGGCGCGCTGCGGCTGTTCGCGCCGATCCAGCCGCTGCTCGCCCTGGCGTCGCTCGGCCTGGTCGCGTGGGCGCTGTGGGTCAGGCTCGGCAGCGCCACGGCATGCCCCCTTCCCCCAGCGTCCGGGCGGCTGACCCTCTCGGCGGCACGTCGGCCGCTGGGGGCCATGTAGCAGACCTTAGTCCGAGACCCAGCCGCCGCTTCTTCGGTGACCAGTGACTGACGGCGAGCGTCAGCGCGGCGGGCGCAACCCGGCCAGGGTGACCGACACGAGGCGACGGACCACGGCTTTCGAATGCTGCGGTCCCGCGGCGGCCAGGGCGTGCACGCAGTAGCTGGCGAGCTCGTCGGGCGGCACATCGTCTCGGACCTGGCCCGCCTTGGTGGCCGCCGCCAGCAGGTCTCGGATCAACTGGTGGACCTGCCGCTCGGCTCGAGCGACCTGCTCGCCTCGGTGGAGCAGCGCGGCGAATCCGGCGTCGTGGTGTCCGCGGGCGTGTCGGGAGAGCAGGGCGTAGGCCTGGAGCACCGCTTCGAGCCGCTCACCGATGTCGGCGGTCTGGTCCCGGACCTCGGCCAGGTAGGCGAGGTGGGTCGTGATTTGCCGATCGTGCCAGGCGAGCAGGATCGATTCGATGTCGGGGAAGTACTTGTAGAGCGTCGCCCGGCCGATGCCGGTCTCCTCGGCGATCTGCGACATCGTCACCGCCAGCAGCCCGTGCTCGGCGACGAGCGCGGCCGTGGTGTCCAGGATCGCATCGCGCACCTCACGGCGGTGCGTCTGGATCGTTTCGGTCCACAGCTTCGGCACATCAGAAGTATACGTGACGACGAAATCCAGACGCTCTGGTTTGACAGCGACATCATGTCTCGATAACCTTTCCCCAGTTCCCTGACCCTGACCAACGGAGGGACCCGCATGGCCGATCCGCCCCGCTCCCCCGAGACCGGGGACGAGGCTCGCCGGGGTGCCGACGGCAGGGCGGCCAGCAGCACGCCACGTTGGGTGCTCATCCTGGTGGCCATCGTGGCCGTCGCCGTGCTGGGGCTGATGGTCTTCCTGCATCTCACCGGCACCCTCGGGCCCGGTCTCCATTAGGCGGGGCACGAAAGTGGCAGACCGCGTGGATGAACAAGGAGCACCTGTCCCGTCCGAAGACGGCGTTCGGGACACGGTGGTTACGGTCGATTCGCTGACCAAGCGGTACGGCAAGGTGGTCGCCGTCGACGACCTGACGTTCTCGCTGCACCCGGGGACCGTGACCGGCTTCCTCGGCCCCAACGGCGCCGGCAAGACCACCACCCTGCGGCTGCTGCTCGGCCTGGCCGAGCCGACCGCGGGCAAGGCGCTGGTGTTCGGACGCCGCTACCGTGAGCTCGACGATCCGGCCCGCAGGGTCGGCTCGGTGCTGGAGTCCAGCGACCTGCACCCCGGGCGCTCCGGGCGCGATCACCTGCGCGCGCTGGCGTTCGCGGCGCAGCTTCCGCCCGGCCGGGTCGAGGAGGTGCTGGCGCTGGTCGAGCTGGAGGCCGTCGCCCGGCGGCGTGTCAAGACGTACTCGCTTGGCATGCGGCAGCGGCTTGCCCTGGCCGGGGCGCTGCTGGGCGACCCTGAGCTGCTCGTCCTTGACGAGCCGGCCAACGGGCTGGATCCCGCAGGCGTCCACTGGCTGCGGAGCTTCCTGCGCCGGTTCGCCGAGCAAGGTCGGACGGTGCTGGTATCGAGTCACATGCTCGCCGAGGCCGCCCAGACCGTCGATCACGTGGTGATCATCGACCGGGGCCGCCTGGTGGCGAGCGGGCGGCTGGAGGAGCTCACCAAACGCGGAGGGACTCTCGAGGACGTCTTCCTCCAGCTGACCGGAGCGGCGTCGTGAGGGCGCAGCTTCGCTCGGAGCTGTTCAAGCTGCGCTCGACCCGGACCGGGCTCGGCCTGCTGGTCGCCATGACCAGCCTGGTCCTGCTGGCCGTCGTGCTGCACAGCTTGCTTCCCGCCCAGGCCCTGGCCAGCCGCAACAACCAGCTGACGATCCTGGGCCGGGGGGAGTTCCTGGCCGCGCTCTTCGCCGCCCTGCTCGGGGCGCTCCAGGTCACCGCCGAGATCCGCCACGGCACGATCCGCCCGACCTTCCTGGTCACCCCACGGCGCGGTCTGGTCGTCTGGGCGAAGGTCTCGGCGAGCGTGCTGGCCGGGGCGGGGTTCGGGCTGGTCGCCGGAGCCGTCGCGGCGGCCGCGGGGGTGGCGGCGCTTGGGGCGCGAGGGATCGACCTGCGGCTGGACGGCGGCGACTACGTGCTGCTGGTCGTGGGCGCCACCGCGGCGGGAGCGCTGTGGGCGGCCATCGGCGCCGGGGTGGGGGCGCTGGTTCGCCACCAGGTGCCGGCCGTGGTCGGCATCTGCGCGTGGCTGCTGTTCGTCGAGGGCCTGCTGGCCGGCGATCTGCTCGGCCTCGGCGACGTCTTCAAGTTCCTGCCCGGCTCGGCCGCCGCGGCGGTCAGCGGGCAGGAGCCCGGCACCCTGCTCGCACCAGCGGTCGGCCTGGCGCTGCTCGCCGCGTACGCGGCGGCGGCGGCAGCCTCAGGCGCGTTCGCCACCGCTCACCGGGATGTCGGCTAGCATCATGTCGTCGCCCTCCCCCCATCAAAGCTCGGACCAGAGCACCGCGGTGTCCGGGGCAACGCACGGCGATGGCGGGAGCCGGCCGTCGAGCGTCCGGATCACCGTGATCGTCCAGCACCGCTGCACCTTCGACACCGGGCTGGTAACGGGAAGGCAGATCAAGGACACGGCAGGCGTCCCGGCGGGCTTCGCGCTCTACCGCCGTGTGCAGGGCGGAACCCAGCCCATCCCCGACGACGCGCAGGTGGAGTTGCACGACGGCGACCACTTCTTCGCGCGGCCGACCTCGAGCGCCTCATGATCGCCCGACCTCGAACGTTCGTAATCCTGGTGGCTGCAGCCACGGCCGGCGCGGTAGTCGTCCGGCACGCCTGCCGTGCCATGGGCCGCAGGGTGCCCGGCGGGATCCTCATCCGGGATGCCGCGCTGTACGACGCGATCGGCCACCGGCTGCTGCTCGGCTCGCTGTTGGAGCGCATCGCGGCCGACGTCGCGGCGGTCGCGCCGGATGGGGCGCGGGTCCTCGAGGTGGGGTGCGGCCCCGGCCGCCTGTCGATCCTGCTCGCTCGCCGATACGGCCTGGAGGTGATCGGGCTCGACCTCGATCCGGCCATGGTCGAGCGTGCCCGGACCAACGCCGCCCGCTCAGCAAAGCAGGACGGTCGCGAGCCGGCCTTCCTCGTCGGCGACGTGGCCTCGCTGGCGTTTCCAGACCGATCGTTCGACCTGGTCGTGAGCACGCTGTCGATGCATCACTGGGCCGACCCGACGGCGGGCCTTTCCGAGATCGGGCGCGTGCTGCGCCCGGGTGGTCGCGCGCTGGTGTGGGACTTCCGGGCCGGCCGCGTGCCGCTGCACGGGCACTTGCCCGATCCGGTCGAGCATGCGCGCGGCTCCCCGCTTCGGGTCGTGACCGCTGCGCCATGGCGGTGGCCCTGGAGGTTCAGGCTCACGCAGCGGATCGAACTGGTCCGCGCCGCCGCGTCCCCGAACGGCTGACCCTCCCGGCGACCCGATGGGCGAGGGCATTGGACGAGCCCCGGCGCCGGCGGTACGGTGAGCGCCCGCCCCACCTCCCGAGGTCGGGCACGGCGGTGCGGTGACAGCCAGCCATTGATCGATGGGAAACTCAAAGGAGCCACCCAGTGAGGCTTCGCCTCGGACCGCCCAGACGAGTGACTGAGCTGGTCCTTTACCTCGCGGCGGTCGCATCCTTGCATCCATCGCTGTCGGTGTGGAGGTGGGGTCATGGGCGAGCGCGTGGTGACGGTCAACGACGTGCTGGACGGGCACACCGTGCTGGACCTGTCGTGCCTGGATCGGCTTTACCTGTCGGCGTTCGTGCAGCGCCTGCAGACCCCCGGCGGGGTGGTGTACTTCCTGCACCAGCGCCGCGGCATGCCGATCGCGTCGCCAGCGGTGTTCGACCAGATCGGCAGCCGGTTCCGCGACGGCATGCGTCGCTTCGCCGAGACCAACCACATCCCGCTGGTGCGGTTCCGGCGCGATGACCGCAAGGTCGAGGTGATGCGACCCCACCTGGATCGGGCGGCCAGGACCGGCCGTTCGCAGGTCGCCGCGATCGGGGTGGCCCAGGAGTTCCAGGTGGTGTGGACCGCCCGCAAGCGCGACACCGATCCGACCAAGCCCCCGCAGTTCTCCTTCACCAAGGAGCAGCGGCGGGTCACGGTCTTCTACGTGTACGTGTGGGACGACGACTTCGGCCCGGCGTTCATCAAGCTCTGCTCCTACTTCCCCTATCCGATCAAGGTCTGGGTCAACGGGCATGAGTGGGCCAAGCGGCAGGCCGCCAAGGCCGGGATCGGGTTCACCGAGCTGTCCAACGGGTTCGCCGCCTGCGATGACCCCGCCGACGCCCCCCGCCACGCCCGGTCCTTCTTCGAAGCCCTCGTGGCTGACAACCTCGACCTCGGCCGGCCCGAGAGTGTCGAGATCATCTTCAAACGCGACCCGCGCGGACGAAAGGCCGCCAGCACCTTCAAGACCGCGATCGATCGGCACACCGACGGCGTCACCGTCAACGTGTTCTACAAGCACTCCCGCATCAAGCAGTACCTCAAGGACGGCCGCGCGATGCGCATCGAAACCGTGATCAACGACGCCTACGACATCGGCTGCCAGCGCCTGCTACCCAACCTTGACGACCTGCAGGCCAAGGCCCGTGCGATCAACCAGCGACTGTTGGACACTGAACGGGTCGGCCAGGGCACTATCCTCGCGAGTCCAGCCTTTGCGCGGATCGCACAGTCCACCGTCACCGACGATGGCAGGAGGGCCCCAGCCCTGCGGTTTGGCGACCCTCGGGTCCAAGCCCTGGCCGGCGCCCTTGCCAACCTGCTGTTCGCCGTCACCGCCATCACCAACAAGCGCCTGCGCGCCTTGATGGCCGGACTGCTCGGCGCCCCCTACAGCATGAACCAGGCCAGCTACGACCTTGCCCGGCTGCGCCGCAACGGCCTGATCACCCGCATCCCCGGCCACAACCGCTACACCCTGACTCCCGACGGCATCGGGTTCGCGGTCTTCTACACCAAGGTCCACGACCGGGTCCTCAGACCACTGCTCGCCACCCGAACTCAACCCCACGCACTACCCGAACTCCGCGCCGCCCTGCAGGCTATCGACCGGGCAGTCAGCCAGCGCCTCACCCACGCCCGGCTGAGAACGGCAGCCTGATCTGCCGCGCTCTCAGAAAGATCACCACACATCAAACTCATGCCGATCGTCCGAATCGCCCCACCAAAGGATTGCTAGGCCATGATGGCGGCAAGTCTGCTGCTCAGCGCGCTCGGCCTGCTGGCGGTGCCGGGCCTGCTGCGGCCGCTCGCCCGGCGCCTGCCGCCGGCGGAGTGGGCGGGGCTGTGCGTGGTGATGCTGGCCGCCGGTGCGATCGCGGTCGAGGTGCTGGTGGTGCTGGTGGCGACCCCAACGGTCATGCGCGCCGTCGGTCTGGGCGAGATCGCCGACCTGTGCCAGCAGGCACTCGGCCGGCTGATCCCAGGGGGCGCGCCCGTCGGCTGGGCGGCGCTGGTCGTGGCCGCCGCGGTTCCGATCCTGGCCGGGCGGGAGATCCTGCGCATGCGCCGGGACCGCCGCCTGGTCAAGGGCGGGCTCGCGCTCGGGGAATGCCTGGCCCACCACGGCCATGCCCTGCTCGTGGTGCCAAGCGACCGCATGGTGGCCTTCAGCGTGCCGGGGCCGGCACCGCAGGTGGTGGTCTCGCGGCGGCTGGCCCGTGAGCTCACCGACAGCGAGCTCACCGCGGTGCTGCAGCACGAGCTGGCGCACCTGCGCAACCGTCACCACCACTTCCTGCTGCTGGCCGGCATTGTCGAGGGAAGCCTCGGCCTCCTCGGGCCGGTGCGGCGCAGCGCGGCGGCATTGCGCGCCGCGCTGGAGCGCTGGGCCGACGAGCAGGCGGCGCGGGCCAGCGCCGGCGGTCGCGCGAGCGTGCGCTCCGCGCTGCTGCGCGTGGCCGCGGCCATGGCCGCAGTCGAGCCGAGGTTCGCCTCCTTCGTGACCGCCTCCACGGTGGCCGAACGGCTGGAGGCGCTGCAGGCCGACGCGCACGCCAGCAGCGGCCTGCCGCGAAGGCTGCCGGTGTACCTGCCGGCGGTGCTGCTGCTGCTGGGCGTGCCGGTCCTGGTCGGCGCGATCCTCGGGCAGGCCGACGTCCTGCACCATCTGGCCGGCATCTGCCCGTCGCATCCCCACGCCTGACCGACGCCAGCTTTCCCGGGCCGGCTGTCACGGGTGCGGCTCACCAACGACAGCCCGTCGTAGCAAAGAGCCTATGATTGCCGGCTATGAGCGACCAGCGCCCCAAGCGGACCGCACCACGAAAGCTCCAGGTGGTGGCGCTCAGCTCGGCGGCGATCGCGGCGGTCTACGCGCTCGGCTGGGCCGCGACCAGGCCGGAGGCCCCCGGAGACGAGCAGCCCGTGCGTCTGGCGCCCGGCCAGCAGCGGCCCGCCCGGGCCAGGCTGCGGCCACCGGTGCCGCCCGGCCACTACAGCGACGGGACCTGGACCGGGGTTGCGAGCAACGCCTTCGGCGAGGTCGAGGTCGCGGTCCGCATCCAGGGTGGCAGGATCGCCGCGGTGCGGCTGGTGCGGACGAGCACCTTCTATCCGGCATCGGCGATCGCCGCGCTGCCGGGACAGGTCGTGCAGCGCCAGAGCGCCGACGTCGACGTGGTCAGCGGCGCGACCGCGAGCTGGCAGGACTTCGTCAATGCCGTCCAGCAGGCGCTCACCAGGGCCGCGGGCACGCCGTGGCCGCCCGCTGGGGAGAGACCGTGACCGGCGCCCCCACCTGGCAAGAGACCTGGATGGACACCGACGTGGCGATCCGGCTCGCGGTGCCCGCCGGCACCGCGACCCGGTACCACCGGACGGTCCGCTCCGCATTCGATTGGTTCGCCCGCGTCGAGGCGGCCTGCTCGCGCTTTGAGCCCGCCAGCGAGGTGTGCGGACTGACGCGGGGGTCGGCGAGCCGGTCAAGGTCAGCGCTGTCCTGCTGGAGAGCGCCGGGGTCGCACTGGCCCTGGCGGAGGCGACCGGCGGGGCCTTCGACCCGGCGGTGGGCCACCTGCACGCCGCAGTGGCTGGCGGTCGTGCTGCTGGTGGCATCCGGACTGCTGGTCGCCGACCGCGTCAACCGGTTCCCGCTGCCCCGCCAGCTTGCCTTCCTGCCGCTGGGCCAGCTGGTCGGCAACCTCTGGCACGCCGCGTACCGGCTGCGGGTCAGCCGGGTAACGCGCTGACCCTCGTGCGCCGGTGGCTCCGACATGGCGTCGTACCAGCGGGAAGCCCGGCTGTTGTAGGCTGCTGGTTGCGCGCGGGGGGTCGCGCACGGTCACGCCCGGCCTGGCGTGAGGAAGGAGCACGGGAGACACCGATGGCACGGCGCCCGACGGGGGAGTTGGAGGCAGCGGTCATGAACCTGCTGTGGGATCGCGGCGGGTGGATGACCCCAGGTGAGGTGCACGCCGCGCTGGCGGACTCCAGCCTGGCCTACACCACCGTCATGACCGTGCTGGTGCGCCTGTGGCAGAAGGGTCGCCTCGAGCGCCAGCGGGACGGGCGCGCCTACGCCTACCACCCGGTGGTCACCCGCGACCAGTACGCCGCCGAGCGGATGGAGGACCTGCTCGCCAGGGCCGGCAACCGCTCCGCGGTGCTGAGCCATTTCCTGGACGCGATCGACCCGGCGGACCGTGACCAGCTCCGCCGGCTCCTCAGGCAGCAGCGCGGCTCCTGAACGCCAGCCAGCCAGGTCGCGGCCAGCCAGCCTGGCGAGTTGAACTCAGCAACTACACGTCGTAGGATCTGCCGATCTTGCTGGCGACGACCCCCGCGTCGCCACAGCGTCCTTCGGCCCCCAGCGGAGGACGCCTGTCCGGCCCCTCGAAGGAGACGATCTGTTTGCGTGCTCGATGGTCCCCCCGCCACCGAGGATTCCCCCGCTCGCTCGGCCTGGCCGGGTTGGCGCTGTGCCTGCTGCTGCTGGCCAGCCCGATCGCCAACGCCGCACCCACCGCCGCCAGCCTGCGCCAGCAGCTAGAGCGGCTGAACGCCCAGGCCGACCAGGCGGTCGAGCAGTACCTGCAGGCCAAGCTCGCGCTGCAGCAGACCGACAGCGCGATCGCCGCCCTCAAGGGCCGCGCGGGCCAGGACCGGCAGCAGGTGGAGCAGCTCAAGGCCGCGGTCGCCGCCCAGGCCGCCGACACCTACGTCCACGGTGCCGGCGCCGGCATCGCCTCGGTGCTCACCGCCGGCGACCCCGACGCCGCCTTCGACCGCATCGAGACGCTGAGCGTGCTCGCGCGGCACAACAGCGGCCAGCTCGCCGACCTCGACGTGGCCGAGCAGACCTACCAGCAGGGCCTGGCCGCCCTGCAGAAGGTGCAGCGCCGGCAGGCCGCCGAGCTGGACCGGCTGGCCGGGCGCAAGGCGCGGGTCGAGCGGCTGGTCGACCAGACCAAGCGCCTGCTCTCACAGCTCCAAGCACAGGCCGCGTCGCAGCAGACCGGCGGCGACAGTGGCGTGGACCCAGGCCTGCCGGCAACCGCGGCGCCGCCGCTCCCGGCCGGCGGGGGTGGGGTGGCCGCGGTGATCCGCTACGCCCAGGCGCAGGTCGGCAAGCCCTACGTGTGGGGCGCGGACGGGCCGGACTCCTTCGACTGCTCCGGCCTGACGATGAAGGCCTGGGCGCAGGCCGGCTTGAGCCTGCCGCACTCTGCCGCCGCCCAGTCCACCATCGGCCGGCGTGTGAGCCGCTCCGAGCTGCAGCCCGGCGACCTGATCTTCCGCTACAGCCCGATCTCGCACGTCGCCCTGTACGTCGGCAACGGCATGCAGATCGCCGCCACCCACACCGGCAGCACGGTCAAACTCCAGGACGCCTTCCAGGGCGAGATCGTCGCCTACAGCCGCCCAACCGGGTAGCCGCTCGGGACCGCCAGCTCCCTCCAGCCGTGCCCGGTCCGGCGGCCGGGTCCTTAGTGGTCGGCTCCGGAAGTCCGTCGGGGGTGGTCACGCTGCCTCCGGAATAGCAGGTGCGGTGGTTTGCTGCTGGTGCTGGTCGATCCTGGTGAGCAGGTCGTCGAGGTCGGCGGGGGTGAACTTCCACTGG
>WNGB01026743.1_pt1 | contig 14362 bp, 18 predicted proteins | sample 5400681 | NCBI WGS metagenome assembly WNGB01 (sample SAMN13153367, study PRJNA577476) | soil metagenome | isolation source: 115 cm soil or saprolite under grassland replicate 2 | place: USA:California | collected 2016-06-15 | reverse complement strand
GCGATCCGCCCGGTGTGGCGTCCACCGGGGCCGACCAGGGTGACCGGACGCTCCCAGGCGCGTGGGGGTTCGGGAGGATACGACTCTGGGCTAGTCATCCATGCCGCCAGTTTCGGTAGTGCGGGTTGACCCGGTAGGGACCGACCGGCTGGTCGCCAGGGCCGTAGAGCTGCGCTCCCTGCATGAACCACGGTCGATCCCCCCAGGGGAAGGCCACCTCGGCCTCGCCGTCGCCGGCCCGAACTCCGAAGCGGCCACCCAACTCGTCCACGAGCATCATGACCGTCGCCGGGTTGGGTCGAGCTCCGACGCGAAAAGCGCGGAGGCGGCCTTCAGGATCTCGTTGGCCCCGACGCAGTTCCGCGTTCTCCTTGCGCAACCGCGCCATTTCCGCACGCTCTAGTGTGGACAGTTGGTCGTCGCGCTCGCCATGATCAGCCTCGTCCTGGCGGACCCAGTTCCTCAGCGCCTCCGGATGCACGCCCAACTGCTCACCCAGCCGGCGAAACGTCGGCTTCGGGTTCGACTCCCGGTACAACCGCACCGCACGGGCCCGCAACTCGTCCGGGTACCTCTTCTGCGCTGCCACGAAGACTCCTTCCCACGGTCATCAGACCATGATCGACAGCCTCCGAGAAAGCGGGGGAAGCTCAGCCACCACCACCAACGCCTGACCTTGATTGGCCAGACACCAGCCCAGAGGACATGAGCCAGCAATTTATCGACACGCCCCAAGGGCCCGGCAAGGTAGTGGAATGTCGTGATTGGACATGTTTGGGCCAGGGGCGCTGGTGGCAGGGCCCGGCAGACTCGCATGATCATGGACTGGAGAGATAGATGCTGGCGAAGCCGCCGGACGGCCTCGGACAGATGCAGGCGGATACCCTGTGCTTTCGGTGACCGTGCTTCATCATCGACGTGACCTGGGGCGAGCAGGAGAACACCTCGCTGCCGGGCATCCACGTGCTGCCGATCTTCGCGGCCGAGATCAACAAGCGCGACAACTGGCAGGCGCTGCCGCCCGCGTCCGCGAGGTGCTGCATCCGTTCGGCGCCCTGCGCGTGACCCAGCGCGCGCTCCCGCTCGCGCTGACGCTCGACAAAGTCGGCGCCCAGAAGCCTGACGACGTCAACCGCGTGGACATCAAGAAGGCCGTCAGCGGCACCACGGAGCTGCCGCTGACCGGCGTCGACGACCTGTTCGCGGCCGCGCAGTTCCAGACGATGTCGGACGCCGAGAAGCTCTCGCGCCCGTCGTATCAGCCGCTGAAGGCGGCGTGACGATCGGCGTCGCCGGCGCGCCGCGGCCGAGCCGGATGACGCGCCGCCGGATCGAGTACCAGATCACGGTCATCGACAAGGAGCCGGTCAGGCCCGTGCTCAAGATCAAGGCGGCGATCGGGCTGTTCCTGCCGTTCCTGTCCGGCGCCGCCGTCGCGAAGTCGCCGCTGTCGCACCACGTCAAGACCCAGCTCGAGCCGTACGACGAGAAGGTGGCGGTCGCCCACGAGGGCTTCACGATCGCCTCCACGCACGACAACACGCCGTTCGCGGGCGCCACCTCGTTCTCCAGCAAGGCGATGGCGCGCGACGCGCTCCAGCAGCACCTGGCCAACGATCCATCGCTGGCCGGCACGCTGCACGTCCTGCCGGCCTTCGAGGTGAACGCATGAGCGCCCAGGTCCCCACCTACTCGTTCCTCGCCTGGCTGCGCACGGGCGTGGCCAACCACATCACGCAGCCCGACGGCGACTCCAGCGTCCACGTGCGCGCCAGGCTGCCGCTCGACGTCACGCTCAGCGCCCGCAAGCTCGACGGCAGCGAGACGACCGAGCCCGTGCACCGCGACATCAGCCTGTATGGTCCGGGCGACGTGATCGGCGTTGAGACGCGCGCCCACATCAAGGTCGAGCCGCGCGACTGGATCACGAACTTCGCGCCCAACCACCTGCCGTACATCGAGTTCTACCCCGAGGACCTGCCGTGGCGCTACACGCCCGCGGCGGCCGACAGCTCGGCGCACCGGCTGCGGCCATGGATGGCGCTGATGGTGCTCGCGGCGGACGAGTTCGACGACGGGCAGGACGTGCGGGGCAAGCCGCTGCCGTACATCGACCTGCGCGCCGGCGTGGACTCGGTGAGCATCATGCCGCCGGCCTCCGAGCTGTGGGCGTGGGCGCACGTGCACGTCAACCACGATCTCTCCGCCAACGGCGACGCCTCGATGCCGGGCGTGCTGCAGCGGCTCGAGCAGAACCTCGCGGCCGACCCCGACCGCGGCTACTCGCGCATCCTCGCGCCGCGGCGCCTCGAACCCGACAAGGACTACCACGCGTTCCTGATCCCGAGCTTCGAGACCGGCCGGCTCGCCGGCCTCGGCGAGCCGGTGCCGGACGCGACGGTCGCGACGAAGTCGGCGTGGGCCGATCACCAGTCGCGCTTCCCCTACTACCTGCGCTGGCGCTTCCGCACGAGCACGCTCGGCGACTTCGAGTACCTCGTGAAGCTGCTCAAGCCACGCCCGGTCGATCGGCGCGTCGGGGTGCGCGACATGGACGTGCTGCACCCCAGGCCCGGCCTGCCGCCGATCTCCACGCCGGCGGAGCTCGGCGGTGTCCTCAAGCTCGGCGGCGCGCTGCAGGTGCCGTTCGCGACGCTCCCGCCCGGCGACCAGGCCGAGATCACCAAGTACGACTGGTGGGACGTGCCGTTCCCGCATCCGTTCGAGACGGCGATCGCGCGCCGGATCAACCTTGCCGCCGACTACGCGACCGCCGCACCCGCGACCGTCAACCCGGACAACGACCCCGACCCGGTCGTCACCTCACCGCTGTACGGGCGCTGGCACGCGCTGACCGACCGCGTGCTCGAGGGCCCCGGCGGCGCACCGCTGCCGGACAACCAAAACCGGCTCAACCTCGATCCGCGGTTCCGCGTCGCGGCGGGCTTCGGCACGGACGTCGTCCAGGAGAACGACGAGCGATACATGAACGCCGCATGGCAGCAGATCGGCGACGTGCTGACCGCCAACGCGCTGATCCGCTTCGCCGCAGATCGCGCAGGCCGTGTCGCTGTCGTGGCACCGGCGCCACATCGCATCGCTGACCGACGCGCGCGCGTTCCTGGTCACGGCGCCGCTGCACGCGCGCGTGGTCGCCGACGGCCTCACGGTGGCAGCACACGTGCGGGAGAGCACCGTGCCGACGGTGCTGATCTCACCCGAGTTCCGCAAGATCGCACGCCCCGGCACGCCGCTGGCGAAGCGACTCGGCCTGACGCCGGCGGCGGCCGCGGACGGCCTGACCGGCATCACCACGGGCACGCTTCAGCCGGCGCCGCCCAAGCTGCCTCCGGACGGCACCGTCGACATCGATGACGCCGTCGACGCGCTGACACCCGCGGACGAGCCCCCGGCCGTCAAGCGGCTCCTCGACCGCTACCCGTGGCTGCGGTTCGTGCCGCTCGTACTGCTCGGGCTAGTGCTGATCCTCGCCGCGGTGCCCGCGGTGATCGGCCTGTGACCCGTGGCCGTCGGGCTCGCCGTCGTGCTCGGCTCCCTGCTGATCGCGCTGTACCGGCTGCTCACTCAGAGGATGCGGGGCGCTCAAACAACCCCCCGACCAGGAGAAACCTGCAGGTCACCGACCTACCGCAAACCCCGCCCGGCGCCCTACCTCAGGAGCCTGATGACGAGCCCGATTCGAGGCTTGAATGTCCTGTCATCGGTGGCGCGACTCCAGTCGGACAGGAACTCCGCCAGCGGCAGGCCGCCGTCCCAGTTCATCCGTTCCACCAACCGGGCCTCCGGACGGGGGTGTCACCGCGCAGCAGCGGGCCACGGGATCGGCGGTCTCACAGGCTCGCCGTAGGTGGGCCGGACAAGATCGTGTCGACAGGTAGGCCGCCAGCCAAGTGATCCGCGACGCGTCGGGCCGCGTCGGGCCTGCCGCCGTCCGGCGACGGTCAATCCAAGATCGCCTGCGACGAGTTCCTTTTCCGCGTGCTGGAATCACGGTGATGCGAACGATCATTCTCCCACCCTCCACTGCCGTCTTGCCGAAGCCCTCAGGCATGGACACCACGAGACAGGCCCGGATTGCTGGGACGGTCGAGCCGAGCAGCTCGGCCATGCAGGTAGCGCCGGAGTGGAACGCTCGTCGTCCGTGCGGCGGCGGACTCGTAAGCAGCCTTGGCCGACTCGAGGTCGCCTGCCTTCTCGAGCAAGTGCCCGCGAACGGCGTGGAGCCGATGGTCCTGGGCCATCCTGTCGTCGCTCTGGAGGGCGGCGAGCCGGGCGAGGCCGGCATCCGGGCCTTCGACCATCGCGACGGCCACCGCGTGGTTCAGACTGACCACCGGGTTGTCGCTGATGCGCAGCTGCAGCTCGTAGAGCGCCTTGATCTGGGGCCAGTCTGTGGCTTCCGCATTCGGCGCCTCGTCATGGACGGCGGCGACCGCAGCCTGAAGTTGGTAGGGCCCGATCGGCCCGCGCGTCAGCGCCCCAGTGACAAGGGCGATGCCTTCGGTGATCTGCTCTGCGTTCCAGAGGCTGCGGTCCTGTTCGGCCATCGGGATCAGCTGTCCGGCGGGGCCCATGCGCGCGGGACGGCGGGCTTCGGTGAGCAACATGAGCGCGAGCAGGCCCGCTGCCTCGCTGTCGCCGGGCAGCAGACGCTGCACCATTCGGGTAAGGCGGATCGCCTCGCCCGACAGGTCGGCTCGATACAGACCGGGGCCAGAGGTGCTCGAGTACCCCTCGTTGAAGATCAGGTAGAGGACGTGGAGCGCAGCGGCGACCCGGCCCGCGCGTTCCTCTGGCCGCGGCATGGCGAACGGCTCGCCGCTGGACTTGATGCGCTGTTTAGCGCGCGTGATGCGTCGGGTCATGGTCGCTTCAGGAACCAAGAACGCCCGGGCGATCTCCTTCGTGGTGAGCCCGCCTACCGCCCGCAACGTGAGCGCCACCTGCGCCGATGGGTCCAGGACCGCATGGCAACACATGAGCAGCAGCACGAGCGTGTCGTCCTCCGCCGGCACGTAGCGGTCGGCGGCTGGAGCCAGCCAGTCGTCCTCCAGCAGCCACCCGGCGACGGTCTCCTCGCGACGCCGTCGGGCTTGCTCAGCGCGCAGCAGGTCGGTCAGCCGACGCGACGCCACCGTGATCAGCCAGGCCCGGGGACTGTCCGGGATGCCCTCGACCGACCACTGTGAGACGGCGGCTACAAGGGCCTCTTGGACGGCGTCCTCCGCCAGGTCGAGATGCCCATAGCGTCGCACGAGCGCGCCGAGGACTTGCGGCGCCAACCGGCGCAGCAAGCCCTCGGTCTCGCGGTCGTTCATGGCAACGGCTACAGATCGGGATCGTCCCGTCCGTCCACCAGAGGCCTGACGTCGGCCATGGCGCGCGCAGCCACATCGGCAGGAGCCGGGCATTTCGAGAGCCGAGCTGCGATCTCCGTCGCCCGGTCGAAGCTCTCGCACTCCACGATCCAGTAGCCCGCGAGAACCTCTTGCGTCTCGGCGTACGGCCCGTCGGTGACGACCGGCAACCCTTTCTGCATCTGGATCCGACGAGTGTGCGCCGGACCCGCCAGGGCCCGAGTCTCCACCAGTACCCCCGATTCCTCGAGGTCCCGGTTGAACTCCTCCATGAACGTGCCCATTGCCATGAAGTCGGCCGGCGTCCAGGTGGTGGCCCCTGGCTTGCCCGACATGGCGTCGTAGTCCTGCTGCGAGGCATAGGTGAGGATCATGTACTTCACGGTGTCTGTCCTTTCGTGGATCGAGCCAACCTGGCGATCTGCCGGCTGAGGGTGACCACCCAGACCGCATACGTGAGAAACAGAAGCCGAGGTGGCCAACCTTCGGCCGGGACGACGACTGCAACCAGCACCAGGAATGCCGCCAGGCCGATCATCGGCACCCAGCCGGTGAGCCGCAAGGCCCGCCACGCCTGCCCTGACGTCGCGAACCCGCGAGCCAGGCTGCGGTTGATCAGAAGGGCGCCGAAGGGCAACAGCAGCAACGCGGTGGTGCCGAACACGACATGCAGCAGCCCTCGCGTCGACAGCGACGTCATCGGCGTGGTGATCGGATCAGCGATGAAGACCCCCACGCCGACGGTGCCGATGGTGCATACGAGCAGGATCGCCGCGCCCGTGTTGCCCGAGCGGTCGGACAGGTAAGGCCGGACGGCGGCCAGCAGGGACCCGTAGCTGAGCGCCGAGAGCAGGAACGCAGACACCATGACCCAGCCGAACTGCCCGATGGCATATTCGCTGATGGGCTTGCGCGCGACATCCAGGTCCGGCCGAACGTAGATCTCGGCCGCCAGCAGCACCTGGTAACAAAGGATCGTGCCGATGGCCACGTAGGGCGCCACGGGCGAGGTCACGGTGGATGCGACGGGCGATCTCGAGCGCGTCTCCTTCGCGAACTGGGCGGATGAGGTCATATCCGTCGTCCTTTCGATCGAAGTCGACCACTCGTCTGGCCGGCCGTTCGACAGAGACGTCGAAGCCGGCCTCGATAATCGGACACGGCAGCCATCAGTGCGGGCCATAGACCTCACGCCGATGCCTGCGCATGCTCAACCCCTGTGCCTGCGTGGCGGCCCTGACCCGGACCAGCTGCACCGCCGCCAACCGCCGCCCGGTCTCGTCGCCGCCGTCCCAGGCGAAGGTTGCCAGCCTCTGCACCCAGACCACGCCACCGGCGTCCCCGACCACACGGTGAACGTCCGAGGCGACCTTCACCGCCTCAGGTCCCCCACCCAGGCCACGTTGCGCCTGGCCGGTTGACCGCCAAACCAACCCGCGCCCCGCCGGGCCGAGGCGCCGGCGCCCGGGTCGGTGAACGCGGTGACCGGGCAGCGGTATCCCGGTTCCGGCTACGCGGCCCGTACCTGGAGACCATGCGCCAGATCTCTGCCAAACACACGATCACCCACCTCGGCATGCCGGACTTCCGCGCCGCCACCGGACGATCCGCTCCTTCTTGACCTCCAGCCAGCACATCCACTACCTGCGCCAGAAGCGGCCGCGCACTGTCACGCCGTGCTGCCCGCGTTCGCGCGCCCCGTGAAGACTGCCTTTGGCAGCCGTCACTGGCTGTCCAGGGGTCCCGAACAGCCATCACACATAGCGAGCGACCGAACCGACTGCCACACGCAGAAACAATGGAATGTATTGCGGCCTTTTACTCCCCTACGGGCACCCCGAGTTCGGGAAGGAGGCGTTCGTACTCCGCCCGCGCACCGATCGCGTCACGGCGCTGCGGGTGACCGACATAGAAGCAGATCGCGTCTGCGAGAACCCTGGGACGCACCCGCAAGTGAGCCACGACCAACCACTGCCGCCTTGTCGAAATGCGAAGAAGTCCGCGCCGGACAACGAGTTCCGGCCGGTCGACGATCAAGGTCAGGATGCGCCGGCGCACCCGCCTCACCGGCCACCCAGGCCGCAACGCTTCCCACGGAATAGTGCGGTTGCCCCACCAGTCCTCCTGCACTACCGCACTGGGCGTGAGCAGGATCTGCGGCCTTCCACGTAGCGCGGTGACCACCAGCACGGCCACCGGTCCACCGGCAACCAGCAAGGCCACCGACAGGGCGGCCCCGGCCCAGAAGCGCAAGACTGGCCCATCCGCACCGCCCCAGGTCCATATGTGGATCACCTGATCGGTGAGGAACGCCATCATCACCACCTCACCCACCACCAGCAAGCCAAACCCTCGACTGGCCGGTACGACAAACCCGACATCCTCCCGCACCTCGAAGCCGGCCGGCTTGGCACGGCCCAGAAGGACAGACGCCACGAACGCCGCCAAGGCGACCAGCGCCGGCCCAATGTGCAGCACCGCGAAAAGCCAGAAGACCCGAGCTTGGATCAGCGCCGCGGCCCCCGGCCCTTTCCTGCTGGACCACGCCAGAACGACGTCGAGGCAGACCCGACGGTGTCAGACATCGTCATGGACATGCATGCTGCGCCCGCCCTGGCAAGGCCGTCAACCACAGCTACAGCGCGTCAACGACCCGTCCATCCGGCCCTTCGACCCGCCAAGCCGAAGGAGATCGACTGAATGCGCCACCGATTCTCGATCATCGGCGCGACACGCCCGAGCACCACAAAGATGCAAGATCTTCTTCGGTGACTGTCCGTGATAGTCAATCATGTCAGCTCCGGGACTCGCGGATCACCATTCAAGATCAGTTCGGTATATACCGCGCCTACGCCGACACGGTGCGTCGGTATGTGGCCGCACGACTGGGTGCTCATGACCGCGACGCTGGTTGTGCTTTGATCGATGCCTTGTTGGCTGAGGAGTGTGACGAGGCTTAGAGCCTGGTAAATAACCGGTTCAGGGGGCGCGGGCGGGTTGCGGGATGAGGCGTCCGGCGGCCTGGTGACGGGCCAGGCGGCGGCTCATGATGATGATCATCGCCCAGTAGACCATGGCGGCGTGGTGAGCGGGTAGGCGCTCGTAGTCACGCACGGTACGGCGGCAGCGATTGATCCAGGAGAACGTGCGCTCCACGCACCAGCGGCGGTGCAGCACCACGAAACCGACCTGTCCGGCCAGCTTGGCCACGATCTGCACGGCCAGCCCGAGCGTGGTGGCGGCGTAGTCAACCAGCTTGCCGGCGTAGCCGGAGTCGGCCCACACCAGGCGGATGGTGGGAAAGACCGTGCGGATGATCCACATCAGGAGGTGGCCGGCGTCGCGGTCCTGCACATGCGCGCCGGTGACCAGCACGGCCAACAGCCATCCGCAGGTGTCGGTGACGACGTGGCGCTTGCGGCCGTTGACGCGTTTGCCCGCGTCGAAGCCGCGGCTGGTGGAGGGTACGGTCTCCGCGCCGCGCAGCGACTGGGAGTCAACCAGCGCCGCGGACGGGTCGGGGTTGCGGCCTTCGACCTGACGCACCTGTTCGCGCAGCGTGTTGTGTAGCCGGCCCAGGGTGCCGTCGCGGGTCCAGGTAGTGAAGTAGTGCTTGACCAGCGGGGCGGGCGGGAAGTCGACCGGTAGCGCGTCCCACTGGCAGCCGGTACGCGTCAGGTAGCGGATGGCGTCGACCACGTCCCGGCGGGGGTAGGTCACCGGCCGGCCGCCACGGCCGGGTCGGGTGCCACCCACGGGAACCAACGGAGCCAGGATCTGCCATTCGACGTCGGTGGTATCCGACGGGTAGACGCGCCGACGCTGGGTAGGCAGATGCTGGTCGGGTTCGGCCACCGCGGGTGCGCCATGGCCGGTCAGAACGTGGATACTCAAGGACGGGCCTTCGAGGACAGAGCAGAGGTGTGGTAACCAGTGCTCCTACTCGAAGGCCCTCCTTCCGGTCAGCCCGACACGCCGCCACCGCACCGATGTATCGATGATCACGGGCATCAGCCAGCCCCGATCCGGTTATTTACCAGGCTCTTACACGCTGATCGACCGGCGTGTCGGGCCGCATTTCGAGCGGTGGGGATTTCGCGCTGTTGACCCAGGTCAGCTGCCACGGTCGGTGTCCCGGATCTATCGAGTCGGCCGAGCCGTGACCACCGTCGCCTCCCTGCTGCGTCGCGAACCGATACGGATCGTGCCACTGAAGCGATCGCCGTCGATCGGGAAGTCGCCGTGACGAATCGGGCCTGCCCGCGTGCTGGCGTAGCTCCGGAAACCAGAACCCGACCAGCGGCGTTCATCGAATGCGGGCGGGCGAGGGGCACGGATTTCGGCATGCGAGGAGTTCGAGTTCGGGTCATGCCAGCGCGCGGCAGGCGGTAGCGGTCTCCGGTTTCAGGTTGCTGTCCCCGCAGTCGATGCTGGCGCCTCGATCGATCACGTGCCACGCCCCGTTCGCATACCGGAGGAACAGCTGATCGCCTTCCACGGGTGGGTCGACCTTCTTCGACACGGCGAACACGCGCGCGTACCCGTTGCGGCATGCGGCAACCTCGAGCCGTTCGACGGTGAATCTGGTCGCGGCGCTGTCGAGTTCGTGCCTGACGACCGGCAGTAGCACGTCAGTGGTACAGGCGTGTTGGAACGGGTCAGCGGATCCCGTCGACCGGCCATGTGCGGGCGGTTGGCTCGTGGCCGGTGGGCTCGATGGTGTGTTCGCGTCCCCCAGCATCGCCCCACCTGGACGCGCCACGCCCGGACTTACGGTACCCGGACTCGCCGGACGCGGCGTGGGCCCGGCTCCGCCCGGCCATGGGCTTGCCGAGCCTTCACAGCCGGCCGAGACGACCGCCGGGACGACGGTGAGTACGCCGACCGTCAGCGCCGCCGCCAGACTCTTTCTCGTCATGGTGTGCCTCCGTACTTCCGGCGAGTTTCGACTTCTCCAAAGCTGCGGTGCCCGGCCAGCCCGACCGAGGGGCAAGATCAGACGATGCGTTCGACGTTGAAGCTCTGCCAGCCGATGCCGACGAGCGGGGCTGGGCCGGGGAGCAGTCGCCCATCGGCGGACAGGTCGCCGCTGCTGGCGACCACGCGCAAGTAACCGTTGATGTACTGGGCGCCGATGTCGCTCTTGCCGTCACCGGTGAAGTCGCCGGTGATGATCCGTTCGACGTATGTACTCTGCCAGCCGGTGCCCACCAACGGGAACGGGCCTGGGAACAGCCGCCCATCGGCGGACAGGTCGCCGCTGCTGGCGACCACGCGCAAGTAACCGTTGATGTACTGGGCGCCGATGTCGCTCTTGCCGTCACCGGTGAAGTCGCCGGTGATGACCCGTTCGACGTAGCTGCTCTGCCAGCCGGTGCCCACCAACGGGAACGGGCCTGGGAACAGCCGCCCGTCGGCGGACAAGTCGCCGGAGCTGGCGGCCACGCGGACATAGCCGTTGAGGTACTGGGCGCCGATATCGGTCTTCCTGTCCCCGGTGTAGTCGACCGCCTTGACCACCGCCTGCAGGCACACCCCGGCCCGAGAATCCCACCCCGCGACAGCCAAGCATCAACACATATCAACGCAACGAAGATCCTGAAACGCCGAGGTATAGCCCATCGCGGTCAGCTTGTCGTGGCACACGTCGGCGCCGACCCGTCCCCGCGAGCGCTCCACCCACTCCTCGATCTTCGCCGCGAACGCGTCCGCCACCCGCTCGGCGCGCATCCGCTCCGGCGCCCGCCCGGCCTCCCGCAACGCCACATAGTGGGCCACCGTGTGGTGGTCGCAGCCGGCCAGCTCGGCCGCCGCGCGGTAACTGCCGGTCAGGTCGTACGCCTCCAGAATGTCCATGATCTCCTCCGGTCGCTTCACGTCCTTCCTCCCCCAAAGCCAGATCAACCTGGCTCCAGGGCACCCCACCGCCGCGCCAACCAGGCGCAGCGACACGGCTGAACTGGGGAGAAACATGACCACCACCGGGGAGATCCGTGGCCGCCGACACTGGCGGGTACCGACAGACATGGACGATGCCTCGCGATCACGGCGCTACGTCGAGCTGAGTTGACGCTGAAGCTTTCTATCGTCGCTTCTTCCGTCGCTGCGGTCGTGGGTATGATTATTGCCCTCGCCCCGGACGACCAGCCAGGAAAACGTATTCTAAGCGGGTTCGGGGCCGCTCTTGCCTTGTCGCTGATCGCGCAGTTGCTGTGGTTGTTGCGGCGAACCCGGGCACAGCGGCGACAGGTTCATCATCGTGGTGGGCAAGGGTGATCTTTTCGCGCGGACCTGACCCGCTTCTGTCGCCGGCCGTGTCGACTGGCAAGGCGAGAGCCCCCGCCTGTACGAGGAGGCGGGCCCAACGGGGCGGCGTTGCCACCAATAACAACCTGATCAGTTACCTGTGAAGGACATGAACCACGTCTATGGATAGGCGTCGCTTGTTGACATGGTGTGATCGACCATCAGTCGGCCGCTGACAATGTCATACGTCCCATGGTCGTCAAACGTAATGCGATAGTGCTTGAGCGGATCCCCGATGTACCGACCTGTTGACACGATCTCAGAAACTATCGGCGAGTCCAGGATTTCGAGCAGCTCGAACCCCGAGTTGTCCGGATTGGACGGCAGCCGATGGAACTCGAAGTCGTTCCAGCTGTACGCGACGACTCCGTCAAACGTCAATATGGTGACCCTGAACGCCTGCCCTGGCCCAGTCACCGAGGATGAGCTGAACTCAAGACGGACCGAGGTTGGCCCATCACGCCTCGTTGTGACATGTACTAACGGCGCGAAGGCGTACGTCGTCCTCAGTCCCTGACCCTCGATGACGCGACTCGCCACTATGGACCATCCGGTATTGAAATGATGTCGCCGACACGCAGGTCCCTCATGCTGGGCGTCACGGCTACGACGCGGGACGGCAACGGGCCTCCCACTATCGGATCCTCGGTCAACCGCCCGCGAACCACCGACGGCACGTCGTCCATCATACGTACGTTCGTCGGACGCATACCAGCAAGGCTCAGCGCCGCGAGGCTTCGCGTGTTCTCGGAGACCAGCGCGCCTTCGTGCTCGAAGGCATGAATGACCACGCCATCGCGGCTGAGTCGGCCAGCCTTGAGATCCGCGGCTGGTGAGCCCTCGGGCGATCTCATGCCAGAACAAGCGCTCGACATCCCGCCGAAGCGACGGCTTCCCCGGCGACTTCATCGGCGACCTGCCCGTCAACGCCTTCATCCACCCCGCCGGCCTGCCCATCGACACCTCCGTACTCGAGGTGTTGCGACGACCAGTTGAATCCGCCAACTACACCTCGTTCCGGTTCTCCCAACGCCTTGCCGACAACGGAATCCTGGCCTCGATGGGGTCCACAGGGGACAGTTACGACAACGCGTTGATGGAGAACTTCTGGAGCACCCTCAAGATCGAACTGGTCTACCGCAACGCCTGGCGCACCCGCGACGAAGCCGAGAACGCACTGTTCGCCTACATCGACGGCTGGTACAACACCCGCCGCATCCAGAAAGAGCTCGGCTACCTCAGCCCCGCCGAGCACGAGGCCGCCTGCCGAGCCACCCACATCGATCAACCCCAGCCAGCTACCGTAGAGCCGGAGCCAACCGGCGCCAGGTAGAAGTCCCTCCGAAGAAACGGGGGGAGCTCATCCCCGCAAGGTGATCCTCCACCCACACTGACGATCAACCACCTGCGATCCCGGAACTTGTGCCATAGCCAGTTTTGGGCCGGCGTTGACACGCTCCTCGGTGCAAGCCGCCCCGGCGACAAGGTAGAGGCGCGCACAGCCAAGCCGCGACAACCCTGACGCGAGGTTTTCTGCCTCACGCGTGGCAAGGTCTGCTGGTAGCGGCGATTGGGCAGCACTGCCGCCCACTCCTCGGGCGTGAGGCTGCGCTGCACGATGTCGCGGGCGCGTCGGGCGAGGCTGTCAGCGCTGAATGTCCCACCGCAGGGGCGTGCCGAAGCGCGGAACGGTCACCAGCTCCCGGCCGTCGGCGCGCCGCCGTGGTCCGGGATCCGCGCGAGTCCGTACTCGTTCACTTCCTCGAGAAAGCTGCCGCCGTACAACCGCACCACCTCCACCGAGGACAACACCCGGTCGTCGGGGCCCAGCCTTCCGACCCGCACGTGGCCCTTCGACACGTGGTACTTGGCGCGGCTGGCCTCCAGGACATGCAGGACCGCCTCGTCGGGAACTTCGGCGTCCAACTTCTCCCGGTCCTGCCGTCGAAGGAGCTCGTTGATGTCGCGGCTCCACTCCAGGAAGGTCGACCACTCCGGGTTGTCGGCAAGCCGCTGCAGGAGGTGGGGCTCCGTCCGGCAGACCGACGTGAGCTCCCAGAACTTCACGCTCACCTCGATCCGAAGGGAATCGGGTTCACGGTGTACCCTAGCCCGGCCCACGCGCGGACCGAGGGGTCCCACTGCTCGGGCATGATGCCCGGCATACCGGAGATGCTCGCCCTCTATCTGGGAATGCTCGACGCGGACCTCACGATCGTGGACTCGCCGGAGCTGGTGGCCGCACTGCGCAAGCTGACCACGCGTCAGCGCGCGATCGACGCCAGCCAGCAGGCACGCGGCTAGCTCGCGTCCGGGATCCGCGCGAGTCCGTACTCGTTGACCCCCTCGACGACAACACCTGGTCGTCGGGGCCCACCCTGCTGAGCCTTCTACTCAGACTTGCCTGCCGCTAGGCCGTGTTTCATAAGTCAGAAAACGAGGGCTGACAGAGTCAGCCGGCGTGTCGGTGATCGATAAATGGCGAGGTCTCCGGTAAGTGGTTCTTCGACCAAGAAGACCAATACCCCGGAGACCTCGTGGACACCATAGCGGTGACCGCGCGGGCGGACCTGACTGACGCGCAGTGGGCGGTGCTGGAATCGTTGCTGCCCAAGGGGAAGAAGCCGGGCCGTCCGCCGAAGTGGAGCAAGCGGCAGCTGATTGACGGGATCCGGTGG
>WNGB01009307.1_pt1 | contig 14362 bp, 14 predicted proteins | sample 5400681 | NCBI WGS metagenome assembly WNGB01 (sample SAMN13153367, study PRJNA577476) | soil metagenome | isolation source: 115 cm soil or saprolite under grassland replicate 2 | place: USA:California | collected 2016-06-15 | reverse complement strand
GAAGATTTCGGCCAGGTAGAAGAACTCGCCAAACCGTGGCCACGCGTAGTCCTTGCTCGGGGGCAGCTGCGCATCAGCCTCGGTTGTCTTGTCGGCTGGATCCTTGGCCGCATCCGCGTCATGGATGTCGCGTTCGAGCGTGGTCGCCGCCCACTCGAATTGGATTCGCGCGAGCGCGAGCGCCCCGCCCCCGGCGATGATCAGCGTCACGACGACCGGGACGAACTTCTTGGGCGCACCGTCCGCCAGATCGCTCGTAGCCAGCCCGGCCAGCCCAACTAGGCCTGCCCCGACCCAGAGGATCGTTCGCAGCCGCCGCTCGTACTGACGCAGACGCTTGCCGTATGTGCCCTCGGCGTTCTTCGGGATCAGCACGGACGCCGCCCGCTTCAGGCGTGCCAGAAGCTATTGAGGAAGCCGGCCGTCTGCTCTAGGTACTCCTCGACCTGGCCTCTTGTCAGCTGTGGTTCCTCGTAATTGCCGCGGGCCAGCGCAGCGACCGTTGCCACCTCGGCGAAGAGCTCGACCGCGCGCGGGCTCGGCGGCACGACCGTCTGGATTGTCCCGCCAAGCTGATCCTGCACCGCCGACGGTAATTCGTCGAAGGGCGCATCAGCCTCAAGCAGCTCGTACTTGGCGGCCCGTGCGAGCCCAGCTCGGACACCGGCCTCTACCGCGTCGTCGTCGAAACCCCAGCCAGATGTACGATCCTCGACCTTTGCCATTCGCGGCCTCCTCTTTTCTACGGGTCTGCACAGGCTTCGATGCCTGCTCACTCTAGGGTTTCGGCCGAAGCGTCGACTACTAGCCGCCCGGCGCGTCCGCTTGCCGCTCGCGCACCAGCGCCTCGACCGACGTCTGATCAGGCTCGTCGGTCAGCAGGCCGTCGTGGACGAGCTGCCCGCGATAGGACACGAGCTGGAATGCGATCCGTCCGTAGTTCCACTGCCGATAGAGCTCGAACTCCTCACCGTCGACGACGAAGCTCTTCTCATAGGTCCCCATCCCCACCTCCTCTGTTCGCGGGACACGCGAGGGAAAGTGCGGCGCTGCCGACCGCGCATGGAGAGCGACTCCATGGAGCGTAGGTTGTGGGCGGCCTGGCGATCCCGAAAGAATGGGCATCGGAGCCTCCAGAAGGAGCAGCATCCAATCGTGTCGAGCAACTCGCAGCACCTACTGAGAACGACCTTCGAGGACGTCCCCGAGCTTTACGACCGCGCCCGCCCGAGCTACCCAGACGAGATTTTCGACGACCTCGCGGCGCTTGCACAGCTTCCAGAGACGGCTCGCATCCTTGAGATTGGTTGCGGCACCGGCCAGGCGACACTGGCGCTCGCGGAACGGGGCTACCAAGTCACTGGCGTCGAGCTTGGCGAACAACTCGCGGCCCTCGCGCACCGGAAGCTCTCGCGCTTTCCGACCGTCGAGGTGATCAATGCGAACTTCGAGAGCTGGCAACCACCGCACGCCGAAGGCTTCGATGCCGTAGTCGCATTCACCGCCTTCCACTGGATCGCGCCCGAGCTGCGCTACGCAAAGGCGGCATCGCTCCTGCGCGACAACGGGACGCTTGCGATCGTTTCAACCCAGCACGTGCTGCCACCCGACGGCGACAGCTTCTTCCTGGAAGTCCAGGAAGACTACGAAGCGGTCGTCCCGGAAGACCCGAGCACGAAGGCGGGGGCGCCAACGCATCCCGACTTGACCCAAGACCTGAGCGAGGAGATCGCCGCCAGCGGCTTCTTCCGGAATGTCTCTGCTCGGCGCTACCTCTGGGACGTGACCTACACCGCTGACGAATACATCGGCGTGCTCAACACCTACTCTGGCCATCGCGCACTTGACGACGACACACGCGAGCGCCTGCTCGCTCGCATCCACCATAGGGTCGAGGCGCGTCCCGGCGGAAAGGTCCGCAAGACGTATCTGGCAATGCTCAACGTCGCCGACCGCCTATAGCCGGGCTAGAGCCGTGTAGACCTCCATCTCGTCTTGTCGGTCGAGGCGACCTGCGGGCCTGTGGGGTGCGTGAATTCGGTTCTGGCCACGGTGTGGCTGGAGCTCAGCTGCCTCCGGCCGCGGGCTTGCCGGTCCGTAGAGTCGGTGGCCCGCCGCCTATCTGAGGAGGAGTCCCTTTCGTGCTCTGCTCTGTCTGCTACCTGCTGGTCCGGCGTGTCCTGCAGCTCGCCGTCCTGCGTTTTCGTTCGGCCGAGTTCAAGGAACTCGAGATCGTCGTGCTCCGCCACGAACTGGCGGTGCTTCGCCGCCAGCTCGTTCGGCCCGAGTTGAGACCCGCCGATCGAGTCTTCCTCGCCGCGTCCAGCCGGCTTCTTCCGCGGTCGAGTTGGCGCTCATTCATGGTCACGCCGACGACCCTGCTTCGTTGGCATCGGCGGCTGGTGGCAAGACGCTGGACGTACGCGGGTCGACCCGGTCGTCCGCCGATCGGGCGCGAGATCCGTGAGCTTGTGCTCCGCCTCGCGCGCGAGAATTCGCGCTGGGGATACAAGCGGATCGCCGGCGAGCTTAACGGGCTCGGCCTCACCGTCTCCGCAACCACGGTGCGCAAGCTGCTCCGCCAGGCGGGCCTGGGTCCTGCCGGCGAGCGAGCAGGGCTTTCCTGGCGCGACTTTCTGCGGGCGCAGGCCCAGAGCATGCTCGCGGTCGACTTCTTCACCGTCGAGACCGTCTCGCTGCGGCGGTTGTACGTGCTCTTCTTCATCGAGCTCGGCAGCCGTCGAGTGCACCTCGCGGGTCTGACCGCGAACCCGAACAGTACCTGGGTCACCCAGCAAGCCCGCCAGCTCGCCTGGTCTCTACCTGAACGATCAACACCACTACGGTTCTTGATCCGCGATCGCGACAGCAAGTACACCTGCAGCTTCGACGCGGTCTTCCGAAGCGAGGGGCTCGAGATCATCCGCACGCCGATCCGGGCGCCGAAGGCCAACGCCATCGCCGAGCGCTTCGTCCGCACTGTGCGCAGCGAATGCCTCGACTGGCTCCTGATCCTCAACCGCAAACACCTTGAACAGGTGCTGCGGGTCTTCGCCGACCATTACAACGCGCACAGGCCGCACCAAGCCCTCAACCTCGCCCCGCCCGACCTGCGCCGACCGGCGCCCAGGCTGGCGACCACCTCGCCACCAGACCGCGTCCGCCGTCGAGATCGACTCGGCGGACTAATCCACGAATACGGCCTCGCAGCATGAGAACCGAATTCGCGCACCCCACACGCTCCCTGACGCTCGCGGCGCAGTCCCTAGGCGCTCCTACAACACCGCCGCGTCCGAACCAAGGAGGTCGTCGCGGGACGACGGTTGCCAATGGGCGATGATGCTCGCGATCGGCGGCAGAGCACAGCGCTACCCTGTCGCCCGGGGTCCCCCTAGCTCAGTGAATAGAGCAGCGGTTTCCTCAAGAGCCGTGCCCGGCCTCCCGGTAGGCAGCCAGGAGGTCGAGCATAGGCGCGACCACCGCTGGGTAAGGAAGGGGTCGACGGTTCGAGTCCGTCAGAGGGGTCTGCAAAAGCGGCGGAATCGCCGCTTTTCGCCCCAGGTGGATTTGCGTCGGACAGCTTCGGCTTTCGGGCGATCAATACGTTTCGACGAGCTGGTTCCAGTTGGGCTCGCGGAAAGCCCGCTCGGCGTCTATGGGCAGTCGCCCCTGAATCCCGACGACGAGCCAGCCCTCGGCAGCGCCGCGATGGACGGTCGGGAACTCGTCGGCGATCGTGTGCGCGAGGGATTCTGCCGTTGCAATCGCGGCTCGTCGGTCGCGGTTGTAGCGGTCGATCGCGTGGTTCCAGGCGTGGCGGGTGCGAGGTGCGAGGCCGCTGTGTGCGGCTTCGTCGATTCGTTCTTGGAGGATCGCGCGTTCGGCGCCGAGCTTCGCGGCGGTGGCGTCAAGGTACGCGTAGAACGCCGCCTCGCGTTCGGCGAAGCGCGCCTCGGCCTGCGCCGCCGTCTCTGGCGGTTGTGTGACCCGTTGATAGAGATCCGTCGGAACGCTAACGGTGTTTCCGTCCGTTGCGACCGTTCCCGCTGTGCTCGGTTGAACGCGGTCGCCAAGTCGCATGACGATGACGCGTGTCTGGTCGAGCACCAGCCAGCGCAACTCGTTGCCGGCTTGCTCAAGGGTCTCGCGGGTGAGGCCGATGCGACGACCAGCGTCGGCGTACGCGCTCGTCGTAATGAACTTAAGCAGCCCGGCAACGAGCGCGACGTCGGCTTGCTCCTTGGACTCGAACGGGGCGATCGATTTCAAGTTCTCGGCGAGCCGTTTGTTGCTGATTTGCGAAAGCCAGAGGTTCAAGCTCGAGACGAACAGTTTCTTTTCGAGGCGTCGGCGTGCTTCGGGGATGCTCGCGGTCGCGCTTGCGAGCGCCTCGTTGACGGCCGCGGTCACCTCGTTACTGGCGATGAGGCGCTTTGCGGACTGTGTCGCTGCGTCGTTGATCAGCTTCGTGAACATCTTCGCGACCGCCCCGGTGACACGATCGATCGTGAGCTCTGCGGCTTTGACGGCTGCCGCGGCGAAGGCTTCGGTGAAGATCGGCCGTAGTTGCTGCGCGCCGATCCCTTGGAAGCGCCGAGTTTCGTGGAGCTTGGCTTCGACCTCCGGTGTGACGTCGTTGTCCCAGTGGATGTCGTAGCGCTTGATGAGTTCGGCGTTCGTACGTGCGAGGGCGGCGCCGGCGCCGTCGGCGAACGCGGCCGAAAGCTCGGTCGCGATTGCGAGCGTGTTCGCGAGCGGCAGCGCGAGCAGTGCCTCCTTCGCGGTCGATTTCGCGTCGGCTTCGAGTGTCTTGCGCATAATTTCGAGGAAACGCGCGTCCTCGTCGGTCCGTGACAGTCGTTCTTTGAGGCTCTTCTCGACGATTTCGATCCAGGACTCAACGTGCTCAAGCGCCCAATCCTCGGTGGTCTGCCGCTTCGGGCCTTCGATCGCCACGCCCGTCTTTGGTGTGGGTGCTGGCGAAGTGCCGCCGACGCGACGTGGAAGGTTCGCCGCGTCTGTCTTCTCTGTCGGAAGACCGAGATCGTCCGTCGCGGGCTTCAGCGCCTTTCGTGCTGGCGCGCCGACGACATCCCAGGGTTTCTGAGCGAAGACGGGGTGCGGGTCGCGGACGCGACTCTCGAGCGCACGTCGCCGTCGCGGGTCAGTCGTGATGCCCATCTGTGGTTAGCTCTTCGGCGATTGCTTTCGGCGGCGCCTGGGCCGCGCTTCCGCCGAGCCCGTACACCTGCTCGAAGATCTTCGCTCCATCGGCGTTCTTCGTCTTGACGAGGTCAACGGCAAGCGCGGCGCGGTCGATGTCGCTTTGCGTAACACCGTTCGCGAGTGTCTCGCTCTTGCTCGCCTCATTTCGCAGCGTCTGTGAGTAGTTGTCGAGGGCTTCGCCGCGGCCGAGGATCGCGTCGACGATCAGCGAGTCCGTGCGCAGCACCGTTGACGTCGCCCCGAGGATCACTCCGGGGACGGTGTACTGGTTTCCGTTCTCGTCCTTGTAGGTCGGAAAGAGATCTCTGCGCACACGCAAGAACTTCGTGTTCGGCACAGGCTTGCCGTCGGCTCCGCTTAGATCCTTCTCCTCGACGAACGCCCAAGGGAAGTCCTTGTAATCGAAGACGAACTGCAGCTGGTAGGCGATCGCGTTTCGCACGCGCTGCCGATACGGCTCGCGGATCACATCAGCAAGCAGTGAGTCAAGCTGCGGCAGCGTCACCTCGCGGTACGTCGTCCGCCGCTGTCCGTTGACGAGATCAACGCGAACGTAGGCGATGCGGGCGTCGATGAGGTGGAGGATCGAGATGAACTGCTGGTTCAGCTGGCGGAAGACGTAGTTCAGAGTCCTGCTGACGTTTAGGTTTTCGATCTTGCGTTCGATCGATGTTTCTTCTCCGGATTCCTGTTTGACCTCGAAGCTGGTGTTGATCTGAACGTCCCGCTTCGCCGATGCCTTGGCGGCGTGCTTCTGGGTCGCGTTGATCACGTTCTTGGCGAATTCCTCGCGGGCAGCATTCGTGCCGCCGCTGACGCCGGCGTCGATCGAGGCGCTCCCCCATCCCCAGCTCGCGTTCGTCCCGCCGTTGACGTTGTAGTTGAAACTGTCCTGATAGTTCTCCTTGTACGACTGCTCGCGCTCGACCGCCTGCGCGAACTCAGTCGCACTCTCAGTGGTGTACGAATCGAGGATGCTCGACGCCTGCTTCGACGTCGCCTCGGTGCGCTGATAGGACTTGATGCTGATCGTCGTCTCCTCCCCGGCCAGGAGCGAGAACGTCCGCAGCGTCTTGCCGGCGCCGTAGTTTCCGGCGAACGTCGACAGGCGATAGCTCTCCACCAGCACGAGCCGTGCAAGCAGCGGCTCGACGATGGGCTGCTTCACCAGCTGAATCCTGATCCCGACCGTCGATGACAGGCCGCCTTTGTCAACGGCGCGGGCCGTAATCTGATGTGCACGCTCGCCGCTCACTGGGATGCTGGCCTTCCATTCGCTCCAGTTCCCGCTCGCCTTCGGTGTCGCTTTCACCGGCGTGCCGCCGTCGACAGCTACTTCGACGAAATCGACCCCGGACGCGTTCGCTCCCTCGTCTACCGCCGTCCCCTTTACCTCCAGCGAGATCGAACCCGTCGGCGCGACCACGATCGCCTCCGCGAGTGGCGAAGTCAGCTGCACCGTCGGCGGCGCAGGGTCGGGCGATTGAGCAGCTTGGAGCATGATCGTGACGGTTGCCGATGTCTCGGCCTTCAACGTCCCACCGCTATGGATCGCACGCGCCTTGACGGAGTACGTCCCACTCGCGGTCACGTTCTCGCTCAGCGACCAGGTCGACCAATTGTTCGTGCTCTGCGGCGTCGCCTGCTTCCAGTTTCCCGTGCCGACCTGCACCTCGACTTTCGTGATCGATCCGGTGCCGGACTCCAGGCCCGCGATGCCTTTGATCGCAAGCGCGAAGCCGGAGCTCGGCCCGACGATCTGTCCACCATCACTCGGCGCGGCGATCTCGACATACGGGACGTCTGGTCGACCTGGCCGCTGTCATCGTTGGAACCTGTCTCGTCTGCCGAATTCTGCAGCGCCACCAGCGGATCGCGCTCGATGCGATAGGTGAGCACGTCATCGAGCACCGTGTAAACGCGGGGGCGCAGACCGGCCTCCTGCGCCGCCTCGATCGCCGCCGCGTCCAAGGCACCTGTGGCGACCACCCCCTGTTGGCGCCCGCTCAGGGCGATCACCCCATGTTCTGACACGAAATGCGGCACGGAAACTCCGTCCGCTCCCTGGACCCGCGCGATTGTCGCCGAGCCGTCGTCAACCACGGTTCCAGGAGACGCCGTCGGGTCGAACCACGAGGGGTCAATCTGAAGCGCGATGTAGTTCCGGCCTGGATATGACGTCGGGTCCGGAATGTTGTAGCTCAGAATCGCAGGCTTGCCATTCTCTTCCAGCTGCGCAATCGGCGGCGTAGGCATCGCGTTCATCCTTTCTAAGAGTCAGTAAGCAGACGCGGGATCAGCAGCTGAAGGCGACTCGGGCCTTGCCACAACTTCCTCTGGCGTCTCTTGTCCATTGTGACAACAAGTACGATTGGGTCGGTCGGCTCGACAAGAGTCGTGGGCCCGGCGTCGTCGCGTCCAACAGCGCCGACCGTTCGAACGGCCACGTCGCCGGTGAGCGTCCGGTACGGCCGGAGCTCGAGTCCGGCACGCTCAGCAGCCTCAGCAGTCGCGGCGTCGACCTCGACGGCGGAAATGCCGAGGTCGCAGTAGTTCCGAGCCGCGTAGGTGCGCTGCGCGATGTTGTAGTTGGGAAGCGGCGGTTTTCGGTCCGGCTGGTAGTCAATGAGCGGCGTAGCCGGTGTGGATATAGGCGGCATTCGGTTCGCCTCTTTCCTCGCCTGGACGCGCTAGGGCCTCAGCTGGTGAAGCCCGAGCAACGCCCGCCACGTCTGCGGCCCGACCACGCCATCAGGTTCGAGCCGGTGGCGCGTCTGAAGTTCCTTGATCAGCCCTTCTGTCACAGAGCCGAAATCCCCGCCCAAGCTGAGGCTGGCGTCTGTGAGCTCAGGCTTCGCCGCCCGCAGCAGCCCTTGCACGCGCCTCACCGCCCCTCCCCTGTCGCCACGTTTCAGCTCGGGTAGCTGGTCGGGGAGCGGCGTGACAACCGCGAACTCAGGCACGCCGTAGCCGATGATCCCGGACCGGCGGTTCTTCTCGAACACGCCGACCGATGCGCTCGAGTTGCTGAACGGGTCGCTCGTGTTCCCCTCGATCGTGCGGACACGGCCGTCGGCGAGCACTTCGATCACGATGCCAACGTGGTCGAGCGGGGAGCGACTGTTCCAATCGAAGAAGACGACCCAGCCCGGCGCAGGACGAACGTCAGCGTTCCTCCAGCGCCTTCGCCTCTTGAACCAGGCGCTTCCGAGTGAGCACGAGGCAAAGCCCTTTGGCGTCGTCGCCGAAAGCGGCAGGCCTTCCTGATGGAAGACCCATGAGACGAAAATCGCGCACCAGGGGACCTCGTTCCACCCGTACCACGCGCCGAACTTGTTCTCATCCCTGTTGGGACCCTCGTGAAAACCCCTCTGTGTGCGGGCACGGGCGATGACACGCGCCGCCGTCGTGGCCGCTGTCGCGAGCTCGCCAGCCAGAATCGGTTCCTGGTCTCGCGGCTGCTCCCCGTCTTCTGGCCGCGAACTCGTATCGGGATCCGCGATCAGTTCCCGCTCGGTCTTCTTCAGCTCCCGTTCGAGGCGACGATAGTCACCGAGCGCCTTCGTCGCTTCGCTCCCGTCAGCGTCAGTCGACGCGCCCACGGACTGTCGAACATTGTGTTCATGGACCTCCATAACCCCTCCTCGAGAGAGTGATACTGATCCGCGCTGGATAAAGCCTCGTCGTCACAGAAACGCTAGGGCGGCTCACTAACCGGCGACTAATCGGACGGCGATTGGACTGGCCTCGCTGATCAGCTGGCTCGAGGTTTGGTGCGCCAGCGCGCCGATAGTCGAACCCGGATCGGACCCGAACGCTCGACACCAGGTGAAGATCAATAGTCGGGGTCACTGCGGCCGCTCCGGGGTCAAGCGCTTCCCGACGTCGAGCCGGATCGCGAGCTCGGTCCGCGAGCGGACGCGGAGTTTGCGGTAGATCCGGGTCAGGTTCCACTCAACCGTCTTCGGGCTCAGCCCGAGCTCGCTGGCGATCTCGTCGTTGCGGCGGCCGCTGGCGGCGAGAGTTGCGATCCTCTCCTCGCCGCCCGTCAGCACGTGGCTGGTGCCGTCAGCCATGAAACGACCGTCGCACAGCGGGCCCCGGGGGAATCCCTGGGATTGCCTCCTAGGATCGGAGGTTTGTGGCGGTCAAGCCGGGCGCTTCGCGAGCGTTGCGGCAAGCTCGGTCCGCGACGCGATGCGTAGCTTCTTGTAGACCTTCGACAGGTTCCATTCGACAGTTTTCGGACTCAGGTGCAGGATCCGCGCCACCTCGTCGTTGGACTTACCGCTCGCTACGAGGTCTGCGATCTGCTGCTCGGTGGGAGTGAGGCGGCCCGTCTGGGCGCGGCGTCCGCCGAGCCGCGCAAGCTCGGCCTGGGCCTTCCGTGTCCAGAGCCGCGCACCAAGCCGGTCGAAGATCGCGATCGCCTCTGTAAGCGACCGTCGCGCCTCCGAATTCCGTCTCGCTTTTCGTAGAACTGCGCCGTGAACCAGCATTGTCCGTGCGAGCTCGAACGGCTGATCGACCGGCGCAGCATCGCGGGCGGCGGCCAGGCAGGTCAGTGCCGTTTCGAGATCGCCTCGAGCGGAGGCGATCAGCCCGCGACAGCGGGCGACGCCGGCGTTCGCGGACACTCGTCCGAGACGACGGGCCTGCTGCTCAAGATCGCCTGTCGCAGCGACGGCCCTTTCAAGTTCTCCGGCCGCGACAAGCGCTTCGACGCGATCCGGCACGAAGCGCAAGATCCCGGGCTCTTCCAATCCCATCTCCTCCGCGAACTGGGCGGTCTCGTCGAGGTGCGACAAGGCAAAGTCGATGTCGCCGAGCGACAGTTCGAGAAGGCCGAGCGTGCTCAGGAGCTCCGCGCGTGTCAGCGGCGATTCGGCCTCTGCAGCAAGGCGAAGGCCCTCGGCCGCCAGGGTCCGGGTTTCGTCGGGCTCGCCGCGGAGTGCCGCGAGGCGTGCGAGCGCGCGGAGCGCGAGTACGCCCTGAATCCGTTCCTCGATCTCTCGCGCCGTCTCCAGCGTCTCCTCGGCGAGCGCCTGTGCGCGCTCCCAGTGCCCGGCCAGTGTCTCGATCCACGCAAGCGTCTGCAGCGACCACGTGACCCCGGTGTCGCCGCGGCGTCGCTCCTCGGCGACGGTGGCTTCGACCCTTTCTCTCGCTTCGTCGAGCTGGTCGATCGTGGCGAGCGCGAAGCCGAGAAACCGGCCAGCGACCGTGACATCGCCGAATGGGTTCCCGGCACTCGCCTCCAGCGCTAGCGCGAGGTCTATGCGCGACCTGTCCAGGTCCTTGCCCATGAAAAGCGCGACCCACCCCGACTGGACGAGCGCGACCGTTAGCCGAGCGTCATCGCCGAGCTGTTCAGCCAGCCTCACCGCCGCGGCCGCATGGTAGGCGGCGGCTGGCAGATCGGGAAAGAACAGGAGCTCGTGTGCGAGGACGCCGTGCAGGTCGGTCAGAAGTGTCCTGTCGCCTTCGGCTTCGGCCATCGCCTCACGGAGCCTTGAGATCGTCAGAGAAGAACTCCAAAGGCCCAACCAAGTCGCTGTGACGGCGATTTGCGCTCGCTTCGCTCCAGGTTCTGTTGCTGAGTATGCGTCCGAAACGAGCTCGCGGGCGCGCCGCTTCCGGCCGCTTCGCGCCAGATAGCCGACGGCGCTCAGTAGCCGACGGTGCGCCGCAACGACGGAACCTTCGGGTGTGAAGCGCAGCGCCTGCTCGCTGAGCTCGGCGGCGCCGTCGACCGCGCCACGCTCGAACGCCCGGTTGGCGGCTTGCTCGAGGGCGGCCGCGACCCCCGAATCCGGGGGTTCGACAGCGATGGCCACGTGGCGCGCGCGCTCCTCCGGATCGGATACGACGGCCGCGAGCTGGCGGTGGAGGCGCCGCCGCTCCGTGGGGTCGGTGTCCGAGTAGACCACCGAGGACAGCAAGGGATGGTCGAATCGAACCGCGTCGCCCTCGAGCTCCAGGACACCCGCGTCGACCGCAGCGCGGAGGCCTGCGCCGCCGCCGCCGACGGCTTGCTCGATGTGGGACCAAAGTGGATGCGCGAGAGCGGCCGCCGCAGTCAACGCGCGGCGGCTTTCCGCGGGCAGCGTCCTGAGGCGATCGCGGACGAGCGCGCGCAGATCGGGCGGCAGCGGAAGTGGCCCCGCTGGATCGAACGGGCCCGGGTTCCGCTCGACGGCACGAGCGATCTCTAGTGCATAGAACGGATTCCCGCCCGAGACCTCTTCGATACGTCTCAGCAGCTGCCGTGGTGGCGGCGTCGACAAGGCATCATGGATCACACGGTTGATCGCATCCGGCCCAAGAGGCCGGATCTCGGCGCGCCGCATGTCTTCGATCCGGAGACCGGCTCCCGGCCGGGCCGTCACGAGGACGGCGATCCGCTCCCTGCCAACACGACGGAGCGCGAAAGCGAGAGTCCTCGCGGTCGCTGCATCGAGCCACTGCACGTCGTCGACCGCGACGAGCAGCGGCTGCAGATCCGCGAGCCTCTGCAGCACGGCTAGCGTCGCGACCGAGATCGCGCGCGCGGCCGGGGGCTTTCCCTGCGGCTCCTCGAGGAACAAAGCGACCCTAAGCGCGCTTCGTTGCGGCAGCGGCAGAGCGCCCATCTCATCGGTAACCTCGGCAAGCAGGTCCCCGAGACCCGAGAAGGACAGCTTCGCCTCCGTTTCGGCAGGTCGCGTCGAGAGGATCCGAAAGCCGCGCTTGCGGGCAAGCTCGACGCCAGCGCGCCAGAGCGACGTCTTTCCGATCCCAGGCTCACCTTCAAGCAGCAAGAGCTCCGGCTCTCGAGATGCCCGCTCGAGCATCTCGTCGATCTGCTCGAGTTCGCGCTCCCGCCCGGCGAGCGCCTCGACCCCTGATGTCGTTGCCATTTGCACAACGAAGTCTCGCCTACGTCTCCGAGCCCTACAAGAGACGAGGAGGTCGAATCCGGCCCGATGTAGCTCGGCGGTTGATCACGACGCCCTCGAGGATTCGCTCGACGATCTCGGAGTCGTCGCGCGTGTACGAGACGAAAGCGTCGGGTCGTGCTGCGGCAGCGGCTGCCCTGAGATCGGTCTCGTCAGGCATCGGAATCGCGGGCGCCGCATCCCGCGCGAGACCAAGGTAACACCGCGCGGTTGCGCCCGGCACCATGGCGATTGATCTAGGTCGATGTCGCTGGAGTGACCACCCAACATCGAGCCGAGGGGCAGATGTCTATCGCGCTGCGAGCTGTGTCCTGAACCGATTCGGAACCCGTAGGGTTCGAAAACTCGTCCGCCTTCTTCAACCACGGCCACCTGGCTAGGTTCAGCGCTCTTGCTGTCGGTGTCGAGGGAGGGCTGCTTGCTCTGGTCGTTTGCGTATTTCGCCGTGCGGAACCTGTTCACGCTCGTCTGGCTGCTAGCGCGGCCGCGTCGCTCGAAGGAGCTCGAGATCCTGGTGCTGCGCCATGAACTCGCGATGCTGCGTCGGCAGGCTCGGCAGCCGAAGCTGACGCGGGCTGATCGGGCGCTGCTGGCCGCGCTGAGCCGCTCACTGCCGCGAGCCGCGTGGGCGGGCTTCCCGGTCAAGCCGGCGACGCTGCTGCGCTGGCACCGTCAGCTGGTCGCTCGCCGCTGGACGTACAGACATCGGGCTCCCGGTCGGCCGCCGCTCGAGTCGTCGCTGCGCGCTTTGATCCTGCGGTTCGGCCACGAGAACCCGACGTGGGGGATACAAACGTATCGTCGGCGAACTCAAGGGCTTGGGCATCTCTGTGTCTGCGACCACGGTGCGGACAGTGCTACTCGAAGGAGGCCTTCAGCCGGCACCGGAGCGGAGCCATTTGTCGTGGCGCACGTTCCTACGCGCGCAGGCGGCAAGCGTGCTCGCCTGCGACTTCCTTACGGTCGAGACCGCCTTCCTGCAACGGATTTACGTGTTGTTCTTCATCTCGCATGCGACGCGTCGGATCGAGTACCTCGCCTCAACCCCGAACCCCGACGGGCGCTGGGTGACACAGCAAGCGCGCAACCTTGTCATGCAGCTCGGCGACGAGAAGCCGTTTCGGTTCCTCGTGCACGACCGGGACGCGAAGTTCAGCCGCGCCTTCGACGACGTCTTCCGCAGCGAGGGGTCAAGGTGATCCGCACGCCGATCCAGGCGCCGAACGCGAACGCCCACGCCGAACGCTGGGTACGCACGCTCCGCGCCGACTGCCTCGACCGGATCCTCATCCTCGGACGCCGCCACCTCGAGCACGTCCTCCGCGTCTACCGCAGCCACTACAACGAGCACAGGCCACACCGCGCGCTCCACCTTCTGCCGCCGAACGGCCGCGACCCAACGCAGCCAAGCGCGGCTGCTGCGGCCGTCCACCGTCGCGACAGACTCGGCGGACTCATCCATGAATACGAGGCCGCCTGAATTTCCGAACCCTACGCGCGCCGGCTCGCTGACGAAGCGCAGTCGTACGACCCCGCTCGCGCTGCGTATTACGCCCTTGTGACTCTCGCCTGGCACAAGGAACAGCTTGGACTGAGCACGGAAGCCTTGACACCGTACCTGCCCACATCCCGCAGGATTCCTATTGGCGAAAGGAAGCCGAGCTCATACTAGCTGGCCACTTCGAAAGACTGGCCGACCTGGAGGGCGACCTTGGCCTTGTCGCATTGGAGGCGGAGGCGCGCAAACGCGCAGCCGAGGAGCTGTTCCAACAAGGACAGGCGGATCAGGCGGAAGAACAGCTGCGACGTGCGCTCACCTTCTACCGATCCGTCGCCGCCACCCGCTACATCCGCGAAGCCGAGGAGTTGCTGACGGTGACCAACGCGGCCGGGGAGCAGCAGCCCATATAGAAGGCGGCAGCGCGCTCGCGGCAGGCACGCTCGCCATCGAACCAACTTGCCGGTGTCAAGCACGGCAGCCGATCGTGGCGCCCTCGTTGAGACCGCTCTGGGTGCGGCGAAGACAGGCGCCGAGGGGGCTCCGCGGGGGCTCCATGTGATGCGATCACACGTCCACGCAGAAACGCGACTGGCTGACCGCAGCTTGCCCCTGCCCCTGCCGCTGCCCGTTCTCTCAACCTCTCCCCGGGTGCGGGTCATTCTCCACTCTCACGCGCGGTTGCCAAACCTGAAAACGA
>WNGB01009067.1_pt1 | contig 14363 bp, 18 predicted proteins | sample 5400681 | NCBI WGS metagenome assembly WNGB01 (sample SAMN13153367, study PRJNA577476) | soil metagenome | isolation source: 115 cm soil or saprolite under grassland replicate 2 | place: USA:California | collected 2016-06-15 | reverse complement strand
GAGCCCCAGGCGTAGAACGCCTTGAAGATGGTGGCGAAGTCGGTCCAGGCGGTGCCGTTGCAGGCGGCGCCGTTGAAGCCGTCGGCCCCGACCCAGTCGACGTAGCCGTCGCCCGGCCAGTAGCGGTCCGCGCCGCCGCGCGCGCCGGCGAACACGTCGGCGCCGGGCGCCCAGACCCAGGAGCCGCGCACGCCCTTGGTGGCGAACAGGTCGTGCACGTGCCGCCAGGCCGCCACGTACGGGGACCCGGAGCGCCAGGCGCGGCGCTTCACGTTGCTGTCCACGGTCCAGGCGTAGCGCAGCAGCACTGGCCGGCCGATGGCGGCGACGCTGCGGGCCAGCGAGGCGAGGTAGACGTCGGAGCGGCCGGCGGCGACCGCGCTCGGCCCGGCGCCGGCGCCGAAGGTGATCAGCGGGATGCGGCCGGCGGCCGCGTTGGTCGCCGGCAGGCTGCCAAGGCTACTGCCCCAGGGCACGAAGGTCTGGCTGATCGCCAGCTTGCGCCCGATCGCCGCCTCGAGCTGGCTGGTCGCCGCCTGCTGCGCCGCGGGCGACCCCGAGGTGCCCTTGACCCACGCGCCGAGCAGTGCCGCGGTCGGCGACGGTGCCGCCGGAGCCGCGGGCCCGACCGCCTTGACCGTGAGGGTCACCGCGCCCACCAGCGCCAGCACCAGGCCGGCGGTGGTGAGGGTGCGCGAGCGCCACGGCCTGCGGGCCGGGCGGTGGGCGGCACCGACGTGGCGGGGGGCACCTGACTTCGGCCTCGGCACAGCGTGGCGCGGGCGGCGGCCAAGACGCATGGGTTCGCCTCCGAGTTGCCGCCTCGCGGCGGCGCGACATACGGCCGGATCCGTAAGGGAGGTCTCCGTCGGCGGAGGCCTCCGATGGGGGGCGACGGTCGATCTGGCAGCAGCAGGGTGGGGGACCCTGCGCAAAGCAAGCGTAGGAGTATCAGGTCGCGATACAACCAGTCAAACCGGCGTTGGACCAGTTCAACCCATATGCCCCGGGATGGAGCCGATGCTCCCTGGGCAGGCGGTCCACCGGTCCTACGTCGACGGCTTCGGACCGGAGGCCGCCACCATCGGCCCGCCGGGTCAGTCGAAGTCGTAGTCGAGCCGGTAGGGGACCGCCGCCTCGCCCGACGGGGCGTCGTAGCCGCCCTCGCCGCGCAGTGCGGCGAGCGCGCCGGTGCCGGAGCCGGGGACCACCTTCCAGGTGGTCCGCGCCACCCCGTCCTCGAAGCTGCCCGTGCCCTCGAGCACGAAGCTGCCCGAGCGGCCACCGAGGCTGCCCTCGATCCGCTCGTAGCCGACGTAGATGGCGCCGGCGCCGTCGCGGTAGAACATCAGCGACTCGGAGGTGCCCTTGCCCTGCAGGTCGCCGTCGTAGGAGCTGGTGACGCGGGCATGGGTGAGCCTCGGCGCCCCCTCGACCTCGGCGTACGGTCCCTCGTCCCAGCTCTCGGGCTTGAAGGTCCCCTCGGCGTGCGTCGTCATTCCCATCTCCTCTCTCAGGCTCGCCGGATCGGCGTATCGTCGCGGCTGACCGGCTGCAGCGCGCCAGCCCCATTCTTTGGCGCACGAGGGCGTTGGGTCTTGGAGAAACGCGACAGGCGCGGCGATGCGCCGCGAGCACCGGTGGCCAGGGGCGTGCTCGACCCGCTGGCGGCCGCGCGGCGCTTCGACCTCTCGCTGCGCGCCCCGGCGGAGGAGCTGGCCGAGCTGGTGGAGCACTACTGGACGGTGCGCTGGGACCTGCGCGGCCACGAACCGCACACGCAGCACACCCTGCCGCACCCGGCGGTCCACCTGGTCGCCGAGCGGGGCCGCTCGGGGATCTTCGGGGTCACCAGCGGGCGGTTCACCCGCGAGCTCCAGGGCACGGGCCGGGCGTTCGGCGTCAGGTTCCGGCCGGCCGGATTCCACCCGTTCCTCGACGCGCCGGTCGCCACCCTCACCGACCGCACCGTCGCCGTCGCCGACGTCCTCGGGCGTGACGGCGCCGCGCTGGTCGATCGGCTCCTGTCGCTGGAGGAGGAGGCGCCCATGGTGGCGGCCGCGGAGGGGTTCCTGCGCGACCGGCTCCCGCCGCCGGACCCGCGGGTCGTGGCCGTCAACCGGATCGTCGACCAGGTCGTGGCCGACCGCGCGATCACCAAGGTCGACCACCTGGTCGAGCGGACCGGCACGGGCAAGCGGCGCCTGCAGCGGCTGTTCGCCGAGTACGCCGGGGTCAGCCCCAAGTGGGTCATCCAGCGCTACCGGCTGCACGAGGCGGTCGAGCGGCTGGCCGCCGACCTCGGCGACCTCGACCTCGCCTCGCTCGCCCGCGAGCTCGGCTACTTCGACCAGGCCCACTTCGTGAAGGACTTCAAGGCGTTGGTCGGCAGGCCGCCGGCGCGCTACGCCGCCGGCGCCGCCCGCGCCCGCTGAGCGCCGCGCGGTCGGCTACAGCCAGCCGGCCCGGCGCAGCGCGCCGCCGAGCTGCTCGACGAACTCGGGCCCGCGCTCGCCGTGGAGCACGAAGGTGAGCGCGTCCGCGCCGGCGGCGGCGAAGCGCTCGGCCGCGCTGGCGGCGCCGTCGACGCCAACCTCGGAGAGGAACACCTGGCTGGCCCGCTCGATCGGCCGCTCGCGCCCGGCGCGCTCGCACGCCTGATCGAGCCGGCAGCCGGCGGCCGCGAACTCGTCCGGGTCACAGGGCGCGTGCCAGCCGTCGCCGTGGCGGGCGGCCACCTCTGCGCCCAGCCCCAGCCGTACTGCCCTGGCTTCACCCCGATGCGCACCGGTCCCTCCGTAAGCCGTCGCGTCCTGGTGGCCGCAGCCTACCCACGACCGAGCGACGAAGTCGGCGAGGTACCGGCGGCCGCTCGTGTAGCGTGCCGGCGACGGGCCGTGAGGGGAGGTCGGATGCGGCTGTGGCTGGTGCGGCACGGCGAGACGGCGTGGGCACGCGAACGGCGGCATACCGGCCGCACCGACGTGCCGCTGAGCCCCGCGGGGGAGGACCAGGCGCGGAGCCTGGGCCTGCGCCTCGCCCGCGAGCGCTTCAACCGGGTCTTCACCAGCCCGCTCAGCCGCGCCAGCGAGACCGCCCGCCTCGCCGGCTTCGGTGCCCGGGCGCTGCCGCGCGACGAGCTGCTCGAGTTCGACTATGGCGAGTACGAGGGGCTGACCACGCCACAGATCCGCGCCAGGCGGCCGGGCTGGGACCTGTTCAGGGACGGCTGTCCCGGCGGCGAGACGGTGGCGGCGGTCGCCGACCGTGTGCGGCCGTTCCTCGCCGAGGTCACCGACGCCGACGAGGAGGTGCTGGTGTTCGGCCACGGCCACGCGCTGCGCATCATGACCGCCGCGTACCTCGGCCTGCCGCTCGACGCCGCCCGCCACCTGTTCCTGCTGACCGCGAGCCTGTCGGTGCTCGGCACCGAGCACGAATGGCCCGCGCTGCACCGCTGGAACGACTGCGGACCGGGTCAGTAGCCGACCACCCAGTACGCCACCGCGGCCACCACGCCGAGCACCACCACGTGCTCCCGCCAGGAATGGGTGGGGAAGGCCAGCATGCCGAGGAGCACCACGTGCCTGCGGCGCAGCGGCCACCACAGCGGCACGCCCGCGACCGTCAGCCCGTCCGCGACCACGTGGGAGAGCGCGCCCGCGAACAGGGCGAGCGCCAGGAGCGGCGCCGGCTGCCCGTCCACCACCAGTCTCTGACCGGCATAGCCGAGCAGCGCGAGCGCGAAGCACCACAGCAGCGAGTGGGTCGGCCCGCGGTGGCCGGGGGTGAGGCGGTGCCACCAGCGGGGCAGGAGCTGGCCGACGGCCGACTTCGGGTGGTCGAGGTCGGGAAGAACGGCGGCGATGCAGGCGACCACCCCGCCCGCCACCATCGGGCCGCCGACGCCCTTGGCCACCGCGACGCCGGTGGCGGCGCCGATGATGGCGTGGCTGCGCTTCATCATGTTGGCGCGGAGTCTCCACCATCGGTACGACAGTCGCCGTCGCCTGACACCAGGAGAAATGACCAAAGAGACCAGTGGCCGGAGCTGCCCGGCGGCGTGCCGGCCCACCTGCTGCCTATGGATCGCCCGGGCCGACCACCTGGACAGTCTGGATCCCCTTCCACCTGGCGTCACCGGTCAGGATCACGTCGGCTTCGTGCCGCAGCCCGGTCGCCACGATCACGGCGTCAGGGAGCTTGAGGCCATGCGTGGCGCGCAGCTCCGCGGCGAGTCGGGCGATGCTCTTCGACACGTCCAGTACGCGCACCTGGCCGGCGAAGCGCTCGACGATCTCGACCGTCCCGTGCCCGGCCCGCAGGGGCCCGACGAGGATCTCGGCATAGGTGAGCGTGGAGATTGCGAGGGCGTGCCGGTCCCGCTCGGCGAGTACGGCTCGGCTGGCGGGGACGTGAAGCTTGTCGTCGCGGTTGAGAGCGGCGATGACTACCGAGGTGTCGAGCAGCGCTAGTCCCATTCGGCGCGCAGCTCCCGCAGGTACCCCTCCGGGTAGACGTCATCGTCGAGGGCGCCGAGCAGGTCTTCCAGCCGCTCGTCGGCGCGTGTCAGGATGATCCTGCCAGGGCCCAGCGCCTCCACACGCAGCGGCTCACCGGCCTCGATGCCGGCCTCGGCAAGGACCGCGACGGGGATGGTCGCCTGGTGCTTGCGGCTCAACCTGGTGAGGCCAGGCTGGCGTCGCCTTTGCTTTACTTCGTCGCTCATAAGTAAAGGATAACACCACACCGACCCATCAGCTCCGCCAAGCTCTCCTAGCACGCCACCGCCCTGCTGGCCTGCGCGAACGGCTTGACCTCCTCGGTCATGCTCGTAGCGCGAGTTCAAAGTGTGCGGGACGGGCGGTGGTGGTGCGTGGCGGTCGGCGCCGACGGCCAGGCCCGGGCGGCGGGCGCCGCCGCCTCCCAGGGGATGCAGTTGCTGGCGAAGTGCTTCAGCGCGCCGCTCTTCACCACGATCGTCGCCGGGCGCAGGACGGTGGCATAGGTCTGCAGCAACGCGATCAGGTCGAGCAGCGAGCGGTAGCCGGAGATTCCGGACAGGTCCAGGTAGACCACCGTCGGTTTGGGGCACAGCTCCATGGCGGCCCGCACGTCGAACGCGTCGAGGACCTCGAAGCGGAGCCCCGGGTGGGAGCTCCGCGCCCGCCGGACGCACTCGGGGCTAACGTCGGTGCCGATCACCTCGCCGTCCGGGCAGGCGCGCGCGAGCAGGGCGGTGGTGGTGCCCCACTCGCAGCCGAGCTCCAGCACGACGTCGTCCGGTCGGAGGGTCGCGATGGTCGCCCGGTACTCCTTGGTTCCTCGGGTGGCGACGAACCGGGTGGAAGGCCTGAACTGACGCTCGTTGGCCAACGGTGTCCCCTCCAGACGCGCTCGTGAGCCCTCGGTCCCGGGCAGGCGCCGTAGGAGCCGAGGCCCGTGCCCGCCCTCAGCCGATCAGCGGCAGGCGCGGGTCGGGGTGCCCGGCCCGGCCCGACGCCGCCCTGACCCACGCCAGGTCGTCGCCCAGGTCCGCCGGCCGGCCGGCGACCGTCCGGCGGGCGAGCAGCTCGTCGAGGATCGCCGCGGTCACCGCCACCCCCGTCGCGGTCGCGATGCTGTCGCGGCCGAGCGCATCGGTCAGGTCGAAGCCGTGCACCACCGCCTCGACCACCCGGCTTGGGACGAACTCGTCCAGCCGCATCAGCGCGTAGTAGCCGGAGCCGACCGTATCGGGCGCGGTCGCCCGCGCCTCCTGGATCGTCTTGCTGAAGGTCTCGTGGAGCACGTCCGGCATCTGCGCCGGGGTCTTACCCGCCACCATCGTGTAGGCGTAGTCGTAGACGACCGGGGCAACCTCCGAGCGCGGGAAGATGAAGAAGCTGACCCGGTCGCGGCCGACCTGGCCCACTTTCGGCTCGGCGACCAGCATCCGGGTCAGTCCGATCGAGATGTCGAAGTGGCCGGCGAGCTCCAACAGCGTCCAGTGGGGCAGCGCCTCGTCCAGCGGCACGAGCTTGGTCGGCAAGCGCCATTGCTCGTCGGTCAGCTCCCTGAAGGCCCGTTCCACCCCGTCGAGCTCGACCTCGAGCGTGTCCACGGCGTCCTCGTACGCGCCCATCCGGCCCTCCCCTGCTCGCCCTGCTGCCATCTAGGGTCTTGTGCCGAGCCGCTGTCAAGGACCTCATTCGCGGGCGGGGTCCTCGACGTCCCCTTCTCATCACCGCCTACGACCTACCGGGCGCCGGCAGGCGCCGGAGCCCGGTAGGTCGTGCCATCATCGGCTGGTGAGCGCATCCAGGAGGATCGAGGAGGGCCGGGCGGCCCTGCGTGAGGGCGACGCCGCCAGCGCCCGCCGCGCGTTCGAGTCGGCGCTCGCCGAGGTCGAGTCCGGCGAGGTGCTCGAAGGGCTCGGCGAGGCGCTGTACCTGGAGCGCGAGTACGCCGCCGCGGCGGCGCACTACGAGCGCGCCTACGCCGCCTACCGCAGGGGGCGCGAGAACCTGGCCGCCGGCCGGGCTGCCCGCATGGCCGCCTGGATCACCGGCAACGTCTTCGGGGACTGGGCCGTGCAGAGCGGGTGGTTCGCGCGAGCCCGCACCATCCTCGAGGAAGCGGGCGGGGACCGGCCCGAGCGCGGTTTGGTGCTGGTCATCAGGTCCTTCTCAGAACCGGATGCGCAGGTGCGGGAGGCCTTGTTCCGTGAGGCGCTCGCGATCGGGCGCCGGTTCGGCGATCCCGACGTCGAGTTCGAGGCGCTGGGGTACCTCGGCTGCCTGCTGGTCCTGACCGACCGGGTCGAGGAAGGGATGGCGTGCCTGGACGAGATGCTGACGGCGGCCTGCGCCGGCGAGCTGACCGACCTCAGCAGCGTGGACTCGGGGTTCTGCGGGTTCTTCTGGGCCTGCGAGCTGGTCAACGACGTCCCGCGCGCGGACCAGTGGATGCGCGCGGCCGAGGACTTCATGAAGCGGAGGAACGTCGTCGCCGCCTTCTGCCGCGCCCACTACGGCGGCATCCTCACCGCGGCCGGACGCTGGACCGAGGCCGAGGCCGAGCTCGTCGAGGCCGCCCGGCACTTCGACCGCGGGATGCCGCCGCGCCGCGCCGCGGCGATCATCCGCCTGGCGGACCTTCGCATCCGGCAGGGCCGCATCGAGGAGGCCGCCCAACTGCTCGCCGGGCTGGAGCAGCATCCGGACGCGGTCCGCACGCTCGCCGCCCTCTATCACGCCCGCGGTGAGCTGGCGCTGGCGCGAGACCTGCTCGAGCGCGCCACCGCGGGCCCGGACGACGAGGTGCCCGCCGTTGGCGAGTCGACCACGGTGGGGCCGCTGCTCGCGCTGCTCGTCGACGTCCACCTGGACGAGGGGAACGTCGATGCCGCCGCGCGGGCCGCCGGGCGGCTGGGCCGCATGGCCACGGCGCAGCGGGGGCCGTACCTCAAGGCCGCCGCCGCGCTCGCGAAGGGGCGGGTCTGCGTCGCGAGCGGTGAAGGAGACGCGCGCGCCTGCCTGCACGACGCCCTCGAAGGCTTCGCGCAGGCACAGTTGCCGATGGAGCTCGCACGGACCCACCTGGAGATGGCGCGCGCGGTCGCGGAGCGCTCGACCGAGGTCGCCGTCGCCGAGGCCAAAGCGGCGCTCCTGGGCTTCGAGCGGCTGGAGGCCGCGCGGCACGCCGACGCCGCCGGCGCGCTCCTGCGGTCGCTCGGCGCGCCGGTCCGGACGGGCCCCAAGGGGGTCGGCGCGCTGACCAAGCGCGAGGCCGAGGTGCTCCAGCTCATCGGCGCCGGGCTCTCCAACCCGGAGATCGGCGACCGGCTGTTCATCACCCGCAAGACGGTCGAGACCCACGTGGGAAACCTGCTGTCCAAGCTCGGGCTGCGGAACCGCGCCGAGGCGGCCGCGTTCGTCACCCGCGAGAAGATCAGCCCGTAGCTCGGGGATCTCCCCGATACTTTCCCGGCCGACCGGCCGTCATCCTCTGCTCATCAACCCGAGCAGGAGAGGACATGGCCACCAACCAGTACGACGCCATCGTGCTCGGCGCGCGCTGCGCCGGGTCCCCGACCGCGATGCTGCTGGCCCGCAAGGGCTACAAGGTCCTGGTCGTCGACCGGGCGACGTTCCCCAGCGACACGGTCTCCACGCACCTCCTCCACCCGCCGGGGGTGGCGGCGCTGCAGCGGTGGGGCGTGCTGGACCGCCTCCTGGCGACGGCATGCCCACCGATCGACACCTACGCGTTCGATTTCGGCCCCTTCACCATCTCCGGGTCTCCCGGGACCGACCAGGCCCCGGTCGCGTACGGCCCCCGGCGGACCATCCTGGACAAGCTGCTGGTGGACGCGGCGTCCGAGGCGGGAGCCGAGGTGCGGGAGGGGTTCACCGTCGAGGACCTGGTCGTCGAGGACGGGCGCGTCGGCGGCATCCGGGGCCACGCCCACGGCGGCCGGACCGTCACCGAGCACGCCCGGGTGGTCGTCGGGGCGGACGGGCGGCACTCGCTGGTGGCCCGTGCGGTCCGGTCCGAGCAGTACAGCGAGAAGCCGCAACTGCTGTGCGGCTACTACACCTACTGGAGCGGGCTGCCGATGGACGGCCGCTTCGAGACCTACGTGCGCCCGGACCGGGGCTTCGCGGCGTGGCCGACGCACGACGACCTCACGCTGGTCATCGCCGGCTGGCCGTTCGCCGAGCTCGAGGTGAACAGGCAGGACGTCGAGGGCAACTACCTGAAGATGTTCGACATGGCGCCGGCGTTCGCCGAGCGGGTCCGCGCCGCCAGGCGCGAGGAGCGATTCGTCGGCACGGCCGTGCCGAACTTCTTCCGCAAGCCCTACGGGCCCGGCTGGGCGCTGGTCGGCGACGCCGGCTACAACCGGGACTTCATCACCGCCCAGGGGATGCAGGACGCCTTCAGGGACGCGGAGCTGTGCGCCACGGCGCTGGACGAGGCGTTCCTCGGCGCCCGCCCCTTCGAGGTCGCGATGGAGGACTACCGCTCGGCGCGCGACCGGCAGGTCCTGCCGATGTACGAGCTCACCACCATGCTGGCGACGCTGGAGCCGCCGCCACCTGAGCTGCAGCGGCTGCTCGCGGCCGTCCACGGCAACCGGCAGGCGATGGACGACTTCGCGCGGGTCAACGCCGGCGTGCTGTCACCCACCGAGTTCTTCTCCGACGAGAACGTCGCCCGCATCCTGTCGCAGGCCGCAGCGGCGGCGCGCGCCTGATGCCCTCCAGTCGCGCGATGATGCCGGTCCAGGGCCGGTCACGTGGCGCGAACTCCTTTGGCGTGGACGAACGGGCGTCGGTACCTTCTCGGCATGGAGGCAAGGGCCGACGCCGACCTCGACCGCCTGCGGGCGGTCGGGGGCTTCCCCGCGCGTACGGTCGTGCTCGTCGAGGGGGTCAGCGACCAGCTCGCCCTCGAAGCGCTCGCCGCGCGCCGTGGCCGGAACCTCACCGCCGAGGGGGTCCGTGTCGTGCCGGTGGGGGGTTCGAAGAACGTCACGAGGTTCCTGGAGCTGCTCGGCCCCCAGGGGTCCGGCCTCAGGGTCGCGGGCCTCTGCGACGTCGCGGAGGAGGGCGACTTCCGTCGCGGCCTCGAGCGGGTCGGCCTGGGCGCCAACCTGACCCGTGCCGAGATGGAACGGCTCGGCTTCTACGTGTGCGTCGCGGACCTGGAGGACGAGCTGGTCCGCGCCCTCGGCGCCGCCGCCGTGGAGCGGGTCGTCGAAGCCCGGGGTGAGCTCGAGTCGTTCCGCACCTTCCAGAAGCAGCCCGCGTGGCGGGGACGGACCAGCGAGGAGCAGCTCCGGCGCTTCCTCGGCACCCACAGCGGCCGGAAGATCGAGTCCGCGCCGTTGCTGGTCGACGCGCTCGACCTCGCCCAGGTGCCCCGGCCGCTGGACCAGGTGCTCGCTCACGCCTGACGGGTCCGCTCGTGCTCGCTGCTCGGCGCCTGCCCCGGCACCGGGATCACGATGGCCCGTCGGCCCGAAGGTCTCTCGCGGCCACCTCGAGGCACTGCAGGAAGGCCGCCGCCGGCGGCGCCGCGGCGCCGCGCCAGGTGGCGGCGTAGACCGTCCGGACCGGTGCGTCGTGCGGGTGCAGGGGGCGCAGCACGACGTCGGGTCGGATGGCTGCAGCGGCGAGCAGCGGGACCAGCGCCAGCCCGAGTCCGGCTGCAAGGAAGCCCTGCTTGGCGGTCCACTCGCGGACGGCGAAGTCGATCCGCGGCCGGAAGCCCGCGCGCAGGCACGCCTCGACCAGGGCCTCGGTACCCTCGGGGAATCCCTCGATCCAGCGCTCGTCGGCCAGTTCGGCGAGCCGCAAGGCGGTGCTCCGGGCCAGTCGGTGGCCGGCGGGCAACGCCACCATCAGCGGGTCGTCCAGCAGGTGACGGAGATCGAGGTGACCGGTGTCGAGCGTCTGGTGCGGGTAGGCGCTGACCACGGCGAGGTCGATCTCGCCATTCTGGAGGCGGCCAAGCTGGACCCTGGTGACACCCTCGACCAGCGACACGGAGACGTTTGGATGTGCTACCTGGAAGGCGGCCAGCGCGCGGGGCACCAAGGCGGCGTCGGCAGTGTCGAAGGCACCGAGGCGCAACTGCCCGGCATCAAGGTCCCGCAGGGCGTCGAGCTCCTGCTGGGCGGCGCGCATCCGTTCCAGGACCGCCTCGGCGTGGCCCAGCAGGCACTGGCCTGCCTCGCTGAGCCGCACGCCCCGAGGTAGTCGCTCGAAAAGCTGCATGCCGGTGGCCTGCTCCAGTGCCGAGACCTGCCGCGACACCGCCGACTGGGTGTAGCCGAGCGCCTGCCCGGCCGCGGTGAACGAGCCGCGACGTGCCACCTCGCGGAAGACCTCCAGCCATGCGATGTTCACGACACCCTCCACCCATGCGTGTTCCGCATGTTATTTGGGCGAAAGCATCATTCGCCAGATAGCTTCACATCCCCTACGGTTGCCCGAAGACCGCACGGCGTGGCGGGCCGTCTTCAGGCGAGGGAGGGACCGTGGCGGCTGGACTCCGGTTCGGACTGTACGGGCTGCTGCGCGGCAGGGGTGTCGAACCGGACACGCTGGTCCGCCGGGCGCGGTTGGCGGAGGAGGCCGGGTTCGAGTCGCTGTGGGTCGGCGACCACGTCGCCCTCCCCGCCGAGTTCGACGGCGAGCAGCCACGCCTGGAGGTCGTGGTCGCAGTCAGCCACCTGGCCGCGGTGACCACCCGGGTGCGGCTCGGCTTCGGTGTGCTCGTGCTGCCCCAGCGCCAACCGGTCCTGCTGGCCAAGCAACTGGCGTCGATCGACACCCTTGCCAAGGGCCGGCTGACGGTTGGGATCGGCGTCGGCTACGTGGAGCGGGAGCTGCGGGCGATGGGGGTGTCGCTGGCCGATCGCGGCGCCCGTACCGACGAGTACCTCGCGGCGATGCGGACGCTGTGGACCGAACCGGCGCCGTCGTTCCAGGGTCGGTTCGTCTCGTTCGACGGGGTCTTCCAGCGTCCCCGACCGGTCCAGCGGCCCCATCCGCCGATCGTGGTCGGCGGGCACTCCGCCGCCGCCCACCGCCGAGCGGTCACCACCGGAAACGGCTGGTACGGCGTGTACCTGGACGTGGAGCAGACGGCCGAGGCCCTGACCGGACTCCGCAAGGTCGCTGCTGGCTGCGATCGTCCTGCCGGCCTCGGCGAGCTCGAGATCACGATCACGCCACCGGGGCCGGTCGATCCGGCGACCGCGCGACGGTACGCCGACCTGGGCGTGCACCGGTTGGTGCTGCGGTCATCCGCTCCTGATGGCGCTGGCGTCGAGGAGCTCATCGAGTCCGTGGGCGAGACCCTCGTCGGGCGCGTCTGACACGTCCCTCCCTTGACGCCGCCCGCGGTGCGGTCGATCCACGGATCGCCGGCACCGTCATTACGGGGAGCTGCGCGGAATGGGGCCAATGACCCTGTAGGCGTGCCGCCGCCGTGCCGAGACTTTGGGTCGTTGAGCGAGCCCCGGCGAAGGGACCCCGGACCTTGAACGCGCTCACCCTGGCACGATGGCAGTTCGCCGTCACCACCCTGTACCACTTCCTGTTCGTGCCGCTGACCATCGGGTTGTCGCTGGTCTCGCCCTCATCGCCGTGCTGTGGACGGCTACTTCTTCCTGGAAGGCTTCGACTTCGGCGTCGCGCCACCCTGGCCGGTCACGACCTGCGCGCCTACGCCGGCGAGGACGTGCGCCGGGTGATCGGCCTGGCCACTCAGGACGCGCACCTGTTCAACACCAACATCCGCGAGAACCTGCGCCTGGCCCGACCCGAGGCCGACGACGGCGAGCTGGCGGCGGCTGCCGCCAGCGCCCGGGTGCTGGACTGGATCCACTCCCTGCCCGACGGCTGGGACACGATGGTGGGGGAGTTCGGCGTGCGGGTCTCCGGCGGCCAGCGCCAGCGCCTCGCGCTCGCCCGCGCGCTTCTGGCCGACTTCCCGGTACTCGTCCTGGACGAGCCGACCGCCAACCTCGACGCAGCCACCGAACGGGCGGTGATGGACGACCTGCTGGCCGCGACCGAGGGCCGCTCGGTGATGCTGATCACCCACCGGCTGACCGGCCTGGACCGTTTCGACGAGATCCTGGTGCTCGACCACGGCCGCGTCGTCGAGCGCGGCGGCCACACCGAGCTGGTCGCCCGCCAAGGCCGCTACCACCGCATGTGGGCACGGGCGGCGGCGTCGCCGGCGAACGGTGGTCCAGGCCGCTCGTCTGGGTGAACAACCAGGCTCCGCACCGCCTGAGAGGTAGATGGCGGGACGAACTGCCCTGCGTGAAGGGGCCACTCGTCCCTCTTCTCGCCCTTCCGGGACGTTGAGACTAGGTGCGGACAAGGTCGAACCGGACTTGCGGCCCTTGGCCTTGCCATGACTGGGACGCCAGCCAGGCCACGGCGATCACGCGTCCCAGGGCCGACCAGGGAAGGGGCAAGGACATGACCGAAACCGACAGGGGCGCAGAGATCTCCGACGAAGTCCTCGCCGCGCTGCAGAACGGCCAGCAGATCGCGCTCGCGGCGGTGCGGAGGTTCGTGGAGACCGTCAACGAGGCGCTGCCGCCGTCCGTGGCGTCCACCAAGCGCCAAGAGGTCATCGACTCCGCGTTCCATATGACCGACCGGCTCGTCACGGCGCAGTACGAGTTCGTCAGGAAGGTCGTTGATTCCGCGGCCAAGGGCCTGAGCGGCGGGGAGGGAACGAGCGCCGACAAGAGCTGAGCAACATCCACGCGAGCCGCGCAGCGTGGGCGCGCGAGGACGTAAGCTCCCGCCGTGCCCCTTCTAGAACTGGTCCCGCGATCCTTCGGCGAATACGAGGCCGCAGGCGGAGGACGCGGGCTCCAGGCCGCCCTCGCCACCTGGCCGGTGGCGGTGATCCAGGAGGTGGCGAAGAGCGGCCTCCGCGGCCGGGGCGGCGCGGGGTTCCCGACCGGTGAGAAGTGGCGCGCGGTCCGGGCGGTCGGCGCCGGCCCCCGGTTCGCGGTGTGCAACGCCGCGGAGGGCGAGCCCGCCACCTTCAAGGACCGGCTGCTGCTACGGACCAATCCCTATCAGGTCCTGGAGGGCCTGGCTATCGCCGCCTACGCGGTCGGGGCGGAGCGCGCCTACGTCGGCTTGAAGGAGGCGTTCCGCTCCGAGATCGAGCCGCTGCGCCGCGCGCTCGGGGAGATGCAGGACGCGGACGCGCTCGGGGGCATTCCCGTGGAGATCGTCCTGGGCCCGGACCTGTACCTGTTCGGGGAGGAAACCGGCCTCGAGGAGGTGATCGAGGGCCGCATGCCCCTGCCACGGGTGGCCCGCCCGTTCATGCAGGGGCTGTTCACGTCGAGACGCTGGCGAACGTGCCCCACATCCTCGCCGACGGCTCCGACTGGCTGCGGGCGACCGGAACCGACCGCGCTCCCGGCACGATGCTGTTCACCATCTGCGGGGACGTGCGGCGGGAGGGCGTGTTCGAGCTCCCGCTCGGGACGCCGCTGCGATCCCTGGTGGAGGAGCTTGCCGGCGGCACGCCGGAGAGCCGGGTGGTGAAGGCGATCTTCCCGGGCGCCTCGACCACGGTCATTCTTCCTGAGCAGCTCGACACAGCGATGGACTTCGACTCGATGCGGCAGGCAGGATCGGGCCTCGGAGCGGGCGGGTTCGCGGTGTTCGACGACTCGGCCTGCATGGCGCAGGCGCATACCGGTACTCGCGGTTCCTGTACGTGGAGTCGTGTGGCCAGTGCCCGGCGTGCAAGTTCGGGACCGGCGAGGTCACCCAGGCACTGCAGGGGATCGAGGCGGGCGGCGGGTCCGACCGGGACCTCGA
>WNGB01008708.1_pt1 | contig 14366 bp, 18 predicted proteins | sample 5400681 | NCBI WGS metagenome assembly WNGB01 (sample SAMN13153367, study PRJNA577476) | soil metagenome | isolation source: 115 cm soil or saprolite under grassland replicate 2 | place: USA:California | collected 2016-06-15 | reverse complement strand
CCGCGCGGCGGCGCCCCGGCCACCGGGACCCCGGAGCTGCCGTTAGAGCAGCTCCGGGGCCCCGCAGCCACCTACCCCACGATGACCACAGAAAAGGAGCCACGGTGACAGCCCTCACCATCCACCCCACCGGCAGCCACGGCCGGATCGTGCTGGTGGCGCTGGCGTTGATGCTGGCCGCCAGCGCCAGCGCCTGCACCGGCAGCGGTAGCGGCACGGGCGCGGCGCCGGCCGCGGCCAGTCAGTCCATCAACCTCAAGGGCGTGTGCCCCGACCCGGTCGTGGTGCAAACCCCCTGGGTACCCCAAGCCGAACACGGCGCCCTGTACCAGCTCCTCAGCCCCGACCACACCATCGACACGGCTCACAAGCGCGTCACCGGGCCGCTGGTCACCCACGGCGGCAAGCCCACCGGGGTCCGCATCCAGCTACGCGCCGGCGGGCCGGCGGTCGGGTTCCAAAGCGCCGCCGCCACGATGTACCTGGACCCTGAGATCACCCTGGGGGAGGTCGCCACCGACGACGCCATCGCCGCCTCGCTGCGCCAGCCGGTCACCGCGGTGATGGCACCGTTTGAGCTGGCACCCTACATGCTGATGTGGGACCCGGTGGCCCATCCCGACTGGCACACCATCGCAGACATCGGCCAGACCAACACCAAGGTCCTCTACTACAAGTCGGCGACCTACATGGACTACCTGCTCGGCTCCGGCATCCTCAGACGCGGCCAGGTCGACGGCAGCTTCGACGGCTCCCCAGCCGCCTATGTCGCCTCCGGTGGCACGATCGCCCAGCAGGGCTTTGCCACCAACGAGCCGTACCTGTTCACCCATCTGCTGCCCGGCTGGCACCGCCCGGTCGCGTTCCAGCTCATCCACGACACCGGCTACCCGATCTACCCCGAGGCGGTCGTGGTCCGACGTGACAAGCAAGCCCAGCTCGCCCCCTGCCTCAAACGGCTGGTGCCGATGCTGCAACGCGCCCAGGTCGACTACCTCACCCACCCCGGCCCGGTCAACCGGCTGGTCGTCGAGCTGAACAACCGCTACAAGGTCGGCTTCCCCTACACCCTCGGCCAAGCCGACTTCAGCGCCGCCCAGCAGCGCAAGCTCGGCATCGTCGGCGACGGCCCCGACCGCACCCTCGGCAACTTCGACCTGGCCCGCATCCGCCGGGTCATCGACATCGTGGTGCCGATCTTCGCGGGGCGCAGACAGCCGGTCAAGCCGGGCCTCCGGCCCGAGGACCTGGCGACCAACCAGTTCATCGACCCCCAGGTCGGCCTCACCCCCTAACCGAAGCAGGCGACCCGACCACAAGGAGGCGACCTGGTGCGTCTTGGACTGGCCCTGGCCAACGAAGGACCGCCGCGGGACACCGTGGCGCTGGCGTGCCTGGCCGAGCAACTCGGCCTGTCGGAGGTGTGGGTCCCCGAAAGCTCCCACGGCCGCTCGGTCACCAGTGTGGTCGCCACCCTGGCCGCCAACACCCACCAGATCGGCCTGGGCGTTGGGGTGGTCAACCCGTTCTGGCGCCACCCCGCCCTGATCGCCATGGAAGCCGCCACCCTCGACGAAGCCAGCGACGGACGCCTGCGGGGGATCGGCTTGGGCGCCGGGCTGTGGACCCTCAGGGCGCTCGGCGAGGCCGACCAGCGCACCCGCCGGCCGCTTCAAGCGATGGTCGAGGCGATCGGCATCGTCCAGGCGATGCTGCGCGACCAGCCCGGCCCCACCCCACAGATCTTCACCGCCCGCCCCGACGCGGCACTGAGCTTCACGCCGTTGCGCCGCGAGGTGCCGGTCTATGTCGGCGCGGTCAACCAGCGCATGCTCCAGGCCACCGGCGCGCTGGCCGACGGCGCGTACCTCGGCGCGATCACCAGCCCCGGCTACACCACCTGGGCGGCCGAACAGCTGCGCTGGGGCGCGGCCCGCGCCGCCCGGCAGGCGGGCGCGGTCGACCTGATCGCCAACGTGCTCACCAGCGTCGCCACCGACCCGCGCGCCGCCCGCCACGCGGTCAGGCCGGTGCTGGCCTACTACCTGTGGCGCGTGGACGGCGTCGTCGTCGAGCGGGCCGGCGCCGACCCCGACGCGGTCGCCGAGGTGCGCCGCACCGTCGCCACCCAGGGTGTGCAAGCCGGCGCCGCCCGCATCAGCGACCACCTGGTCGAGGTGTTCGCCGCCGCCGGTGACCCCGAGCACGTCGCCCAGCGGCTCCAGCGCTACGCCCAGGCGGGCCTGGACGGCGCGCTGGCCTGGCACGTGCTCGGCCCCAACCCACGCGAGGGCCTGCGGCTGCTCGCCCAGCAGGTCCGGCCACTCCTGGACGCCCAGTCCACCCCAGGCACCTGAACCCCACGACGAAGGAGACCAGCCATGGTCTGGATCACGACCGTCCCGCCAGCCGAGGCGACCGGCACGCTCGCCGACGCCTACCGCCGCCAGGCCGCAACGCTCGGCCACCCCAGCGACTTCAGCCTGCTCGGCAGCCTCGACCCCAACCTGGTCGCCGCCCGCATGGACCTGTACCGCGCCTCCGAACGCTGCCCCTCGGCGCTCACCCAGCGCCAACGGCGCATCGTCGCCTACCTCACCTCGGTGCTCAACCGCACCCCCCACTGCGCCTCCCAGGTCCGCCTCAAGCTCACCCACACCGGCGTCCCCGACACCTCATCGGCGACCTGGACCAGGGCCGCTATGCGTATCTGGCGCCCGCTGAGGCGGCCGTGGCCCGCTACGGCCACAAGCTCACCCGCGACCCCGGCCAGATGACCGAGGCTGACGTGCAGGCGCTGCGTCAGGTCGGGCTGGACGACCTGGCGGTCGTGGACGCCAACAACATGTGCGCCCACCTCAACTACGTCAACCGCATCGCCAATGGGCTGGGGCTGCACCACCAGGTCCCGGCTGACTTCCCCGCCTTCGCCACCATCCCCGACTAGCCGCGAGCGCTCGACGCACTGGTCGCCAGCGTGTGGCCACCCATCCGACCCAACCAGCCAACTGCCGAACTGGGACCAGCACCGTGACCAACGACCCTACCAACGTCCGCTGCGACCGCGGCGCCGCGCCGCGCTCGACCAGCCTAGACCTCCCCATCCCGACGCCACGGTGGACGACAGCGGCCGCGCACTGGCCGCAGGGCCTGGTAGCAGCCATGCTGCTCGGGCTGTGTGTCTGCACGATCCGCGCCGCCCTCCACCAGCAGGCAGGCCCCGGCGTGTGCGTGGTGATCGCGGTGTGGGTGCTGACGGGCGGCGGGACCGCCCACGACCCCGACGACCACGCCCACCGCCACCGGCCGCCACGGAGGCCCAGGTGGTAGCCGCCAGCCCCCCAGACCGCCATTCGTTGGACGCGGTCGGGGTGCTGCTGGGCCTGGCTGAGCTTGGCTACGACGGCATCGCCCAGGCGATCGGCCACGCCCAGCAGCACACCGGCCTTGTGTCGCATGAGCTGGCGATGCGGCTGGGGCTGCCCCCCGACGCCCTCCAGCTGTGGGCGCAGGGCAGCTTCATCCCCCGCACCCACCACCTGTTGTGCCTGGGCAAGGTGCTCGCCGACCGCCAACCCGACCAGCAGCCCGCCAGCGTCGACCAGCCACCGCGCCACCCACCCCAGTCTCCCAGCGATCCCCCGACAAGGAGCAGCACCACCCGATGACGCCGACCCCCGCCCCGTCCATCAGCCCGCCGACCAGCCAGCCTGGCAGCCCACAGCAGCCCAGCTACGGCGGCACCACCACCCCGGGCCGCATCACCATGCCCAACGGCCACCAGCTCACCAGCGCCCACCGCCGCCCTGAGGGCACCATCGTGGTCCACACCATCCCCGCGCCGCTGCGGCGGCTGCGCGTTGCCGTCTGCTGCCGCCCGCTGCTGCGCGGCCTGGCGCTGCTGCCCGCCCAGCTCGGCGACACCATCGCCCTGCGCTCGCTGCAGCGCACCACCAGCCACCCCGACCCCCACCGCCAGCTCGGCGACCCCCAGTCGCTGACGATCCTGGCCGGGCTGGTCGCGCTCGCCTGGCCGGTCGGCGGCGTGGCCGGCACCCAGCTCACCCTGGCAGGCACAGCAGCCCTCGGCGCCGGCGTTCCCGGGCTGCCAGGCCTGCTGGCCGCCACCGGCTTCGCGGCCCGCCCCATCGTGCGCTGGCGGCGCATCCAGCGCACCACCCCCGGGGACGACTTGGCGGCGCTGCACGGCGCCGAACACCAGGCCATCAACTGCGTGCGCCAAGGGTTGGCGCTGGGCGACGACACCATCGCCGCCAGCCCAGTGGCGTCCCCCAACTGCCACAGCAGCCTCAACGCCACCCACCAGCTCATCTTCGTCCCTATCGCCGCCGCGTTGGAGCTATGGCTGCCCGGCTGGCCGCTGTGGGGGCAACTGCTGGCCGGACTGGGCGCCTCCCTGGCCGCCCGCCCGCTGGCGTTCGAGCTCAACGCCCGCCAGGCCGCCTGGCAGGCACGTGGCCGCCGCCACGGCCCGCCCGGCCTGCTGAGCCGCCTCGGGCTGCGGCGGCAGACCACGGCCACCACCCGCCCCGGCAAGCCCGCCCACCGCGAGGTCGCCGCCCGCGCGCCGGCGCCGCTGCTGCCACCCGACCAGCACGCCCTCGTCGGCACCTTCCCCTCCCCAGTCAAGGTCATCACGGTCCCAGCAGCACCCAAGCAGACCCTCTCGTGACCCCACCAGAGCTGACCAGCGCGCAGGTGGCCGAGGTGTTCCAGGTCAGCGAGAAGGTCGTCGGCGACTGGGCCAGAGACGACAAGCTGCCATCGGTGTGGGCGGGACGGCGGCGCCGCTACCCAGCCGCCGCCGTCGCCGAGCTGGCCCGCGACCGCAACATCCCACTGCCGGACTGGCCGCACGGCATCGCCGCCACCGCCCCACGGGAGCAACCGTGACCGGCCACGACCACCCGGCCCCGCCTGCCAGGATCGACACCACCACCCCGAACCCGGCACGGATCTACGACGCGCTGCTGGGCGGCAAGGACAACTTCCCCGCCGACCGCGCCGCCGCCCACGCCATCCTCAACGCCGCCCCCCAGGCCCGCCGGGCCGCCAGCGACAACCGCGCGTTCCTGCAACGCGCCGTCCGCTTCCTCGCCGCCGAGGCCGGCATCGGGCAGTTCCTGGACATCGGCACCGGCCTGCCGACCCAGGGCAACGTCCACCAGGTCGCCCACGCCGTCACGTCGGACGCCCACGTGGTCTACGTCGACCACGACCCGGTCGTGCACGCGCACGCCGACGCGCTGCTGGCCGACCACACCACCACCATCGCGGTGCTGGCCGACCTGCGCGAGCCCGACGCGATCCTCAGCCACCCGGAGGTCCAGCGGGTCCTGGACCTCACCCGGCCGGTGGCAGTGCTGCTGGTCGCCGTCGTGCACTTCATCAACGACGCCGAGGACCCAGCCGGGATCATCGCCCGGCTCCGCGACGCGATCGCGCCGGACAGCTACCTGGTGCTCTCCCACGCCACCGCCGACTTCCACCCCGACCAGGCAGCCAAGGTCACCAAGGTCTACCGGCAGGCATCCGCGCCGCTGGTGCCGCGCACCGGCACCCAGATCCAGCGGTTCTTCGAGGGGTTCGACCTGGTCGCGCCGGGCCTGGTGGAGCCGGCGGTGTGGCGCCCGGACACTGAAGGTCCGCCCGGCTCAGGCGCTGGTGGCTTCTACGCCGGTGTTGGCCGCAGGTCGTGAGGTGGGCGGAGCAGATCCGATCGAGCAACGGGAGGTGAGATGCCCATCAGCCGAACGGTCATCGGCGAGTGAGCCAGGCAGGCAGTGTTGCATCTGGTCAGCTCGCGGCACGCTGAAATGGCGACACGGTTCTGCCATCAGATCGCCAGGGCAAGCTCATCGAACGCGACGACCAGCCGCAAGGTCACCGGCTCCTCGACCGCCAGTTCGTAGCGTGCCCGACGGATGTTCTGAACGAGGGCGTGCCCAGCGAGGATGACCCTGGCGCTGCGGTGCTGCTTGCGCTCGCGCATCGGTCGCAGTCGCGCCTTGAGACGGCCGTGGTCGGCCTCGACGCGGTTGTGGCGTCCTGCTGGCGCGATGGCCAAGCCGCCGGCAGCAGCTCGTCACTACGATCGGGTAGGTGGCTGCCTGGTCGGTGACGCCCTCGACAAAGGGACCAACCCGGCCGGTGATCGCGTGCTCGCACTCCCTTCACCGGCTCAAGCGCAGCCCGCCGTACGAGAACGGTCGTCAACGGCCTCTCCATGGCAGGATCGGCGATACCCACGACCGGCGCGGGGTCGTTGCATCGCGAGACGTGGCCAGGACCAGAACTGTGTCTGGCCCTCGAAGCCAACGGTGTGCAGGTGCTGCCCACGAGCAGCGGAACGATGCAACGGCTCTGCCTCACTTGCTGGTCGGGTGGCCGCCCGGTGAGCGTGCCGCGCGGAGCAGTTGGTCGCGGAGCTGGCGGGTCGGCTGGGAGGGGTCGTCGTCGAGGTCGGCCATGCGCAGCTCCAGCCGGCGGTAGGTGGCGCGGATCTCCCCAGGCCGGCCGAGGCGGGCCTGCACGCCCATGATCTGCTGGTACAGCTCCTCGCTGTAGGGGTCCCAGCGCACCGCCTGCTCCAGCGCGTCCAAGGCGCGCTCGTGGTCGCCGGTCTGCTGGTGCAGGTCGGCGAGCCGTCGGGCGGCGCTGATCGCCTGGCGGCGGAGGTCCTCGCGTTCGGTGAGCGCCCAGTCGTAGTCGGCGCCGTCCATCAGGTCACCGTGGTAGGCGGCGAGTGCCTGCTTGAGCGCGGCGGATTTGGCGGCCGGGTCGGTGGCGGCGCCAGCAGTGGCGAGGGCGCGCTGGAAGCGCCACAGGTCGCAGCCGATCAGGTCGGGGTTTGCCTGGTAGCGGTCGCCGACCCGGGCGATCACGGCGGTGTTGGCGGCGGCGGCTGGGCCCAGGGCGCGGCGGAGGTTGCCGAGCACGGCCTTGAACCAGGCGACGCCGCGGTCGGGGTCCAGCTCTGGCCACAGCGCTTCGATGGCGGCGTCGCGGGTGACGCCGGCCGGGTGGACCAGCAGGTAGGCCAGCAGCTCCGGCGCCTTGCTGCGCAGGCCCTTGGTGAGCTGGCGGCCGTGGAGGCGGACCTGGAGGGGGCCGAGCAGGCCGACCTCGACCGGCCGGGCGGGCGGGGACTCGGCGGGCGGGCTGGTGCCGTCGGGCGCGGGCATCCCAGCGGGGGCTGGCTCCTCGGCGGGGGGTGGGGCTGGTTGGGGCAGGGCTGGCTCAGCGCCACGGCCGGCGGCGATCACGCGGAGCAGCTGGTGGGCCTCGTCGACGGTGAGGGTGTACAGGCGAGCGCCGAGCAGGTCCGCGGAGGTGTCGCTGGGTTCGACGATGGTGCCGGCCGGGTCGGCGACGGCGGTCGGGCCGGCGGGGTTGGCGCCCAGCAGCACCGCGCCGATGCCCAGACGGCGGCCGGCCACCAGCACGGCGTGCAGGCGTGGCGTGAACGCTTCGCTGCGGCCGTCGGCGACCAGGATCAGGGGTTCGAGCGGCTCGGCGGGATCGAAGGTGGCGTAGGCGCCGACGTCGGCGATGCCATGGTCGGCGAGCAGCCGGGTGCGCCGCAGCAACTCCACTTCCACGCTGTCCAGGGCGGCGCCCAGGTCGTCGGTGACGGTCAGGCCCGGCAGGGGCAGGGGGTCGCCGAGCAGCTGGCCGGCGAGCGCGTTGCCGCCGATGAGCACCTGGGCGGTGTCGGGCCGGGCGTGGCCCAGCAGCGTGGTGATGATCGCGCGGGCCGCCGCTGGCGCGCTCGGGCCGACCAGGCCGAACCCGCCGGCGGTGAGGTCCGCGGTCGCCTCAGCGTCGCCCTGTTGGGCGACCGCGACGGTGCCGGTGAAGATGGGGAGGGCCGGCACGCCGGCGGGGCTGGGGCTCGGCACGCCCGCGACCGCGTCGTGGCCGTCGTCGGTGTCGTCGTCGGCCTGGTCGGCGCCGCTGGCGGCGCGCAGGAGCCGGCCGACGGCGGGGGTGATGAGCGGGTCGGTGTGTCGCAGGCCCGGCCCGGGTGGGCTGGGGCGCCAGCGGCGCCGCCGGTGCAGCAACGCAAGGGCCAGGGCAGCGGCGATCGCCGCCGCCAGCGACGGGCCGACCACGCTGCCGCCAGGCAGCCCGATCGCCGGGCGGTGCCGCCTGGCGGTGGTGTCGGTCGGAGCTGCTGGCGGCTGGCGCTCCGCGTGGGTGGTGGCGCTGGGCCGGGTCGTCGTGGTTGGCGGGGCGGGCCGCTGCGGGGCGCCAGCCTGGGGCGGCTGGGCGGGTCCGGGACGGCTGCTGGCCGGGGGCGAGGGCGGCGGAGACGGTTGGGGGTGGTGCTGGGGTGGCGGCTGGCTGGTCGTGGCGAGTGGGTCGTGCGCGTCGGCGGGCAGGTCCAGGACCCAGCCGGGCAAGATCCGATCGGGGTCGGTGAGCCGGCCGCCGTCGGGCTGCTCGCGGTCCTGGTTCAGCTGGTAGATCTCCCCGTAGCGGCGCCCGTCGCCCAGCAACCGCTCGGCGATCCCCCACAGGGTGTCACGCTTGATGCCACGGGCCGGGTCGGGTCCGTGGACGGTGTAGCGCAGCCGGGCCGGCTGCGGCGGTCGGGCCGGAGTAGACGTTGTAGCGGGGTGGGCGGCCAGCGGGCGTGGCTGCTCGCTGAGCAGGCGTTGCGGATGCTCGCCTGGTGCCGGCGGCTGGCCGGGGATGCCCAGGTGCCCGACGGTGCGCACGACCGCGACCGGCTGCGGGAGCGGGAGCGGTCGCATGCTGGCCTGGGGTAGCAGCAGCAACACGGTCGCGACCAGGGAGGCGGCCAGTGGCTGCAGCGGGCCGGCCAGCGGCACCCGGCGGGCGGTCCGGCCGCGCACGACCGCGACCGTCTCGGCCACCACCGACACGACCAGGCCGGCCCAGGCCGCCCAGACCACGATCGCCAGCGTGTTGATCACCACCTGGTCCGGCACGCCGTTGCTGGTCAGCGCGCCGCCAAGCTCGGTCCAGGTCGGCAGGGCGTGCGGCAGCGGCCACCCGACCCAGTGCCACAGCCCCCAGGGGACCCCGGCCAGCAGCACCATCAGCGTGGCCAGCCCGCCCAACCCACGGGCCAGCCGGCCAGCCAGCCCCACCAGGCGACGCGGGGTCATGGCTGGGCCTGCCCGACGCCGCGTTCGGCCACCGCGGTCCCCCGGCCGGTGACGTGCAGGCTGCCGAGCCCGGCCAGCCCGAGGATCTGCAGGCGCTGGGTGAGCTGGACGGTCACGGTCACCCGCTCGCCGGTGACCTGGACCGTGCCGGGGTGGCCGGTGGCGGCGAGGTAGGCGCGGGCGGCGGCGCGGGCACCGACGGGATCCAGCATGACCTGGCCGCTGGTACGGAACGTGCCGATCGCGATGGCTTGCGCGCCGGCACGCGCTGCCGCCTCGGCCTCGTTGATCGCGCGGCGCTTGGCCGCAAGGGTGAGGCCACCGTCGATGACCAGGCCGGCGAACAGCCACAGCGCCAGCACGATGATCACCACGAAGGCGGTGACCTGGCCGCGTGCACCCCGAGCGGGGGCTGGCGGCAGGATCGTGGGATGGCTCATGGCGTGGTGTCACCCCCTGCGTTGGCTACGACGGCCTGGTTGGAGATTCCCGACCCAAGAGCAACCCCACGGAAGGTGTCCAGCGGCTCCACGAAGCGGGTGTGGATGGTGCGGGCGCCCGGCAGGCGCAGCAGGGTCAGGTCGGCCAGGTCGACGGTGCAGGTCACCTCGACGGCGACCCAGCCGCCAGCGGCGAACCCGCGGGTATCGACCGCCACCACCAAGTGCCGGCAGGTGATCTGATGCTGGCCGAGGGTCGCGCTGGCGGTCTGGCGGGCGGCGCGGGTCGCGCTGGCGGGGTCGCGGGTGATCGAGGCGGCACGGGCGGCGACGCGGGCGGCGCTGTCGACGTCGGCTCTGGCGGTCGCCAGCCGTCCGAACGCGACCGTCAGCAGCAGGAGCATGACCAGCAGCGGGGTCGCCAGGACCAGCTCGAGGGTCGCGCTGCCGCGACCATCGGCCAGGGCCGACACGGTCGCGTGGTGCGTGCCGGGTGGCGTGAGGGTCATGGCGCCTCGCAGGTGGGGAGTGCCATGCGTTCCGGCCCGCGATCGGCGGGCTCGCTGCGGCCGCTTGGTCCTGGCGTGGGATCGGTGCCGCACCTCAGCAGGCGCCCGCACCGCGAGTTGCCGTCACGGCCTTCCAACCGTTGCTTGCGGGTGCTGCCGCCGAGCGGCCCGCGGGCGACCTCAGACAGCGCGTCTGGCAGGCGGCCACATCCACCCCCGACACCGGCGCCGGCCCGGCGAGCCACCGACCAGGCTGCCACCATCAGCCACCACCAGCGCGTGGGTTCACGCCAGCAGGCACCGTGCCATTCCCCGACCCGCGCAGGTCTGCCCGGAAACGCTCCACGCTGCCTTGTGCTGCCACCCGCACCGGCAGGTGCAGGCCCGGGATCAGCAGCAGCGCCTGGCCGGTCACCTCCACGCGGGCGGTGTCGGCGTCGCGGTGGACGCTGACCTGGGGGTGGACAAGGATCGTCGGGCTGAGCTGGGCGAGGAACTGGCGGGTACGGGCCGCGCCAGCGGCGGCGGTGCCGCCGTGCAGCCGGGCTGCCGTGGCGCCCTCCTGGGCGGCGGCGTCAGCGACGTGGACGGCGTGCTGCCACAGCGCGAACTGCACGATCGCCACCAGCAGCACCAGCAGCAGCGGGGTGGCGAGCACGACCTCGACGGTGGCGCTGCCGTCCTGGCCGGGGTGCCAGCGTCGGTGCTGGTGGCGGGGTGGGGTGGACGCCGGTGGCATGCTGGTCCTGTTCTACTTGGTCTGCACGCCCTTGGCGGCCGAGACGATCTTGTTGACGATGTAGCCCAGCGCGGTGATCGCCGCGATGGCCAGCAGCGCGGTGACGATCACGGCCTCGGTGGAGTAGCCCGCCTGGCCGCGGTGCAGCGCGGTCAGGCGGACGCGGAGCTGGAGCAGCGTCGTGTGGAGGATGAGGAGCTCTGGGTCGAACACGGTTTGCCTCCCTGCCGGGTGCCTACAGGCCGGTCATGACCCGGGCCATGGCCGGATAGCCGATGAACAGCAAGAACCCCGCGAACAGCAGCACGACCGGCAGGCTCATCCGCTCGGTGGATGCCTGCGCGGCGGCTTCGGCGTCGGCGAGCTGGTGGACGCGCAGCGAGGCGGCCTTGGCCGCCAGCGACGCGCGGACCTTGGCGCCCTCGGTGCCGGCCAGGGCGACGCTGGCGGCCAGCTCGACCAGCTCGGCGACGCCGAGCTCCTCGCCGAGCTGGCCCAGCGTCACCCATGGCGGCTCGCGGCGCAGCCTGGCGGTGGCCAGCGCCCGGCGCAGCTGCGCCGGGCCGAACCCGCTACCGGCGCTGGCCGCGTCGTCCAGCGCGCCCTCCACGCCGGCACCGCCGGCCAGGGCGACCACGGTCAGGTCCAGCAGCGAGCCGAGCGCGTGGCGGAGCTGGCGTCGCCTGGTGGCGGCGTCGGCGCGAAGGCCAAGGTCGGGCAGCAGGAAGCCGCCGACCGCCAGCGCGGCCGCTGCCCACAGCGGGACCGCCAGCGGCACGGTGACCCCCACCAGGGCCAGCGTCGCGGTGGTCGCCGGGGCCAGCAGCAGCCCCAACAGCGCCATGCCGGCCTTTTCCGCCAGGTGGCGCTCCAGCGGCTGGCCGGTGACCGCCAGATCGCGGCGGGTGGCGCCCAGCCGCAGCCCCAGCGTGGCGGCCATGCCACCAAGCACCCGGCCGACCCGGCCGGCCAGCGGGCCTGGACGGGTCGGCCCAGGGTCCAGTCGCGCGGCCGCGCCGGCGGCGGGTGCGGCTTGCTGGTGGTAGGCCAGGACGGCGGCAAGCGGCGGCCGTGGCGGGCGCAGCCCGCGCACGACCGCCAGCACGCCAACACCCACGCCAGCGCCACAGACCAGCGCCACGATCATCGGTTCGCCTCCTCCTGGGATGCGGCGGGGAGCAGCCGCACGGGCGGCTGGGGGTGGCCGATGCGGGCAAGCCACCACCACGCGGCGGCGAACAGGCCACCAACGGCGGCCAGCACCAGCTGGCCGAGCGCCGCGTCGTAGGGGGCCAGGTAGCCGCGGTTGGCCACCACCAGTCCGCCGGCCATCGCCACGGTCACGGCAACCACCACCCGCGCCGAGGTGCGGACCCTGGCCCGGCCGGCCTCCACCCGCAGCCGCATGGTCGCCTCGTCGCGGGCGGCGTGGGCCAGCGCGCCCAGCAGCTCCCCCAGCCGGCGGGCCTGCCGGCGGCTGGCCTGGATCAGCGCGGTGACGACCAGGTCGCAGGTCGGGTCGGCGACCTCGTCGGCGAACGCCGCCAGCGCCGCCGCCAGCCGCTCACGCTCCAGCCGGCCCGAAAGCGCCAGCACCTGCGCGCGGATCGGCAGCGGCGCGGCGGTGGCGGTCGCGGTGATCGCCTGCTCGATCCCGGCCGCCCCCGCCAGGGTGTCGCGCAGCATCTCCGCCCAGCTCGCCACCGCCTCCACCCGGGCGATCGCCTGCTGCGGGGCGTGGCTGCCGCCGACCAGGTCGGGCGCGGCGGCGGCGAACCCGGCGGCCAGCAGCCCACCCACCGGCCAGCCAGTCAGCACCCCCGTGAGCAGCCCAGCGCCGCCCGCCAACCCCAGCCGCAGCAGGGGCCGCTGGACGCGGCCGGCCAGCGCCTGGACCAGGACGGCGGGGTCGGGCAGGTGCCCGCGCAGCCCGGCGATGACCAGCAGCAGCCCGGTCCCGACCCCAGCGCCGCACAGCGCGGCCAGCGCGGTCACCGCCGCCACCCCGCCACCTGGTGGTCCAGCCACGCCGGATCGAACCCGGCCGCGGCCAGCCGCGCAAGCGTCGCCTCCCGCGGCGCCACCGCCGCCACGGCCAGCCCATCGCTGCCGGGGCGGAAGACCTCGTTGGACACCACCAGCGCGCCGTCGGCGCCGGTCACCTCCCGGACCGAGCTGACCACGCGACGGCCGGTCGTGCGGTCCACGCTCAGCTGCACGACCAGGTCGACGGCGCCGGCGACCAGCAGGTTGGTCGCCTCCAGCGGCAGCCGCTCCGGCGCCTGGATCGCATAGGTCGCCAGCCGGGCGAACGCCCCGGCGGAGGAGTTGGCGTGGATGGTGCACATCGAGCCGTCGTTGCCCTGGGTCATGGCGTTGAGCATCGGGATGACCTCGTGGCCGCGGACCTCCCCGACGATCACCCGGTCGGGGCTCATCCGCAGCGCCGCGCGGACCAGGTCGGCGACGCTGATGGCGCCCTCGCCTTCCACGTTGGGTGCTCTGGCCTCCATCGCCACCACGTCGGCGTGGACCTCGGGGAAGCGCTCCAGGCCAAGCTCCAGGGAGTCCTCGATGGTCACCAGCCGCTCATCCAACGAAATCTCGGCCGCGAGCGCGCGCAGCAGGGTGGTCTTGCCGGCGCTGGTCCCCCCCGAGATGATCAGGTTCAGCCGCGCCCTGGCCGCCGCGCCCAGAAACGCCCGCAGCGCCGGGGTGACGGTGCCTTTGGCGGCCAGGTCGTCCAGGGTCAGGGTCGGGTAGCGGTGCCGCCGGATCGCCAGGCACGGCCGCGTCGCCACCGCCATGGCGGCGAACAGGCGGCTGCCGTCGGGCAGGCGCAGGTCCAGCAGCGGCGACGCCAGGTCGAAGCGGCGCTCGCCCAGCCCCAACCTGGCGGCGGCGAGGCGGACCAGCTCGACGAGCTCGGCGTCGGAGTCGGCGATCGGGTCGACCTGGACGCGGCGGCCGTCGGCGTAGCGGACCCAGACCCGGTCGCAGCCGTTGGCGTTGACGTTCTCGATCTCGGGGTCGTCCAGCAGCCGCTGCAGCCGGCCAAGCCCGAACAGCAGGTCCTGCACCGCCTGGGTGACCTGGTCCTCCTCGCCGCGTACCAGCACCGGCCGGCCGGCCGCCAGGGCCGCCTGGGCTTCCCGGTCGAGCAGGTCGGCGATCAGCCCGCCGGCCAGCACACGCTGATCGGTCGGGTCAAGCGGTGGCCGGCCGGCGGCCTGGTCGGCGCGCAGCCCGGCGGTGAGCTGGTCGGCGACCGCGGCGCGCAGCCGGCCGACCAGCTCGCCGTGCCGCCGCGGTGCCGCGGGCCGGTCGCGGTTGCCGGTGCGGGTCATGGGTGTGGCTCCGGGCTGGCGGTGGGGTGGCAAGCCGGCGGTGGCGGCGGTACCGGCCGCTGCTCGCCTTGGGGGGCAGACGCTTGGGATGCCGCCTGATCGTCTGCGCCCGCAAGCCGGCTGGTGAGGGTGCGGGCCAGCGGCCACGCCGCCCGCACCAGCGCCGCGCGGCG
>WNGB01008706.1_pt1 | contig 14367 bp, 5 predicted proteins | sample 5400681 | NCBI WGS metagenome assembly WNGB01 (sample SAMN13153367, study PRJNA577476) | soil metagenome | isolation source: 115 cm soil or saprolite under grassland replicate 2 | place: USA:California | collected 2016-06-15 | reverse complement strand
CGTCGGCGCCCTCGCCTCCGGCGTACATCGCGTCATAGCCCACGCCGGTGCAGCCCGCGGTGTGGCACAGCTCACGCAGGAACTCGCCCTGCCCGCAGCCGATGTCCAGGACCCGCCGGCCGGCCAACCGGTACCGCTGCGCGAGATGCTTGACCAGCTCGACCGAGAACTCCCGGAACGCCGGAGAGTGGTGCAGGTTGGTGTCCATCGTGGTGTCGTACACCATGACGGCCGGGTCGAACGCCACATTACGGACGTACGCGCAGCTGGGGCAGTACGCCAGCACCATCCGCCCGACCGGGCTCGCGGCTGCGGCGTCGGCGTCGGCCCAGTGCACGCCGCAGAGCACCGGGATGTCGCCGAGGTCGGCGAAGGGCACCAGGACAGCGCCGGCGCACGCGTCGCACACGCGAGCCGGCAGATCGGTACGGCCGTCGGCAGCAGGCATGGGGTCAGCGTAGGTCACGTGCCGGCGAGCCGGGCCACGATCGGCGCAGCTGCCATGAGGTCGCCCCCGAGCTGGATGTAGTCCAGGCCGAACTGCTCGCGGCGCTGCTGCAGCAGCTCGACACACTGCGCCACGCTGCCGCGGAGCATGGCCGGGGAGGTGGCGAGGACCGCCGGGTCGGTCACCTCCGACGCGAGGGTCGACACCCAGGGCTGGGCGCCCGGAACATCGGTGATGTGCAGCGACAGGATGCTGATCTGGTAGCGCATGGCTGCCGGGTCACGGCCGGAGGCGACCGCGGCGTCGCGTACGGTCGCGAGCTTTTGGGCCACCCGCTCCGCCGTAAGGTCCAGGACCGCCGACCCCGATCCGATGCCAGGCCGCATGCTGGCGTTGATGCCGGCGATGTCCGCCGAGCGGCCGGCGAGCTCGAGTACGCGGCGGCTGCCGCCGCCGATCAGCAGCGGCGGGTGCGGCGACTGGAGGGGCTTGGGCAAGCCGTCCAAGCCGCTGATCCGGTAGTGCTTACCCTCGTACGACAGGGGTTGCTCGCCGAAGAGGCCCTTGAGGACGTCGACCGCCTCCGCGAGGCGATCGACCCGGATCCCGGGCGGATCGAGCGGGATGCCGGCCGCCTCGTAGTCGCTGGGCATCCAGCCGGCCCCGATACCGACCTCGACGCGACCGTGGGACAGCACGTCGAGCGTTGCCACGGCCTTGTGCAGCAGCACCGGGTGGCGGTAGTCATTGCCGAGCACCAGGCTCAGCACGCGCAAGGTACTGGTCGCCTCGGCGGCGGCGGTCATCGCGACGAGCGGGTCCATGACCCAGCCCTGGGTGAAGTGGTCGGAGATCGCAACGGCCCAGAACCCGAGATCTTCGATCCGGCGTACCGCGTCCCGCCAAGCCGCCACCGGCTGGGTAAATCTGGGCATGGCAGCGACGAAACGGAACGGCTGCGGCACTGAGACATGATCTCAATCGCGCCGCCGGAGTGCCAGATATCTGTCTCTTTGCCGACGCCGGCATTTCTGGGTTCGGCGGTTGATACGCACGCAAACATGGCAGAGCAGTAGGGGTTCCGCTTTGGTACTGTCGCGTGTCGGGGGTTGCTCAACGTGGGTTGCTCAACCCCCACACCGCGTTGGGCTGAGTCGCGTCGACTGTGTAAGGCGCCTAGAAAGGGGCGAATTTGTGAGCGACCACGGTCCGCCCCTACCACACAGACAACGACTTGGCCACTGGCTACGGCGCCACTCTCTGGTCGTTACCTTTGTTGCGATCGGTGCGATATTGGTCGGCGTTGCGTTGGTGGTGTTCGGCCCAGGGGTGATGTGGCCGGCCAACGTGACCGCCGACGGGTCCGCTGGAGCCGGCAACACCAACGACTCCGCGAGCCCGACCAGCGCGACCCCCAGCCAGGCACCCGGCGCTTCGGCCGCACCGAGTGCGTCCAGCAGCGCCAAGGCGCCGAGCAACAGCCACACGCCGTGGGGGAAGCCGCCCTCGGCGTCCGGCTTCCCGGATGCCACCAACACCGGCGTGCCGCGCGGTACGACGCTCACGCCCTACACCGGGCCCTGCACGATCACCACAAGCAACCTGGTAATCGACGCCAAGCTCATCAAATGCAGTGTCCTGGTTCGCGCCAAGGGTGTCGTGATCAAGCGCAGCAAGATAATAGGTCAGCTCGGCACCTGGGAGGACACTCCGTTCTCGTACACGCTGGAGGACTCGGAGGTGGACGCCGGGATCGTGCAGGGAGCAGTGGTGGGCAGCACCAACATTACCGTCATCAGAGCGAATATCCACGGCGGTGCGACCTCGGTCTACTGCTACTCCAGCTGCACCATTCGGGACTCATATCTGCACGGCCAGCGCCTGCCCGACACCGCCGACTGGCACCTGGGCGCCTTCCTCGCCAACGACAATGGCCACGATCCGGGTGGCAGGACCAACGCGGTGCTGATACACAACACGATCCACTGCGACGCGCAGCCCAATGCCGGCGAGCGCGGTGGCTGCTCCGGTGACGTGAACCTGTATGGCGACTTCGGGCCAATCACCTATGTCACGATTGACAACAACCTAATCGCCGCAAATCCGACCGGTGTCTCCTTCTGCCTCTATGGTGGCGAGTCGAAGTCCAAGCCGTATCCACATGCCGATCATGTCGTTGTTGTCAACAACGTGTTCCAGCGCGGTTCGAACCGGAAATGCGGCGCTTACGGCGGTGTCGGATCTTTCGACATCACGCGTCCCGGCAACGTGTGGGCGAACAACGTCTGGGATGACGGCGCCACAGTGAAACCGGAGAATTGACTGGCTCGGTCGACACGTTGCCGCCGCCAGGTGACGGGTAGCCGACTTACGACTTGGTGACCACATATCGCGAGGTAGGTTCGGCGTCCAATGAAGGCGTTCCTTGGCGTCTCCGTCGCGCCGCATGCACCAGGCCACCTGCGCCGTCCGGTCCGGCAGGCAATCGCCCACCTGGTGGACGACGAGACCGCGATCGAGCGGGTGCGCGAGTCCGACGACGGCTGGGTGGCGTTCGCCGGCGCTGATCCGGGTGATGCCGTGGCCGAGGGCGACGCTTGCTTCACCGTACGGTTGAGCCGCGCCCTGCGTACTCGGGAAGGTGACCTCTCCACCGCGGACCTCCCGGCGATGATCGCTGACGGCTCAACGTTGCATACACTCCTGCCGCCGTTCGCCGGCGCGTACCGGGAAGGCCCAGACGCACCGGTCGTCGTGGCCACGGACTGGCTGGGGTTCCGGCAGCTGTACTGGTGGAGTGGCGCCGGGGTAGCCGCGGTCTCCACGAGTGCGCCGGCCCTGTCGGTGCTGGCCGGCGGCAGGTTCGACATGGCTGGTTTAGGGGCCCAGGCAATGATCGGCTGGCAGGTGGGCGACGCCACGATCTTCGACGGGGTACGGGTGCTGCAGCCCGCAACGATCGCCACCCTAATCGGCGGTTCGCTCCAGCAACGGCGGTACTCGGAGCCGCCACCCCGCCCGGAACGGTCGCCCGCGCTGGACGACGCCGTCGCCGAGATGGCCGACATCCTCAGCCGCTGGCAGGCCACCTTTCTGGCTCAGCACCCCGATGCGGTCCTGCAGCTCACTGGCGGCCACGACTCACGGATCCTGCTCGGCGCCATCCCCACCGAGTTGCGCGCCGGCCTGCGGACCCTGACCCTGGGCGATGCCGCCAGCCCGGATGTGGTGATCGCGGCGCGGCTGTCCGCCCGGTACGGCATGCACCATCAGGTGCACCGCATGGACCAACAGTCGTGGCCGACGCCGGCCGAGGCCCACAGTCAGGCACTAGCCGCGGCGCGGGCACTGGAATGCCTGGCGAGCCCGCTCGCGTTGGCTCCCCTACTGCTCGCCGAGAGCCACCTGGAACAGGGGTACCGCCTCTCCGGGCTGGGTGGCGAAGTCGCCCGGGGCTTCTACTACGCCGGCCAGCCGACCGGTGCAGTCACCTCCCCGCGACTGGTCGACCGGCTGGCGCATTGGCGGCTGTTCAGCAACGAGGCGGTCGAGCCGGCCGCGCTCGACCCGAAGTTCCTCGCCGAGGCCCGCCACACCACGCTGGCGACGCTGCGACAACTCTTCGTCCCTGATGACTGGCTGCGCGCCACCGACGAGTTCTACCTGTACCAGCGGATGCACCGCTGGGCCGGCGTACACGGCACGGTGGCTGCGGTGCGGCGCCATTCCATCAACCCCATGTTCGACCGCCGCTTTATCGAGCTGGCCTTGGCGGTGGCCCCATCCGACAAGCGGGACTCGCTGCTCTTGGGGCGGCTGATGAGCCGGCTCGATCCGGAGCTGGCCCGCATGCCGCTCGACTCCGGCCTGGTGCCCGCGCGGCTCGGCATCCGTACCCTGGCGACCCGACTAGCCGTCGCCACCGTCACCGCCCGCAAGGCGACGCGCAAGGTGCGCCAACGCCTGACCCGGGCGCGCAAGGCGCAGCTGGGCGCCTCCGGCGCGGGGGAGCTGGTGTTGGCGCACTGGCGGGCCGCGCCCCAGTCCTGCCAGGAGCTCTACGACCTGCCGATGCTGAACCGGCAATGGCTGGATGCCGTGCTGGCGGGATCGCGTACCGCGAAGCCGACAACCGTGGCCTTCCTGGTGAACCTGCTCGCTGCATGCGCGACTGCGGACCGCCCTGTGGGTATGGCGACACCGACGGATAATACCTGCGATTAGGTTTACGGAGCTGCACGGGGAGCCAGGACCTACAGGCACTGAGAAGAACGTAGGTCGAGTTGGGGGTTCGGCGAGTTCGCGGCGAACGTGCTGTTTTATAGCCGTATGTGAATTCGTGCTGATGCCAGAATCACTATCGTTTGCAGATACACGCTTCCTCGGCTCGTGAGAGCGCCGGAACGCAATTCGCCCCGTGTGACGGAAGGACCTTTGGTGGGGTTGACGCCTGATTCGGGCCGCCGATAAAGTTCGCCCCACCACGTGAGCGGTGATTGTCTACGGGGGTGCTCATCATGCTGCGGTTTGGTTATTGCCCTACTCCTTCGCCCCTTTCGATTACTGTTGTCGGTCGTTGCGTCCACAGGACTGTGGGCCGGTTTTTGACCACTGGTGTGGTGTTGTCGTTGGTGGCGACGTTGGGCCAGTGGGCGATCGCACCGGAGCGGGCGTCGGCGGCCCCAATGGCTCCGGCAAAGCCGCCGTGTCCAGCGCAGCGACCGGATCGCTTGGCGGCGCTGTTGACCGCGCGCTGGTGTGGTGGCCGCGTCGAGGTGGCGGGTGAGCGATCGGAGACGACGCAGGTGTGGGCGAACCCGGATGGGACGCTGCAGGCTGAGGTGGCGTCTGGCCCGGTGCGGTTCAAGAACGCCCAGGGGACGTGGACGCCGGTCGATCTCGCGCTGGTGGCCGCTGTGGATGGGTCGGTGTCGTCGAGGGCGCATCCGGTTGGGTTGCGGCTGTCCGGGGCACAGGGCGTGGACGGGGATCACGACCTGGTGTCGTTGGGGCAGGGTAGCGGTGGGTTGACGCTGGGGTGGTCGGGTCGGTTGCCGACACCGGTGCTGGACGGCACGATGGCCACCTACGTGGATGCGCTACCGGGGGTGGATTTGGTGGTGGAGGCGACCCGGACCGGTTTCGAGTCCTCGCTGGTGGTCAAGGACCGGGTCGCGCTGGCGCGGGTGGCGTCGGTGTCCATGCGGCTGTCGACCGCGCGGTCGGTGGTAGCCGATCACGCAGCCGGGGGTTTGACGCTGAAGGGTGGGCCTGGGCAGCCGGACATCCGGCTGCCGGAGCCGGCGATGTGGGACGCCGCTGTGAGTCCCAACTCGGGCGACCACCTGCGGGTCGGACGCGTGGCGATGTCGACGGCGGCGCGGCCTGGTGGTGGCATGGATCTGCAGCTGGTTCCCGACGCCGCATTCCTGGCCGACCCGGCGCTGCAGTTTCCGGTGACGATCGACCCGTCGGCGACCGTCGGGACGACGTTCAGTACGTTCGTGGAGACCGGCTGGACCAGCGACCAGTCCGGGTCCACGGATCTGAAGCTGGGCTATGCCGACGACGGCGGGTCGTTCACCGCGCGGTCGTTCATGCGCTGGAACACCGCACCGTTTTGGGATGCGCAGATCACCTCGGCCACGCTGTATCTGTGGGAGTACCACTCGTGGTCGTGCACCCTGGCGCAGTGGGAGGTTTGGCTGACCGGGTGGGCCGACACCAGCACCCGGTGGACCAACCAGCCGGCGTGGCAGACGCCGGCCGGTACCTCGACGCAGACCAAGGGGTACAGCTCGGCGTGCAACGACGGGTGGGTGTCGGCGCCGGCGACCGGGGTGTTCCAGGCCGGGGCCAGCAACCACTGGTCGGAGACGACGATGGGCATCCGGGCCACGTCGGAAACCAACCACCTGTCGTGGAAGCGGTTCAACTCCCGGAACGCGGCGTCGAACATCCCGTATGCGGTGGTCACGTTCAACTCGGTGCCGTCGGTGATGTCGCAATCGACCACACCGTCCACGCAGTGCACGATCGGGTCGGGTCGGCCATACCTGAACACCACGACGCCGAAGCTGTCCGCGCAGGCCGTCGACCCGGAGGGCTCGCCGGTGACGGCCACGTTCGAGTGGTGGACCACCGGCGGCTCGCTGATTGGCAGCACGACCACGGGTTCGCAGGCGTCCGGGTCGACGTTCACGGTGACCGTGCCGTCCGGGGCATTCAGCAACGGAGGCACCTACTCGTGGCGGGTCCGCGGCAGTGACGGCACATCGACCGGTCCGTACGGGTCGTGGTGCGAGTTCACCGTGGACACCGTGGCGCCGGGGTCGGCGCCGGCGGTGTCGTCGGCGGCGTTGCCCTACGACACCTGGACCGGGGCGCCACCCAGCTACAGGTTGACCACGGCAACCCAGTCCTATGTCAGCGGCACCACGACCTTATCGCTGACCGGCGACGACGCCGAGCAACAGGTGGCCCTGCCATTTGCGGTGAGTTTCTTCGGCAAGCCGTACAGCACCGTGTGGGTGGACACCGACGGGATGGTGCTCTTCGCCGACCCGGGTGGTCCGGTGCTGCCCTCGGCGTGCGGCACGCTGCCCGACCCCGCCGTGCCGGCCGGGATGCTGCTGCCGTTCTGTGAGGATTTCACCGTCGACACCCTGGCCAGTGTGCGCACCGCCACGATTGGGGCGGCACCCAACCGGCAGTTCGTCATCGACTGGAACAACGTGCTGCGCTGGCACCCGACCATCGTCGAGCGGGTCAACTTCGAGGTGCTGCTCGGGGAGAACGGCACCATCACCTACAACTACTCGTCGCTGGACAACGCCGACGAGCAGGGCGCGTCCGCTGTGGTGGGGCTGGAGGACGGCTCGGGCAGCCAGGGTGTGCTGTACTCGCAAGACATGCCGTCGCTGGCCAACAACACCGCGCTGGTGTTCACCCCAGCCCAGTCATACACCACCGGCTACACCGCCACGGCCGCCACCCGCACCTACACCCCGGCCAGCACCGTAACCGGCATCACCGGCGACGACGCCTACGGCGCACTCACGCTGCCGTTCCCGGTCTCGTTCTACGGCAACTCCTACCGGCAGGTGTGGGTAGACACCAATGGGCAGCTGGACTTCGTCAACCCGCACATCTCACACGCCGACGCCGTGCCGATCCCGGACCCGGCCGACCCCAACGGCACCGTCGACGTGTTCGCCGACGACCTGTGGCTGGACGCCTCCTCCAGCATCCGCACCGCGACCACCGGGACCGCCCCGAACCGGCAGTTCACCATCGAGTGGAACAACGTCGGGTTCTTCCGCGACACCAGCAAGCGGTTCAGCGCCGAGGTGATCCTGCCCGAGAGCGGTGGGGACATCATCGTTGACTACACCGGCATCGACCCGAACGCCGACGAGCGGGGCGGCAACGCGCTCGTGGGCATCGAGAGCCCGGGCGGGGCGCTGGCCACCCAGTACGCCTACCACCAGACCATCCTCGCCACCAACACCGCGGTCACCTTCCACCCCACCACCACCACGCCGCTGCCGCTGGTCACCGCCGGAACCCCGGTGTCGTTCACCTTCACCGCCTCGGGCATCTCCGACGTCGCCTCCTACCTCTACGGCCTGGACGTCAACCCACCCGTCACCTCGGTGAACGCCCCCAGCCTCGGCGCGAACGCCACCGTGACGATCACGCCGGACTCCGACGGGGTGCACACCCTCTACGTGCGTAGCGTGGACCGGGCCGGCAACACCTCCGCGATCACCAGCTACATCATCGACGTCGGCCTGGGCGGGCTCTCCTCACCCAAACCCGGCGACATCTCCGCGGGCAAGACGCCGCTGCAGGTGGCCACCAGCCCGGTCACCTACGGGGTGACCTACCAGTGGCGACGCGGCGACGTCGACACCTGGACCACCATCCCCGCCACCGATGTCACCATCGCCGCCGGCGGCGGCCCGGTCACCTGGCCCCTGGCCCGGGTCAGCGGCGCCTTCCCGAAACTGACCTGGGCGCTGGACACCACGCTGAACAACGCCGAGGCCGGCCCGGACCCGCTCGACGGACCGCTACAGGTCCGGGCACTGTTCACCGGCGGCCTCGGCGGCGCCAGCACCCCGGTGAAGCTCACCTTCGACCGCAACCAGGCTTCGGCGGCCTCGACCGATGTAGGCCCCGGGTCGGTGAACCTGCTCACCGGCAACTATGCGCTGGGCGGGACGGACGTGTCGGTGGCCTCGTACGGTTCGGACCTGACCGTTACCCGCAGCTTCAACACCCGCCGTGCCTCGGCCACCGACGGGGCGAACATGTTCGGCCCTGGCTGGGTCTCCGGTGTCGTAGTCAGCGACGCCAACGCCCCGTACACCCAATTGACGGTGACGGGGTCGCTGGTCCAGATCGGCACCGCGGACGGTGATCCGCTCGGCTTCACCGAGAAGACGGTTTCGGGTTCAGGCAAGACATACGATTCGGAGACCGGGTTCGAACAGATCGCGCTGACCTACACCACCGCCGGGGACTTCTTCACGCTCAAGGACCTCGACGGCAACACGGTCACCTTTACCCGAGTCACCGGGTCGGCAGGCGGAGTATACAACCCGACCGCGGTGACCACGCCCGGGTCCAATCGGACGACGAGCCTATCCTGGCAGAAGGTCACCGTCGGCGGCACCGACGTGATCCGCCCGACCCAGATGCTCGCCCCGGTGCCGGCCGGCGTGTCCTGCGCCACCCTCGTACGGGGCTGCCGGGCGCTGACCTTCAGCTACGCCACAGCGACCACCGCGACCGGCACAGAGCCTGCCCAGTGGGGCGACTACCTCGGTCGGGTCACCCAGATCGCCTTCACCGCCTGGGATCCCGACGCGACACCGGCCGCGATGCGCACAATCGTGATGGCCCGCTACAGCTACGACTCCACCGGCCGGCTGCGGTCGGAGTACGACCCACGGCTGGACTGGACCGACACCTCCACCACCCCACCCACGCTGCGGCACCTGGCCACCACATACGACTACGACGCCGACGGCATCATCACCACCATCAGCCCGGGCGGCGGGTTCGAGCCGTGGCAGCTGAGCTACACCACCATCCCCGGCGACCCGGGCAAGGGTCGGCTGGCTCAGGTGTCCCGGTCGGCGCTGACGGCCGGCACCGCGCGTACCACGGTGGTGTACAAGGTGCCGCTGTCCGGCAGCGGCGCACCCTACGACCTGTCCGCGACCCAGACCGCGAGGTGGGGGCAGGGCGAGCAACCGGTCGACGCGACCGCGATCTACGACCCTGGACAGATTCCGGACGGCAACCAGGCGGCCGGCACGATGCCGTCATCCTACGAACGGGCGTCCATGACCTACATAGATTCGAACGGGCGCACGGTCAACACGGTCGCCCCGGGCGGGTACACCACGGCCACATGGTACGACATGTTCGGCAACACCGTGCGGGAGCTGACCGCCGGCAACCTCAAACGGACCCTCGACGCATCGCCGTCAGACACCGCGGCACAGGAGGCGGCCATCGCCGCCCGCGAGTCCACGGTAAACACCTACTCACCGGATGGACTTGAACTGCGCGACACCGTCGGACCCGAACACGACATCGTCCTGGCCAACGGCACCCTGGTCCGCGGACGAACCCATACCGTCAACACGTACGACCAGGGTGCTCCGGGCGGTGGTCCCTTCCATCTGGTCACCACAACGACCACAACGGTGCAATACACCGGTAGCAGCGGCGTCCTTGCTGATGCTGACGCACATACCACGACGACCGGCTATGACTGGACACTGCAGGAACCGACAATCAATACCGTCGACCCATCCGGGTTGGCACTTGCGACCCGGACCAGTTACGACCCGGCTACCGGCCTGGTGACCTCGATCACCACACCGGCCGGCGGTATCACCACCAACACCCCGGCCACCCGGCAGGCCGTCTACTATCGGGCCGGCACCGGCAGTGGTTACGCCGCATGTGACAGCCATGCCGAATGGGCCAGCCTGCCGTGCCGGGTACAGCCCGGCGGGCAGGCTGCGAGCGGGCCGGAGTTGCCGGTGACCGTGACGACATACGACATCTACCAGAACCCCCGGGTGGTCGTCGACCAGACAAGCGCCGGGGTACTGCGCACATTGACCGTGACCTACAACAATGCCGGGCGCGCATACACCACCGCGGTGACCGGTGCCGCTGGCACTGGAACTGCGGTGCCGAACAACCGCATCATTTACGACCAGGCCAGCGGTCTGGCCGTACGCACCCAGTCGCTCGACGGCAGTAACAACGTCTCCGCGCAGATCGTCCGTCAGTACGACACACTCAGTCGCGTAACCAGCTACACCGATGCTGATGCCAACACCTCAACCACCACGTACGACCTGCTGTCACGCCCGGCCACGATCTATGACGGCCAGGCGACCCGCACTTATATATACGATGGTGGCAACGAACGTCGTGGCATGGCTACCCAGGTCAACGACGAGCAAGCTGCTTCCATCTCCGCCACTTATGACGCCAACGGGGATGCTGCGTCACAGACGTGGACCAACGGCGTGACGGTGACCCTGCAAGCAAATGAGGAGGGTCATCCGACGTCGATCACTTACACCAAACCCGGATGCGGTCAGCCCGACTGCACCCTTTACACCCAAACAGTTCATGAATCGGCGGTCGGGCAGTGGCGCGAAGGTGCGTCAACACTGTCGAGCCAACGATACAGCTATGACAACGCCGGCCGACTTACCAACGTCTACGACACAGTCAACAGCGCATGCACCGTGCGCGCCTACGGCTTCAACGCGGCGACGGATCGTACATCGCTTACTACTTATGCGCCGGCGACCGACGGTAGTTGTCAAACGGCTACTGTATCGTCGACGACCATCTGGGCCTACGACACCGCGGACCGGGTTAACACCAGCGGGTACGTCTACGACAGCCTCGGCCGCACCGCGACGACCCCGGCAGCCGACGTTGCGAACCCGGGCAGCGGCAATCTCACAGCAAGCTACTACGTCACCGACATGATCCGGTCATTGAGTCAGGGCGGTCGAACCACCACATACGACCAGGATGTCGTCGGCAGCCGCATCCGGAACATCGTGGACAGTGATGGGTCCTCTTCCGTCACGAAAACCCATCACTATCTCACCGACAACGACAGCCCCGCGTGGACAAACGAGGGGACTGGCGACGTCACTAGGCCCATTGTCGGACTCACCGGTCTTGTCGCTGTCTTCAGCAACCTGACGGGTCTCACCTGGCAGTTGACGGACCTGCGAGGCAATATCGTCGCAGGAATGATCAACGGCAGTACCGGCATTGTCAGTACGAACGACTACACCGAGTACGGGATGCCGCGAAACTCGGTTGACATCGGGTCCCGACGTTACGGATGGCTCGGCGGCGACCAGCGCGCATCTGACACACCCGGTGGCGCTACCCTCATGGGAGCTCGTATCTATGTGCCAGGAACCGGTCGTTTCCTGAGCACCGACCCCATCTACGGAGGCAGCGCCAATTCGTACGACTACTGCTCCGGAGACGCTGTCAACTGCAGCGACGTAACGGGTACATTCTCCTGTCGGATCGACCGCATATCAAAGAACTCCAATTGGTTTCGACAGCAGATCACCGTCAGGTGGAGTTGTCGTTTTAGCCACAACGAAACACGTTTCATCATGAAGGCCGCCACGATCGTAGTCAGGATCTGGGCCTTAATCGTCGGCGTCCTGCTCGGTGCCCTGATCGGCTTTTGGATCGGCGGGCTCATCGGCGCGATCGTCGGCGCGATCGTCGGCGGGATCATCGTGATCGTCCTTGAGGAGCTGTTCGACTTCGACTTCCTGTATGGCTTTTGTACCCGACAAGCCGGAGTGACCATTCACGGGCGGGTAATCTTTTTCCGTTTACGACGTTTGTCGGGTGCTTGGGGCGGGTGGTACTGGTACTACCAGTGGGGTTGGCCGCCGATAACCTGTAATTAGATTCGATATTAGGAGCGAAATCATAGGTGGTTGAGTTGCTAAAATTCGTGGGATTTTCGGTGATTGCGACGACAGCGGTCGCTATGTGGGTTGTCGCGATCACGGTGACCGCGCGGAACCGACTGCCCTCCGGCATCTTTGGCCCTGGTCTACGCCCGCCGAGTATCAGCGCATATGCCCGGGTTTGTACCGCAATCGGTTTTGCCTTGGCGCTCTTCGCAGCCGCGTCGTGGATCCTTCACTTCTCCGCCAGCCGCCATCCCCGGCGAGACGCTGCTATCGTCGCCGGTGCCGGCCTCATTCTGACATTGGCATCTTGCATAGCTATCCTTGCAAAATGGCGTAATACGGGTGAACCCCCCGAGTGACTGCCGATCCACGATGGACAGATCCGCAACTGTCGGCCCTTTCTGCACTCGGGTTTGTCTAGCGCACTGAATCGCGTACCGCGTCGAACTCGTAGAGCTCGTCCTGAACGCAGTCGCGCCACGTGTCGTCGTGGCCACGCACCTTCAATCGAAGGTAGACGGTCTTGCGATGATCGGCGACGTGTTTCCACCGATGTTGTGGGACAACAGATACGAGGAGAAGGTCACGGGGCTCTGTTGCGTTGGTTGGCGGCCAGATCGGGCAGACTTAAGCGGGCGGAGCGCTGCCGGCGTTCCGGTCCTTGCCTACCCCGCGCTCGGCCTTCTCCGGGTTCCGGTTCCCGCCTGAGGTGATCGTGGTCGCGGTCCGCTGGTACCTGCGCCACGTCCTGTCCTACTGCGATGTCGAGGAGCTGCTGGCCGAACGCGGCGTCGAGGCCGACCACGTCACCGTCTACCGCTGGGTGCAGCGCTTCACGCCGCTGCTGGCCGACGCCGCCCGGTTCACCCGGCACTCGCAGGGTGACCGGTGGCTCGTCGACGAGACCTACGTCAAGGTCAACGGCTCGTGGCGGTACATCTACCGAGCGGTCGACCAGGACGGGCAGGTCATCGACGTCCTTGTCTCGACGCGTCGCGACGCCCACGCCGCCCGGCGGTTCTTCCAGCGAGCGCTGGCCACGTCGAAGGTGATCCCGACAGAGGTGGTCACCGACGCCGCGGCTGTCTACCCGGCAGTGCTCGACGAGCTGCTCCCGTCGGCACGGCACCACGTCGAGCGCTACGCCAACAACCCGATCGAGGCCGATCACGCCCAGCTCAAACACCGGCTCCGACCAATGCGCGGGCTACGTACTGATCGAACGGCCCAGGTCATCATCGCCGGCTACGCCTTCGTCCAGAACCTGCGCCGCGGACACTACGAACTGGGCGTCGACGCACCATCCGCGCTGCGCGTCAGCACGGCGTTCGACGAACTCGCCCAAGCGATCTAACGCCCGCTGCCACGGAGGCCACCGCGCGGCCGGCGTCCGCCTAACGCAACGGTTGTTGGCGGCCACGCTGTCTGTGCATGAGTCGGCGGCGTTCCGCGTTCACGGCTCGGCCGGGCTGAGTGAGGACGTGGATCCCGTTGCGGCGACGGGCTTTCTGCTGGGGCTCCACCCTCGACCGCGCCTGCGCTGCGGGGGCTGCTGCGCGGCTGCCAACAGCATCCGTGGTGGCGCGTAAGGTGCTGCTCGGGCTCAAATCTCCGTGGTCGTCGGCGTGATCAGTCTCCTCGTCCAACTCGCCGCGCGCTGAGCCTGCGCGACGAACTCGACCGGACCACGGCGACGCGCTCATCAACGATGCGTTGTTGGCCTCACCGCGAGTGCTCGGCTGGGGGCGGGTCAGATGCGGTTGGCGCCAGCGCCCACGGCGTACCACAGCAGCGCGCTGATGGCGGCGCTGCTGACGGTGGCGGCGACGAGCGTCGGCCACGCCCGCCCGAGTCGGTGCGCCACGGCGAGCCAGGCCAGGAACACCAAGGGAAGGACGACCCGGATGACCTCCG
>WNGB01014169.1_pt1 | contig 14369 bp, 12 predicted proteins | sample 5400681 | NCBI WGS metagenome assembly WNGB01 (sample SAMN13153367, study PRJNA577476) | soil metagenome | isolation source: 115 cm soil or saprolite under grassland replicate 2 | place: USA:California | collected 2016-06-15 | reverse complement strand
TCGCCCGGCGCACGCTGGGTCCCGGCCTCGTGCCGACGACGCTGCACTGGTTCAAGTGGGAGGCCGCGCTCACGTGGCTGAGCGGCTTCGGCCTCCTCACGGTCGTCTACTACCTGAGCGGGGGCGTGTACCTGATCGATCCCACGATCGCGACACCGATCATTTCACCGCTCGTCTCGCCGCGAGGCGCGCCTCACCTCGCACTGCCACTCACGCCGGGTCAGGCCACGGCGCTGAGCCTCGGCGTGCTCGTCGTCTCGTGGGTCGTCTACGACGTCCTGTGGGCGACGCTCGGGCGCCGTCACGCCCACGCCGCCACGGCCATCTCGTTCGCGCTGCTCGCCGTCGCCATCTACGGGCTCTGCCACGTGCTGAGCGGTCGCGGCGCCTACATCCACGTGGGCGCGCTGCTCGGCACCATCATGGTCGCCAACGTGTGGATGCGGATCGTGCCCGCCCAGCGAGACATGCTCGCGGCCACCGAGGCCGGGCGCCAGCCGGACCCCACGCTCTCGCGCGAGGCCAAGCGTCGGTCGACGCACAACAGCTACGTGACCTTTCCCGTGCTCTTCACGATGTTCAGCAATCACTTTCCCGGCACCTACGGCCATCCGCTGAACTGGCTGATCCTCTCGTTGCTGATCGTCGTGGGGGTGGGCGTGCGCGCGTTGATGATCGCCAGCGAGCGGCGCCGGCCGGCGGCCTGGGTGTGGGCGCCGGTCGCCGCCGCCCTCCTCGGCTTTCTCTACCTCACCTCGCCGGCGTCGCTGGCCGCGTCCGCGCCGAAGGCCCAGCCGCCCGGCGGACGGCCCGTCGCCTTCGACGTGGTGCGGGGCATCGTGGCATTGCGCTGCCTGTCGTGCCATTCGACGACGCCGAGCGACGATGTGTTCCGCTCGGCCCCCAACGGCGTGACGTTCGACACGCCCGAGAGCCTGCGGACGCGAGCCGAGCTGATCAAGCAGCGGACCGTCCTCGTCAAGAACATGCCGCTGGCGAACAAGACCGGCATGACCGAGGAAGAGCGCATCCTCATCGGCCGCTGGATCGATCAAGGCGCTGACACCGGCCGATGAAAAACGGCCATCTGCGTGGCAGTAGGAGGCGAGGTCGTCCGACCGAGCCGACGCTTCAAAGGCTCGAAGATTCCGGTCATTTCACCGCTCGGCTCGCGCCGGAGGCCGTCGCTCACCTCGCACTGCCGCCTAGCATCTGGCCATTTTTGATCGGCCTGACCAGGGCCCCAGTTTTCCGGTAGTGACGGTGTACGACTGGATCCTGCGGGGGTGTCGGCTCGTCGAGCGCGACGGGACGTACGACGTGGCGATTGCGGGGAAGAGCATCGTCGGCGTCGCTCCCCGTCTCGAGATCCGCGGCGGACGTGAGCTCTCGGTCGACGGGCGCCTGCTGCTTCCGGGACTCGTCAACGGGCACATCGCCATCACGACGATGAACGATCTCGAGGGCCGCACCGCGGTGGCCCTGGAGACGGCGCTCCGCCACGGCACCACGGCGCTGCGCCTGACGGTCGATCTCGATCCCGCCGAGCCGCTGATGCCGCTCAGGGTGGTGGCCCGCGTGCGGGCGCAGTACGCGGATCGGCTCACCGCGCAGGTCGCCGTGCGCGCGCCGCTGTCGGCGATCGCGCGCGACGCCGAGATGCGGGGGCGGCTCGAGCACGCGGCGCGGGCGGGGGCCGATGCGCTCGCGCTCGATGGCGACGGCCCCGCCGTGGCCGGCGGTGATCTCCGCGCCTGTCTCTCGGCGCTCGCCGCCACCGGGTTGCCGCTCGACGTCTCGTCCGACACGACGTTGCCGCCGGGGCGCGTGGCCGTGTCCGCCCTCGCGCTGGCGCGGCTCGTCGCCGCCCTGCCGTCCGAGCTGGCGCGGCGCACGCGGCTCGTCGAGCCCAACGCCCTCGCCGCCGTGCATCGAGACGATCTGGCCCCGCTGCTCGAGCGTCTCGCGGCGCGGGGCATCGCCGTCGTGATCTGTCCATTCGACGCGCTCCGCGACGGGGGTCGCGACGATCCCGCCGCCGCGCGCCGGGGGATTCCCCGCATCGCCGAGCTGCTGGCCGCCGGGGTCCGGGTCGTCCTCGGATCGGGGCGCGCCTGGGATCGCGTGCCCGCCGCGCTCGACCCGCTGGCCCTCGTCTGGCTCGCGGCGTACGGCACACATCTCGGGACCCCGCCCGCCCTCGAGCGGCTTCGCGCCGCCGTCACGACGTGGGGCGCCGAATCGCTGGGCCTGACCGCCGGCGCGGTGAGCGAGGAGGCGCGCGCCGATCTCGTCGTGGTGGATGCGCCGACGTTCGCCGCGGCCATCGTCGACCATGCTTCGAGGGCCCACGTCTTCACCGCGGGCCGCCTCGTGCACGCGACGACGACGCACACCGAGGCGGTCGCGCCCGCGCTCGCCGAAGCCGCGTCGGCGATGCTCACGATCCGGCAGGCCGTCCTGCCGGATCGCGCCGGTCGCCACGACGTCATCGTCGTCGACGGGGTGATCCGCGCGATCGTGCCCTCCGCCGGCGTCGTGGCGGGGGCCGTGATCGAGGCCGAGGGCCGCTTGCTGATTCCCGCGTTCGTCGACGCGCACCTGCACGTCGACAAGGCCTTCGTCATGGATCGCGTGGCGTTCCCCGGCCGTAACCTGACGGTCGACGAGGCGGTGGCGGCGATGCGGACCATCAAGGCCGCGTATACCGAGGACGATCTCGTACGGCGCGGGCGGCGCACGTTCGAGCGTGCGCTCCGCCACGGCACGACGGCCATCCGTATCCAGTGCGACGTCGATCCCGTCATCGGTCTCACCGGGCTCGAGGCCCTCGGCCGGCTCCGGCGAGAGTTCGCCGCACTGCTCGACGTCCAGATCGTCGCCTTCCCGCAGGAGGGTCTGCTGCGCGATCCGTGCACCGTCGAGCTCATGCGGCGGGCGCTCCGCGCCGGCGCCGACATCGTGGGCGGTGGCCCCCTCGACGACGACTACCGTGCCCACATCGCCCAGGGCTTCGCGCTGGCCCGGGAGCTCGACGCGCCCGTCGACATTCACGCAGACCTTCCGATCGACGGCCTCCGACCGCTGACCGAGTGGGAGGCGCCGCTGATCGCCGCGCACGCGCGTGAGGGCGGCCTCGGCGGACGCGTCGCCATCGGGCACTTCGCGAGCTCGAGCACGCTCAGCGCCGAGCAGACGCGCGTGCTGGCCGGCATGCTGGCGGACGCCGGGGTGCACGTCGCCGCTCTCTCGGGCAGCGAGATGTACCGGCAGGGAATGGCGGATCCGGTCAACAGCCGGCGCGGCATGCCGCGCGTGCGTGAGCTACTGGCCGCCGGCGTGAACGTCGTGTTCGCCTCCAACAACGTCCGTGACGCCTTCGTCACCTTCGGCGACGCCGACATGCTCGAGCAGGCGCTGCTCGGCGCGGTCGCCGCCCACGTCGACTTCACGACCGCGCTCGAGATGGTCACCTCCCGCCCGGCCGCCCTCATGGGGCTCGCGCACCGCAACGCCGTCGAGGTCGGCAAGGACGCCGACCTGGTCTTGCTCGACGCCCATTCGGCGGAGGACGCCGTGGGCGGACACGCGGAGAAGCTCTACGTGGTCCGACGCGGACGCATCGTCGCGCGCAACGACTGCAGTGCGAGGTGAGCCGGGCTCGGACGGCGAGCCGAGCGGTGAAATGATGTGAGCCGGGCTCGGACGGCGAGCCGAGCGGTGAAATGATCGAAAATGTATTTCCTGACATGATGGGTGGACGAGATCGCGCATGACGATCGGTGACGCCAACCGCGAGGCGCTGCGGCGCATGCAGGCGGGGACGGCCATCCTCGTCGGGCTGGCGACGGCCCGCGAGGTGGTGCCGGGCCTACGCGATCGTGTCGTGCTCCACGCCGGCCCACCGATCGGCTGGGACCGCATGTGCGGGCCGATGCGTGGGGCCGTGATCGGCGCCAGCCTGTTCGAGGGGTGGGCGCGGACGCCGGAGGACGCGGTGCGGCTCGCCGAGTCGGGCGGGCTCGCCTTCGACTCCTGTCACCACCATCGCGCGGTGGGGCCGATGGCGGGCATCATCACGGCCTCGATGGCCGTCTGGGTCGTCCGGGACCGAGCGTCCGGCGGCGAGGCCTACGCGACGATCAACATGGGGCAGGGCAAGGTCCTCCGGATGGGCGCCTACGACGCCTCCGTGCTCGAGCGCCTGACGTGGATGAACCGCGAGCTCGCGCCCGTCGTCGACGCCGCGCTCCGGCGGGCCGGTGGGGTCGAGGTGACGCGGATGATCGCCGAGGCCCTCGGCATGGGCGACGAGGCTCACAACCGCTGCAAGGCGGCCACGTCGCTGTTCGTCCGGGCCCTGGCGCCCCACGTCACCGCCTCCCGCGGCGGCGACGTCGAGCGGGCGCTCGGGTTCATGGGGCACGCCGACTCGTTCTTCCTCAACGTCGTGATGGCCGCCTGCAAGGCCACGCTCGACGCGGCCCATGGCATCGCGGGGTCGACGGTCGTGACGGCGATGGCGCGCAACGGAACGGAGCTCGGGATCCGGGTGAGCGGGACGGGCGATCGCTGGTTCACGGCGCCGGCGCCGAAGGTGCGCGGTGTCTACTTTCCCGGCTACGGACCCGAGCACGCCAACCCCGACATCGGGGACTCGTCGATCACCGAGACCGCCGGCCTCGGCGCCTGCGCGCTGGCGGCGGCGCCCGCCATCGTGCAGCTCGTCGGCGGGACCTGCCAGCTCGCGCTCGACACCACGCGGGACATGTACGAGATCACGCTGGCCGAGCACGAGACCTACCGGATCCCCGCGCTGGACTTTCGCGGCACCCCCCTCGGCATCGACGTGCGGAAGGTCGTGGAGACGGGCATCACGCCCGTCATCGACACGGGGATCGCGCATCGCGAGGCGGGCGTGGGTCAGATCGGCGCCGGGCTCAGCGCGGCGCCGATGGAATGCTTCATCCAGGCGCTCGAGGCGCTGGCGTCCCTCGCGGTGCCATGAGTACCCTCCTCGAGGGCCCACCCCGCGTCGTCACCATCGGGCTCGACCTCTTCGCCGAGGAGCTCCAGCGGGTTGGCGTCAGTCAGCTCCACGTCGACTGGCGCCCTCCGGCGGGGGGCGATCCGAGGCTGGCCGCGCTGCTGGCGCGGCTGACGCTCCGAGCGGAGATCGACAGCGCCAACGCCACCGCGCTCACCCGTCTCGTCGAGGGCGATCCGGTGCTCGTCGACTGCCGGCCGGCCCACGAAGCCATCGGCCTGCCGGAGCGGACGGTGCTCCATGCCGGGCCACCGCTCGGCTGGCCGCGGATGTGCCCGCCGCTCCAGGCCGCGGTGCTGTGCGCGATCCGCTACGAGGGCTGGGCGGCGGACGACGCGGACGCCAGGCGGCTCGTCGAGCGCGGCGAGATCACGCTGGCGCCGTGTCATGATTGGCGCTCGGTCGGGCCCATGACCGGCATCATCACAGCATCGATGCCCGTGCTCGTGATCGACAACCGCGCCCACGGCAACCGGGCCCACACCACGATCAACGAAGGGCTCGGCAAGGTGCTGCGATTCGGCGCCAACGACGCGAGCGTCGTGGAGCGGCTGCGCTGGCTGCGCGACGACGCGGGACCGCTCCTGGGGAGGGCGCTTCGCGCTTCCGGAGGCATCGACCTGCGTCCGCTCATGGCCCGGGCGCTCACGATGGGCGACGAGATGCACCAGCGTAACGTGGCGGCCTCGGCGCTGCTCTGTCGCGTGCTCATGCCGCATCTCGCCCGCGCGGCGCGCGACACCGCGGCGCTGGCTCGGGTCGCCGAGTTCATCGGCGGCAACGATCAGTTCTTCCTCAACGTCGCGATGGCCGCGGGCAAGGCCATCACCGATCCCGCGCTCGGGGTCGCCGGCTCGACGCTCGTGGTGACGATGGCCCGCAACGGCACGGAGTTCGGCATCCGCGTCGCCGGCCTCGGCGAGCGCTGGTTCACGGCGCCCGTGAACACACCGCGCGGGCTCTACTTTCCCGGCTACGGCGCGGAGGACGCCAACCCGGACATCGGCGACAGCGCGATCGTGGAGACGATCGGGCTCGGGGGCGTTGCCATGGCGGCCTCCCCCGCGGTGGCGCGCTTCGTGGGCGCCGGCGGCATTGCGGAGGCCCTGGCGACGACGGCGGAGATCCGGGAGATCACCATCGCGGAGCATCCGCACTTCCGGATCCCGATACTCGACGATGCCGGCACCCCCGTGGGCATCGACGTCCGGCGCGTGGTCGAGACGGGCATCAGCCCGCTGATCAACACGGGGATCGCCGGCCGCGTCGCGGGCACCGGCCAGATCGGCGCCGGCATCGTCCGCGCCCCCCTCGCCTGCTTCACGCAAGCCCTCGAGGCGCTGGCGGAACGGAGCCACCTCCTGCCTAGCGCTGGCCACCCACGTTTGGAGCCGGCCTCCCGGCACCCGCTACAATGACGCTCGTCGTCGCCGCGATCGGGGGCAACGCGCTGCGGACCGACGACGGCGTCGGGGCGCCGTCGGAATGGTTCGATGCACTGTCGGCCTCGCTTCCGCCGCTGCTCGACCTCCTCGCCGCCGGCCACGGGCTCGTGCTCACCCACGGCAACGGCCCGCAGGTGGGAGAGGAGATGCTCCGCATGGAGATCTCGAAGCCCGTGATGCCCGCGCTCAGCCTCGATCTCTGCGTGGCCGAGACCGAGGGCAGCCTCGGCTACGCCATCCAGCAGGTCCTCGGCAACCTGATGCGCCGGTGCGGCCTGCCCGCGCGCGTCGCCTCCGTCGTCACGCAGGTGCTGATCGACCCTCACGATCCGGCGTTCGAGCGTCCCACCAAGCCCATCGGCTCCTTCTACACGAAGGCGCAGGCCGCGCGGATGGCGAAGGAGCACGGCTGGAGCGTCGTGGAGGACAGCGGCCGGGGCTGGCGTCGCGTCGTCCCCTCGCCACGCCCGATGGCCGTCGTCGAGGCGCCGTTGATCCGCGCGCTCGTCGAGGCCGGCATGGTGCCGGTCGCGGTCGGCGGCGGCGGCATCCCCGTCCTGGACACGCCGACCGGCCTCCGCGGCGTGGAGGCGGTGATCGAGAAAGATCTCGCCACGATCGTGCTGGCGCGCGATCTCGGGGCCGGCATCGTCTTCTTCCTCACGGGCGTCGACCGCGTCGCCGTCGACTTCGGCAAGCCCGGTCAGCGATTCCTCGACCGCCTGACGACGGCCGAGGCGCGCCGGCTGCTCGCCGCCGGGGAGTTCCCACCGGGAAGCATGGGGCCGAAGGTGGAGGCGGCCGTCGAGTTCGTGGAGGGAGGTGGCGAGCGCGCCGTGATCACCTCCCTCGATCGCATCGCCGAGGCTGCCGCCGGTCGGGCGGGCACAGTCATCGTGAAGGCGTGAGGGACACCCATGGAGCGATTGAAGGACAAGGTCGCGCTCATCACCGGAGGCAACACCGGGATCGGACGCGCCGTCGCGCTCGCCTACGCCCAGGAAGGGGCCGACGTCGCCATTGCGTACTACGCGCACGAGCCCCTGGCGGACTCGCTCGTGCGCGAGGTGGAGCAGCGGGGACGGCGGGCGCTCGCGCTCCACGCCGACGTGACGCTCGAAGCGGACGTGCAGGCGCTCGTGCGCGGCGTCGTCGACCGGCTCGGCCGGATCGACATCTTCGTCAACAACGCCGGGATCCAGCGGCCGCAGGCGATCACCGAGATGACGGTGGCGGACTGGGACCGGATGATCGCCGTGCACATGCGGGGCGGGTTTCTCTGCTGTCGTGAGGTGGCCGCCCACATGATCCCGCGCCGGAGCGGGCGCATCATCATCCTGACCTCCCAGCTCGCCTACATCGGCCGGCCGCGCTACACGGCGTACTCCGCCGCCAAGGGCGGACTCCTGACCTTCACCCGCGCGCTCGCGCAGGAGCTGGCGCCGCACGGGATCCTCGTGAACTCCGTCTCGCCCGGGCTCATCGATACCGGCTTCGATCCGCTGCCCGAGGACGTCAAGCGCGCCCACGCCGCCTCGCTGCCGCTCGAGCGCCTCGGCACCCCCGACGATCTCGTGGGCGCCTTCGTGTTCCTGGCCTGCGACGAGAGTCGATATTTCTGCGGTCAGACCCTGCACCCGAACGGCGGGGAGATAATGCCGTGAGCAGGCGGCATTTCTCAAGTCCCGGAGGGCAATCATGAAGCTGCTCGTCGTCAACCCGAACAGCTCGGAGACCGTGACCGGTGCCATCATGGAGTCGGCCCGGCGCGGCGCCTCGCCCGGCACCGAGCTGATCGGCGTCACCACCAAGGGCGGCACCCGGAACATCGACTCGGCGTTCGGCGACTATCTGTCGGGCGCGTTCGCGATCCGCACGTGCCTCGAGTCCGTCGAGATGCACGGGCCCGACGCCGTCGTCCTCGCCGGCTTCGGCCGCGTCGGCGTCGACGCCTTGAAGGAAGCGCTGACCATTCCCGTGGTGTCGATCGCCGAGTCCTCGATGGCCGTCGCCTGCCTGCTGGGTCATCGCTTCACGACGCTCACCATGCTCCAGCAGTTCATCCCCTACCAGCAGGACCTCGTGCGCTACTACGGCTTCGAGGCCAAGTGCGCCTCCGTCCGCGCCATCAACATCAACGTCGAGGAGTGCGTGACCCATCGGGAGCAGGCGCTGAGGGAGCTGACGGAGCAGATCCGGACGATCGTCAGCGAGGACCGCGCCGAGGTGGTCATCCTCGCCTGCGCGGGCCTCTGCGGTTACGACCAGGCGCTGTCACGCCTGGCCGGGATCCCCGTGCTCGATCCCGCCGTCGTGGGGGTCAAGGTCGCCGAGAGCCTCGTGAGCCTCGGCCTCTGCCACTCCAAGGTCCGCAAGTTCGCCCACCCGCCCCAACCCCTCGGCGACTACCTCTGAGGACGGCGGGGGACGAGCCCCCGCCCTACACTTTCAATTCGTAGGCGTAGAGGCCGCCGATGATGCGGTCGACGGTGAAGAGCACGCCGCGGTCGTCGACGAACACGTCGTTGAGCTGGATCGCCTTGAAGCGGGACTTGCGGGGCGCTGGCGGCACCGCGTAGGCGACCTCCACGGGGTGGAACGGGTCCGACGTGTCGAAGGCCCGGACGCCGCCGTTGAAGAACGTCCCGACGATGATTTTCTCCGAGATCCAGGTGCCGGCCACCGGGCGGTTCTCGTGCAGGTTGTGGGCGCCGAAGCGGCCGCGGCCGGGCTTGGCGAACGTCTTGACCGGCGGCAGCGGACACGTGGCGATCGATACCGGCTTGCTCTCCTCGTGCACGTCCACGATCCACACGAGCTTGGGCCAGTCCTCGCCGTTCGGCTTGGTCGCCTCGTCGCTGACCACCAGCAGCCCGCGATCCAGGAGCGGCAGCACCGTGTGACAGAAGCCCTGCATGGGCGGGTGATAGTCCCAGCGCATGACCTGCTTGGGCCGGGCCATGTCCGAGATGTCGAGGACGATCGCCCCGCCGTCGAGGTACCCGATGTACGCACGATCGGGACGCTTGGGGTAGACGTTTGTGTTGTGGGCGCGATAACCGGCGTCGAAGCGCGGGTGGCGCGGCAGCGGCGGGGCGGCATCGGTGTCGCGCGTGCCCGGCAGCCACCAGCGCCCGACCTCGGTCGGCCGCGAGGGATTGCGCACGTCGACGATGCGGTAGAACTGGTCGTCCTTGGGGTTGCGCGGGGTGAAGTCGGATGCGCCCGAGGCGCAGTGGATGTAATTGCCGTCGACGAACCACAGATGGTGCGTGCCGCGGGAGGCGGGGCCGGAGGCGTCGAAGAAGCCGATGGTCTTCGGCTTGGCGGGATCGGACACGTCGAAGATCTCGATCCCCGCCGGCTTCATTCCGACCCCGGCCGTCTGGTACGCCACGACCAGCACGTCGCCCACGAGGTCCAGCGAGTTGGACCGCATCTTGTCGTGCGGCAGGGCGGTCTGGACGACGACGGACGGCTTCTTCGGGTTCGTGACGTCGACCGCCGTCACGTTCTTGGGGGCCGACTCGTGGGCGAGCCAGAGGATCCGCCGCTTGTCGCGGGTGAGCTGGATCGCCATGCCCTCGCCGACGTTGCCGAACCCATCGAGCGGGTGCTGGGAGAGCAGTCGCATCTCGCGTGAGGCTTTCATGGGCGAGCATCCTACGCGCCCGGCCGGCGCCTTGACAACCCTCCCGGCCGCCGCCTAGAGTGCGGCCGTCCGCACGACACCTTGCGCCAGGAGGCTGGCGATGAAGATTCGTATTGGGATCGCACTGTTGGCTCTGATCCCCACCGTGGCCGCCGTCTTGCCGGCGACCGCCCAGGCCCCGATGAAGATCCGGCTCGGCGTGCACACCTCGCTCATGGGCGCCCCGGACGTCATCGCGATCCGGCAAGGCTATTTCAAGCAGGAGGGGCTCGACGTCGACTGGCGGCGCTTCGCCCTCGGCAAGGACGGCCGCGACGCGATGATCGCCGGCGCCATCGACATCAACGCCACCGCCCCCACGCCGTTCCTCATCGGGCTCGAGAAGGGCGTGCCGTATACCGGCATCGCGATCAACTCGATCTTCTGCGGCAGCAACCAGCTCGTCGTCCTCAAGAACGCCGACATCAACAGCGTGGCCCAGTTCAAGGGCAAGAAGATCGCGTTGCCGAAGGGGACGATCACCGAGCACGTCTTCCTGACCAAGGTCGCGCCCGCCCATGGGCTGAAGCCCGGCGACTTCCAGGTCGCGAACATCCCCGACTCGAAGGACCGCATCCCGAGCCTCGTCGCCAAGGCCGTGGACGCCGCGGCCCTCGGCGATCCGCAGGTGGCGATCGCCGAGCACGAGGGGATCGTGCGAGTGCTGGAGGACTTCTGCAAGTACGACCCCCTGCCCTTCATCCTCACGGCGACGACGAAGGTCGTGAAGGACAGGCCGGACGCCGTCGTCGCCTATCTGCGCGGCTGGCTCCGGGCCGTCAAGCTCCTCAAAGAGAAGCCCGAGGAAGCCGCCGCCGTGTACCTGGCGGACCAGAAGAGCCTGGGCCACGACGCGCCCCTGGCGGTGATCGACAAGGCCCTGCGGCGCATGAAGTGGGAGCCCGAGCTGACGGCGGACATGGATCGCTATCTCGCCGAGCAGGCCAAGGAGCTGGTCGCGGGCGGTCAGCTCAAGAGCGTGCCGGACATCGCCAAGGGTGAGAACAAGGAGCTCCTCCGGAAGGCCATGGCCGCCCGGTAAGGACGATCCTGCGCCGCCGCCTCGTCGCGCTCGCTGAGCTGGCCCTGCCCTTCGTGGTCGTCGGGATCCTGTGGCAGATATTCGCGCTCTATGGCCCGTTCCCGCCGAAGCTCTTCCCCACCGTCGACAAGATCGTGTCCGCGTTCGTGCGACTCACCCTCAACGGAGTCCTGCCCGTGCAGGCGCTGAGCACTCTGCTCCGCCTCCTGGTGGGATTCCTGCTCGGCGCCGTGCTCGGCGTCGCGCTGGGATTGGCGATGGGGCGCTCGCGGCGTGCCGAGGACGTCCTCGTCCCCATCGTGAGCGTCGGCAATCCGATTCCCGGCCTCGCTTACGCCCCGCTCTTCGTCATGTGGTTCGGGCTCGGTGATCTTCCGGCCGTCCTGCTGGTCGGCTTCGCCGCCGCGTTTCCCGTGGCCGTGAACACGTGGACGGGGGTCAAGGCCGTGAAGGAGATCTGGATCCGCGCCGCGCAGGGGATGGGGGCCGGCGAGCGCCAGCTCTTTCGCAAGGTCGTGCTGCCGGGCGCCCTGCCGTACGTGCTGACGGGACTCCGACTCGGGGTCGCCCGTGCCTGGCGCGTGCTCATCGCCGTCGAGATGCTGACCTCGGTGACGGTGGGGCTCGGCTGGCTGATCTTCGGCGCCCGCGAGTTCCTGGCGACGGACGTGATGCTCGCGGGGATCGCCGTCATCGGCCTCGTCGGCCTCGGCCTGGAGAAGCTCGTGTTCGAGCCCATCGAGCGCCTGACCATCGAGCGCTGGGGGATGCTGGCGCGATGAGGCGCCCGACGAGCCGGCCAATCGCCGGAGCGCTGGTCGGGGCCGCGCTGGCCGCGGGGATCTGGGAGTCGTTCGCACGAAGCGGACTTTTCTCGCCGGCGTTGACGCCGTCCGTCATCGACATCCTCCGCTCGCTCGCCAGCATGATCGCCAGCGGGGCGCTGGCGGTGCACGTCCTCGCCACCCTCGGGCGGATCCTCATCGGGCTCGTGGGCTCCTGTCTCGTCGGCGTGCCGCTCGGCATGCTGATGGGCCGCTTCCGACCCGTCGAGCGGTTCTTCCTTCCGCTGGTGAGCGTGCTCAGCCCGATCCCCTCGCTCGCCTGGGTGCCGCTGTTCATTCTCTGGTTCGGGCTCGGCAATGCCGCCGCCATCGGGCTCGTGGTCTATGCCGCCATCTTCCCGCTGGTCCTGAACACCTGGACCGGTGTCCGCTCGGTCAACCGGCTGTGGCTCCGCGCCGCCGAGGCGATGGGCGCCGACCCGCGCACGCTCTTTCTCAAGGTCGTGCTGCCGGGCGCCTTGCCCTTCATCATCGCGGGCTTTCGCCAGGCCTTCGCGCGCGGATGGATCGCCGTGGTCGGCGGCGAGATGATCGCGGCGACGACCCGGGGCCTCGGGTTCGTGATCTTCGACGCCAAGGAATACCTCAACGCCGACGTCATGATGGGCTCCCTCCTCGTCATCGGTCTCCTCGGTCTCGGCTTCGAGCGCCTCGTGTTCCAGACGATCGAGCGCCGGTCCGTCGGCCGCTGGGGCATGGTCCGCACGGGGCGCGGGTGACCGGCCCGTGAGCCATATCGACCTCTCCGGCATCGGCTACGAGTACGCGACGGCCGACCGCGCCGTCGTCGCCTTGCGCGACGTCTCCTTCGGAGTGGCCGAGTCCGAATTCCTGTGTGTCGTGGGTCGGAGCGGCTGCGGCAAGTCCACGCTGCTGAACATCGTGGCCGGCTTCCTCGCGCCGACCAAGGGCGAGATCCGCATCGCCGGCCGCACCGTGAGTGGCCGCGGGCTCGACCGCGGGATCGTCTTCCAGGACTTCGCCCAGCTCTTCCCGTGGCGGACCGCGCAGCGGAACGTCGAGTTCGGCCTGGAGATGAAGGGCGTGCCCCGCGCCGAGCGCGCGAAGACGGCGCAGCGCTTCCTCGAGCTCGTGAACCTCGAGGCCTTCGCTGCCGCCTACCCGCACGAGCTCAGCGGCGGCATGCAGCAGCGGGTGGCCATCGCGCGTGCGCTGGCCTACAACCCGTCCGTGCTCCTGATGGACGAGCCCTTCGCCGCCCTCGACGCGCTGACCCGCGACGAGATGCAGAGCATGCTCGTCCACGTGTGGCGCGAGACGCGCAAGACGATCATCTACGTCACCCACAACGTCGCCGAGGCCGTCTACCTCGCCGACCGCATCGTGGTGCTCACGCCCCACCCCGGCACGCTGCGCGCCGAGATCCGTATTCCGCTTCCCCGCCCTCGCGACGTGCTGAGCGTCGAGTTCCTGGAGTATCAGAAGCAGGTCGTGAGCTATCTCCGATAACGACGTAGAGCTACCGTGGGCGTTGGCCCGCTAATAGTTCGGCGAACTCACAATCATCAGCCGAGGAGGGCCGGTCATGAAGAGGACCCTGGTCATGCTCACGTTGCTCCTGATTCTCGTAGGCCCATCGCTCGCACTGGCGGGGACCAAGGAGGATGTAGGCGCGGCCACGCAGGCATGGATTGATGGCATGAATGGCCACAATGCGGAACGAGTTGTTGCCCTCTACGACTCGGAGGCGGTCTTGTGGGGCACGCGGTCTGCCACGCTCCGTGACGCCCCCGCGACCGTTCGTGACTACTTCAAGGTTCTTCAGAGCGTTCCATCGTCGTACAAGGTTGTCCTGGGTGAGCAACGAATTCGAATATACGGAGACATTGCAATCAACACCGGGACCTACACGTTTTCCGAGGATCGCGACGGTAAACCGATTACCCGTCCCGCACGGTTCAGCTTTGTGTATAGGAATCGCGACGGGCGCTGGTTGATCGTAGACCATCACTCATCCGCGGTTCCTGCTCAGTAGGCGGCTAAAGGAGCCGCGTGACGTGTTCAACCCGGCGTGGCTCGACGCCGCCCGTAACCTTCGCCGAACAAGCGCATGCAGCCGACGGCACGCAGGGCGCGCCGCGGCTGATACGCCACGTTCGGCGACTTGAGACTGGAGAACGGACCAGTGTTGATGAGGGGTCTCGCCCGAGGCTTGCTTGTCTGGGGACGACGCAGGACTTCGGTTCAGAGCAAGCGGCTGGAGGATCGTGCTGTGTTTCTGATCGACTTCGCGCGGCGGGTGCCGAGATGATGCGGGGCAGACTCCCGCTTCTCGTCG
>WNGB01010493.1_pt1 | contig 14371 bp, 20 predicted proteins | sample 5400681 | NCBI WGS metagenome assembly WNGB01 (sample SAMN13153367, study PRJNA577476) | soil metagenome | isolation source: 115 cm soil or saprolite under grassland replicate 2 | place: USA:California | collected 2016-06-15 | reverse complement strand
GCAGGTTCGGCGACTACACCCTCTCGATGAACTCGCCCGACCCATTCGACACCGACCTGGTCGTGCCGCTCCCACTCGACGACGCCCAGGAGTCAGCCGCCACTGCCTGACTCGCTATTTCCTATTTTTGGCCGTATCTCGGCATAACCCCAGAACGTCGGTTACCAACTGCTGCTCGATCTGCTTGCCCGCGCCGGCCGGAGATCGGCTGCGCTCTTGTTCGCTGCTTAGGCCAAGGCGGAGCCTTCGCTCGCGGAGATCGGCGACTAGCTGGGGAATTCCCTCGCTGAACTCGAACGCCATACGCGTCTGGGCCCGACGCTAGTCCGCACAGCGAGGACAGGTGTGCCGCGTGTGCTGATCACCGATCAGCTCGCCGCCGCACGCCCGCTGGTCATGGCCAGCGAGCGCGAGTAGGCGACGGCGAGCCCGATTACCAGATCGGAAAGACGGAGATTGGCCTACGCCGACTGGAGTTCCGTGCCGGCAGCCAGGAGCATGCCGTTGGCCGACGTGAGTGCCCCCACCGCGGCGGCAATTCCGGCCGCGTCGTTGGCCGTGATCGCTGTGGCCAGGGCGGCATAGCTCACAGCAAACGTCTGGGTGGCGATGGCCGAGTTCAAGTGGCCACTAGTGTACCTGTCGGTGGGCTGCAGCAGGACAAGCTTGTCAGTGACGGCCTGCCAGCGGCCACCGAGGGCACCGATATCGGCCACCAGGGCGGGGAAGTCGGTAGTGGAATCGACACTCGCAAGCCGAATATCCATATTAACCTTCTCTACCAGAAGCGCTGAGACATCTGACAGCGCGGCCGTGTAGGCCGTTTGGTAGGCCTGGTCTTCCACGGTGGCAGGAGCGGGGACGGCCTGGGCGAAGGCTGACATCGTCGCCGGGGCCAGCAAGAGCAAGCCAGCCGCGATCGGACCAGCCACGAAACGAATTAAATGCACGGTGATTCCTGCTTGTCTTAGAGCTCGGCCGACGGGGACTCCGGGGCCTGCACTCAAGCATCGGATGTTTTTGGAAATCCTTGAGACTCGCCGCTTGCTAAGCGAGTTAGCACGTGCTGGAGCAACTCAAGGGTCGCCATGATGCAGAGCAAGAACGAGCAACGGAGCAGACTTATCGCCCCGTCGACGACCGCGCAGTCCGCGGTGCCGAGCGTTGTTGGCGCGAAGGCCACAGTTTTCAGCGCCTTGGCGAGGCGTCTGGAGGTGGCAGACTGCTGAGCGAGCTCAGCCCGAAGTACTGCAGGAACGCCCGCGTGGTGACGAGAAAGCCAGGCCGGCCGAGGGCACCGAAGCGGGGTCCTAGGCCACCAGTCCGCGCGCCCGCAGGGTCTCGACCACCGCGTCGCTATCCACCTTGCGGATGCCGCGGATGTCGACGCGGGTGACGGGTTGTTCATCGCGAGGACTTACTGCAAGGGTTTCCTCGGACTCGGCGGAAGGCGGCTGGTAGATAGCCAGTCGATTCCACTACGCGGGCTCGCGCGCCCAGGTAACCGCGTGGGTAACCGCTCGAGACCGGGTAACCGCGTGGGTAACCGCTCGAGACCGTCAGATATGTGGCTCGAATCGGGCATTTTCCCGACGTCCTTTGGGACAGGCCTTGGTTAGGCTGGCGTATCCCCCACACCGAGGAGCCGCAACGATGCGTCTTCGTTTGATCCTCGCTTCCCTGTCGTTGTTCGCGCTCACCGTTCTATCAGCGGCGCCTGTATTCGCTGACACGCTCGTCGTCAACTCGAACGCTGACGACGCCCAGTGCAGTCTCTCGCACTGCACGCTCCGCGGCGCCATTGGTGCCGCCAATCGCGACAGTGATCGCGACACGATCCTGTTCAACCTGCCGGAGGTCATTCGCTTTGTGTGTACGGGCGCAACGCCCATTACGTGCCAGGGTCACCTGGTCCTCGATCCGATCCAGCCGGCGTCGCCCTTGCCGACCATCAGTCGCCCAGTGACGATTGACGGCACCAGCCAGCCAAAATACAGCGGCAGCCCGCGCGTCGAGCTGCGCGGACCAGCCGCCAGCAGCACGCTGCTCCAGCTGGCGCCCGGCAGCGACGGCAGCCAGATCCGCGGCCTGGCCCTGACCAACGCCGCCATCGCTCTCGATGTGGTCAGCTCGAACAATGTCGTGACTGCCAATTTCGTAGGCCTCGATACCGCCGCGGTCGCTCGCGGCAACATCACGGGCATCCTCGTCCGCAGTGACACGAACCTCGTCGGCGGTCACACGGCCGCCGACCGCAACGTCGTCTCGGCCAACCAGACCGTGGGCATCCAGATCTGCGCCTGCGGCGGCGCGCTGGGTCATGCCAACAGCAACACCGTCAGCGGCAACCTCATCGGCACCGACGCTAGCGGCACGACTGCGGTGGCCAATGGCGAGGGCGTGCTCATCGCCGGCCCGAGTGCCGATGCCAACATCATCGGCGGCGGCCCCTCGGAAGGCAACGTCATCTCGGGTAACCAGCTGGCTGGACTCGAGCTCCGTTCGACGCGCGACGATCGTATCGGCGCCAACATCATCGGCCTCAACGCGGCCGCCACAGCCGCCGTCCCCAACCGCGGCCCGGGCGTGCTGATGACCGATACGAAGTTCACCATCCTCGGCCAGGTCATGGGCCAAGGCCAATGCACGATCACCTTGCCCGGCGGCGGCGAGCTCACCGTTAGCTGCCCGACGGTCATCAGCGGCGGCAACGTCATCGCCGCCAACAGCGGCAGCGGCGTGCGCATCGTGACCAATAGTAATGTGCGTTTCATCTCAATCTTCGGCAACCGAATCGGCACCAACTTCGATGGCGCGAGCGGTCTGGGCAATGGCTTGCACGGCATCGACGTCGTCGGTGGCACGTTCGCGCCAGCCATCGACATCGGCGGACCAGGGCTCGGCGAGGGCAATCGCATCGCCTTCAACGGCGTCTTCGGCGTGCACGTGGCGAGCGGCACGGGCGGCATTGTCATTCGCTTCAACAGCATCGGCTCGAACGGCAATCTCGGTCTCGCCATCGAATCGCTGGCCAACTTCCGCATCATGCCGCCCGTGCTGACCAGCGCCAGCACTACGGCCACCTCGACGACCGTGCAGGCTCAGGTCGTCGGCCGCGCAGGTCAGAGAGTGGACGTCGACTTCTACGCCAGCGCCGCGTGCGACCCGTCGGGCGTGGGCGAAGGCGAGCGCTTCCTGAGCTCGACGGCGGTCACCCCGACGTCCGATAACCAGGCGCTCACGTTCAGCACGACGTTGCCGGTGGTGGTGCCCGCGGGCCAGGTCATCACTGCCACGACGACCGAAGCGACAGGCGGGAGCTCCGGCTTTTCAGGCTGCGTCACCATTTGATCGGCCAATCCCACTCACCACATCCCCACTTCGCTTTGGGCAGCGAGGACCTGGCGACCCGATCATCGAGAGCCATCGTCGCGCGGAGTTTCGCGTTGACGTCGAATCGCGGCGTGGACGAGTGGCTCGGTCTCTTTGACGACCCTATCCTCGGCAACAGCGCCCTGGACCGGCTGGCGAACGCCGCCCACCAGGTCGTGATCGAAGGAACCAAATGACCCACATGCAGCAGATCCTGATCCTCATTGACGACGAGCTCTCGGTAGTTACAGAGGGTGCCGAGTTGCTCCAGGCGCTCATTGACCGGCTCAAGCACGTACCGACGCCGGGTGGTCCGACTCGACCCGATTGAGCTTCGAGAGGCACCGTCAACTTAAGGAGGGTGCGAACGTGACCGGCCTACAAGAACAAGACGTGCCGAGTCGGTGCTGACCATCAAGCGGCCAGCACGACCTCGCGCCAGGTGCGCGACCTTTCCGACAAAAGCAGTCGCCGCGCCGGCGCGGGGCTGCGGAAGCGGCCGACTCGGAAGTGATCACCGATCGCGCTGAATGGACCTAGGAACCGCTGCGCCTGGTCGGGTGACTTGAACCGCCGCATCGCGCGTTCACGTTGTCGCGTTGGTTGGTGCGAATTCTCCGCTCGATTGTTGAGTCTCAAGGGCATTCCAACCTGGCGATCGCCGAGCGCCTGGTACTCAGCCCCAAGACGGTGCGCAACTACGTATCGGAGATCTTTGGCAAGATCCAGGTGGTTGACCGCACTCAGGCCGCGCTGCGCGCCCGCGATGCTGGCCTTGCGTAGCTTTGCAATCGACGAGCAATGAACGGATAAGTTACCTATTGACTCCGCTCATCACTGCCCCCAGGATGGGCGCGCACGGCATCTTGCACAGTGACGAACCCGCGGATGTGTGCCAGTAAGACGTCCTTTCCGGCCTTGTTGCGGCAGACGGCTTCGATCGAAGCCCACTCGCGGCTGCCCTCAGGTTCGACATTCAAGATCGTCACATCCGTGGTGATCGTGTCGCCCGAGAACACCGGGCGGACGAATTCGAAGGTCATCTCGCGCGCCATGAAGCTCAGATCCCCGCCAATCTTTGTCGGCAGCGTCGCCGTCAGCAGCCCTTGAACCATCACTCGACCATCGGGACCCGGCTGAATGTGGTGCGCTCCACGATCGCCCGAGACTTCGGCGAACTGCCGGACATCGTCCTCGGTGAACGTCCGTTCCCACGTCAGCCGCTTTCCGACCGTTAGCCCCATCCGCTCGGCCAGAATAACCGATTTGGGTTAGGTCGCCTCGACCCTTGCGACGCTGCGTGACGTTCCCGGCCACATCGGGAACGCGTCCCACAACTCGGGACCTCGCTAGCTCGGCTTGCTGCGCTTAATGTTTACGAGCTGGTCAAGTTTCAAGCAGCGAGAAGTTGACGGTCCACAAAGTCGTTGAGGGCGAGGTCCAGGTGTCGCCAGGCGGTGGCAAGTTGGCTGCGTTGGGCGAGGTCGCCAGGAATGATGGGGTCGAGGAGGGCGAGTCCGGGAGCCAGGACTCGACCGTGGGCCTTGGTGAAGAGCACGGCTACGCGTCGGCCGAGTGGCGTCAGCTGATAACAGTGTGAACCGGGTACGCGGATAATCAGTGCCTTGCGGCGGAGTCGGCGAAGAGCGTAGGTTGCCTGGCGGCTGGAGTAGGGCAGGTCCCAGAGGCTGGCCACCAATTGGACCAGCTGACGGTTGGTGAAGCCGGCCAACAGATGGCTGAAGTGGACCAGCGACGCGAGAAGGGCCATCACCCGCGGGTCGCCGAAGGCGAGCGCCGGGGCATGCAGGCCGTCGGTGGTGGTGGACGGTCGGGTCACGTGAGTGAGCGTGACCACATCAGGAGCCGGTCGTGCTGTCTGCGCTTCGGCGTCGCACAGACGCCGATTGGCTGAGTCGCCAACGGCCCGTAGGGCCATCCAGTTTTTTAATGCAGACGCGCCGACCAATCCCGAAATCGCGGGTGTCGGCGATGACCGTTTCGGTGCGGAGTGCCCTGCCGAGTTTGAAGTATTGTTTGAGCCGGCAGGACTTGTACGTGCAACTGAGCTGGGGGTCCACGCCGCGGGTGATGACCTTGGTGACGAACCGGCCGGTCGTGCGCGGTAACAGCTTGCGATCAAAGACCAAGACCACCTGATCTGGCCGGCCCAGGTCCAGGTGGTCGCGGATGACGCCCTCGAAGTAGGCGCGACCAGTCTGAGGACGATCAAACATGCGCGTTGTCTGAGACCTCGAACTGGCGGAAGGCGAGATCATAGTCGTAACCCACCGTGAGATCGTCTGGTGTAAATGGCGACGGAAGGCGGTGGAACCAGCGCCAGAAGAAGGTGTGCACGTCATTCGCACCCAGCCGACTGCAGATCCGTTGGAGGGCGGCCGGATCGGCGCACCAGCGGAAGCCGTTGTCGAGCGCCTGGAACGTGATGCCGGCCTTGTCCAACTGACGCTTGGCCCAGCTGTGGCCGTTCAACCACAGCCAGATCGGGAAGGGAGCGTAGGCGTTGGTCTTCGAGAAGGCCGGGCCCCACTCGGGATCCCACAGGTAAAAGTAGAAGTGGTTGACCAGCACCATCTGGCGACCCCACTCCATGTGTGGATGCGCCGCCTTCTCTTGCCCCTTGGCCTTCCACAAGCGCCAGGCGGAGGCCTTCTCCTGGGCAATGCCGATCAGAACGACCTTGCCTTGCCACGCTGCTCGGCCGCGGCGCGGAGCAGCGGCTCAGCGATCTTTTCTTTGTTTTCGCCTTTGGCGAAGTAGCGAATAGGCACACCCTCGGCCTCGGCCCAGCGGTGGATAGCGGCGACGTAGGTTTCACCGATCTGACCAAAGGCAGCCGACGGGGGATCTTGAAACCACGTCGATTGAGAAACTGGCAGACCTGCCCAACCGTCTGGAGCTTGGGCACGTACGCCTGCAGAAACAGGCGATCGATCGAGCGGCAGGTCAGCGTGATGTGGTCACGGAGCAGGGTGGCATAATCGAGCATCGTGTAGCCCTTTTGGTTTTCGAACACTCGAAGGCTACATCGAAAAAGGGGACCTCCTTTGAGGTCCCCTTATTGTGGGCGGATTACCTCGGCGGTATGAGGTTGCTCGCTACACGCTTGGGAGCAGATGCGAGGAGGCATCGTTTGCAATCAGGCCGCGGCCGCGGGCCATATTGAACAGGAAGGTGCCCGCTATGAGGTGGTGTTCAACTCCCAAACCGACCGAACTTCCAGACAGGTACTCCTGGGTGCTTCTCAGTAGAGGCTTCGCTCGAAATTGACGCAACGAGCCGCACGGACTCGGTAATGGAGGTGAGAGACACGTACGCACGGATTACGTTTCAGGAGGGCCAAGGGATGATTAACTCCGTCATCAGCATTACGCAGGACTCCCTGGCGGCAGTCGCAAAAGACCAGCAGGGTTTTCGCGGCGGAATCGCTCTGACCGACTGTGGCGGGAAAAATCATCGGCTTGACACTGTGGGAGACCGAGTCGGATATGGTGTCAGGCGAGAATGATGGCTATTTGCAAGGACAGGTCGGAAGCGTCGAGGATCTACTCGCGGACACGCCGATCCGCCAGCACTTCGAGGTGAGCACACAAGCCTGAATCTGGAGGGGACGAAGGCTGCCGCGGGGCTGGACGCTGCGAATCACCTAGTTTCCAGCCGACGCCCGACTTCTAAGGGTAGAGCTTATGTTGGTCTATCGCCGAACGTTCATTGTCAGGAAGCCACACCATGATGAGGCGTTGACACTGTTAGCCGAATATCGCGACCTCCTGAAGCGCGTTGACAGCACTGCCGTCATGCGCGTCTACGCAACTGAGATTGGTCATTTCGACACGATCGCGTGTGAGCTCGAGGTCGCGAGCTTGAGCGTGTTCGAGCGAGCTCTCGCGGAGTTCCAGGAACACCCAAGCGTCATCCCACGGTTGTCGTCCTGGTACGAGCGCTGGCAAGAGATTACCGAGACAGGCGGCACGAATGAGTTCTGGCGACTGGTCGGTTAACACGCGGGTGGTCTTTTTTGGCGCGCGCCCTGGGGTGGAAACGAGATGGTCCAGAGCAGCGCCGCTTGGGTGCGAGACTCGGCACCCGGGGCGCGACAGTCGAAAGGCTTCATCGCTCATGCCTCCGGACTGATCCCGGGCGGTTTCCGCGCCGTGGAAATCTGGCAATCGCAGGAGGACTGGCAGCGTTGGTTTGATACCACGGTACGCAGCACGCGCGAAGCAGGCGCCTTACCCGATTCTGAGAAGCAGTTCTTCGAGGCACCCTTCGTCTTCGTCGCATAAGACCCACCCCGTCACTAGACCTGCGTATCACCGGAATTACGCGCTGTCGGTGGACAGCGGCTCAGGAGCTGATCGCAGGATGGGCGGACCGCGCAGCGCTCAACCAGTACGCGCGATCCAATTAAATTAAACTAAATTAGTCGACGCATGCCAGATGGGGCCATCTGGCGGAACGCCGACTGCTCGGCTGCCGCGGTGGATTGTGTGCTCGGCGCCTACGGTCACTCCGTGGCAGCATCGAGTAAGCAACTGCTCTCATTGGAACACGCACCGGGATTTCCGTCGCATCGGCCTGCTGGACGCTCGGGGACCCGCCCTGGCGCGAGCATTCCTTCACTCGGGCTTCCTGCATGTGAGCCAGTCGGTGCCGCCCAGAAGCTGAGGCCGCTCAGGTCGATTGCGAGCGGGAGGCGTCGTTCGATCAGGGCCCACTGCTGATGGACGGCGCCGCGGCTTTTCACGGCTCTATCGCGAGGTGGACTTCTGTGGTTGGATCGTCGGTGTCGCGACCCGACTGACGGCTTGCGAGCAACATGCGATGCGCGCGCTCGAGGACCTGCCCGTCGGCAATTCCAGTTTGTGCCTTGGTCCTGGGGCTGAGTACGCATTGACGCAAGTCGTCATGGTCTCCGTCGCGGCATGCGACGCGTTCCTCACCACTCTCGTCCAAGTCGCGCGCGACGACGCCATCGCGCCTGGTATGTCCTTAAACGAGGACAAACACGTAACCCTAGAAGGGTGGAGAGACGCCCTATCAGCCTGGCTCACCGCCCTGTCCGATGTTGAATACCACGTGGACCACCTCGTCACCGAGGGACACATCGTGGCGGCCGCAACCCTCTTCAATGCCAGGCATCGGCGGTCTACCACTTCGGTAAGTGGTGAACGTGGCCGTCGACTTCTCCTAGCATTGCGAGTCACCACCGAAGCGCGCAGCATCGCCGAGTTGCGGTGAGACCGCCACGACCACAACATAGGCGACACCGACCTGCTGGCATAACCATATGTCCGTTCAGCATGGTTCTCGGCCCGGTAGTGACGGGCAGAGAGCACCGAGGGCGAGCTCGGGCAGGGCGATTAGGGCTGGGGCGGAGTGGAAACCAAGTGCGCGACGAGCGATCAACCGGACCTTGGCGTTGAGCGACTCCATGCGTCGATTGTTGACACCGTGAAAGAGCCTACGTGCGGTTACGATTGGCACGCCCGGAGCCGTGACTCCGCCAAATGAGAGTGAGCCGTAGCCTGTCGGCCTGGCTGACATGCCGACCTCGCTGACGTGAAGAATGATCTGACGGATGGGGATGTGGCCCGACATCCTGCTTTGCGTCGTCGATCGGTACACTTCAACCCATGTGTTGTCGCAGACGGAAGTTGCAAATTGGTCCGGTTTCACGCGCGCTAACGCGCACGAACACTCCATCAGGCATGGCTGACGCAATCGATTCCACATGAAGATGTGGAGGTTGCAGGCATGAGTCACAACGACCTGATCACCGACGATCATCCGATGGAGCATGTCTGGCGATTCCTGAGCACCGCTCGACATGGCCGCTAGTAGACTGGATGCGCATCTGCCGGAGGTACGGATATCGGCTAAATTGCGTGCACGCCTGGCGGTGAAGCCATACACGTTAGTCACGGCGGGTCAGGCGACCAGCGACGTCCGAAGACGAGTGCTGAACAGCGGCATTAGAATGCCACGAGACCCGTGAGGCCGGTCTCCATCCGGGCTTGGGGTATGGCCGACACCGAAGCCACGACCACAGCACCAGCCCGATAGACGCGGCGGCGGCGCGTAGACTGGCCCGGGCAAGCATGCCAACCCTCGGCGCATCGGTGCCCCTCAGCAGCTTTATCGGCCGGGAGCGCGAGTTGGCGGACGTGAAGCGCCTTCTGGCCGACATTCGGCTGCTGACCCTGACCGGTCCTGGCGGGGTGGGGAAGACCCGGCTCGCGCTCGAGGTGTCGCGCGAGCTGAACAGCGCTGAGACGTTTGCAGATGGCGTGTGGTTTGCCGGACTGGCACCGCTAGCCGATGCTGCCCTCTTGCCTCAAACGACCGCCGCGGCTCTCGGGGTTCGGGAAGAACCAGGCCGCGCAGTCCTCGAGACGCTGCAAGAGTCGCTGCGCGCCCGGCGACTGCTGCTCGTGCTCGACAACTGCGAGCACCTGGTGGAGGCCTGTGCGGACCTGGCCGACGCCCTCCTCCAGGCCTGTCCGCGGCTGGCGATTCTGGCTACCAGCCGGGAGCCGCTCAACATCGCGGGCGAGACGGTATGGCCAGTCCCGCCGCTCTCGGTGCCCGCGCGGGCTCACACGTGGTCGCCGGACGGGCTGCTGCGCCTTGAAGCGGTTCGGCTATTCGTCGAGCGCTCTCGGAGCGCGGTTCCGAACTTCGCGTTGACCGACGCGAACGCGGCCGCTGTGGCCGAGATCTGCACGCGGCTGGATGGTCTCCCGCTGGCCATTGAGCTCGCGGCCGCTCGTGTCCGACTGCTCGGCCCCGACCAGATCGCCGCCCGGTTGGGTGACAGGTTCCGCCTGCTGGCCGGCGGCGCTCGTACGGCTATGCCGCGCCACCAGACGATCCGGGCGCTGGTTGACTGGAGCTATGAGCTCCTCCCGGAGCAGGAGCGGACGCTGTTCTGCCGACTCGGCGTTTTTGCCGGCGACTGGAGCCTGGAGGCAGCCGAGGCCGTCGCAGGCGGGGACGGCATCGAGGCAAGCGCGGTCTTGGACCTCCTCGGCCACCTGGTTGATAAATCCCTGGTGGCGGCCCAGTTGCCGAATCCGCGCGGGGAGGTCCGGTACCGTTTGCTAGAAACCCTGCGCGAGTACGCCCTGGAGCGGCTCATGGCCGAGACGACCCTGGCCGCGGCGACGAACCGCCACGCCCGCTACTTCCTCGAGTTCGCAGAGCGGGCCGACGCCCGCCTGTGGGCGGGCGACGATGCTGGCGCAGCGAGCAGCGTCGAGCCGGAGCACGATAACGTGCGCGCCGCCCTGCGGCACTTCCTGGCTACCGGCGAGGCCGAATGCGCCGCGCGGCTAGCCGGCGCGCTGGGCATGTTCTGGTTCTTTCGCGGCCACTTCGACGAGGGGCGTGCCTGGCTGCGCGAGGTGCTCGGCCAACTCACGGCAGGCGGGCCGTCAGTGAGCACGAGCGCGGCGTACGCGAAGGCGCTGCACGCCGATGGACGGCTGGCCCACGGCCAGGGCGATTACGCCGCGGCCGAACAGCGCTTAGATGCAGCGCTCGCCGTCTGGCGTTGGTTGGAGGACCGCGTCCAGATGGCGAATGCCCTGTTCCTGCTTGGGCGCACCGCGCTGGGGCGGGGCGCGCGTGCGGCCGCGCAGGCTCTCTTCCTGGAGAGCCTGGCGTGTGCGGAAGCGGCCGGCGACGCATGGATGGAGTCGCTGCCCAGGCTCTGGATGGCGCAACTCGCTTTCGATGACGGCGACGACGATGCGGCTCGCGCGTGGGCTGAGCAGGTACTCGCCGGTGGCGAGGCGACGGGCTCGCACCGCAATGCCTGCTTCGCGCTGCGCGTGCTGGGCGACGTGGAGGCGCGCCAGGGCAACATCGACCGTGCCCGCAAGCTCCTCGAAGCGAGCCTCGCCCATGGGCGTGAGGTCGGGCGGTGGCTGGCCGCGTGGCCAGCGGTTGACCTTGCAGATCTGCTTATCGAGCAGCAAGACCACGCCGTGGCTCGGGCGCTGCTCCGAGAGGCGCTGATCACTTATCGCGACGCTGGGGATCGGGAGGGGGTGGCGGACAGCCTGGAAGGCTGCGCACGGCTAGCGGCTACCGTCGGCCTGGCAGCACCGGCGGTGCGCCTGTCGGGCGCGGCCGCGGCATTGCGCGGGGCGGTCGGTACGCCGGCACGCGGCGAGCGGACTAACTTGGACCGGCACCTGGCCGGGGCGCGGGCGACGCTCGGACCGCGAGCCGCCGATGCGGCCTGGGCAGAAGGCCTGTCTCTGCCGCCCCCACAGGCAGCCGCCGAGGCGTTGGCTGTGTTGGAAACGCCTGAGCAGGGGCAGCCTGAGCCCGCGCCCGTCCAGGCGAGCCCGCTTACGGCTCGTGAACGCGAGGTCGCGGCGTTAGTGGCGCGCGGACTGAGCAACCGCGCCATCGCCCGTGAGCTGGTCATCACCGAGGCAACCGCTGAGCGGCACATCGGCAACGTCTTTGCCAAGCTCGGCCTCGCCTCGCGTGCGCAACTCGCCGTCTGGGCGGTCGAGCACGGCCTCCTACAGGGAAACCCGTAGGCTTCAGACCGCGTGGCGCAGCCAAAGATACGGGCTGCCTTTGCTGGTTTCCCCGGACGCTGGATCGCGGCCGCCGTCCGAGACTGATCATCGATACCAGGTCAGGGGGAACTCAGATGACGCCCGAATCAATTGTCGATTCGACTGACACCGATTGCTGCATCGTCGGCGGCGGGCCGGCAGGCGCCGTACTGGCTCTGCTATTAGCCAGACAGGGCATCAACGTGACACTTCTCGAGGCGCACAACGATTTCGACCGCGACTTTCGGGGCGACGTGCTGCAGCCGGCGGCACTCGACCTGATGGGCCAGATGGGTCTGGCCGAGCGTGTGCTGGAAGTTGCCATGGCTCGGTACCCGACCGGAGCGCCCACCACGCCATCGGAGAGGACCTCCTTTCCGGACATCGGCCGGCTCAAAACCCCGTACCCGTTCATGACGTACGTGCCACAGGTCCGTTTCCTTCAAGTCATCGTTGAGGAGGCCGAGCGCTGCCCTACTTTTCGACTGGTCATGGGCGGTCGTGTCGAGGCCCTTCTGCACGACGACGCTGGGCACGTCCGCGGAGTGCGCTACCGAGCCAAGGATGGCTGGCACGAGGTGCGAGCGCAGCTGGTGGTCGCCGCCGACGGACGGTTTTCGCGCGTTCGCAGCCTCGCGGGACTGGAGCCCATGCGCACACCGGCGGCCTTCGACATCCTCTGGTTTCGACTCCCACGACGCGACACCGATCCTGCTCCTGGAATTTTTGTAAGCAATGGCGGGTGGACCGTCTTGCACAACCGCGGCACCGACTGGCAGGTTGGCTCCACGATCGCCAAAGGCAGCTACCCGCGGGTGCGCGCCGAAGGGCTCGAGGCCGTCCGCCGGCCGATCACCCAACGGGTGCCCTGGCTGGCCGACCGTACGGACGCACTGCGCGACTGGAACCAGGTCTCGATGCTGGCGGTCGAGTCGTCGCGACTTCGGCGCTGGTACCGGCCCGGCCTGCTGCTGATCGGGGACGCCGCCCACACGATGTCATCCATCGGCGCGGTCGGCATCACCGTCGCGATTCAGGACGCCGCCGTGGCGTCCAACGTCCTCGGAGCCCGCCTGCGTGCCGGGCGCGTGAGCGTGGCAGACCTGGCGGCCGTGCAGCGCCGCCGCGAGTGGCCGGTGCGTATCGTCCAGGCGTACCAGCAGCTGATGCAAGATTGGATGCTGGCGGCTCCAGACGACGATGGCGCGGGGCGGATGCCGCTCGGTTACCGAGTTCAGCAGCGCATCCCGTTCTTGCGCCACCTCGGAGCGCGCATCTTCGGCCTGGGCGTATGGCCTGTACGGCTCAGTCCCGTGCCAGCGCCCCGAACGCTCGAGGTCTCACCGCTGCCGGTGCGGACGTAGTCCCGACGATGAAAGAGTGCCGCAGGGTAGGGCGGGCGGATGGAACGCGGCTGAGCGTAGCGATCGTCCTGTCCGGTGTCCGGCGATCGTCATGCGAAACGTCGTCCACGCCTCCCGTTTTTGGTCCGCGTGCACGCACTGACACCGGGCGAAAGCAAGGTCATGACCCTCGTCTTCGCCGGTTTGCGGATGCAGACCCCGGCCGAGCGCCTGTGCATCTCGGTCAACATGCTGCAGGACCATTTCACGGCGATCTTCGAGAAAGTGGACGTGAGTGAGCCGCCGCGAGCTGGCGGGAGCTGGTTCGTCGGATATTGTGGTCCCGATAGCCGGGCCATCCGGTGCAGACCAGGATCCAGAGTGAAGCTTTCGAAATGACAGATGACAGCGGGTGATCTAACACCATCTGGGCGTGACACGTGCTCTGCAGCCCGCGGCGCTCGAATCCCTAAAGCCATTGATTCACCAGTCCGGCATCCACGCGCGGCTCGACGATGCGGTTCTCGCCTCGCACCCAACCTCTCCGGCGAAGGGAGACAAGATGCTTCATTCCGCTCCCGGGGTCGATGCAGCTTAATCGGGTCTGTTCCGTGCGCCTTTCGGCCCACACTGCATCGAGGCTGTGCTCCGTCTCAGCCCGGTCGCACTCGACGCCGTAGTACCGCTTGGTGTTGAGCTGGTTGCCGCGCAGCGCGGCACGCGGACGTGGAGATCCTCACCCCAACGCGTGGTGGCTGGGCTATCGTGATCGCATGATGAATGGCTATTTCTCGGCAGGCGACTGGACTCTGAAGGAGGGACACGCCGAGGGCGATTTTGTCACGGCGTGGTTGGGAAGTGTGGACATGGACCCTCCGATCGACGGGCTGCGCGTGCGGCCTCGTCTGTTGCGAGAAATGACCCGGCCGGGCAGCTTTCGGAGCTTCGCCGAATGGGAGAGCCGAGAGGCAATCGAACGTTTCCGTACCCGGCCAGACTTCGCTGGTGCGATGGCAGCCATCAGAGAGCACGCCGACTTCACGATCTACACGCTCC
>WNGB01009137.1_pt1 | contig 14371 bp, 15 predicted proteins | sample 5400681 | NCBI WGS metagenome assembly WNGB01 (sample SAMN13153367, study PRJNA577476) | soil metagenome | isolation source: 115 cm soil or saprolite under grassland replicate 2 | place: USA:California | collected 2016-06-15 | reverse complement strand
CAGGGTCGGCAGCAATACATCCCGCTTGCGCCGATACGCGTCGCGTGTCCGCGCAACGTGCTCCTCGTCGCCCCAGGCGACGACCGAGGCGCGCTGCACGAACTCCTGCGGGGCGGTGCCGACCGACGGCCGGTACTGCTTGAGCGCCGCGATCAGGTCCGCGTCGGCGGCGACGAACCCGGAGCGATAGCCCGTCATCGACGAACGCTTGCTCAGCGTGTTGAACGCGACGATGTTGCCGACGTCGCGCACCTCGAGTGCGGAGTGGGGGGGCGTCTCGAACCAGAGCTCCGAGTACGCCTCGTCGCAGGCGAGCAGAAAGTCGTGCTCGCGGGAGAGCTCGGCCGCACATCGGAGAAAGTCGAGCGAAGCGACGGCCCCGGTCGGGTTGTTCGGGTAGTTGAGCCAGAGGATCCACCGGATAGCCCGGTTGCGTTGTCACGACGAGCTGCCTGTCGCTCTCTCGATCGACCACGACCTGTGCCAGCAGGAAGATCGCCTCCTTCGAGCCGTAGGTCGGCACGATCTCGGTGTCCGGGTCGAGGCGCACGCCGAACCGGCTCGTGCACCAGTCTGCGATCGCAGAGCGAAGCTCGGGCAGCCCTTCGGCGAGCGGGTAGGTCGAGACCTCCGTCAGGCTGTCGGCCAGCGCGCGCCGGATCATCGGGTCGGTCGGCTCACGCGGATCGCCTTTGCCGAAGTCGATCAGCTCGACGCCCGCGGCGGCGAGCCGGCGCTTCGCCTGCTCGAGCTTGACGAACGGATAGGTGCCGGTCGCGGCGAGGGCGGGGGAGAGCTGCACGCCGGAGACGCTATCGAGGAATGCGCTGCTCGCGTGCATAATCCAACGGTGATCCGACGCCAGCCGGACCCCGCGCTGGAGCGCGGGTTCATCGCCGCCGTGCTGGCTCAGGGAGTCGACTCCGAGGACGAGCTGGCCGAGCTGCGGGAGCTCGCGCAGACCGCGCTCGTCAAGCCCGTCGGGGCGGTCGTGCAGCACCGGCCGCGGCCCGAGCGCCGCACCTACCTGGGCAAGGGAAAGCTCGAGGAGCTCAAGCGCACGTACCGGGAGTCGGGCGCCGAGGTGCTGCTCGTCGACGACGAGCTGGAGCCGGCCCAGCAGCGGACGCTCGAGGACACGCTGCAGGCCCGCGTCGTCGATCGCACCCAGCTGATTCTCGACATCTTCGCCCAGCACGCCGTCAGCGCCGAGGGCAAGCTGCAGGTCGAGCTCGCCCAGCTCGAGTACAACCTCCCGCGCATGCGCGGCTTGTGGCAGCACCTCGAGCGCCTCGGAGGTGGCGTCGGAACGCGCGGCCCGGGCGAGTCGCAGCTGGAGACCGACCGCCGGATCGCACGGCGGCGGATCACGCTGTTGCGCCGCCGCCTGAAGCAGCTGAGCAAGCAGCGCGAGGTGCGACGGAAGGAACGCCGCCGGGCGGAGGCGCCGACCGTCGCGCTCGCCGGCTACACGAACGTCGGGAAGTCGACACTCCTGAACGCGCTCACCGATGCGCACGTCTCGGTGAACGACCGCCTGTTCGAGACGCTGGATCCGACGACGCGCGGCTTCGAGCACGACGGCCGCAGGTACCTGGTGACCGACACGGTGGGTTTCATCCGCCGCCTGCCGACACAGCTCGTGGAGGGCTTCGCGGCCACCCTCGAGGAGACGCTGGTCGCGGATCTCGTTCTCCACGTGGTGGACGCGTCCGCGCCGGACGACCGGGTCGACGAACAAACGCAGGCGGTCGAGTCGGTGCTGCACGAGATCGGCGCGCAAGACCTTCCGCTCGAGGTCGTGATCAACAAGATCGACGCCGTCGACGCGCTTCGCCGCCGTCGCCTCGCCAACCGCTTCCCCGACGCGCTGCAGGTATCGGCGCTGACGGGGGAGGGACTGGAGGAGCTGCGCAAGCGCATCGCGGAGCGATTCTCCGATCGTTTCGAAGCCGTGCACCTCTTCCTCCCGTACGAGGAAGGCGGAAAGCTTGCGGAGCTCTACGCGCTCGGCGCTCCGATCGAGGAGCGCGACGACCGGCCCGAAGGCGTTCTCGTGCGCGCGCGGCTTCCTCGTCGTGAGCTACGCCGGTTCGCGCGCTACCTCGTCGCGGAGGCGCGCACCGAATCGGCGCGGCGCGCTCGTTGATCGAGCTGCCGGTCCGGCGCCTGCGCCCCGACGCAGTGGTGCCGGGGCGCGCGTACCAAGGTGACGCCGGGCTCGACCTGTCGGCGTGCGCGCGCGTCGAGCTTGCGCCCGGTGGGCGGGCGGTGGTCGGGACGGGGCTGGCGGTCGCAATACCCGAGGGGTACGCGGGCTTCGTGCAGCCGCGGTCGGGCCTCGCCGACCGGCACGGCATCACGATCGTCAACTCGCCGGGGCTGATCGACTCCGGCTATCGCGGCGAGCTGAAAGTGATCCTGCTCAACACCGATCCGGAACACGGCTTCGTCGTCGAGCCGGGAATGCGGATCGCCCAACTCGTCGTCCTCGAAGTCCCGGACATCGAGGTCGTCGAGCTCGACGAGCTGCCGGCGACCGAGCGCGGTGTGCGCGGACACGGATCATCGGGCACGTAGTGGGAGTGGAACCGCGCATCCGCGTCTCGGCCATCCTGCGCTGGAGGGGTCGAGTCCTCCTCTGCCGGCACGAGAAGCCCGGCAAGGAGTACTGGCTGCTGCCGGGCGGCGGCGTGAATTCCGGCGAGAGCCTCGTCGACGCGCTGCATCGCGAGCTCGAGGAGGAGATCGGGATCGACGAGGACCTGCCCGTCGAGGGCCCGGTCGCGATCGTCGACTCGATCGCTCCCGCGCGGAGCTTCGCGGCGAAGCACGTCGTCCACATCATCTTCGCGGGCGATCTCGGCGCACGCTCGCTCGAAGCGGTCACCTCACAGGACGCCGCTGTGCGCGGACACCGCCTGTTCGAGGTCGCCGACCTGGACGGAGTCGTCCTGCATCCGCCGATCCAGCGCTTCCTCAGCCGCTGGCAGCCCGGCGACCCAGCCGTTTACCTCGGCGCGCTGTGGGCTCCTTAGCATAGTATTCCTAGGTATGAGCCAGACACTGAAGGGTTTCCTGGATCCACTGATCCTCGCCGTGCTGTCCGGCGGAGCGCTGCACGGCTACGCAGTCATCGAGGAGCTGAAGCTGCAGAGCGGCGGCGAGCTCGACCTGCCCGAGGGAACGGTGTATCCCGCGCTGCATCGACTCGAGCGGCGTGGGCGGCTCCGCAGCGCATGGACGACGGTCGAGGGGCGACGGCGTCGGGTCTACCGCCTGACGGCGTCCGGCCGGCGTGAGCTCGAGTCGAGCAGACGCGAGTGGCGGACGTTCTCCCGCGTCGTGGACGGGGTGCTCCCGTGATCGCAGAACTGCGACGTGAGCTGACTGCCGTCGGGATTCGCGGCCGGCAGCGGGACCGGATCCTGGCCGAGTTCGCCGACCATCTCGCCTGCGACCCGGACGCCGAGCTCGGCGATCCGCATACCCTCGCTGCGCAGTTCGCGGATGAGCTCGCGATCGACTCGGCTCGACGCAGCGCTCTCTGGACGTTCGGCGCGCTGGCGATCGTCGCCTTCGCGGTCGGTGTTCCGCAACTGACGCTTCCGACCGTCCCGGACATTGCCGGTGGACGCTCGCTCCTGCTCGTCGGGCCCGCGACGCTCGCGGTCGTGATCGGATCGCAGGTCGCGTTCGCGGCGGGATGTCTTGCAGCTCTCCGGGCCTTGCGCCTCGGGGGCCCACAGGACGTCACGCTCGTACGGCGCCGGGTCGCGGTCGCGCTCGCCGCCGGTGCGCTGACGGCCGCCGGCAGCGCCGCCTACGCACTGAACTTCTGGAGCATCGTGCCGGGCTGGTGGGCCGTGCTCGCGGTCGCCTGCGCCAGCGCCGCCGCCGTCCCGCTCGGCGCAACCGCGTTCGCGTCTGCACGCGCGGGCTCGCTGCACGTGTCGCAACCGGAGCCGGTCCGCGGGCTGAGTGCGGATCTCGGGCGGTTTGCCCGGCCCTGGGCAATCGGTGCCGCCGCCGGGCTCGCGATGCTGGCCGCGACGTCGATCGTCGAGCGGTCGCTGGTCGTGGGAGTGTTGCGTGCCGGCTTCGAGGCGGTCGCCTTCGCCGCCTGCTTCTTCACGTTCCGGCGGTACCTGGCGCTGACGGACTAGCGGCGACCACCTCGGGCCCGGGCACGTCCGGCGGACACTGCGTGCGCTTCCTGTTCGAGCTCGTCCGGAAGCGGGTCGAGCGCCGGCGGTTCGCCGAGACGGTGGGCGAGGGCCTGCGCGAGCACCCAGTCGGCGAACCAGGGATTCCTGGGCAGCAGCGGGCCGTGCAGGTAGGTGCCCAGCGCGCGGCCGACCCGGCAGCCCTCCCAGCCGCTCTCGCCGTCGTTGCCGAAGCCCGCGATCACGCGGCCGAGCGGCTCGGCGCCGGGGTCGAGCTTCGTCCGCCCGGCGTGGTTCTCGAAGCCGGCCAGCGTCCGGCGCACGCCGGGCTCGAGCTCGCACTCGAGCAGCACGTCGCCGATCATCCGCCTGTCGCCCGCGACCGTCTCCAGCGGGAACACCCCGATGCCGGCGAGCTCGAGCCCGTGGAGGTCGCGATACGAACGGCCCATCAGCTGATAGCCGCCGCAGACCGCGAGCAGCGCAGCGCCGGAGGCGAGCGCCGCGCGGACACCGTCTGCCTTTGCCTCCAGGTCCTCGGCAACGAGCGCCTGTTCGCGGTCCTGACCGCCGCCGACGTAAAGCAGGTCGTGCTCGCCGGCCTCGACGGTGTCGCCGACCGACACGGTGCGGACATCGAGCTCGTGCCCCCGCCACGCAGCGCGGCGCGCGAGCACCGCGATGTTCCCGCGATCGGCTTAGATGTTGAGGTAGTCCGGGTAGAGGTGGCCGACGACGATCCTCACGCGGCGCGCTCCCAGTAGGGCCGGACGAAACCGCGCGCCGCGACGATCTTCCGCAGGGCCAGCATCGCCGTGTACGTCGGCAGCACGACCAGCTCGCGGCCGGCCTCCGTCAGCTCGAGGCCGCGGTCGAGCGCGTGCTCGAGCGACGGAATCACCTCGATCGCGTCCGGATCCATGCCGCCGTACTTGAACCGCAGCGCCAGCTCGGCGGCGCGGTCGCCGGTGGCGATCAACCGGTCGAGAGCGTCGAGCAGCGGCTCGAAGTCGACATCCCAGATCCAGGAGACGTCGCGGCCGTCTGCGATCGCGTCGTTCAGCGCCACCACGGCGAGAGACGGCGCGCCGCCATCGACAATCGTCCGGACTGCCTCGTTCGCGCCCGCGGGGTTCTTGATCAGCAGCATCAGCAGCCGGCGGTCCCCGACCTCGATGCGCTCGAAGCGTCCGAAGGCCGCGCTGAAGCGCTGCAGGCCCTCGGCGACCTCGTCCAGGGAAGCGCCCAGCAGTCCTGCGAGCGCGGCCGCAGCGAGGGCGTTGTAGACGTTGTAGAGCCCAGGCACGGCGAGGCGAATGTCACGCGCGCCCGCCGGAGTCTCGAGCCGGAACGCCACGGACTCCAGCCCGTGCAGCTGAATGGATCGCGCGACGACATCGAGCGCCGGACGTTCATGCCCGCACGCCGGGCAGCGGTAGTCGCCGAGGTGTCCGACATACGCGGCGGCATAGACGTAGGGCGTCCCGCAACGCACGCAGTACTTCGAGTCCGCTGCATGCTGCAGCGACGGCCGCGCGCAGGACGGATCGTCGACGCCGAACACGACCGAGTCCGGCCGCTCATGCGCGAGCTCGCCCACCTGTGGGTCGTCGCCGTTCAGCGCGAAGGCCGCCCCGGCCGGTAGCGCCGCCACCGCGGCCCGCCAGCGCGCCGCGACATGCTCCAGCTCGCCGTAGCGGTCGAGCTGGTCGCGGAAGAGGTTGCCGAGGCACACGGCACGCGGCCGCACACGCTCGGCGACCTCGGGGAAGGCCGCCTCGTCTACCTCGAAGAGCCCGAGCTGCGCGCCGCGCGCGTCCAGGAGGGTGGAGGCGACCCCCGACACGAGGTTGGCGCCGGAGTTGTTGTGCGCAAGCCGCACACGGCCGCCCAGGATCTCGGCCGCCATTGCCGCGGTCGTCGTCTTGCCGTTGGTCGCGGAGATCAGCGCCGACCCGAGCGGCAGCCGCGCCGCGAGCCGGTCGATGGCCCCGGGGTGCAGCTTCCAGAGCAGCTTGCCGGGGAACGTCGTCCCGCCGCCGGTTCCGGCAAGGCGCGAAAGGCGGCCCACCGCGCGCGCGACGGCGATCTCGGCGGCGAGCGGAAGCGGGACGCGCACGGTACGAGGGAGGCTATCCCGGGCGCACCCGTCTTCGACTCGGCCAGCCGGGCAGAGAAGGCCAAGAGCGACGCCTCCTGGGCAGAAGCCTCCTGGGACTCCGTGTCCTGGGCGGAGGCGTCGTGGGATTCCGCCAGCTGGGCGGAGGCCTCCTGGAGCGAGGCGAGCTGGGCGACCGCCTCCTGGGCGTCGAGCTCCTCGGCCGCGGCCTCCTGGGCCGATCTGAGCCTCAGCAGCGCCTCCTGGGCGGACAACGCCGAGGGCGAGACTGCTGTCATCGACGGCGGCTTCATCGACCCCCTCGAGCTCGAAGCCGTCCTCGCCGGAACATTGGATCCATAGGCCATGGGACAGGCCTGCGTCACCCGTTCGGGGGAACCGATCGAGTGATCCCCGAACGGGGGATGCCCCTGTCCCGGGGTGACCCTACTTTCCGCCTTGGGCTTCTTTCCTGCGGCCCTGCGTTGGACAAGGAGAAACCCCTGCGATGAACGCGGTACCAACCGACATCCCGGTCGCCGCCGAGCCCGGCTCCGGGCGGTCCGAGCCGTTGCCGCGGAACGCACGAATCTACTTCTTGCTCGTGGCGGGAGCGACCGCGGCCGCGACGTTGCCGTTCCTGGCGCGGCTGCAGGACACCCACCACTGGTTCGCCTTCTTCATCCTCGGCTCCGCGGCCGCGACCGCACAGATCTTCCGCGTGCAGACGCCGCGCGACCAGGCGTATCACACAGCGATCGTCTTTCTGATCGCCGCCGCGTTCCTGCTCCCGCCGGAGCTCGTCGCACTGATGGGAATCGTGCAGCACATTCCCGAGTGGCTGAAGATCCGTTACCGCTGGTACCTGCAGACCTTCAACATCTGCAACTACATCCTCGGGTCGATGGCCGTGTGGTTCCTCGCGCACCGGATCCTCGCCTGGCAGGCGATCAACGACCACACACTTCGCGTCGCGACCGCTGGGCTCGTGTGCTGTGTCGTCTTCGTCGCGATCAACCACACGGTGCTCGCGCTGATGCTGCACTTCGCGCGCGGACATACGTTGCGCGAGACGGGACTCTTCGAGCTCGAGCATCTCGCCACCGACCTGGTGCTCGCGGCGCTCGGCGTCGCGACGTACGCGTTCTGGCAGACGAACCCGTGGCTGATCCCCTTCACGATCGCGCCGCTCGTGCTCGTGCACCGCTCGCTCGCCGTGCCGCAGCTGCAGGCGGAGGCGCGCATCGACCCGAAGACGGGCCTGTTCAACGCCCGGCACTTCGCCTTGGCGCTGTCGGAGGAGATCGGCCGCGCCGAGCGCTTCGAGCGACCGATGTCGCTGATCATGGCCGACCTCGACCTCCTGCGCGACATCAACAACTCGTACGGCCACCTCGCCGGCGACGCAGTGCTGAAGGGAATCGCCGATGTGTTTCGCGCGCAGCTGCGCCACTACGACGTGCCGGCGCGGTTCGGCGGCGAGGAGTTCTCGATCCTGCTGCCCGAGACGCCGCCGGACCAGGCGATGGAGATCGCCGAGCGGATCCGGCGCGCCGTCGCGCAACGGACGTTCGACGTCGAGACATCGAGTGAGCCGATCCGCGCGACGGTCTCGATCGGTGTTGCGGGCTATCCGAAGGACGGCACCGATGCGAACGAGCTGATCCACCAGGCAGACCTCGCCGTCTACCGCGCGAAGCTGCAGGGGCGCAACCGCGTACTGGGGGCGAGTTCCGAGCCGCTGCTCGTCCCGTCCGACCGCACCGCGCGCCTGATCGCCGTTCCCGAGGACGGGAGTCACGCGGCGACCACACCGGCGCCGGCCCAGGGCCAGCCCAAGGAGGAGCGCCGGAGCGACCCACGCCATCCGCGCCCACATGCGCTGCACGGCCCGCGCTTCCTCTCGCTCGACCGCCGGCTCAGCCTGACCGTCGGCCTCGTCAGCACGCTCGGCGTTGCGGCGGGGGTCCTCGGCCTCGCGTTCAGCTGGACCTCGCGCGACCTGCTCGGCCTGCTGGCCGTGCTGTTGCTCGTCGGCGTGGGGCAGGCGCTCGCGCTCGAGGCGGACGAGGGCGCTGCGGTCCTGTCGGTCAGCGCCGTCGGCTGTCTGGCGGCGTCGTCACTGTTCGGCTGGCGCGCTGCCTTGCCACTCGCAATCACGAGCGTCGCCGTCGACTGGAGCGCGCGGCGGCATCCACTGCACAACGTCCTCTTCAACATCGGTGCGCTCACGCTCGCGTCGCTGACCGCGGCGAGCATCTTCAACATCGGCCATCTCTTCCCTGACGGGACCCCGCACAGGCTCGCGATCGCCGGTCTCGGCTTGCTCGCAGGCGCCGGCTACTTCGCGGTCAACATGGGGCTCGTGTCGCTCGCGCTCGCGCTGCAGGGGCACGAGCGCTGGTGGAGCGTCTTCAAGGAGCAGTTCGCCTGGCTGCTGCCTCACTACGTCGTCTACGGCTTCATCGGCGGCGTGATGGCTCTGGCCTACGAGGCGGTCAACCTGCTCGCGCTGGCGGTCTTCGCCGTGCCGCTGCTGCTGATGCGCAAGACGCAGGAGGCCTACCTGAAGCACACGCACCGCAGCGCCCAGAAGCTGCGCCAGGCAGCAGAAACGATCCAGTCGCAGAACGTGTCGCTGGAGATGGCGAACAAGTTGCTCAAGGAGCGCTCGACGGCGGCGATGGAGTCGCTGTCGGCGACGGTGGATGCGCGGGACTCGTATACCGCCGGCCACTCACGGCGCGTGCAGCAGCTCGCGCTGGCGATCGGCCGCGAGCTGGGCCTGTCGCAGGCGGAGCTCGACCTGCTCGGACATGCCGCCCTCTTCCACGACATCGGCAAGCTCGCGATCCCCGACGCGATCCTGCTGAAGCCCGCCAGCCTCACCCAGGACGAGTGGTCGCTGATGCAGCGGCACGCGGAGGAGGGGGCACGCATCATCGACCGCCTCGGCTTCCTCAACGACGCCGTCCCGGCGATCCGACACCACCACGAGCGCTTCGACGGGACCGGGTATCCGGACCGGCTCAGCGGCGAGGACATCCCGCTCGGCGCCCGCATCATCCACGTAGCCGACGCGCTCGACTCGATGCTCACGACCCGTATCTACCGTGCAGCCAGGCCGGCCGCCGAGGCGTTGCAGGAGCTGCGCAGCTCGGCCGGGACTCAGTTCTGCCCGCGCTGCGTGACCGCGCTCGAGCGGATCCTGCCGCTGGAGACGCTCGCCGGAGACGCCGAGCGCGCCCGCCTCTCGGTCGCTTCCTAAGGCCCACTGCCAAGCCAAACTTGCGTTCTTTCCAGAACGCTCTATCCTTCTTGGCATGGCACCGAAGCCGCCCTACCGGGCGGTCGCCAAGATCGACCCCGCCGCGCTCGCGTCGTTCCAGGCCGGAATCCGCAAGCGGTACTCGAACGATCAGATCCTCGCGGAGCTGCGCGACTGCGCGGAGCGGCTCGGCCGCTCGCCGACGATGCGGGAGTTCGCAGCCGACCCCAAGACGACGGTGCATCCGCAGACGGTGATCGAGCACTTCGGCAGCTGGAACGCTGCGAAGCGCGAGGCCGGCCTCGTTCCTCGGCGCTTCGCGACGCGCGAGGAGCTCGTCGGCCTTCTGCGCGAGCTGGGGGAGGAACTCGGCCGAGTGCCGACCGCGAAGGACCTGGACGGCCGCCGCGGCTCGATGCCGTCCAAGTCGCTCTACTGGCATACGTTCGGCTCGCTGGCAGAGGCGCTGCGTGAGGCCGGGTTCGACGTCCCGGTCGGCGAGGAGCGCCTCGAGCGCGCGGTCGACCAGGGTGTCAAGCTGGCGCGCCGGCTGAAGCGTCTGCCCAAGTTCGCGGACTGGGCGGCCGCACGCCGCAAGGACGACAAGATGATGACCGAGTGGCAGGTCTACCGGATGTTCGACGCACGCCGCGGAGCGTGGTCGACGTTCCAGTTTCTGATCAAGGAGCGCCTCGACGACGAGGGCATCGCTGTCGGGGCGGACGGCAAGCTCGGTTAGGCGGCTTCCTCCACCTCGTAGCCGACCGTTCGTCCCGTCGACGTCAGTAGCTCGATGTCGTAGGCCTCTCCCTGGATCCACGGATAGGCGACCGTGATCGTCTCGGCGTCGCCGGGGGCCAGCGCAGCCATGCTCGCCCGGAAGTCGACGAATGCGTCGTTGAGGATGACCTGTGCGACACGGGCGGCGTCCTCGGAGCCGTTGAAGACGACCAGCGAGATGCGGCCGGGGTCGAACGTGGCCTGTGTCACTTCCATCTCGCCGGCGGCGCTGCTGTGGTCTCGCCACGGCGTGGCGAGCGCCAGCCAGACTCCTGCCGCGGCGAGGACGAGCATGGCGGCCACGGCGGCCGCCTTCACTCGACGACCTCGAAGAACCCCATCCATCCGAGGGCCGCGAACTCGCTCTTGTGTGCGTGGAACATGTACCTCCCGGTGTACGGGAAGCGCAGCTCGAGCACGTCTCGCTGACCCTGCCCCTGGATCAGGGTGTCGGTGTACTCCGCCGGCTCGAGTGACGTCCCCACCGGAAACCGGTGGAAGAAGTTCCCGTGGACATGGAACGAATTGATCGGGTCGAGCTCGACCATGTTGACCAGGTAGATCCGAACGAGCTCGCCGCGCCGAATCTGTACGGGCGCGTACATGAAATGGAACGCAACCGTATTGACCGCGTAGACCTCGTTGTCTTCGTCGAAGTTCGGGTCGAAGGCGTTCTGCACCATCAAGAGCTCATCCGCCGGCGGACGCGGTTTGACCGGGTCGACGATGAAGGCCCCGTAGAGGCCTTTCGCGATGTGCCCCGCAAGCGGCGAGGCGTGGCAGTGGTACAGATGCAGCCCGAAGGGATGGGCCTCGAACTCGTAGGTGAACTCTTCGCCGACCCGGATCAGGCCGCCCCCGATGTCCTCACCGACCCCGGGCGTGCCGTCCATCTCCGCCGGGTGGATGCCGTGGACGTGAATGGTGTGGGGATGCGATCCGGCGTTGACGAAGTGGATGCGCAGCAGGTCGCCTTCGTGCGCGCGCAACGTCGGGCCCGGCACGCGGCCGTTGTACGTCCACGCGGCGTACCGCACGCCGGGCACGATCTCGATCTCCTTGTCGTACGCGACGAGCTTCCACTCGCGGAGCGTGCGGCCACCGGCGAGTCGGCGCGTCTTGCCCCGGTCGAAGTCGCGCAGGATCGACGACGGGTCGAAGCCGTTCACCTTCGGGTCGACGGTCGCGTTCCCCTCGGGGAAGCCGGAGTGCGACGACCCGTGCGCAAGCGGGTCGTGCTGGTGAGGCGGGGGCGCGGCGTTGCTCAGCCTGGCGGATACTCCTGCCCCGACCACGGCCGCCGCGGCGGAGAGCGCGCGGCGCCTGGTGAAGGAGCGGCGCAACACCTCGCGGAGACCGTTTCACTCTCCCCTAAGAGGAAGCTGAAACAGGGGTTAAGACTTCTTGAGGACTAGCGCCTACCGCAACCAAAGCCGGAGCGTAGTGCGCGCGCAGCGGCACTACGCGGAGGCGAGCTGATGTGACGTGGCCACGCGCAGCCTGGCCACGCCGCACAGTAGGAGACCGCCGCCCAGCGACACTGGAACGCGCGAGCCACGCTCGCGCGGAGCTAAGCCGCGGCGTGCAGAGTTGCGAGCCGCGCGAGGCACGAGCGGGCCTCGTCCGGCGCCCGCACCGCGGGTAGAGGCTCTTCCTCGAACGAGCGGTCGAGCGTGAACGTGTCGCGCGCGACGATCGCGCCGTTCTCGACGGCGATAACGGTTCCCTCGTCGAGCTGCGACTTCTTCAGCTTCAGTCCGGCGTAGCTCTCGGCGAGCTCGAGCGCCAGGCGCGTCGAGGCGAAGAACAGCTCGCGCTTGCCCTGTCCGATCCACAACGGCCGGCCCAGCCCTCGCGCGAGCAGCAGCTCGGAGCGGCCCTCGTCGAGCCAGGCCGCCGCCATCGAGCCGTACAGCTGCTCGAGGGCCGCCGCGGTTCGCCCGCGCGAGACCTCGGCCAGCGCGAAGATGATCTCTGAGTCGACAGTCATCCCGGGCTCCGCGCGCGCCAGCCCGTGCTCGTCGAAGAGCTTGTCGTCGTTGCCGATGATCCCGTTGTGGACGCCGACGACGGCGCCGTGACGGATCGGGTGGTTGTTGGCGGCGAGGCTCGGGTGCCCCTTCGTGTAGTCGCGCACATGGACGAGGAGCTTGGTCGCCTCCTCGGGAACGTGGATGCGGTCGAGCAGGGCGGTCGCTCCCGAGCGCTGCTTGTGCATCGTGATCGCCGTGCCCGGCGTGCGGTACGCGTAGCCGACGGCGTCGGCACCTCGCTCGGCGATCCCGGCCAAAAGGGCGCGCGCCGCGACAGTCCGCTCGACGCGGCTGTCGAGTCCGAGGCTATATCCGGCGATTCCGCACAAAGTCTTTGGGCAAACGACGGAGCGACCCTCCGGTCGCTCAATAGTTCTAGACGCATCGGCGGACACCCTTGTTAGGTCAACCTTCTGTAAGGGGATTTCCGCGCGCACCCGCCGGCCCCCGTTCGGGGGAGTGGGCCCCGGACGATTCGCGTCTCACTCACCTGAGTGTTGACGAATCGCTCAAGCGTGCTCTCGGCCAAGCCGATACCACTGGCATGCGGCCGCTTCCTGACCTGCCCTCGGACCCGGCGCTCGAGCCACGGCTCGAGCTCGTTCCCGAAGTCGAGGACGCCGAGGAGACCGACGTCGAGGAGGTCGAGCAGGCCGAGGAGACCGAGGAAGGGGAGGACGAGACCCCCGTGGCGGTCAAGGCCGAGGCCACGCAGGACCCGCTCAAGCTGTACGTCCGCGCGATCGGTGACGGGCCGCTCCTGACGCCCGCCGAGGAGCGCGAGCTCGCCCGCCGCAAGGACGAGGGCGACGAGGAGGCCAAGAAGAAGCTGATCGAGTCGAACCTCCGGCTCGTGATGTCGATCACGCGGAACTACACGAAGGCCGGCGTGCCCCTGCTCGACCTGATCCAGGAGGGCAACCTCGGCCTGATCCGCGCCGTCGAGAAGTTCGACTACAAGCTCGGCTACAAACTCTCGACCTACGCCACCTGGTGGATTCGCCAGGCAGTAACGCGCGCGCTTGCCGACCAGGGCCGCACTATCCGACTCCCGGTCCACGTCGCAGACCAGGTTCGGCGGCTCATGCGCGCGCGCCGCCAGCTCGCTCAGAAGCTGAACCGCGAGCCCACGCAGGAAGAGCTGGCGAAGGAGAGCGGCTTCCCCGAGAAGCGCGTCGAGGAGCTCCTCGACCTCGTCGAAGACCCGGTCAGCCTCGAGACACCGGTCGGCGACGGCGAGAGCATGTACGCCGACCTGATCGAAGACATTCACTCCGAGCGTCCAGACGAGACGACGTCGCAGAAGCTGCGACGGAAGGAGCTCTCCGAGGCGATGCTCCGTCTCAACCCACGCATGCGCCGTGTGCTTTCGCTCCGCTTCGGCTTGGATGGCGACCCGCCGCAGACCCTTGAAGAGGTCGGAGCGGGGCTCGGCATCACGCGCGAGCGAGTGCGCCAGCTCGAATCCCGTGCGCTCCGAGAGCTCCGCGCAGTCGCGCCAGACCTCGAGCTCTACCTCCGCTCTTAAGACGGACGCGCGAGCGAGGCTCGCACGTGCTGAATGGTCGGCACCGCAAGCGGTGCCTTAGCTCCGCGCAGTCGCGCCGGATCTCGAGCTCTACCTGCGCTCCTAGTAACTCGCTAGCGTGGAGGTGTGGGTCCGTTCGTCGACTGCCATTCCCACGTGGTCCCGTCAGGGGACGACGGGGCAGCGACGATCGAAGACGGCCTCGAGCTCTGCCGGAGCGCGGCCGAGCACGGCACCGCAGTGTTGTTCGCCACGCCGCACATCTGGCCGTACCTGGTCCTCACTCCTCAGCGTGAGCAAGAGATCAGGGAGACGTTCGAGCGCATGCGCCCTCGCGCCGCGCCGGAGCTTCGCCTCGGCTACGAGCTGACGCCCGCGCGCCCGCTGCTCGACGAGGACCCCCATCGGTACGTGCTCGAAGGGACCGACCGGGTGCTGCTGGAGGTGCCGTTCACGGGGACGGCGGATCTCGTCTTCGCGCTCGCGGAGCACGTCGAG
>WNGB01008704.1_pt1 | contig 14371 bp, 11 predicted proteins | sample 5400681 | NCBI WGS metagenome assembly WNGB01 (sample SAMN13153367, study PRJNA577476) | soil metagenome | isolation source: 115 cm soil or saprolite under grassland replicate 2 | place: USA:California | collected 2016-06-15 | reverse complement strand
GCCCCCTGCTCGTCCACGGAGCCGACTGCGACCACTTCGGGCAGCGCCGCCGGGTAATATTTCTCTTCGAGGCCGCTATTGCCTATCGCGGCGATCAACACGCATCCGTAACGCGCCGCATAACGAATGACGCGCAAGTGCGGGCGCGGATCGTCAGGGGACAGGTTGGACTCCGGCGTGCCGAAACTCATATTGATCACATCCGCGCCCAGATCGACACAGACTTTCAGACCGGCGTTGATGTCCGAGAGCGCGCCGACGCCCGATCGTTTGCGCTTATGCGCGAAGACCGCCGCGGCCAATACGCGGATCGGCAGAATCAAACAGCGCCCCGCGACGCCGCGCGGGATGCGCCAGCCTTGCGCGCCGATAATGCCCGCGACGTGGCTGCCGTGGTTGACCTCGTCCGACGGATTGAAATCCAATCCGCGGCTGTCCCCGACCAGCGTCACTTGATCGTTGGCGGCGCCCATTCCCAGATTGACGGTGTCGTAGCCCGCGAGCAGCCGGCGTTGAAACTCCGGGTGGCCGGGTGAGACGCCCGTGTCCACCACTCCTACTGACACAGTCTCGGCGCCGGGTTCGATCCCTAACGCTTCCGCCGCGCGGATGCGGTCGTGCGGACGCCAGGCGTCAGCGCGTGTGAGTTTTACGGCCGCCTCGGCCGCCTCGGCGGATAGATGCGCGCCGTCGAGCGGCGCCGTGGCCAGGCATTGCGCCACAGCCGTTTCGACGTTGGGCAACTCGCGCAATCGATCGACCACTCGCTGGTCCCGGGCCGCGTCCGCGATCTGAACTTTGTAGGTCCTCGATAGGCCCAACTGCTCTTCCAGATCGTCGAAGCCGCAATGGTGTTCCCCGACACGCCCCAGATTCCGCCGCGAGGTGTAAACGCCCAGCGTACGAAAACCGCCGCCGATTGAGTTGAGCGCACGATCAACCTTGCCGCCATCCAGCCGCCCGGCCGGACGGCGCGCGCCGAGCAGGTGGTCCAGGTGATTCGGCACATGCGACGGCGCTTCACCAGTTTTGAGCGTAAGTTGAATGTGTCCGTCAAATCTCATCTTCTGAAAACTTATTGCGGCTCCCAGGGGTCTGTCCCGTTCGCTACACTCAATTCGTAAGTCAACTGCTGGCCGTCCGGCAGCGATATCTCCAACGCGCCGCTCGCCAGATCTTCCGGCAATTCGATGACGAGCCGGTCATCGTCGGCTTCGGCCAGACCGAGTTCCTGTTTATTGAAAAAGACCTGTGGCGCGCCTGCTTCGCCGATCAGGTTGGCGCCTAAAAGTTGCAGCCTGCGTGTGTCCGGCGCCACCCGGATGACATTTTTTGAAATCGGCGTGGCCGGCGTTTTCCCCGGCCTGACTACCGGTGGAGCGGGGCGCGGAGGCGGCAAAGGATCAGCTTGCGGCTTCGGTCTTACCACAATCGGCGGCGTTGTCATCACTGGCGGCGGTCCAGGCGCCACTGGCGGCTTCACTGGCGGCTGCGCCGGCGCGGGTGGCGGCGCCGGTCTGACATCGGTCAACCGTGGGCGCGACTGGGTTACCGCCTGGCGCAGACGCTCGGCAGGAATTCCCGACAAACGCGACACCGCCCGGGCCCCGGTTGACTGTCCCAGCCGTTCGAGCTGCGCAGCGTTGCGCACGCCGATCTGCTCGAGCCGTTTCTGCTCCGCTTCATCGAGACCGATTTCGCTGAGAGAGGGGCTGCGCGTCATTGCCAGTGATATGGTGTTCTCCTCGATCATGGGCTTCGTAATTGTGGTGAAGCTCAACCTGACGGTGCTCGATCCCGTCTCGTTTGGGCCGCTGGTTCGGAACCGGACGTTGCCTTGCCCATCCAGCTCGACAAATACCTGAAGGTCTAGCGACAAATCTTTCAACGCATATGTCAGCGGTCGATTGACGGCCTTCAAACGCAACGCGTCCTGCACGCGATCGAGCTGCGATGTGATCGCGTTGATGAAATCTTCGACCAGGAAACTGCCGTCACCGACCACGAATTCAGCCTCCATCTGCGGCCCAAGGCCGCGAGCCGCGATCGTCGGATTGCGGCCCCGCGTCATCGATCAACTCTACGCGCAGCCGGCCCCTGTGCGCCGGCGGCAGGACTCCCGCTTTCCATCGCGAATGCGGCACGGCGCCGAAGATGATGAGCTCCCCCCTTCGCTCGCCGCCTGTCACTTCCAGGGGCACATCCAGCTCGGCTTCGGTCACCAGAAGTCCGGTTTCGTGCGGCGCCTGAACGCTCTCGATCAGCGCCACAAGCATCTCCGCCAATTCAATATTCGGCATCATCACCTCGCGTCGGCGCCCACGGATCGGCTACGGTATTCAAGCTCTGCGCCGCCGGCGGCGTAGTGGGCGCCGCCGCAGGCTTCGGCGGCCCCGGCGGCGTCGATTGTGGTCCGGGCTGTGACGTCGCCGGCGGCGTAGCTTGTGATCCGGGCTGTGGCGCCGCAGCCGGCGCGGCCTGCGGCACGCGCGCGTTCTGATTGATCAGTTGGATGGCAGCCGAGTCTGCGAATCGTGCGAGCGGAAAAGTCTCGCTGCGAAATTTGACTCTCACCTCGCCGGTCAAATCGGTGCGCACGTTGATGTCACTCTGCGCGTTGAGGCTGGTCGTGTTGACCATGATGCCGTTGGCCGTGAAGGGCGAACTGCCGCCCCGGGCGATGTTGCCGCCCGTGGTCTTGGTTTGATCGAAGCGCAGATTCGTAGTTTCCGACGCGTCAATGTGAAATTGCAGCTTCGCCTTGATATCGCCCTCGTCCACCACAATCCGGTTGATGCCCATAAGCACCATCGTCGCCAACGTCTGCTGGCGCCGTTCAGCCAACGACCGCCGCGCGGCGGGGACGGCCACCTGCTCCATGGCCTCATCGTCAATCTGGTCTGGACTTTCAAAGCCCAGATCCTTGAAGAAGCTCGGCATCTCATCGCTATCCCCGCGCTGGGGGTTGACGCGCAACTTCGGCTTGCCCGCGGAGTTGTCGCGGATAAGAAATCCATCGTACTGGTCCGCCAGATAATCTTGCGCGACGCCTTCCGAGATGTTATCGCTCATGAACCGATCGACAGTTGTGGCGACGTTCTTGAGCAGTTCGGCGTAGGCCTCCATCTGTTGGATAGAGGCGTCGACGATGGCCTGGAAAGTGCCTTTAATGAGCGAGGCGACGAACTCAGGGAAGTTAATGGCGTTGAGTGTGGCCCGCGACACGTCACCGACCCGACCCACGGCGCTCTGCGAGGGCGCGGGGGAGGTAGTTGACGTGGGCTCAGGTTGAGTGGGCGCGGCCGGAGCGGGCCCGCCGGCCCCCTGCGGCGAGAGTCGTTGTCGCAGGTCGAGAGGCGCTAGTTGACCGGCCAATCCCGGCGGCGCGCCGTTGTCGGCCAGATAGCCTGTGATGCGGGCCAGGTTCTCTTTGAGCGCTGCCTGCGTCGCGCCATCCAGATGGCTGAACGATTGCGACTCGGCAAGCATTCGCTCCACCTGACGCTCGACCTCTGGCTTTCTGGGCGCCTCGTTCGGATGATATCTGTCCATATTGGCCTCGATCAGAACTGGAGAAGTGTGTCGCCGAGATCACCTGTCTTCCGCAATTCATCGACGCGATGCGCCCAGGGGCGTCCGGCTGCGCCTCGCGCCACCGCGTCCATCAACTGTTCGCGAGTTGGAATCGGGATGGGCGCCTTCGCGCCCAACGCCCGCAGCGCCGCAACCATCGCCGCATGGCTCATCGGGCCAAACTCGCCGTCGGCGCTGAGCCCAGGCGTCGCGCGCTGGAATTGGCGCAGGTCGCTGTGGCCCAGGGCCGCGAGCGCCTGCCCGCGCAGCGCATCGGTCTGGATCGGCCCGGCGGCCGAGATAATCCAGCGCGTAGCGCCGCCGCGTCCCATTTGTATCGCGCGGTCGACGACCATCGCCAGCGCCCGCTCCGTGTCCAATCCCATCCAGCCGGCGAACTTCAGCATCGGATCAAGGAAAGACTCGGCCGCCAATTGGTTCTGCGCCGCTTGAAAAGGAACGTGCCTGCCGGCTTGGCGGAAACGCGACAGCCACGGCTCGCGCCACAGGTCAGCGCCCCCTACAGGCTGCACGCGCGCCGAACGCCCGTCCTGCGCTTTCCGGGAAGGCGCCCCATCCGCAGTTGTGACATCAATCAGTTGCTTCAATATCTTCGGGTCGCCGCCGAAGGCCTCCGAAAACGCTTGCCCGTCCCGGTCACGCATCATGACCAGTAATTGGCCGAGCAGCCGGGAGTCCTGTGTGAATTGGATCAGTCCGTAGGACAATCCGACGTGATAGCGATGATATGCCGGGTGAGATGTCCCGAAGCGGCCTTCGTATTCGCCGTCAGGGTTGATCGCGCTGTAACGATCCCGCCCGGATTCGAACTTGGCGATGCGCTCGATGATTCGCTTCTTGATCTCAATAGTCAGTGGCTGGCGAGTCGTTGTGGCGGCGGGCGCCGAATCCAGCGCCTCGAAAGTCAACTCTGTTTCATCGCCGTTGTGGCCAGCCTCGTACGACGTTTCGCGGATTTTGAACCGGGCTCTCTTCGATTCATAGCCTTCGTCGTCATCTCCCTCCTCGTACAGCCTTTTACCTCTACGATGCTTTTTGTGCGCTTTACAGCGTGATTCTTCGTCCTCATCTCCCTCCTCGTACAGCCTTTTACCCCCCATCGCTTCCATGTCATATCCGTCGTCGACGTAGGGCTCTCCGTCCTGGTCATCAGCGAAGTTCATCGAAGCGCCGTAGGCGCCGTCGTCCTCGCTAACGGTGAAATAAGACGAATCGAGAGTTTCGTCATCACTCATTTCGTCGCCGGTCATGTCCTCGCCATATGGCTGCTCTTCATCGCTCAGGGGAGCGGGCTCGTCCGCGCCCGCCGGAAAGACGCTCTCCTGAGCGCCGGCCATAGAGCCTTGAACCGGGCCGTACTCGTCTTCGTAGCCGTCTTCGTAATCCCCTTCGCTTTCGCGCTCGAATGTCGCGCCGGCATAGCCATTTACTTTGTGTTCGGCGTATGAGAGCTGGTCAGCGGTATGTGAATCCGAGAATAGGCCCCGATCGGCAAGAAAATCGAAATCGTCATCGCCGTATTGCTGCGCGGCGTAACCGCCGCTCATTCCGTTCTCCAACCGGTCCTCCTCGGCGGCCGACTGAGCGACGTCGTATCCGTCTTCGCCCTCCGCGCGATCTTCGCCCTGGTCGCGGTGGTTACCGTTTGCGTAATCCGCCTCCCCGTATGTGGCGGCGTAGCCGAACGCCATCGGCTGCGCCGGTTGACCGTAGACCGGTTTGAGATCTCCAGCCGGAATGCCTAACACTCTCGACAGCGTCTGCCCCGTGAAGCCGGCGCCAATACTGACTGACGGAGCGTCCATGGAAAGGGAATCGGGGGATTGCGCGAAGACCGGGCCGGAGCCATCTTCGCTGCGGTAAGCGATCATTGTGTAGTAGATGGCCGACGGCCGCGGCTCGGCCTTAGCAAAAGCGAATAGGACTGCCGGCGGCGCAAGATAGACCGCTTCGGGACCGGTCGCGCGGATCAGGCCGCTGTCTTGGCGGCTCGCGTAAAAATTGCCCGCGTTGCGCTTTCCCGCGTTGGCGGGGGCGAATAGCGAACGGTCGGTAGTGAGCAGGACCTCGAAGAAAGGCAGTCCGCCGGTCTGGACCGTGAAACCCAATACCGGAAACTTATTGTCAATGGAATAGCGATTGGGCGTGATCTTCACCGGCTGACCGGTCTCCGGTTCAGCGGCAAAGGAAAAAGCTGACGGCGAGCGACGATTGTCTCCGAACGACATTGCTTCTACCTCTCTTTGATTGGGAGTGTATGTGATTGTTTGTTGGGCATTGTCCGCTATTCCAGGCTGATGATGCGATCCACGGGCACAATCACCATTTTCTGCATTCCTTCGACTCTGATCAGGGCAAAGACTTCTTTCTGCATTCCGCTATCAGAGAGATCCATGACCTCGCCCTGCACCACACTATCGCCGTACAATTCGATGAGCGCATCGATCGGGTCCGGCAAGTGAATGTCGAGGGCCTTGAACTTGGCTCTTTTCCCTCTGATGTTTCCCACAAATCTCCAGTGGCCTTTTTACGTTTGTCGGCCAACATCTGTTAGTTCCCAAATTGGCATAGGCAATGATCGGGCCAGACCGACGAGATAGGCTGTTTCAGTCCGTAAAAGGTTGATATACAACACGCTCGCGACGAGTCCAGGCTGTGGATCTACTCATCAACCGAGAATGTCGAAAGTAAGGTAGAAAGAGCTTTCCGGCAGGAGATTGCCTGGTCGGAAAACTTTTTCCGGAAAGATTGCTGAGCCGTCGTTGTCAGCGATGGCTATGCTCATCATTTCGGCCACCAGACAGAGAAATGTGAGACAGAAAAATATGAATTGCCATTTTTCTGTCTCACATTTCTCTGTCTGGTCGGTCTAAATCGAGCCACGCAAGATCGGTACAGTACCGCGCGCGTAAGCAAGCGGCCGATTGATCAGCGAGCCGCTTGCTTACGCGCGCGGTACTGTACCGGTGTCCCAATGTTGCTTGGCCTGATTTAGAGTGGCCGAAACAATAATCATAGCCTCAGCGATCAAAACGGCAGATGATATTTATGAATCTTATTGTAGACACTTCGCGGGGATATCCCGAGTAACTTGGCTGTCTTCGTATGATTGCCGCGAGTCAGATGGAGGGCTGATTCGAGCAAGACCTTTTCACAGTATTGTAGAGATTGGCTCAGGTTCCAACCGTTTACATTGAGCAAATCTTCTAAATGATGGTTAGCCGGCTGACTTTTCTTCTCCTCTTCGCCCCGAATTTTACTTGGCGCCGGTTGGAGCGATGAGCCGCAATTAGTCCCGCCTTTCTCCGATAACTGGCGCAGGACGCTTACCGGCAGATCGCGCAAGTTCAACTGAGTTTCGTCGTTTTTGTCGAAGATTGCCTGGCAAATGATGTTTTCCAACTCCCGGACGTTTCCTGGCAACTCGGCCTCTTTTAACGCAGCGATCACGTCAAAACTGACAGTGAGCGCTTGCGGCGTCTTCAGAGGCCGGAATTTTTTGACAAAGTGTCTGACTAGCGGAGCGATGTCGTCCGGCCTCTCCCGCAGCGGCGGCAAATGTACAGAGAGTATATTAAGGCGATGATAGAGATCGGCGCGGAATCGGCCTTTTCGCACCATTTCATCCAGATTCCGATTGGTCGCCGCGATAATCCGCACGTTGACCGGCGCCTCCTGATCTTCTCCCACTCCGAGCACTTTGCCCTCTTGAATTACTCGCAATAGCTTTACTTGCAGCGCGTCATCCATCTCGCCTATCTCATCGAGAAAGAATACGCCGCCTTGAGCGGAACGAATCAGTCCTTTTCGATCGCGCTCCGCGCCGGTGAATGCGCCGCGGCGATGGCCAAACAATTCACTCTAGGCCAAACCCTGACTGATTGCCCCACAGTTAAGAGTAACGAATGGGCCATGGCGCCGCTTCGGATCCAGCCGATAGATCGCCAGCGCGACCAACTCCTTTCCGGCGCCCGTCTCTCCAGTAACCAGGATTGGAAAATCACTGAGCTGACTCGCTCTGGCTATCCAGCGATAGACAGAAAGCATGGCCTCGCTTTCACCGACCATTCCTAAGCTCTCCATCTCGTCTTTGATCGCCGCTCCTTCTTCCATCCTTCGCCGTTCCGTCTCCAGAACCTTCCCGATGAGGTTTTGTATTTCAGAGGCAAAACCGTCCTGACTACTGTCGAGGAGATCGAGCGCGCCCGCCAGTAGAAGCTCACAACGTTGTTTCAACGGGTAGAGAGGAAAATCATCCTGGTAGCAGATTACCTTGGCGCCTCCCTCTTTTAGAGAACGAATTACATCCAAGTCCGGGTGATCAATGGCGCCGCCGATGCCAATGACAATGATGGTAATCGTCGGAAGAGGAGGGAACTGGCGCCCCCGCAGAAATCCTATCCCTTCAACCGGGACCGGTCTGATACCATATTCCGCAATCAGACGTGACACTCGCTCCAGCCTGCCGGGCTGCGAGTCGCAAACAACCACTGGCGCCGGAGAGATGATTTGATCCGGCGCCTCGGTAACTGCTGGAGATGGCGTTGACAAAGGAAAATTTTGAAGCGTGGAAAGCCTGGAGAATTTCATGGGGGTAACCTTCCGCTTTGTTGATCTGATATGGCGATCTGTCGGGTTCTGGCGCAATTTTTCGGGGGAATGCAGACTGAGCCTATTTTCAACTTCTCCTTACGCGGCAAGCACGGCTTCCCATACATGTATGACCATCGCCACTGGGCCGGTGATCTCCGATGTGTCGAACTGTCGTTTTTTTGATTTTGTTCGCCAACTCGACCCCGCTCAACGTTACTTCCGCATTCCCGAACGTCTTGAACCACAGCATCGGATAACATCTCTGTTTCACCATCGGATGATCCTGCTCAATCATGTTATTCAAGTACTTGTTGGTCCGGACGAGAGTTTGAGCGGGCAAGACGCCTTCGGCCTTCAATTCGGCGACGGCTTGATGGGACGCCTGACTGCCGTCGAGCGTGATCTTCTCCGGGGCCTCGTTATTACCGATCGCTTTTTTGAAGAAGCGTACGGCAGCCGCTTGATCTCGATTCTTACGCGATGAGGCGTTGGAGATGGGAATCGCCGACACGCTGATCACCAGATTAAGCAGACTGCAAAAAATCAACGTGCGCCCATTCAGCGCCGTGCGCAGCTTCACTGCGCTCGACCAGGATCCGGTCGCGGTGGGGCGCCAGTTGCAGGCGCAGGCCGTCCTCGAAGGCAACATCCAGAAGGTGGGCGACAAAATCCGCGTCACAGCGCGGTTGATCAACGTCGGTGATGGCAGGACGCTTTGGACGCAGAAATTCGACGAGCGATGGAGTGACATCTTTGCGATTCAGGACGCCATCTCGCAGCGAGTCGCCGATGACTTGATAGTCACTCTGACCGGCGAAGAGCGCAGCGAACTGGCCAAGAACAACACCGCCGACCCGGAAGCCTATCGGCTCTATATGGAAGGCAGTTATCAATGGAACAAACGCACTCCCGAAGGCATCCGCAAGGGACTCGAAGCTTTCCGGAAAGCCACTGAAAAAGACCACGGCTATGCGATGGCTTATGTCGGAGTGGCCAATGCCTACATCACGCTCGGCACATATCACCTGGCTGAGCCAAAAGAGGCGCTGCCATTGGCCCGTGAGGCCGCCGCGCAGGCTTTGAAAATAGACGAGAGCCTGGCCGAAGCGCACACTGCGATGGGCAAGATCGTCAGCGACTATTACTGGGACTGGCCGCTGGCCGAGAGGGAATTCAAGCGCGCGCTCAAATTGAAGCCCAACTATCCGATCCTGCATGACTGGTATGCCGCTTTTCTGGCTTATATGGGCCGATTTGATGAAGCCATCCGCGAAGCCAACCTTGAATTGGAACTCGACCCGCTTTCGCCGATCGCTCATACCCGTGTAGGCATTACGCTCTATCTGGCGCGCCGCTACGACCAGGCCATACCGGTTCTGCAGAAGACTGTCCTTCGCCAAAACTCGTTCACCTTTAGTTTCAACAGCCTGGGAAATGGGATGTAACGTCGTCGAGCTAGGTTACATGAGACCCAGGCGGGGCATTTTGGAATCGGATGACATTTTGGCGAAGGACAGGCTTTCTTTGGCTTTTATGTAACAGGCTCTAGCGCCACTCTGCAAAGCCCGCTTGCCAAGCGGGCTTAATGGTTTTACCATTCGCCCCTATAAGGCGTCTCTATATTATTTGTCATAACTCAATCTTAAAAGCTGGCGCGGCTGGAGCCCTGTCCGACTGAAGGGCAAAGGCCGTATAGAAAGACCGTACCATTTGTCCTTCCTCTTCAATCGCAGGGAATGATGGAGCGGCGTGGCTATTCCATCAGGGTTCAGAAGGGAACGTTTCCGGCCGGCAAGAAATAATCCGACTCTCGGTCACTCCACTACGCTGCCGTGACCGGAGGTTCATTCACCGCCACTATGCGGCAGGTTCATTCCAATGATGTATACCAAGCTTTTTGCTTTAGGGGCGACGCTGGGCGCGTTCGCGCTCGCCTCTGAGGTTGCGCCGCTCGGGACCTACACGCCGCGCGAGCGCAGCCATTGGGCTTTCGTGAAGCGGGCGACGCCTCCGGTTCCGACCTTTACACTTGCGGCGGACAACGCCTGGGTGAAGAACCCGATTGACGCGTTCATTCTCCAACGCCTGCAGAAGGCGGGGCTGAAGCCTTCGCCGCCGGCCGACCGGGCGACACTGATCAGGCGCGTCTACTTTGACCTGACGGGGCTGCCGCCCTCGCCGCGCGAGGTGGCGGCGTTCGGCGCCGACAAATCGCCGGACTCCTGGCGGAAACTCGTCGAAAGGCTCTTGGCCAGCCCGCATTACGGCGAGCGGTGGGCGCAGCACTGGCTCGATGTTGTGCGCTTCGCCGAGACTGACGGCTTCGAGTACGACACGCACCGCCGCGACGCCTGGCGCTACCGCGACTACGTCATCCGCTCCTTCAACCAGGACAAGCCCTACGACCGCTTCGTGACTGAGCAACTGGCCGGCGACGAGATCGCCCCCGGAGACAACGATGCGCTCGCCGCCGCGGGCTTCAATCGCCTCGGCCCGCTGCGCAAGAACGCGGGCAATCAGGAAGTGGCTAGCAGCCGCAACGAAGTGCTGACCGAGATGACCAACGCGGTCGGCGCGGCGCTGCTTGGCGTGACGCTGGCCTGCGCGCGCTGCCACGACCATAAGTTCGACCCGATCCGGCAAAGCGACTATTACCGCATCCAGGCTTACTTTGCCGCCACACATGAAAATGACGTGATCAAAGCGACGCCCGAAGAGCAGGCGGCATGGAAGGCCAAGGTCGAGCCGATTGAGTGGGAGATGAAACAGATCAACGAGGAGTTGAAGAAGCTACGCGGCAAGGATGACCCCGCCACACTCGATCAAAAGCAGGCCCTGATGAAGACGCTGGAGAAACTGCAGGAGGGCATGCCGGAGCCGCTGCCTGCGATCCACAGCGTCGCGAACATGACGGACAAAAAATCGCCGATCCATCTGCTCTCGCGCGGTGATTACCATGCCAAAGGCCAGCGCGTCGGCATGCGTCCGCTCGGAGTGCTGCTCCCCGACGGCGCGCCCGAACTCCCCGAAAACACCGCGAAGCCCCGCGCCGAGCTGGCCAAATGGATCGTTGACCCGGATAACCCGCTCACCGCGCGCGTGATGGTCAACCGCATCTGGCATTACCATTTTGGCCGCGGCATCGTCGCCACACCGAATGATTTCGGTCGCGCGGGCGAGCGCCCGACACACCCCGAACTGCTCGATTACCTGGCCAACGAATTCATCGCGGGCGGTTTCAGCGTCAAGCGCATTCACCGTCTCATCCTGAACAGCAACACCTATATGCAGTCCTCCGCGCCGCCGAGTGAGTCGGCTTTAAAAACGCTGGCGCTGACGAAAGACCCGGAAAACGGATTGCTATGGCGCTTCAATCGCCGGCGTTTGGAGGCCGAGCAGATCCGCGACGCGATCCTCGCCGCCTCGGACACGCTCAACCCCAAGCAGGGCGGGCCGAGCGTGATGGTTCCGATTGAGCAAGAGCTAGTCAAACTGCTCTACAAGCCGTCGCAGTGGCGGCCCGCGAAGGATCCGGCGGAGTACACGCGCCGCAGCGTCTACCTGATCGCAAAGCGCAACTTGCGCCTGCCTTTCATGGAAGTCTTCGACGCGCCCGACCTGCAGGTAAGCTGCCCGCGCCGCGAATCGAGCACTCACGCGCCGCAGGCTTTAGAACTGCTCAACGGCGTTTTCACCAACGAGCAGGCCGAAGCGCTGGCCAGAAGGCTCGAAGCGGAGGCCGGGCCGAACCTGCGCAAGCAGATCGATCTTGGCTATCGGCTCGTGGCGGGACGCCCCGCCCGGCCCAAAGAGATTCAGACGGCGCTTGAGTTTCTGAAGACGCAGCCGAAGCGCGAGTTCGCGCTGGCGCTGCTGAATTTGAACTCTTTCCTGTATGTAAATTGAGGGCTTGTCATCGTCTGATTTTTTCGTCGCTGAATACTGAAAGCGGTTGGGGGCCTAGTAACAAGAATCAAGGAGGCTGTTATGACTGATCAATTTCGCGTTACACGCAACCGGCGGGAATTTCTCACCGACGCCTTCTGCGGTTTTGGCGCGCTGGCGTTTGGCTCGATGCTGGCCCAGGAGCAGGCGCTCGCGCAATCCGTCAACCCACTGGCTCCAAAGAAACCACATCACGGCGCCAAGGCGAAATCGGTCATCTTCCTTTTCTTGAGTGGCGGCCCCAGCCACCTGGAGACGTTCGATCCCAAACCACTGCTCAACGAACTGCACGGCCAGAAGCGACCGGCGAGTTTCGGCGAGGCGAAGTATCAGTTCGTAACGAGGGACGCGAAGCTGCTCGGCACGAAGCGCACATTCAAACGGTACGGCAAGAGCGGCATCGAGGTCTCGGACCTCTTCCCGCGCCTCGCCCAATGTATAGATGACATCGCCGTCGTTCGCTCCTGCCACGGCGACATGGTGGTCCATTCCGCCGCACAGTATCAGTTGTTCACGGGCCGCGTGATCCCCGGCTTCCCCAGCATGGGTTCGTGGGTAATCTACGGCCTCGGCTCCGAAGCCGAATCGCTGCCCGCCTACGTCGTTCTGCCCGACCCGAAGGGGGCGCAAGAGGCGGGGACGCCGATGTACACTCAAGGGTTTTTGCCGGCGATCTATCAGCCCACCATGTTTCGCCCGGGCGAGCGTCCGGTCCTGAACCTGGACTTGCCGAAAGGAATCTCGTCGGAGGGGCGGCGCAAGACGCTCGGACTCATCAAACAGCTTAATCAGCTCGACATGTCCCCCGACGACGCGGAGTTTTCAGCGCGCCTCAACGCCTACGACCTGGCTTTCAAAATGCAGACCGAAGCGCCCGCGATCTTCGACATCTCGAACGAACCGCAGGAGACTCTTGATTTATACGGCATCGGGAAACAGCCGACGGACGATTACGGACGCCGCTGTCTGCTCGCCCGGCGGCTGGTCGAAAAGGGCGTGCGCTTTGTCTGCCCGGTGTCGGGCGGCGGAACCGGGGACCTGCAGTGGGATGCGCACAACGATATTGAGGAAAACCACCTGCGGATGGCCGCGCAGACTGACCAGCCGATGGCCGCGCTGCTCACCGACCTCAAACGGCGCGGGCTGCTCGACTCAACGCTCGTGCTGATTGGCGGCGAATTCGGTCGCTCGCCCGAATCGGAAGGCAGCAAGGGGCGTGACCACCACAACCTCGGGTTCACCATGCTCATGGCCGGCGGCGGTGTCAAAGGCGGGCAGGTCTACGGCGCGACGGACGAGATCGGCCTTCGAGCGGTCGAGAAGCCGGTTCACTTCCGCGACATTCACACGACCATCCTGCATCAGTTGGGTCTTGACCAGAATCTGCTGTCTTACCTCCACCTGGGCCGCGAGGAGCGGCTGACCGAAATCCAGGGCCAGGTCATTGCCGACTTGGTGTAGCCTCCGGAGCCAGTCCGGCTGCCTGATCAATAACCTGGCTTGGGCATTGACCGATGAGCGCTCGGCCCGTCTTATGTGGATATGGTTTTCACGAATCTTTCAAAAGAAACAGCAGTTGCTCACGGACTTCCGGAGCAAGGCCCCCTTGGCATTCACCAAGCGCGCGCTTCAGACTCTCTAAGTGCATTCTCGTCGGCTGTGCAAACTGTCTGTTGTACAAACACAACCATGATTGGACAGTATTTTTCGCAGCCAAGGCGATTTCTTGCTCAGGGTCACAAGCTGCTCTGATGAGAAATGGGATGCTTTCCCACTTGCCCAGCTTGGCGAGTAGGGTGAGCGCTTTAAGTTTGAGGTGGGTACTGGTTGCCTTACTGAAAACCTCCCATAAGCGATTTCCACTGACTAGGCGTACTCTCCGAGTCAGCGCTTTCGTGGCCTCGCTTGACACGCTCAGACATGGGTCCAGTAGCCCATCAATGATCACATCAAGAATTGCTGCTACGAATAGTCCCGATAGTCAGCGGAGCGCAGTAAACAGTCACAGTCATCACAATCGGAAAACTCCGCGTCCCGATTTCTCCTTGCGGGCTTGATCTATTGTCTTCCACCTCGTAAGGCGAAAAACGGCTCCGATTCAGAATTCTTCGAAGATGCTCTTCGGAAAGTACAATCACGTGGTCGAGACATTCGCGACGGATACTGCCGATTATTCGTTCCGAGTAAGGATTTTGCCAGGGCGAGTGGGGAGCGGTGATCACTTCTTCGATCCGCATTC
>WNGB01008702.1_pt1 | contig 14372 bp, 11 predicted proteins | sample 5400681 | NCBI WGS metagenome assembly WNGB01 (sample SAMN13153367, study PRJNA577476) | soil metagenome | isolation source: 115 cm soil or saprolite under grassland replicate 2 | place: USA:California | collected 2016-06-15 | reverse complement strand
GATGTTCGTCGAGTTGCGGAGCTCGAAGGGGCCGGGCGTCGCGGAGACGAAGACGAGCTGCGGCACCTTCTCGATGAACTCGTCGAAGCGCAACGGGCGGTTGTCCAGCGCCGACGGAAGCCGGAAGCCGTACTCGACGAGCGTCTCCTTGCGGGAGCGGTCGCCCTCGTACATGCCGCCGAGCTGGGGCACCGTCTGGTGCGACTCGTCGACGAAGACGGCGAAGTCGTCCGGGAAGAAGTCCAGGAGCGTGTGCGGAGCCGATCCAGCGGGACGACCGTCGAGGATGCGCGAGTAGTTCTCGATCCCGTTGCAGTAGCCGAGCTCGGCGAGCATCTCCATGTCGTACTCGGTGCGCTGCCGGATCCGGTGCGCCTCGAGGAGCTTGCCCTGCGACTCGAAGAGCTCGACCTGCTCCGCCAGCTCGTGGCGGATCTCGTCCAGGGAGCGCTCGATCGTCTCGCGCGAGGTCACGTACTGCGTCGCCGGGAAGATCGCCAGGTGCTCGAGGCGAGCGTAGACCTCGCCGGAAAGCGGGTCGAAATGGGTGATCGACTCGACCTCGTCACCGAAGAGCGAGATCCGGTAGGCCGACTCCATGTGGGCCGGCTGCACCTCGATCACGTCCCCGCGCACGCGGAAGCGCCCGCGTCCCAGGAAGGAGTCGTTGCGCGAGTACTGGATGTCGACGAGCTTGCGGAGCATCACGTCGCGGTCGATCTCCATTCCCGTGCCGAGCAGCACGGTCTTCTGCTCGTACTCGACCGGTGAGCCGAGGCCGTAGATGCAGGAGACGGACGCCACGATGACGACGTCCCGTCTGACGAGCAGCGCGCTCGTGGCCGCATGGCGCAGGCGGTCGATGTCGTCGTTGATGGAGGCGTCCTTCTCGATGTAGAGATCGGCCTGCGGGACGTACGCCTCGGGCTGGTAGTAGTCGTAGTACGAGACGAAGTACTCGACCGCGTTCTCCGCAAAGAACTCGCGGAACTCGTTGCAGAGCTGCGCGGCCAGCGTCTTGTTATGGGCGATCACGAGCGCCGGCTTCTGCACCTGCTCGATGATCCACGCCATCGCCGCGGTCTTGCCCGTGCCGGTTGCGCCGAGCAGCGTCTGGTACTGGTCGCCTGCCTTCAGGCTGGCGGACAGGGACGCGATCGCGTCCGGCTGGTCGCCGGTGGGGCGATACGCCTCGGAAACTTCGAACTGAGTCACGACCGAACTCATCGTAGCCTGCCGGTCCGGGGACCCTTGAACACTCGGCCCTGTCTCTTAGACTCCGGGCGGTGCGCCCAGGCGTCCGCCTGCTCAGCTTTGCGTGTGTGCTGCTCGCAGTCTTCGTAGGCGCCGGAAAGGCCGCCGCCCGCCAACCGAACATCGTCCTCATCGTCACTGACGACCAGCGCTGGGACACGGTGTCGTACATGCCGACCGTGCAGAGCGAGCTCGTCGCGCGCGGAATCACGTTTGCGAACGGATTCGTGACGAATCCGCTCTGCTGCCCGAGCCGGGCCAGCATCTTGACCGGCTCGTACTCGCACAGGACGCGCGTCTACCGCAACCGCGATTTGCTCGGCGGTTTCGCTAGCTTTCGCGATGAGTCGACCCTCGCGACATGGCTCGACGCTGCCGGCTACGCCACCGCGCTGATAGGCAAGTACCTGAACGGCTATCCCGGCTCCTACGTCCCTCCGGGATGGGACCGCTGGGTCGCCCTTCGGCCGTCGGGTTACTACCGGTATGGCTTCGACAGAGACGGCGAGGACTTCCCGCTCACGGACCGGGCGACCTATTCCACCGATTTCCTCGCACAGGAAGCTGTCTCATTCATCTCGACCGCAAGAGGCCCCTTCTTCCTCTACTTCGCACCGTACGGCCCGCACCCGCCGGCCATTCCTGCGGCTCGTCACTCGAGCGCATTCGCGGATCTCCCTCCTTGGCGACCGCCCAGCTACAACGAGCGGGACGTCGCGGACAAGCCGCCCTGGGTCCGGGCTGTGCCGCGCTGGGACGCTGCCAGGCGCCAATCAGTTGACACTTTTCGCCGCAGACAGCTTCAGTCGCTGCTGGCGGTCGACGAGGCTGTGGCGTCGATTCTTCAGGCACTCGCAGACCGAGGGCGCCTCGCCAACACTCTCATCGTTTTTGTCTCTGACAACGGTTTTCTCTGGGGCGAGCACCGGCAATGGGCAAAGTGGTTTCCGTACGAGGAGAGCGTGCGCGTCCCCTTCGTCGTGCGCTACGACGCCCTCATCTCGTCAGCGAGGACTGAGACGCGCGCAGCCCTCGGTATCGACCTCGCGCCGACGTTTGCGGAGGTCGCGGGCGTGGCAGCTCCGGGCTCCGAAGGGCGAAGCCTCCTTTCGATACTGGCTGGTAACGACGTCGTCTGGCGCCCAAGCTTCCTCGTCGAGACGCTGAACGGGTACCCGCCGACTTATTGCGCCCTGCGCTCACGTCGCTACAGCTTCATCACCTACCGAACGGGCATGAGAGAGCTCTACGACATGGCCGTCGATCCCTACCAGCTCCGCAACATCGCTGCGACGGTGAACGGCCGAACGATCATCAAACGCTTGGTGCAGCCGCTCGCCCGGCTCTGCAATCCGCCGCCGCCGGATTTCGATCGCAGGCTGCTCTGTACGAGAAACGGGACCTCGGCCGCCGACACGCTCATCGGAACGGCGGGGTACGACATCATGTGCGGACGCGACGGCGCCGATCAGATCCGCGCGGGCGCGGGCCCGGATTACATCTTTCCGGGCAGGGGCCGCGACGCAGTCTGGGGCGGGGCCGGTCGAGACCATGTGCTCACCCGGGAAGGAAATCGCGATCGAATCGCCTGCGGTTTCGGTTTGGACATGGTTCGCGCGGACCGAATAGACGTCGTCGCGCCGGACTGTGAGGACGTCCGGCGAAGTTAGTCAAGGCCTAGCTCCTCGCGATAGGCATTCGCATAGATGTCACGCGTCTTCAGCACGGAGTCCACGTACTCCCGCGTCTCGGCGAAGGCGATCCCCTTGCGCTGCGCGCGCCATTCGTCGACATTCGCCTGCCCTGCGTTGTACGCGGCAAGCGCGAGCCGCATGTCTCCGTACTTCGTCAGCAGCCGCCGCAGGTAGAAGGCGCCGTAGCGCACATTGATCTCGGGGTCGTAGAGGTCGGCCACCCGGAAGCGCGAGCCCCCCGTGTGGACGGCTATCCCCTTAGCCGTGTCCGGCAGGAGCTGCATCAGCCCGATCGCGCCGGACGAAGAGCGGGCGCCGGCGTCGAACTTGCTCTCCCGGTAGATGACTGCTGCGAGGAGCGCAGGGTCGAGGTCGTAGTTCGCGGCATGACCGACGACGATATGGTCGTACGAGAGCGGATAGCGGAGGCGCTCGTACCACGCCGGTTGTGCTTCCTGCAAGTACGCGACCCCGGCTCCCGCCGCGGCCACCAAGACGAGGACGGAGAGGAAGACCCTCATGCGCTGATTTTCTCCACGACCCCGGACACGAACTGGTCGAGCTCTTCGAGCGACCCGTCGTTGAGGTAGGCGAAGTCCGCTCGCGAGAGCTTCTCCTCGTCCGGGATCAGCCGCCGCTCGCGGTCCTGCATCGGACGCACCTGACGCGAGACTCGCACGTCGGGCGACGCGCTGATCACGACGACCGCGTCAAAGCGCGTGTCTCCCCCGACTTCGTAGAGGAGCGGGACCTCGGTCACGCAAACGGCAGGCGGATCCGGACGCCTTGCGAGGTCGTCGCGCCAACGAAGATAGGCGGCAACGACGCGGGGGTGCAGGAGGCGCTCGAGCCAGTCGAGCTGCTCAGGATCGGCGAAGACGATGTCGGCGATGCGGCCCCGGTCGACTTGGCCCTCGGGGCCGAAGACGCCGTCGCCGAAGCGCTCGCGCACCGCAGCGCGCACGTCCTCGTCCGAGCCGAGCAGTTCATGGACGATCTCGTCGCTCGAGATCACGGCCGCACCGTGTCGCGCGAACGCGCGCAGCGCCTCGGACTTCCCCGCCCCGATTCCTCCCGTGACGGCGACCGCCACGGGACGGGCGTTAGGTGGCCTCTTCTTCCTCAGGCGAAGCTGGATAACCGCCCTCGGAGTCGCCGGGACCCTGCTCTTCCGGCGCCACGCTGTCGGCCTCGATGCTCTCGTCGGATTGCTCGGCCGGCGGTTCCTCGGCGAAGGCCTCCTCAGCGGCGGGCTCCTCCGCCCTGTTCTCGGCGAAGACCTCTTCGGAGAGGCCCAACTCGGTGGCGCCTTCGCCGACCCCGGTGCCGCCTTCTCCTTCGTCGACGCGCTTCAGGGAAAGGGACAGGCGACGCCGCTCCGGATCCATCTCGATGATCTTCGCGCGCACCGACTCACCCTGGGTCACAACCTCCCGCGGGTTCTCGACGTGGTGCTGGGCCAGCTCGGAGATGTGAACAAGTCCCTCGACGCCCGGCACGACTTCGATGAAGGCGCCGAAGGTGACCACCTTCGTCACCTTCCCTTCGATGACGTCGCCCTGGTCGTACATGTCCACCACCTGCTGCCACGGGTCCGACTGGGTCTGCTTCAGGCCGAGCGAGATGCGCTGCCGCTCGCGGTCGATATCGAGCACCTTGACCTGCACTTCCTGGCTGATCTCGAGCAGCTCCGAGGGATGGTTCACGTGACTCCAGGAGAGCTCGGAGATGTGGATGAGACCATCGATGCCCTCGAGGTCCACGAAGGCGCCGAAGTCGACAATGTTGGAGATCGTCCCCGTCACGACGTCGCCGGGCGAGAGACGGTCGAGGATCGCCTGGCGCATCTCTTTGCGCTCCTCCTCGAGGACGGCGCGGCGCGAGAGCACCACGTTGTTGCGGCTGCGGTTGAGCTCGATCACCTTGCAGCGCAGCGTCTGGCCCATGAACTCGTCGAGGTCCTGGACGCGCCGAATGTCGACGAGCGAGGCGGGCAGGAACCCACGCACGCCCAGATCGAGGATCAACCCGCCCTTCACGACCTCGATCACCGTCCCTTCGACGGGCTCTCCGCTCTCCGCCGCCCCCTCGATGCGCTTCCACGCCATCTCGAAACGGGCGCGCTTCTTCGAAAGGATAAGCCGGCCGTCGGCGTCCTCCTTCGTCATCACGAGCGCGTCGATTTCGTCGCCGATGTTGACCTCGTCGGCCGGGTTGACCGAACGTCGAATCGACAGCTCGGAAACGGGGATGACGCCCTCGGACTTGTAACCGATGTCGATCAAGACTTCGTCCTTGTCGACGCGTACGACCTTGCCGCGCACGACCTCGCCCTCGTTGATTATGGGGAAGGTCGAGTCGTAGTCCGGGATCAGTTCGCCGTCGGGCCCTTGAGTCCAGACGTCGTCGTCTGACTTCGGCGTATTTTCTTCAGTGATCGTCTCGTTCTGCACCATTTAAAGAGTAGGCAGTATAGCCACGGGATTTTGAGACCCCGGGATCTCATCGTCGTCTGCGCGGTCGTGCTGATCGGCGGATTTGCCGCGGCCGACGCCATCCGTGGACGCGCGAACGGTACCGAAAAGCCGACATCCGGGACCGACGCCGTCCAGACGTCGCCTACCCGTCTTCCGGGCCCCAGTCCCCAGGCCGAGGCGCCGGCGAACTGGCCCTTCGGCGCCCTCGCTGGATCCCTCGTCTTCACGGACGCCGGCGACTGCCGGGTCAGGGTCATCGGCCTCGCCGGAGGCCGCGAGCGCCCCCTCGCGAGGTTCGCAGGGAACTGCGATCTGTGGGCGCCTCCTGTCGGGGATCGGATCGCGTACGGGCTGGGACCGTCGTCCGCGGACGGATTCGCGCCGTTCCGGCTCGCCAATCTCGACCGTCCCAACGCCGACCTGGGCGGCTACCGCGCGCTCTTCGGCGTCGTCCTCTGGAGCCCCGACGGGCAGCGAGTCGCCTGGTGCGGCCGGCGCCGCACGGGCTTCGACCTGGAGCTCGGCGGCGCGGCCCGGCGACTCCCGGCCTGCCCCGTCGCGTACACGTCCGATTCGCGCATCGCCTACGCGGTCGGAAACGCGCTGCTCGTCGAGGGCGAGCGCGTCCTCCGCGCCGACGGCGGCATCACCTCTGCTGTCTTCCTCGCGGACGGGTCGATCGTCGTCGGACTAAACGGGGAGCGGCTCGAGGTGTACGGGCCGGATGGAGGGCGCCGCGCCAGCGTCGAGCTGCCTGACAAAGTTCAGGGTCGAACTCCGATCGTCTCGCCAGACGGCTGCGCGGCCATGTTCCGCCAGGAGCAACCCCCAGTGGGCGGCGTAGAGCTGATCGATCTCGGCTGTTTTCGCGGAATCGCCCCGCGGTTCCTCCCGGGCCGGGATGCAGCGTGGTCTCCGGACGGACGGTGGATCGCCGTGGCGGAGCCGGACGCCGTTGTCTTCTACGCGCGGATTCGCGGCGGCCCTATCGCGACTTGGCCGGCGCAGGCGGCCCAACTCGCCTGGCGCCCTCGCTAAGCGAAGTCCGGCTCGAACAGCTCGCGAGTAGTCCGGGGTCAAGTCGGGGTCAGACCCCGGCATGTCCGTAGCGGATCAGTCAGGACTTCGCTTCGTCCCAGTCCTCGCCGACGCCGATGTCCACGGCGAGGGGCGGCTCGAGCGCGTAGGCGCCGCACATCTCTGCGCGGACCAGCTCCTTGATGGCCGAGAGCTCGACGTCGGGCACCTCGAAGAGGAGCTCGTCGTGCACCTGGAGGACGAGCCGCGCGGCGCGCCCCTCGGCGCGCAGGCGCCGGTGGATCGACACCATCGCCTTCTTGATGATGTCCGCGGCCGTCCCCTGCATGACGAAGTTGACGGCCAGCCGCTCTCCCAGCGATCGCGTCTGGCGGTTTGAGGCCTTCAGCTCGGGGACGGGGCGGCGCCGGCCGAACAGGCTGGTCGCATAGCCGTCCCGCTCCGAACGCTCGATCGTCCGCTGGATGAAGTCCTGGACGAGCGGGAAGCGCGCGAGGTAGGCGTCGATGTAAGCCTGAGCCTCCTCGCGCGGGATCTCGAGGTTCTCGGAGAGCCCGAACGCGGAGATCCCGTAGATGATCCCGAAGTTGACCATCTTGGCGACGCTCCGCTCGCCCTTCGTGAGGGTCGCGGGATCCTTCCCGAGCACCTCCGCCGCCGTGGCGGCGTGGATGTCCTCCCCGCGGGCGAAGGCCTCGCGAAGCTTCGGCTCGCCGGAGACGTGGGCCAGAATCCGCAGCTCGACCTGGGAGTAGTCCGCGGAGAGGAGGCGGAACCCCTGGTCGGCAACGAAGGCCGACCGGATCTCCCGTCCCAGCTCGGTGCGGATCGGGATCGACTGCAGGTTCGGGCTCGTCGTGGAGAGCCGGCCGGTCGACGCCACCGCCTGGTTGAAGGTCGTGTGCAGGCGCCCGTCCTCCTCCGAGATCAGCTCGGGGAGCGGGCCCAGGTACGTGTTCAGGAGCTTGGAGTACTCCCGCCATTCCTCGATCACCTCGACAATCGGATGCTCGCCGCGAATGGAGCGCAGGACCCGCGTATCGGTGGAATAACCGGTTTTGCCCTTCCGTCCGGCGGTCAGCTCGAGCTTCTCGAAGAGGATGCGGGCCACCTGCTGCGTTGAGCCGAGCATGAACTCCTCGCCCGCAAGCTCGTGAGCCTTCGTCTCGAGCTCCTCCACCCGGTCGGCGAGGCGAGCGGTGATCTCCCCCATCCGGTATGTGTCGATGCGGACCCCGGCGTCCTCCATTGCCGCGAGCACACCTATGAGAGGAAGCTCGATCTCCCGGTAGAGCGGCTCGAGCCCGCGCTCGACGATGCGACCCTTCAGCGGCTCGGCCAGCCGCAAGGCGGCGCCCGCATGCCGGATGAGGCCGGCGGTTTCCTCCTCCGCAGCGGGCTCGGGCTGCAGCTCGATCCCGTATTCGGCGGCGAGTTCGTCTAGGGCGTAGTCGGCCCGGGCCGGCTCGATCAGGTAGGCCATCAGGAGCGTGTCTTCGGTCGGCTCGATCCCTGCGCGATAGACCTCCCGCGGCAGCGTCTTGAAGTCGTGCGCGACGAGCCGCGCGTCGCGGATCCGCGGGATCAGCTCGACGCCCCAGTCCCCCAGGACGACGTCTTCGCGCGCGAGAGCGAAGCGTTCGCCCTCGACCACCAGAGCGGCTTCGCCTGCGACATCGTCCAAGTCGGCCTCACGCCAGGGAATGGAGACTCCTTCGAGCTTCATCGGCGCCGCCGGCAACGCATCGTCGATCACGTCGATGCGCTGAAGGAGGTTCCGAAACTCGTATTGGCGGAACATCTCCTTCAGCCGCGAGCGGTCGGGGGGTCGCAGCACCAGCTCGGCGGGATCGCAGTCCAGCTGCAGGTCTCGGCGCATCGTCGCGAGCTCCTTCGATTGCAACGCCTGTTCGGCGTGCTCGCGCAGGGCCTTGCCGCGCGCGGGCGAGAGCTCGTCCACGTGCTCAAGCACGGCTTCGAGCGACCCGTACTGGGCGATCAACTGCCCGGCCGTCTTGTCCCCGAAGCCCGGGACACCCGGAATGTTGTCGGAGCTGTCGCCCTTGAGGCCGATGAAGTCTGGCACCTGCTCGGGCGTCACGCCGTAGCGGGCAAAGACACGTTCGGGCGTATAGACGTTGACGTCCGCGACGCCCCGCGGCGTCATCATCAGGGAGACGTTCTCGGTCACGAGCTGGAAGGCGTCCCGATCGGTGGAGACGACCGTCGTCTTGATTCCCGCCTCGTCGGCACGCGCGACCAGCGTTGCGATGACGTCGTCGGCCTCCCAGCCCTCGAACTCGAGATTGCGGTAGCCGAAGGCCTCGACGATGGGCCTGAAATGCGGGAACTGCTCCGAAAGGAGATCGGGCATCGGCCGCCGGTCGATCTTGTACTCGGGCGCGAGCTCCTTGCGATGGACGGCGCGCGTGTCCCAGGCAACAGCAACGCCCTTCGGCCGGTAATCCGCCAGCAGCTTGAAGAGCATGTTGGTGAAGCCCAGGAGCGCATTCGTCGGGAAGCCCTCCGACGTGGCGAGCTCCTCGGGCAGGGCGAAGTACGCCCGGTACGCGAGATTGTTGCCGTCTACGAGGAAAAGATCGGAGTCGCGTGCGGGCCCGTCGTCGAGCTGGAGCTCGGCTCCGGTCAGAGTCTTGGGCACGACCCTAACTCTACGCCCGGGCGGGGCATGCCCCGCCCCTAGAGGAACCGGTTATTCCTCGCCGAGATAAGTTTTGCGAACCTGCTCGTTGTCGCGCAAGGCCTTCGCGTCGTCCGCGAGCGCGATGTGACCGGTCTCGAGCACGTAACCGCGATTCGCGGTCTCCAGCGCCATCAGCGCGTTCTGCTCGACCAGCAGGATCGGGGTTCCCTGGTCATTGATCTCGCGGATGATCTCGAAGATCTTCTCGACGAAGATCGGCGCGAGACCCATCGACGGCTCGTCGAGGAGGAGGAGCTTCGGACGTGCCATGAGCGCGCGTCCCATGGCAAGCATTTGCTGCTCCCCCCCCGAGAGCGTCCCGGCTTTCTGGGTCCTCCGCTCCTGGAGCCGCGGAAAGAGCGTATACACGCGGTCGAGATCCTGCGAGATCTCCGAGCGGTTCTCGCGCTGGTACGCGCCCATCTCGAGGTTCTCGAGCACGCTCATCCGCGAAAAGACGTGCCGGCCCTCGGGCGACTGCGAGATCCCCATCCTCACGATTTCGTGCGCAGGGGTGTCCGTGATGTTCGAGCCCCGGAAGGTGATCGTGCCCTCGCGGGGATGGTTGAGCCCGTTGATCGAGCGCAGCGTCGTCGACTTGCCGGCTCCATTCGCGCCGATCAGCGTCACGATCTCGCCCTCGTGCACCTCGATCGAGATGCCCTTCAGCGCCTGGATCGTCCCGTAGTACGTGTGGACGTCGTCCAGCTTGAGGATGACGTTCCCGTCGGCCTTGGTCGCGTTCATCCGGTTGCCGCCGTTCCCAGGTAAGCCTCGATCACGCGCGGGTCGTGCTGGACCTGCTTCGGCTCGCCCTCGGCGATCTTCTCGCCGTAGTCGAGCACAGTCACGCGGTCGGAGATGCCCATCACGACCTTCATGTCGTGCTCAATCAGGAGGACGGTCATGTTCTGCTCCTCACGGAGCTTGGCCACGAAGGTCGTGAAGCTCGACGTCTCCTCGGGGTTCATTCCGGCAGTGGGCTCGTCGAGGAGCAGGAGCTTCGGCTCGGTCGCGAGCGCCCGCGCGACCTCGAGGCGCCGCTGGTCGCCGTAGGAGAGGTTCTTGGCGTACTCGTCGTCTTTGCGTCGCAGGCCGGAGAACTCGAGGAGTTGCCGGCCCCGCTCGTCCGCCCCCTGCTCCTCCTTCCTGAGAGCCGGCGTTCGGAAGATCGAGCGCAGCACGCCACCCTTGATGCGGCTGTGCATGGCAACGAGGACGTTCTCGAGCGCGGTCATGTTCTTGAAGAGCCGGATGTTCTGAAAGGTGCGCGCCATCCCCAGCGTCGTGACAATGTGCGGCGGCAGACCCGCGATCGCCTGGTCCTCGAAGTAGACGCCGCCTGCCGTGGGCTTGTACACGCCGGTAAGGATGTTGAAGAACGTCGTCTTGCCGGCTCCGTTTGGGCCGATGAGGCTGACGATCTTTCCGCGCGGAATGACGAAGTCGACGTCGTTGACGGCGATCAGCCCTCCGAACTCCTTCCGGACGTTGACCGCCTCGAGGATGTTCCCGTTCTCAGCCATCAATGGGACACGTCGTAGAGGGAGGTCTCCCCCTCGCCTTCCTTGAACTCGGCTCTGCGCCGGGCACTCGGGATCAAGCCCTCGGGCCGGAACAGCATCATCAGGATGAGCAGCACTCCGAAGATGCCGAACTTGTACTTCGGCACGTCGACGTCGTTGCCCGCGCCTGGAATGACGCCGTTGATCCACTCGCCGATCTTGCCCAGGCCGGTGAAGTTCAGCCACGCGATCACGCTCGCGCCGACGATGACTCCCCAGATGTTCCCCATGCCGCCCACGACGACCATCACGAGGACGATGATCGAGATCTGGAACGAGAAGCTCGTCGGAAAGATCCCGTTGATGAACGAGCCGTAGATCGAGCCGGCCAGGCCTCCGAAGATGCCGCCGATCGCATAGGCCCACAGCTTCGTCCGCATGAGCGGGACGCCCATTGCGGAGGCGGCGACCTCGTCCTCGCGGACCGCGATCCATGCCCGGCCCATCTTCGAGTCGCGCAGCCGCAGGTTCACGAAGATCGTGATCAGGCACATGAACAGAATCGTGTAGAACCAAGGCTTCAGCTCGCTTGGGAGCGAGCTGTAGCGGTCCGGCAGCAAGCCGCCTGTCGCATCGTTCAGCGTCGTGCCGAAGCCCGGCCGGTCGAGCTGGGTCACGCCGCGCACGCCGTTCGTGAGGTTGTGGCCGGCGATGTCGTCGCCGTTGCGGAAGACGTCCGGGATGATCTCGCCGAACCCGAGCGTGACGATGGCCAGGTAATCCCCGCGCAGGCGGAGCGTGGGCCAGCCGATGATGATGCCGGCGATGGCGCAGAAGAGCCCGGCGAGCGGGACCACGACCCAGAAGCTCATGTGGATCCCCGGCAGTGCCTTGTTGCCGACGTCGAGGAAGTGGAAGTTTCGTTCCGAGAAGAGGCCGGAGCCGAACCAGCCCAACGTGTAGGCCCCCAGGGCGAAGAAGGCGACGTAGCCGAGATCGAGCAGCCCCGCGTACCCGACGACGATGTTGAGGCCAAGCGCGAGCATGACGTAGACGGCCATCTGGAAGACCGTGTCCATGTCCATGCCGAGCTTGTCCACGAAGAGGGCCCGGAAGGGATCCTCGATCGCCCAGAGCGGGTAGCTGACGATCAGGGCGATGACCGCCAGCGGGAGAGCCCGACGGCGAACCAGGTCGTTGCCGAACCACTCCGGCGCGTGTAGGCGTGCGGCCGGCGTCGTCACTGGCCCTCCGGCGTCTGCTCGCCGAGGAGCCCTGACGGACGGAACACGAGGATGAGGATCAGGATCGAGAAGATGACCGTGTTCGTCCAGCGGGCGCCGAAGTTGAAGAGGAAGTCGGCGTCGTTGTAGGCGGCGATCAGGCCCAGGAGGACGCCGCCCAGCACGGCGCCGCTCAGGTTGCCGATCCCGCCGAGGACGGCCGCGGTGAAGGCAAAGAGCCCGAGCCGGAAGCCGAGATCGAACTTCGTGTTGCCGATCGAGAGGGCGTAGATCGCGCCGGCCGCCCCCGCGAGCGCGCCTCCGATCGCGAACGTGAACGAGATCGTCCGGTCGACGTTGATGCCCATCATCGCGGCAGCGTCCTGGTCCTGGGCCGTCGCTCGCATCGCCTTCCCCGCCTTCGTGCTCCTCACGAGCCACGTCAGGACGAGCAGGAGCGGAATCGTGATCACGATGACGATGAAGGCTCCCCACTCGTAGGTGACGCCGTGGGTCGCAACGACGTTGCCCTTCGGGAAGATGTCCGGGACGGGCTGCGGGCTGGCGTTCTTCCAGATCAGCCCGATGTTCTGGAGCAGGAACGAGAAGCCAATCGCCGTGATCAGCGGCGCGAGGCGGGGTTGACTACGAAGCGGCTTGTAGCCGATGCGCTCGATGAGGACGTTGATCGTCATGCACATAAGCATCGACCAGAACAGAACCATCGCGATCGTGTAGCCGCGCTGCAAACCGGAGGACGCGGCCACGGCGGTCGTCCCGAGCGGGATGCCGAGCACCAGCGTCGTCGGGTAGAGCGGCAACTGAAAAGCGCCCTCGGTGACGATCGAGTGCGCCTGGAATGACCCGAGCATGAAGTTGTCACCGTGGGCGAAGTTGATCAGCTCGATGATCCCGTAGACGAGCGTGTAGCCAAGGGCGACCAGCGCGTAAATCGACCCGTTCGTGAACCCGATCAGGGTCACTTCGATGAAACGGCTCGGGGACTCGATCGCCTCCTTGATCAGCCAGCCTGCGATACCGGCGACCAGCACAGTGCCGAAGAACCACAGGAGAAGCTGCGAGACGGGAGGAAGCCGCCGAGTGGGAAGGAGTCGTGCTGCGGTATCAGCAGTCGACACGGGCGCAGACTATGACGCAGTGAGAGGGCCGGCACAACCGGCCAGCCCTCTCACATTCCTTGCTCCGATAACTAGGACGGAGCCTTGAACTGCTCGACGAACGCCCAGGCACCGCTCTTTCCCTGGAAGATCGACTCGAACTTATCGGCCGGATCGCCGTTCTCGTCGAACGTGATCGGCCCGACGACCGTATCCGCCGAAGCTCCCGCGAGCGCCCCGGTCACGCCTTCACGCGTGCCGTCGGACTTCTCGAGCGCTGCGAGCATCATCTGCAGAGCCGCCACGGCATACGCCGTATAGACCTCCGGCGCGCCGAACTGCTGTTCCACCTTGGCGTTGAACTCCTTGCCGGCGCCCGGAAGATCGTCCGGGTTCAGCGTCGGAGCGCTGCCGTACATGCCTTCGACGTTGTCAGCACCGGCTTCGGAAAACAGCGACACCTGGACGAAACCGTCCGAGGCGATGGTCGGAACTGCCTCGTTGTCGCCCACGACTGCGACCTTGTCCTTTACGAGCTGGCCGCCGTTGAAGCAGGAGATGCCGCCGATGAAGATGCCGTCGGCACCCGACGACTTGATCTTCGTCATCAGCGCCTTGTAGTTCTGGGCATTCGCGTCCCAGCCCTCGTGACCCGCGACCGCAAGACCGATGTCCTTGGCAGCGGACTCGAAGGCGTCAGCGACGCCCTTCCCGTAGGCGTCCTTGTCATCGAGGATGAACACCTTCGTGACGCCCAGCTTGTCCTTCATGTAGGCCGCGTCGATCTCGCCCTGGACGTCGTCCGAAGTGACGACGCGCGCGTAATTGCGCGTGCCGGTCGGGAAGTACTTCTCCGGCTCGCCGGACTCGGACCCGGGTCCCATGTGGGTGAGGCCGACGGCGGTGTTCGCCGGGCTGATGTACGCGAGCGATGCCTCGTTGGCGATCGGCACCTCGATCTTTGCGCAACCCGAGTTGAACGTACCGAGGACGCCGATGATCGTCTCGTCCTCGACGAACTTGCGGGCGTTGGCCGCGCAGGTCGCCTCGTCCCAGGCGCCCTTCGCCGCGGTCGAGTCGTCGAAGGCCTCGAACTGGATCGTGTAGTTCCCGACCTTGTTCCCGATGCCCTGCAGATAGAGCTTGATGGCGTTGTTCATCTGTTCCGTCTGGGCTGCGGACGAGCCCTGGAGCGGAAGGTCGGAGACGATCTTGACCGTCTTCGCCCCCGCAGCGGCCGTACCGGTACCTCCGGCGGTCGTTCCTTCGTCGCCGCCACCACAGGCAGCGGCAAGGAGAGCAAAGGCGCCGACCAGCACCACCAGCATTGACAAACGCGTCCTTCTCTTCACTAGTCCT
>WNGB01015641.1_pt1 | contig 14373 bp, 12 predicted proteins | sample 5400681 | NCBI WGS metagenome assembly WNGB01 (sample SAMN13153367, study PRJNA577476) | soil metagenome | isolation source: 115 cm soil or saprolite under grassland replicate 2 | place: USA:California | collected 2016-06-15 | reverse complement strand
CTGGGCGTACGAGCTGCGCAGCACGACGCGGCGGTTGATCAGCCCGCCGGCGTAGAACGGCTTCGAGAACGCCAGGGTGCTGGACTTGGCGATGACGGTCTTGTCGAGGTCGAAGAAGGCTGCGGCGCGGGGCCGCTGGGTGTGCGGCCGGGTGCGGTCCATGGTCCGAGCATAGGGGCGGCAGGAGAACCTTCCGTGGCGCGGGCTTTTGGTCTTTCGCGGATCGTGGTTAGACTGTAGGCAGTGTGACAGTGGTACTGGCTGAGACGGTCGCTGAATCCTTCGGGATGCGGCGGCTAGATCGGCGCCTGGTGTGGCCGTCGGGAGTCGAGAAATTCTCTCGATCTTGATGTGTGACCCCAGGACTCGGGGGGTATAGACCCTTCGACAGTGGCAGACTGTCGCCTCCTGAACGGCCCCCGGCTCCTCCCCCCGAGCCCGTGGCCGAAGACGGCCCCCGGTCACCCCCCCGCCGGGGGCCGTCGCCTTTCCTCCTCCGGTTTCCGTCCACAGCCTTCCCGGCTCCGGCGGTTGTCCACAGATCCCGAAGTCGTCCGGCCGTAGGTGGCTGACACCGACAACTTCCGGGGCATGGAGAACTCACACAACCCTGCCGTGCTGCTCGCCACGGCTGACGACGTGCTGCTCGACGACCTGCTCCGGCTGGCCGCCGCCGCGGGCGTCACGCCGCGCGTGGAGTCCGATCTGGTCGGGGTACGACGTGGCTGGCAGGCGGCGTCCCTGGTGCTGGTCGGGCGGGACCTGGCCGACGACGTCGCGCGCGCCCAGCCGGTGCGGCGTACCGGCGTGCTGGTGGTCGGCACCGACCTCGACGACGCCGGGATCTACCAGGTCGCGGTCGCGATCGGCGCGGACGGCGTGGTGGTGCTGCCGGACGGGGAGGCCGCCGTGGCCGACCGGCTGGCGGACTGCGTCGACGGCGCGGTCGGCTCGGCGGTCACACTCGCGGTCGTCGGCGGCTGCGGTGGCGCCGGCGCCAGCGCCCTCGCGGCGGCGCTGGCGGTGAGCGGAACCCGGCGCGGCCTGCGCACGATGCTGGTGGACGCGGACCCGCTCGGCGGTGGCATCGACCTGTTCTTCGGCGGCGAGCACGAGACGGGCACGCGGTGGCCTGCTCTGACCGGTACGACGGGGCGCGTGAACGGCGCCGCCCTGCGCGCGGCGCTGCCGGTGTTCGGCGGGCTGTCGGTGCTGTCGTGGGACCGTGACGACGTGGTCGCGCTGCCGCGCGAGGCGATGCGGTCGGTGCTGGGCGCGGCCCAGCGCAGCAGCGACCTGGTGGTCGTGGACCTGCCGCGACGCTGCGACGAGGCGGCGGAGGAGGTGCTGACCCGGTCGACGTCGACGCTGCTGGTGGTGCCGCGTGACGTGCGTGCTTGTGCGGCCGCCGGGCGGATCGGCGGGCAAGTGGGGCTGCTGGCGAACGACCTGCGCGTCGTCGTCCGGGACGGGCCGGCGCCGTCGCTGCGGCCGGCCGATGTCGCCGCACAGCTCGGCGTGCCGCTGGCGGGTGAGCTGCGCAACGACCGGGACCTGCCCCGGCAGGTCGACGACGGCCGGTTCGAGGCCGGTCCGCGCAGCCCGCTCGGCAAGGTCTGCACCGCTCTGCTCGACGGGTTCGGGCTGTACGGGCGTGGGGCGCTGTGATGGTCGCGCCCGAGCTCGTCGAGCACGTGCGCACCACCCTGGCCGCGCAGGGGACCAGTCCGACGCCCGCCCGGGTCGCCGCCGCGCTGCGGTCCGGCGGCGGGGTCCTCGGCGACGCTACGGTGCTCGCGGTCGTCGAGTCGCTGCGCCGCGAGTCGTCGGGTGCCGGACCGCTCGACGACCTGCTGTCCGAGCCCGGCGTCACGGACCTGCTCGTGAACGGCCCGGACCGGGTGTACGTCGACCGCGGCAGCGGGCTGGAGCGGGTGCCGCTGCGGGTCGGCGACGAGGGTGCGCTGCGCCGGCTGGCGACCAGGCTCGCCGCCGCGTGCGGGCGCCGCCTCGACGACGCCACGCCGTACGTCGACGCCCGGCTCCGCGACGGCACCCGGTTCCATGCGGTGCTGGCACCGGTGGCCGGGCCGGGGACCTGCCTGTCGTTCCGGGTGCCGCCGCACCGGACGTTCACCCTGGAGGACTTGGTCGCCGCCGGCGCGATGCCGGCCGGAGGAGCGGCGGTGCTCCGCGACCTTGTCGAGGCGCGGCTCGGGTTCGTCGTCAGCGGAGGCACCGGAACGGGGAAGACGACCCTTCTGTCTAGCCTGCTGAGCCTGGCGGGGCCTGGCGAGCGGTTGGTACTCGTCGAGGACTCCGCCGAGCTGCGGCCGGAGCACCCGCACGTCGTGCGCCTCGAGGCCCGGCCGGCGAACGTCGAGGGTTCGGGCGAGATCACGCTGCGCGACCTGGTCCGGCAGGCGCTGCGGATGCGGCCGGACCGGCTGGTCGTCGGCGAGGTCCGCGGCGCCGAGGTGGTCGACCTGCTGGCCGCGATGAACACTGGTCACGAAGGCGGCTGCGGCACCCTGCACGCGAACTCGGCCGCCGACGTGCCGGCCCGGCTCGAGGCGCTCGGTGTCGCGGCGGGCCTGGGACGGGAGGCACTGCACAGCCAGGTCGCCTCCGCCGTGGAGGCGGTCGTGCACCTGACCCGCGGTCGCGACGGGGTACGCCGCGTCGAGGAGATCCGGGTGCTGGAGCGCGGCCCGGACGGCCTGGTGCGGGCCGTGCCGGCGGTTGGCCTCGGTGCCGACGGGTCGGTCCGCACCGTCGCGGGAGCCGCGCGGCTGAGCCGCCTGCTGCGAGGTGCCGCGTGAGCGCGCTGGCTGCCCTGCTGGCCGGGCTGGCGGTGTTCCTCGGCATCGACGGCCGGCTGTACGGTCCGAGTGCACTGCGCCGGCTGCGCAGGCGGTCCGTCCGTCCGCCGGTGGCGGTTCCGCGAGGCGGGGTGCGCCTGCTGCTCTGTGGCGCGGTGGCCGCGGGGCTGGCAGTGGCCGCGGCCGCGCTCGACGCCGGCGCGACCGTCGGGCTGGCGGCCGGGCTCGCGGTGGTGGCGGCCGTCGGTCGGTTGCGTCGCCGAGCGCGGAGTCGCGCCGACGCCGCGGCGGTCCGGGCGCGGGTCATCGAAGCATGTGCGGTCCTCGCCGCCGACCTGAGAGCGGGCCGGCCGCCGGTAGACGCGCTTGCCGGCGCGGCCGAGGTCTGTGCCGAGCTGACGCCCGCGGTGGTCGCGGCCCGCCTCGGCGGTGACGTCGCCGAGTCCTTGGCGCTGGCAGCGCGAGCGCCCGGGACGGGCGGGCTGCGTGCGCTCGGGGCCGCGTGGCGGGTGGCTGACCAGTCGGGTGCCGCCTTCGCCGGCCTGACCGAGCGGGTCGCGGCCGCCTTGCGAGCCGATGAGACGGTCGGCCGCCAGGTCGCCGCCGGACTCGCGGGAGCCCGCGCGACGGGGCGGGTGATGGCCGGCCTGCCGGTGCTCGGGATCCTGCTGGGCCAGCTGGTCGGAGCCAGGCCACTCGTGTTCCTGACCGGCGGACCCGTGGGCTGGAGCTGCCTCGCTCTCGGCTTGGCCCTCGCGATAGCAGGTCTGGCGTGGGTCGACCGGCTCGCCGACTCGTGTGCGTCGCCCGTTCTGGAGGCGGCGTGAGCCCGGTCGTGGCCGCGATCGCGGCGGCCGCCGCTGTCTGGATGATCGCCTCAGGCCGACCGGCGATCGCGCGTCTATGCGGCTCTGGCGAGTCACACGGCATACGGCTGACGGCAGAACACGGATCACCGGACCGGCTCGGCGCGCCGGCACGGAAGCGGCCCAGGGGGCTTGCACCACCTGCCATGGCCGCGTCGGCGCGGGCTGCTCGGCTACACCGGTTGGCGGCCGGTGCCGGGTCGGTCGGGGTGCTGCTGGCGTTCGGGCTGCCGTGGGGATTGCTGGTGGCCGGGGCGGTGCTGGTCGTCGTACCGGTGCTGTTGCGGCGGATGGAGCCGGCGGGTGTGCGGCGACGGCGGGAGCGGGTGGAGGCGGATCTGCCGCTGGCCGTCGAGCTGCTGGCCGCGTGCTTGCGGGCGGGACGGCCGCCGGGTGAGGCGGTCGCGCTGGTGGCGAGCGCGGTCGGTGGTCCGCTCGGCGCGATGCTCGACGAGGTCGCCGGGCGGCTGGTGCTCGGTGCCGACTCCGGGTACGCGTGGGCGGTGCTGGCCGGCGAGCCGGCCTGCGCGCCGCTGAGCCGGGCCGTGGTGCGTTCTGCCGCGTCGGGCGGGCCGCTGGCGCGGACGCTGGAGCAGCTCGCCACCGACGTGTGGCGGCGCCGGCAGTGGGCGGCCGACGAACAGGCACGGGCGGTGGAGACGAAGCAGGGCCTCGGCCAGCTCCGTGCGGGCGTAGAGAACCGACCGGCCGGCGCGGTGCGCGCTGACCAGGCCGGCGTCGTGCAGCGCGCGGAGGTGCTGCGACACCCCGCCGGGTGTCAGACCTGTGCGGGCCGCGAGGTCGGTGGTCGACCTGGGAGACTCCAGGTGCGCGAGCAGCGTCGTACGGGACCGGCCGATCACCCCGCTGACCGCCTCCGGCGGGTCGACTCGCTCCGGCTGCCAGATCGCGCCCAGCCCGCGCACCGGGTAGACGAGGCTCGGCTGCCACGGCGGGATCGTGTTCGACGTGACGTGCTGCCCGGCGAAAGCGGACGGCACCAGCAGCAGACCTTCGCCGTGCAGGCGGCGGTGGCCGGAGAAGCGCAGGTGCCGGATCCGCAGCACGCCGTCGTGCCACCGCACCCGCGGCGACAGGTCGTCGAGCAGCAGCGCGTGCCCGCCGCGCGCGAGCTGACGGCCGCGGTGCACCAGGTCGCCGTCGAGCGTCGCCCGGATCCGGCCCCACCAGGGCTCGATCGCGATCCGCCAGTACGTCTCGATCCCGCTCGCGAGGAGGCCGAGGCCGGCCGGCGGGTCGTCGTACAGGCTCGCGACGCGTGCGGACGGTGCCGAGCGCATCGGCCCGGCGGGACGGCGGCGTGGACGGGTGACCTCCTCCAGCGAGCTGACCGGGTGGCTGAGCGCGTGCGCGAGGACGTCGAGGTCCGCTCGGATCAGGTCGGCGGGCAGGTCCCGCAGGCCGGTCAGCTCGGCGGTGAGGTCGGGCACCGGCGTGAGCGGGGGCGGGGACAGGAAGTCCGGCAGGTACCAGCACGGGCTGGATCAGGTCGAACAGCAGCCGGACGCCGGGACCGGCGCCGGTGAGGCGTGGGCGGACCGCCCCGGCCCACCTGCGGTACAGCGGGTCCGGCCGGGCCGCCGCGAGGTGGACGTGGTCAGCGTGCAGAACCGGTACAACCTGGGTGACCGGGAGCACGAGGCCGTCCTCGACCACTGCGAGCGCGAGGGCATCGCATTCATCCCGTGGCTGCCGATCCCGCGCCGGCCGCTCGCCGCTCTGGACGCTGTCGCGGCCGAGACCGGAGCGACGGTCACGCAGGTCGCGCTGGCCTGGCTGCTGCACCGGTCACCGGCGGTGGCACCGATTCCCGGGACGTCGCGGCCGGAGCACATGGAGGAGAACGTCGCGGCCCGCGAGCTCCGGCTGACCGCGGACCAGTTCGACCGGCTGAGCGTGGCCGGCGCCGTGTGAAGCACGCTCGGGCGGCCGGTTTCCGTCCACAGACGAGTGGTGTGGACGGGTTGTCCCCAACGGGCGAAGTCGGACCCCGGATCGGCCCGGATCGCGGCACGTTGTCGGCGACCGCGCCGGACGGGCCGGGGCGGCAGATCGTGGAGGTTCGACATGACGAAGGTTCTGGTGGCGGCCGGCCGCCGCTACCGCCGGCGTGACCAGCGCGGAGCGGCCACCGCCGAGTACGCGGTCGCCACCGTCGCGGCGTGCGGTTTCGGCGGCATCCTCGTCGCGCTGCTGAAGTCGCCGGCCGTGCTGCAGCTGCTCAAGGAGATCATCAACTTCGCGCTGCGGGCCGCCGGGATGGACGGCGTCCAGCTCTGAGCGACTCCCCGGGACCGGCCTGGCCGCGGCGAACCCCCCCGCACGCGGCCAGGCCGCCCCGGCGACGGTCTGGAGGTGACCGTGACAGCGCGAACGTGGACTACGCGACCAGGCTCGCCGGTCTCGCGACGGAGCCGCCGACGGGCGCAGCGCGGGTCGGTGACGGCGGAGACGGCGATCGTGCTGCCGGCCGTCGTCCTGGTGCTGGTCGCGGTGCTGTGGTCGATCGGGGTGGTCGTCGCGCAGATCCGCTGTGCCGACACCGCGCGCGACGTGGCCCGGGCGATCGCCCGGGGCGAACCGCCGGAGGAGGCGCAGCGGCTGGCCGGGCGCTCGGCGCCGCCCGGGGCCAGGGTCGCCGTCAGCCGGACGGGCGACGACGTCGCGGTGGTCGTGTCGGCGTCGATCGGCGTACCGGTCCTGGGCGCCGGTGCCTCGGTGCCGGTCAGCGGCAGCGCGACGGTCCAAGCCGAGCCGGAGGTGCCATGAGCGAGTACGACGAGCGGGGGAGCGGCACCCTGATCGTGATCGCGGCCGCGCTGCTGGTGCTCAGTGCCGGTCTCGCGGCCGTGCTGTGGGCCGGAGTATCGACGGCCCGGCACCGGGCGGCTGCCGCGGCCGATCTCGCCGCGCTGAGCGCCGCGCGGGCGGTGCAGTCGGGTGGTGACGCCTGCGAGACGGCCGGCCGGAACGCCGGGTTGCACGGTGCCGAGCTCGCCGGGTGCCGGGTCGAGGGCGCGGAGGTGCGGGTTCTCGTGGGCGTGCGGGCCGAGTTCGGTTCGCTGGGCCGTCCGTGGGTCACCTCGGCGGCAGCCGCAGGTCCGGTGGGTGGCGGGTCAGATGTCGAGCAGCCAGCCGTTCTGCTCGGCGATGCGGATCGCCTCTGCGCGGGTGCGGGCTCCTGTCTTGTCGATCGCCGAGGAGAGCTGGCTGCGTACCAAGCCCTCGGGCACCTGCAGGTTGCGGGCCAGGACCGCGACCGACCCACCGTCGCGGGCGGCTTGCAGCATGTCGGCCTCCTCGCCGGTGAGCGGGCAGTCGGAGTAGCCGAGCGTCTCGGCGGCCAGGTTCGCGTCGACGACCCGCAGGCCGCGGTGCACCCGCCGGACGGCGTCGGCGAGCTGCGGTGTCGGGCTGCCCTTCACCACCACGCCCTTGGCACCGGCCGCCAGCCCGCGGTTCAGGAGGCCGGGCCGGCCGTAGCCGGTGAGCATCAGCACGCGGCACTCCGGCATCGAGATGCGCAGCGCCGCGGTGACACGCAGGCCGTCGCGGCCCGCGGAGCCCACGTCGAGTACGGCGACGTCGGCGCGAAGCTGCTTGGCGGTACTGACCACGTCGTCGGACGGCCGCAGCTCGGCGACGACCTCCAGGTCGGGCTGGCTCTCCATGCGGCTGCGGAGAACACCCCGGCTGAGGATCTGGTCGTCGACCAGCAGCAGCCGGATGCGCTCTTGCAACACCGACCTCCGAGGAACCGCGGACCGTGACTGCACGTCCGGCATCGACTTGGCTGGCCAAGGCTTCCACATGATCCCGGCATCGCCTACCAAGCGGTCCGCTTGGGAGCAGATCGCTACCGGAACGCTATCGGATCGCGATCGTACGGGCGTTCGTACGACGCCGCCAGTGGGTAAAGCATCCAATCCCATGACGGCCGGTGATGTTGCGGTTCCGTTACGTGCCGTCGCCATTGTTGTCACAGACAGTAGTTGTCACTGTTCGTTGCGTAACGCAACGAGCTAGCGTCGTCGGCATACATCCGGCTGGAGGAGCCATCGAGCCGCATGATCCCCACCGTCGATCACGGTGGCGTGCGGCACCAGCGGGTGCGAGGTCGGCCGCGGCGGTGAGGCAGGTACCGCGTCGTGGCCGACCGTTCCGCCGCCTTCAGTGATCGTCGGCGACCTCTTCGTCCTTGCGGGACCCGGCTCGATCCTCCGGCTCGTTCCCGTCGCCCAGCTCGGCGGCCTTCGCCGGCAACGACTCCGCCTTCGGCGCCGCCTCCACTTTCTGGCGCAGGTCCCGGACCTCCCTGCGTCGCCGGTAGCCCCGGCCCACCCCCTTCTTCACCAGCCACGTACCGGCCAGCAGCGCCGCCGCCGTGCAGACGCCGATGAAGAACATGACAGACGCCCTGGTGTCGAAACCGAGGCCGAAGATCTCGAGCCGCGCCGAGCCGCCCGAGCTCGCGGCCACGCCCGCCGCGAGCAGCACCGCGACGCCGACCAGGATCAGTCCGAGCACGACCATGAGATGCCGCCTTCCGTGAGCCCCCGTGCGCCGTGACCCGGACAGCCGCGACAGGCCGGGCGGTCACTGATCACAGTCTGCTACTCCGCCGAGCAGTGCGTCGAGCAGCACTACCGCACCCGCCTTGTCCAGCGGGTGGTTGCCGTTGCCGCACTTCGGCGACTGCACGCACGAGGGACAGCCGTCGACGCACTCGCACGACGCGATCGCCTCGCGTGTCGCGCGCAGCCAGTCCGCGGCGGCGTGGTACCCGCGCTCGGCGAAGCCCGCGCCGCCCGGGTGGCCGTCGTACACGAAGACCGTCAGGCAACCGGTGTCGGCGTGCAGCGCGGTGGAGACGCCGCCGATGTCCCACCGGTCGCAGGTGGCGAACAGCGGCAGCAGCCCGATCGACGCGTGCTCGGCGGCGTGCGCCGCGCCCGGCACGTCGGACAGTCCCAGTGCGGTGACCGTTGCCTCGGGCAACGTCCACCAGACGGCCTTGGTGCGCAGCGACCGCTCGGGCAGGTCCAGCGGGGTCTCGTCCAGCACGTCACCGGTGATCAGCTGCTTGCGCTGGTACGAGACCACCTGGTGCGTCACCTGCACCCAGCCGTGGCACAGCGTTGCCGCACCCCACGACACCGACGTCTCGGTCGACACGATCCCGATCTCGGTCACGTCCCGCGCCGTGGTCGAGTAGTCGGGCGCGGCCGGCGCGACCATCGCCACATGGTCCTCCAGGTCCAGGGCCCGGACCAGATAGGACTCCCCGGCATGCAGGTACACCGCGCCCTCGTGCACCGCCGTGTGCGCCGCGCCGCCGTCCACGGTGCCGAGCAGCCGTCCGGTGTCCTCCTCGACGATCTGCACCGTCCGGCCGCCGGCGGACCGGATGTCGATCGCGTCCACCGCCCGGTCCCGCCGGGTCCAGAACCACCCGCGCGGCCGGACCCGCAGCAGCCCGCCGTCCACCAGCTGCGCGATCACCTCCGGCGTCGACGCCCCGAACACCTCGAAGTCTTCGGCCGTCAGCGGCAGCTCCTGCGCCGCCGCGCACAGCTGCGGCGCCAGCACGTACGGGTTCTCCGGGTCGAACACCGTCGCCTCCACCGGCCGCCCGAAGATCGCCCACGGGTGCCGCACCAGATACGTGTCCAGCGGGTCGTCCCGCGCCACCAGCACCGCCAGAGCATCCGTCCGCGACCGCCCCGCGCGACCCGCCTGCTGCCACAGCGACGCCCGCGTGCCGGGCCAGCCCGCCAGCAGCACCGCGTCCAGCCCGGCGATGTCGATGCCCAGCTCCAGCGCGTTCGTCGCCGCCACACCCGTCAGCTCGCCACCGGACAGCAGCGCCTCCAGCCGCCGCCGCTCCTCCGGCAGGTACCCGGCGCGGTAGGCCGACACCTGGCCGGTCAGCGACGGGTCGACCTCGGCGAGGTGCGACCGCGCCGTCAGCGCCACCGTCTCCGCACCGCGCCGGGACCGTACGAACGCCACCGTCCGCACCCCGGTCACCACCAGGTCGGCCAGCAGGTCGGCGACCTCGGCCGTGGCGGTCCGTCGTACCTGACCCGAAGGACCGCCGTACGACGTCAGCGGCGGCTCCCACAGACCGAACGTCAGCCCGCCCCGGGGAGAGCCGTCCTCCTCCACCGCCCGCATCGGCAATCCGGTCAGCCGCCGCCCGGACACCGCCGGCTCGGCCACCGTCGCCGACGCGCACACGAACACCGGGTTCGCGCCGTAGTGTGCGCACACCCGCCGCAGCCGCCGCAGCACCGCCGCCACATGCGCCCCGAACACGCCCCGGTAGTGGTGGCACTCGTCGACCACGACGTACTGCAGGCAGCCGAGGAACCGCGCCCAGCGCTGGTGGTTCGGCAGCACCGACCGGTGCAGCATGTCCGGGTTGGTCAGGACGTACGTCGCGTGGTCGCGGGCCCAGTCGCGCTCCTCGATCGACGAGTCGCCGTCCAGGGTGGTCGCGCGCAGCCCGGAGACGTCGTACGACGAGATGCCGCGCAGCTGGTCGTGCGCGAGCGCCTTCGTGGGCGACAGGTACAGCACGGTCGCGGTGCGCCGGTACGGCGAGGCCGCGCGGGCCACCGAGAGGGTGGCGAACGCGGGCAGCAGGTAGCCGAGCGACTTGCCGGACGCGGTCCCCGTGGCGACCACCACGTGCTCGCCCGCGTACGCCGCCTCCGCGGTGGCGAGCTGGTGCGTCCACGGCGCCTCGATGCCGCGCTCGCGCAGCTGCGCGACCAGCTCCGGCGGCACCCAGCGCGGCCACACACCGGTCCGCCCGGGGCGCGCCGGCAGCGTCTCGACGTGCGTGAGCCGCCCGTCCCGCCCGGGGACCGAGGCCAGCCGCCGCAGGACCTCCCGCGACTCCACGCGCTGCGTCATGCCGACTAGTGTCACCGGTGCCGCCGACCGTGACGCAGGCCACGCCGCAACGGCCGTACGGCCACGGACGTGCGCCGAGTTGTGACTGTCCGCACCCTGTGGCTCGTGGTTGAATGCCCAGGGGCACTTGCCACAGGAGGCCGAAAGTGGATCTGTCGCTGACGACGCGCACCGAGGGTGAGCGGACCGTTGTCGAGGTCGGTGGGGAGATCGACGTCTACACGGCGCCCAAGCTGCGCGAGAAGCTGATCGAGCTCGTCAACGCGGGGGAGTACCACCTCGTCGTCGACCTGGAGAAGGTCGACTTCCTCGACTCGACCGGCCTCGGCGTCCTGGTCGGGGGCCTGAAGCGGGTGCGTACGCACAACGGCTCCCTGTCGCTGGTCTGCACCAGCGAGCGGCTGCTGAAGGTGTTCCGGATCACCGGTCTGACCAAGGTCTTCGACATCCACCCGGACGTCCGGTCCGCTCTGTAGGGGCGCGCGCGGGTGTGGCGTAGACCACCCTGTCGTCAGGTCTGGTCACGCACCGGTTAGAGTGACGCACCGCCAGGCATCTGGCGTATCCACAGCTGTACCGAGAGTCGTGTCACAAGTCGTTGTCACAAACCCTTCGGCCGTGAACGTGTGCACCGCCCGTGGCAGGGGACGCCGCGCAGGTCGCCGGGTTGCTACCGAGGAGGACGGATGTCCGCGCTGCCTTATGCAGACCCAGCCGCGGTGACCCTGTCGTCCGGCAACACCACCCTGGTCGTCGTCGTCGGGGTGATCGCGCTCTTCGCGGTCGCCATCGCGATGGTGTTCCGCGGTCAGGTGCTCGCCGCGAACGACGGTACCGAGAACATGAAGACCATCGCGCTAGCCGTGCAGGAGGGCGCCTCGGCGTACCTGAACCGGCAGTTCAGGACGCTGTCGGTGTTCGCGGTGGCCGCGTTCCTGCTGCTGTTCCTGCTGCCGGTGCACACCGGCGAGCACAGCGACCTGACGCTGAAGATCTGGCGGTCGGTCTTCTTCCTGATCGGGGCGGGCTTCTCCGCGTCGATCGGCTACCTGGGCATGTGGCTCGCGACGCGCGCCAACGTCCGGGTCGCCGCGGCCGCGCGCGCTGAGGGCCGCGACCCGGCGATGAAGGTCGCCTTCCGCACCGGCGGCACCGTGGGCATGGCGACCGTGGGCCTCGGCCTGCTCGGCGCCTCCGCGGTCGTGCTGCTGTTCAAGGGCGACGCCCCGACCGTGCTCGAGGGCTTCGGTTTCGGCGCCGCGATGCTGGCCATGTTCATGCGTGTCGGCGGCGGTATCTTCACCAAGGCCGCCGACGTGGGCGCCGACCTGGTCGGCAAGGTCGAGCAGAACATCCCCGAGGACGACCCGCGCAACGCGGCGACCATCGCCGACAACGTGGGCGACAACGTCGGTGACTGCGCCGGTATGGCGGCCGACCTGTTCGAGTCGTACGCCGTGATGCTGGTGGCCTCGCTGATCCTCGGCAAGTCCGCGTTCGGCTCCGAGGGTCTCGTGTTCCCGCTGCTCGTCCCGGCTATCGGCGCGCTCACCGCCGTCATCGGCGTCTTCCTGACCCGGCCGCGGACCGGTGAGAACGGCCTGAAGACCATCAACCGGTCGTTCTACCTGTCCGCGGTCATCTCGGCCGTGCTCTGCACCGTGGCCGCGTTCGTCTATCTGCCGGACACCTTCGCCGAGCTGCACGGCGGCAAGTCCGACGCCAGCGGCAACCCGGCCCTGATCGCCACCGTCTCGGTGATCATCGGCATCGTGCTGGCCGCCGTCATCCTGGCGCTGACCGGCTACTTCACCGGCACCGAGGACCGTCCGGTCAGGGACATCGGCAGGACCTCGCTGACCGGTGCCGCGACCGTCATCCTGTCCGGTATCTCGGTCGGTTTCGAGTCCGCGGTCTACACCGCGCTGGTGATCGCGGCGGCCGTGTACGGCGCGTTCCTGGTCGGCGGCTCCGGTGTCGTCGCCCTGTTCTGCATCGCGCTGGCCGGCTGCGGCCTGCTGACCACCGTGGGCGTCATCGTCGCGATGGACACCTTCGGCCCGGTCTCCGACAACGCCCAGGGCATCGCCGAGATGTCCGGTGACGTGCACGGTGACGCGGCCGGCATCCTGACCGAGCTGGACGCGGTCGGCAACACCACCAAGGCGATCACGAAGGGCATCGCGATCGCGACCGCCGTGCTCGCCGCGACCGCGCTGTTCGGCTCCTTCACCGACTCGATCTACGCGGAGCTGAACGACGCCGGAGACAAGAAGTTCGCGGACGCCGCGCTGGTGTTCGACCCGTCGACGCTGGTCGGCCTGATCATCGGTGCCGCGGTCGTCTTCATGTTCTCCGGCCTGGCGATCAACGCCGTCGGCCGCGCCGCCGGCGCGGTCGTCTACGAGGTGCGCCGTCAGTTCCGCGAGATCCCCGGGATCATGGAGGGCACCGGCAAGCCGGAGTACGGCAAGGTCGTCGACATCTGCACCCGCGACTCGCTGCGCGAGCTCGCTACCCCGGGCCTGCTGGCCATCATGGCGCCGATCGCGGTCGGCTTCGGCCTGGGCGCCTCGGCCCTGGCGGGCTACCTGGCCGGCGCGATCGCCTGCGGCACCCTGATGGCGGTCTTCCTGGCCAACTCCGGTGGCGCGTGGGACAACGCGAAGAAGCTGGTCGAGGACGGTCACCACGGCGGCAAGGGCTCCCCGGCCCACGAGGCCACCGTCATCGGTGACACCGTCGGCGACCCGTTCAAGGACACCGCCGGCCCGGCGATCAACCCGCTGATCAAGGTGATGAACCTGGTCTCGCTGCTGATCGCTCCGGCCGCCGTCGGCATGTCCGCCTGGGGCGACAACGAGAACACCGCCCTGCGCCTGGTGATCGCGATTGCCGCGACCCTGGTCGTGGTCGCGGCCGTGGTGGTCTCCAAGCGCCGCGAGTCGGTCATCGCCGACACCCCGGCCGAGGCCACCACGCCGGCCTGACCGAGGTACGACGCCCGAAGGGGCCCGGCTGGACCAGCTCCAGCCGGGCCCCTTCGTCGTACCCCTCCTCGGGGGCTGTGGACAGGTCAGGGCATGTTCAGGGGCACCGCAGGGTCTTCACCGGGCGTGGCCGGAGCGGGGACGACCCGATCGTGGGGCAGACTCGACCCGTAGGGGGACGCGCCGGACAGTCCGGAGCCCGATGTGGTCGTCCGCCCGGTCACGAAGACTGCTGTACGACGAACAGCGGTGCGCCGAGTCCGACGAGGAGACGTGATGATCGAGGCAGCCGGCCTCACCAAGCACTACGGCAAGACAGTTGCCGTTGACGACTTGTCGTTCAGTGTCAAGCCCGGGAAGGTCACCGGCTTCCTGGGCCCGAACGGCGCAGGGAAGTCCACGACCATGCGGATGATCCTGGGCCTGGACACGCCGACCGGCGGTGACGTGCGGATCGACGGCAAGCACTACCGCGACCTGCACAGGCCGCTGACCAAGATCGGTGCGCTGCTGGACGCGAAGTGGGTGCACCCGAACCGGTCCGCCCGCGCGCACCTGCGCTGGATGGCGGCGTCGAACAAGCTGCCGAACAAGCGCGTCGACGAGGTGCTGGACCTGGTCGGGCTCACCTCGGTGGCCGGGAAGCGGGCCGGCGGCTACTCGCTCGGCATGTCGCAGCGGCTCGGCATCGCCGGCGCGCTGCTCGGCGACCCGGAGGTGCTGCTGTTCGACGAGCCGGTGAACGGGCTCGAC
>WNGB01009479.1_pt1 | contig 14375 bp, 13 predicted proteins | sample 5400681 | NCBI WGS metagenome assembly WNGB01 (sample SAMN13153367, study PRJNA577476) | soil metagenome | isolation source: 115 cm soil or saprolite under grassland replicate 2 | place: USA:California | collected 2016-06-15 | reverse complement strand
GCGGCCTTATCGAGCAGGTCCTGGAAGCCGTCGGCCTGCGGCCAGAGGAGACACTCGGCCGCTACCCACACCAGCTCAGCGGCGGTCAGCGACAACGGATCATGGTCGCTCGCGCACTGTTGCCCAAGCCCCGCTTGATCGTCGCCGACGAACCCGTGTCGATGGTGGACGCTTCTCTGCGCGCGACGATTCTCGGTAGTTTGAAAAAGCTGAACCAGGACTTTGGTATCTCACTCCTGTACATCACGCATGACCTGACCACGGCCTACCAGATCAGTCAGAACATCATCGTGATGTACGGCGGATCGGTGTCGGAGGCAGGCGACGTCGAGCTGGTCGTCCGCCAGCCCAAGCATCCGTACACGCAGCTGCTCATCGGATCGATACCGTCGCCCAACCCGCGCCATCGCTGGACGACCCGCGGCACGGCCGACGCTGCCAACCGAACAAACACCAACGTTAGCTGCCGGTTCGCCGCGCGCTGTCCATCGGCCATGCCGAAGTGTTGGGAGCAGCACCCGCCGCTCTTTCAGTCCGACGCACATCGAGTGGTCGCGTGTTATTTGCACGAGACTTCAGCGCCGACGCTGACGTCGAGTCCAATGGACGAGATATTCGTGCGCTGATGAAACGCGGCCTCGCGCTGTGCCTGCTCGCGCTCAGCCTGGTGGCATGCCAAGCCGTCGCCTCAGCGCCGCCCGCCGCGGCACCCGCGCCACCTGTGAGCNNCCGCCGTGCAGGACGCACAGCTCGCGCTCGAGTTCAAGATCGAGACCGGCAACGAAGGTTGGCACATTTTCTCGGTAACCTTTGATCCGACACGGGTGGCCGCTGAGCGTGTGACGCAACTCCTCGAGGGCGCTGGCGCGCTGATCATTCCGGCGCCGGCGGCCCACTGAGAGAGCGCGGCTCCGCTTCCATCAACGCGCAAGGATTCTGCGCCAGCGTCGGGGTTGCCGTTCGCGCCGTACGGCACCGTCGTGTCGCTGACTACGAACTCGTACGTATCCGTAGTCGAACTAACGCGCTGAGCTAAGTCTGAGCTAAGGCGAGGTGCTCAACCTACGGAAGCATCTGCGCCGCTTCACACCAGCGGACTGAGGTCGATCGAGCCTGACAGCGAGCCTCCAGAGTTGCGCGTGCTCGCCGTGGGCAGGGCACGCGCGAAGCATGCCGCGCTATGATGAGTCCACGCGAGAGGAATCGATGAGCGAGCTCGACTGGCGCGCCCTGGTCTGCCATCTCAACGGCTAATCCGCTGCTTACTGCTCAACTAGCGTCGATGTAAGCAGCGGGAGAGCGACGCGTGCCCTGCATGGGCCCGGCCTCCTGCTATGGCCACATAGCCGAAGGATTCAGTCATGCCCATGCCCCATCGCACCCAGATGCAGCTCATTCGGCGGCGCCTCGTCGGCAAGGACGGCGCGGAGCGCGTACGCGAGCTGCGCGGCATCCTGTTAGAACTGCCCAATTACAAGAACGGCCCGTACGCGGACATCCGCAAGTGGGTGGTCGCCGAGATGGATGCCACGCGCTCCCGAGCGCGCATCGTGCATCGCGACTCGATCGCAGTGCGCCGTGAAGGCGCCGCCCAGATCGCGCTGGTTGGACCACCCAACGCGGGCAAGTCGTCGCTGCTGCACGCGCTCTCGGACGTGCAGATCAAGATCGGAAACTACGCGTTTACCACACTGCGTCCAGTACCGGCGCTGGTGCGCATCGACGGCGTGCTGGTGCAGTTCGTCGAAATTCCCGGGCTGCTCGAGGGAGCCAACGAGGATCGCGGTGGCGGGCGCGCCTATCTTGGCGTCCTGCGCGAGGCCGACGCGATCGTGTATTGCCAGGACGCCCTGGATTCATCGACCGGCCTGCTGGCGGTGATGGCCGAAGTCGAGCGGGCGGCAATCGCGCGCCCGGCCCTGGTCGCGGCGACCAAGATGGACGAGGCGGACGCGGCAGTACTTGCCCGGCTCTCGAGCACCTTTCCGGCGTTGCCAATCGTTCCGACCTCGATCCTGGACGAGGCCAGCCTGGAGCAGCTCAAGCGCGCTGCCTGGCAGCTTACCGGCCTGATTCGCGTGTACGTCCGACAGGGCCAGGCGACTGCCGGCGAGCCGTTCGCCCTACCAGCCGACTCAACAGCACTCGACGTCGCTCACGCCATCCACTCCGACCTCGCGCGCAGCTTTAAGGCTGCCCGTGTCTGGGGTCCATCGGGCCGGTTCGACGGCCAGCGCATCGGCCGCGACCACGTCGTCCAGGACACCGATACGCTGGAGATCCTCACGATGTAGGCTCGCACTCAGCCCACCCGAAGATCGGCTCGACGCATCGGCTGCCCAAGTGGTACCTTCGCCGACCGAGCCAGAGCTGTCTCGGCCTCTCTTACTGCCGTCCAGTGCACGAGGACCCTACTCGCTTCCGACACCGCTAACCCCGTTGGTTGGCCGTGCGCGAGAGCTGGCAGCGCTGAAGGAGCGGCTCCTCAGGCCTGACGTGCACCGTCATCGTGGAGTGACGTCCGCGCGCGAACTCGAGGCGATCTGCGTCGTGAACAGCCCGATCAGGATGCACAACGTCCCAAGGACCAGCGTCGGGCTGATCGGCTCGTGCAAGAAGAGTGCGGCGAGCGCCACGCTCGTTGGAGCGATGAGATACTGGAAAGCCGACGCCGTGGCAGCCGCGGTGTGCTTCAGCCCGTAGTACCACAGCGCGAAGTTAACAGCCGTACACCCGATGCCCAGGTACAGCAGCAGCAACTGCACGTCGCCCGCGGCACGAAGAATCGGGCCGAAGCCACCGTTGGCTAGTGTCAGCGCCGCCATCGGCAGGATCGCCGCGCCGAGGGCAAGCGTGGTGATCGCCAGCGGATCGCCGCCCACCATAACGCGCCGCCCGACGCCGGTCCCGAGAGCGATAACAGCGCTGCCCGCGAGCGACAACGCGATGCCCAGAGGACTCAAGGCCGCCCCGGCGCCGGCGCCGACCGCCAGATCGGGCAGAAACACGAGACCCACGCCGAACAATGCCACTGCGCTCCCGATTACAAGCAGTCCCGGCCGCGGCGGCCGATAAAACAACGCGCTCGCGATCGCCACCCAAAGTGGGTGGGTATTGTTCAACAGTCCATTGACTGACGCGGGCAGCAACGTCTGCGCGGACATAGTCAGAATTTGGCTTACCGCGAAGTTGAACAGGCCAAGCACGAGCACCGCTCGCCAATGGGCCTGCAGCTGATGCGCCAGCAAGCCAGGCCCACTGCGCAGCAGGATCAACAAGCCAAGTGACACAAACGCCAGCAGCACGCGACAGAAGGTCACCTGCATCGGTCCCGTGGCGGCGAGGGCTGGCTTAGCCGCTGGATAGAGCGATCCCCACAAGAGTGATGCAACGACAAGCGCCAGAGGCACCCGCCACCGATCGACGCCGCTCCACAAAGACCAGACTCCCTGTTGCATTGCCGGTAGGCTCATGAGTGACCGAACACAATGCAACCACAACGCCCAGTGGCCGCGGGCTCCGGTACACGAAACCCCTGTCCTTTAACGTCACTCGCCGCGCGGGCGGCCGACACTAACTGGTCGAACCGATTGCCTTACATGCGTTTTCGGTGTGGCGCCTGGCGGTCATGGGCCGATCTTCGGTTGCGCCGGGCCGCGTCCATGACACTCTGGAGCGCCGCGGCGTAGTCGGGCTCGGCCATCTGATCGGCGACGTACTCAACATGAACCAACCGCTCGGCACGGTCCAGAACGAAAACTGACCGCTGAAGCAGGCGCCACTCTTTGATCAGGACTCCATAGGCGCGCCCAAATTCGTCATCCTTGTGCGCCGACAGCGCCTGGTGGCCAACGCCTGCTGCCCCGCACCAGCGTGCCTGCGCGAATGGTAAATCCATGCTGATCGTGTACACGTGCACGTCGGCCGGCAAGGCTGCACGCAGCGCATCCAAGCGGCGCGTCTCGACGTCGCACACCGGCGTATCGAGCGAGTTCACAACGTTCAGCAGCCGGACGCTTCCAGCCGTGTCGGTTAGCCGCACCGTGCGTAGGGCCCCGCTCGCGGCCTCGAGTGTTTCAAGCGTAAAGTCAGGCGCCTGCTCTCCAACCTCAAGCGGCCGGCCGACAACGGTCAACTGTTCGCCGAGTTCGTAGGCGGCACCAGGGCGCTCGTCTGCGCGCAGCATGGCTGGAGTGTATGTCCCTCCAATGGGCGGCGTGCCGAGCCAGAGCCTTCAATTGCTTAGCGTCGACGAGGCGCGCCCAGCGGTGCCCGCGGGTAGCGCATCGCCACGCCATGACCGCGTTGCCGTTTTAGCCCATGTTGATGAACTGTTCTGGCTGTCCGTCACGAACTTCTTTGCGTGGAGCTCCGCGGCGGTATACGGGCTGAACCACACGTTGCCGACGCACACGTTGTCGTCGCCGCTACCTACTCCAGTGTCGTAGTCCTGCATGGCCGTTGTGACCTTGAACGGCCAGTCAGAGCGAACCGCGCGCTGGCGTTGGCAACCTCGCGCGCGACTTCTTCGAGCTAGGCCTGACCAGCGGACCGCGACCGGGCGACCCGGCCGTCGTGTTCGCTGCTCTCGACGATCAGGTCGGTCAGGACCCACTGGGCGCAACGCATTGCCCGTGATCTGACCGCGGGTCCTCTATTCGATCGCGATAGCGATCTTGCCGCTTTTGCCGTCGGCGAAGTCGGCCAGCGCCTCGCCAATGTCTTCGAGGCGGTACGTGGCGTGAATTGGCACGCGCAGCCGGCCTGCCGCGACATCGGACCCCAAACGTTCCAGGATTGCAGCGTTCGGCCAGGCGACTACGGAAGTCGCCTGCGCTGCCGCGCCGTCGAGTTGCTCGGGACCGACGCCCAATAGCGACGCGAAGCGGCCGCCTGGGGCGAGCAGACGAGCGAGCAACGGGCCGTCGCCGCCGAGGTGGATGACTGCGTGCATTCCTTCAGGTTGTATCGTTCGCACCTGCGCTTCGAGATCACCGTCGCGGTCGACCACATGCGTGGCGCCGAGCCGCCGCACATAGTCTGCCTGCTCGCCAAGATGGGCCGTCGCGACGACTTGCGCCCCGCGTGCGGCAGCGAGCTGGATAGCAAACGACCCTACTCCGCCCGGCGCACCGCAAATCAGAATTGTCTCACCCTGCGCCGGTGCCACCGCCTCAATCGCGAGCACCGCGGCCGTGCCGGCCAGTCCAAGCGTACCCGCTGTCGCCAACTCCAGATTATCCGGAACTCGAACGATGCCCGGGCCATCGCTGACCATGGCATACTCGCCGAACCCGCCGTCGCCGAGCACGTCGTTGACGATCACGCCGAAGACGTGGTCGCCCTCCGAGAAGCGTGTGACACCGGGGCCGAGGGCGTCAACCGTTCCGGCGAAGTCCCTGCCAAGCACTACTGGGAATCGATGCTCGAACCAGTCTCTGGCATACCCGGCCGCGACCGCCAGATCGAAGCCGTTCACCGATGAGGCGCGGACGCGCACGCGCACGTCGCCAGGGCCGGGCTGCGGGATTGGCAGGTCCGTGACGCTGACCGGCTGGCCAAATTCTGGAAGAACTGCAGCGCGCATGGTATCTCCTTTTTTCGTGGCGATCGGCCGAACCTCAGGGCGTTACGGCCGCGGAGAACGTGTCAGTGGCGTTGGCGGAGTTGCCGAAGTTCGCCTGCACGAAGAACGGCCGGAACAGGCTGCCGCTGGCATCAAGGCCCACGTAGTCGCCCACGAAATAACGGTTGTGGCCCAGGCGGTGCCTACCACCAATGTGGCGGCACCTACCACGGCTATCGCGAGCCGGACTGATCGTGCAACCGCGTGCATGGAATCCTCCCTGAACTAGGCGTAAGCAACGCGGGTACGCATGCTACCTGCTCCTTCGCGGCCTGCCTAGCCACGGCGTTGCGGTTTGATGTCGTGCGTCCTCCGCTTTCCGCCGGGGAATCTCCGGAAGGTAGAAATCGCAAGTTTTTCAACCGCGCCGCGTCTTAATGATGGGCCTCTTATTGCTGCACTTTGTTCTCAGCGCCGTGAATCCACACCGTCAGCATCTCCGTGTGGTTCGACGAGGACCGTCGCGACGCCCTGGTCCGGTGCCAGTCGGTGGCGCTGAACATCGTGTTCTTGCTCTGAAACTTCTCGTTGAGCAGGTGCTCAGGCGGCTTGATGCGCACGTGCTGAATGGGGTTGGAGAGGATCTCGGGGCCGATCAGCTGCTCCACGACGTCGAGCAATCGCGGGTGGGTGATCAAGTTAAAGACAGCCGGGCCAGTGTGCATCGGCGAATCCTCGGTGATCGGGCCTGACAGCGTGATATCGAACGGCCGGTAGCCGTATGGCCCGGCGTCGTTGAGAACGTGGCCGAATCGTTCCGAGAATGGCAAGTCGGCGTACGCCGAGTCGATCAGCCCGCGAACGTGCCAGCCGGCTGAAATTTCGTCCAATGTCGCTCGTATTCGTGCACGACCGGATCAATCTCCGCTGCTGGGTCAAACACGTCCTCGATGACGAGGTAGCCTTCCCGCTCGAAGCGTTCTCGATCGACCCGAGCGCGGATGCCACTGCCACGCCGTACCCCTTCTCGGTGCCCATGCTCAGAGTGCTGTGTTCGTACTAATGACTCCTCTATGCCGGTCGGGGCCGCGCGGCGGCGATGGCGTAGGCTTCGGCCAGCAGCGGCTTGACTGTCTCAAACGTTGCCGGACTGGGATTGAGTACACAAACCCACGATTGAGGCGCGTACACCGGATGTGGCATCAGGGTGTCCAGGGCGGCATAGTCGTAGTCAGCGCCCAGTTTGGACGGCTGACCGAAGAGAGTGCGGAACCCGTCTCGGCCCACGCCGATGTTGAGTCGAAACACACCCGGGCGGCTTAGCTGTGAGGTGTTGTCAAAGTCGCCGTAGTCTTTGGCCACGATCGTGGCGAATGGCAACCGCCGCGTCGGATCGATGTTGCGCTCTGGATCGTAGAAAAAGAAAGTGTCGCCTGCGCCCGGGCCATCGGTCGGCCTTTGCACCTCGACGCCGGCGAACGTCTCTTCGATGTATGTGATGATGGCCTCTTGGTCCACAAGCTCAGGAGGCTACGGTGCCGCCGCCAGCCACCGCAATGTGACGATGAGCGGCATCAGTCGCCGTAAACGGTGCCTGATCGTTCAGGGACAAGTCGCCGCGTCGTTTCAACTTGTTGCATGCAGACCGTCACTCCGCCTGGCCGACACGCTTGGCTCGGCAGGCATTGCAGCGAATACGTCCATGGCGTGTAGCCTTCGCGTCAGGGAAACCGGAAGAAGATTGGTGGTGTGGTCAGGCTGGCCGCGGATCTGGATGGGCAGAACCGGCCGAACGGGCGTTGTCCTTCCTATGGCGAGATCCGCGACGTGGCGTGCCGCATGGAAGGCGCTGGCTTCGACGTCCTCTGGTTCGCCGACCACCTGCTGTATCGATACGAGAACCAGTCAACCATGGGCATCGAGAGTGCTGACCAAACTCTCGGCGCTGGCCGAGTCGACGCAGCGGATCGAGCTCGGGACGAGTACATTGTGCTCGTACGCGCTGGGCGGGCTGCACATTTGGTCAACGACGCCGGCGTGACGCGCCGCATATGGACGTCGAGGTATTCGGTCCTGCGCAGGCAGGCGGATTGAGCGGGCGACAAAGAAGGTTTCCGACGGGTACCCAACCCGTGGCGGTTCGGGCAGGCTACGATCGCAGACGGTGAGTGTCTTGTTCGTGAATGGGCTCGTGCTCGACGGGCTCGCTGACTCGGCTGTCCAGGGCTGGGTGCACGTCGATGGTGAGCACATCGTCGCCGTTGGGCGCGGAGAGCCCGCACCGCGCGTCGACGGACGCACGATCGATCTAGCTGGTCGAACGATCATGCCAGGATTGATCGATACGCACGTCCATATCGCCGGAGGCGACTACTTTCCGGGCTACGAGCACGAGGCGATCGGGATCGCCGCTGTGCGCACGGCGGAAGCCGCGCGGCGGACCTTGCTCGCTGGATTCACGACAGTGCGGACTGCATCGTCGCGCGATTTTCTGGATCTCGACATTCGCGATGCCATCAGGATGGGCCTCACTCCGGGGCCGCGCATTATTGGCAGTGGTCGCGGTATTACGTGCACCGGTGGTCACCTCCACGAGGCCGCGGTGGAAGTCGATGGCCCAGACGAAATCCGCAAGGCAGTCCGCCAACACATCAAACGCGGCGCGGACAGCCTGAAGATCATGATGTCCGGCGGCGTCGCTACGGCTGGATTGCCTGTCCAGGCGGAGCAGTTCAGCGTCGAAGAGGTGAAGACCGCCGTCTACGAAGCGCACAAAGTGGGCATGAAGGTATTGACCCATTCGATTGGTTTGCAGGCGATTCGCAACGCGATCGAAGGTGGTGTCGATTCGATCGACCATGGTCAATACCTGGATGAGGACTGTGCCGTCCGCATGCAGCAGCGCGGAATCTACCTGGTCCCGACGTTTGGCCCGTTTCATTACTACACGGAAGTACGAAAGGCCGAGGACTGGCGCATCCAACGCGCCGAAGCGATCAAAGAGCAGCACCAGCGCGCTTATCGCCTGGCATTAGACGTTGGAGTGCCGATTGCAATGGGCTCCGACTGCGGCGCGCCATCGCGCTTTCCGAATGGCGAGAACGCGCTCGAGCTCACGTTGATGGTTCGCAACGGCATGTCAGCCAGTCGTGCTGTCCGCTGTGGCACCAGTGAAGCGGCCCGGCTGGCTGGCGTCTTCGAGCAGGTCGGATCATTGGAGCCGGGCAAGCTCGCGGACTTAGTCGTGGTGGATGGTAACCCGCTGGAGAACATCTCTGTGCTCCAGCATGGAATCCAGCTGGTTTTGAAAGGTGGAACGATCTACCGCGACGACCTCACATGGGCCTCTGCCCCTCGGTAGATGTGAGCGCGCCGTTCGCACACGGCGGCACCGCATCGTCCCATCTGGCCGCGTTGAGCTACAGTAGCTGGGCTGGCACTAGAGAGCCCGGAGTACCCATGCTGAAGACCGACATCGATCTGGCTGAGCGGATCGCGACACTAACCCTGGATCGTCCCGACAAGCGCAACGCGCTGTCACTCGAGCTAATGGAACAGCTGACCTGCGCCCTGGCTGATATCGGTCGACGCAGTGACGTCGCAGTCGTCATCCTGGCCGCAAGCGGCTCCGTCTTCTCTTCCGGCCATGATCTTGGCGAACTGATCGACCGATCGGCGCGCGAGTATCAACAGATCTTCGACCAGTGTGTCGAAATGATGACCACCATCCAGCGCATCCCGCAGCCGGTCATCGCTATGGTTCGGGGCGTCGCCACAGCCGCGGGCTGTCAACTGGTCGCGACGTGCGATCTGGCCTTCGCCGATGAAAGCGCCTCGTTCGGCACGCCTGGCGTGAAGATCGGTTTGTTCTGCTCGACGCCGATGGTGGCGGTCAGCCGGGCGATTGGTCGCAAGCGGGCACTACAGCTGCTGCTAACTGGCGAGCGCATCGACGCCCGCACCGCGGCCGAGTGGGGATTGATCAACGCAGCTGTACCAGCGACCGAGCTCCAAGACCACGTGCGGCGCGTCGCGCAGCAGATCGTGAGCGCGAGTCCGCTGATCGTGGGCATCGGCAAGCGAGCTTTCTACGCGCAGATCGAGATGGACCAGCATGCCGCATACGAGCACACGGGCGACGTCATGACCATGAACGCGCTGATGGCCGATGCCAGGGAGGGCATCACAGCGTTCCTCGACAAGCGTGAGCCGCACTGGGCGGCCGTCTAGCACGCCACGTCTGCGCGGCGCCAGGATGGTAGGCTCGGTGATGGATGGACGCCGCCGAGCCGCCGCCGCTAGAGCTCGGCTCGATCCGGCTGCGCTGGTTGAACGGTGGCGCGTTTCGTATGGACGGTGCCGCGGTCTTCGGGCAGCTGCCGCGGCCAGTCTGGTCGACGCTGCTGGCGCCTGACGATGACAACCGTGTCGGACTGGCAGCGCGGGTGCTGCTCGTTGAAACGGGTGATGAGCTCGGTTTGATCGAGGCTGGTCTCCCACACACGCTGACGCCACGCCAGCAAGCATCTCTGGGCGTCGAACGCGCGAGCTCGCTCGAAGATGACCTGACAGCGCTCGGGATCGACCGTCGAGACATTCGCTGGGTCATCCTGACGCACCTGCACCCTGATCATGCCGGCGGTGTGGTCGAGCAGCAGGCTGCGCTGTTTCCTAACGCTCGCCATGTGGTGCAGCGACGCGAAATCGACGCTATCCACGACCCCGAGTACCCGCGGCGCCAAGGGCTCGAGCGAGATAGTTTCGAACTGCTGCTGGCGGCCGGGTTGGTCGAGCAGGTGGACGGGGAAGCGGCGGTCGCGCCGGGCATTCGTGTGGTTCGCACCGGCGGGCATACGCCAGGGCACCAGGCGGTGATTTGCGAGGGCCAGCATGAGACAGCTATCTGTCTTGGTGATCTCCTGCCGACCCGGTATCACCTCGACCCCGTCTGCGTGCCGGCCGTCGACGACTTCCCACTGGACTCGATCGCCACCAAGCGCGCCGAACTTGGCCGAGCAGGTCAACTCGGGGCCTGGTTGACGGTCGCGCACGATCCAGAGGTACTGGCGCTGCGCTGCGGACCTGACGGCAGCGTCACGAGCGAGCACCGATGACGCTCGCCGAAGCACAGCGCGCGCGCAAATTCTGGGGTTGGGGCTACGAAGGCGAGGGGCTTTCGGATGCCGAGGTCGAAGACATCGGCCGCGAGATGCAGGCGCGCTTCGGAGTCGAGCCGCGGCCAACGGCGCCCGCACCCTCCCTCGCCTCGCTGAACATGCCCGAGCCCCGACTCGAGCCGCCCCGATCCCTGGAGTCGCTGTGTTCACAAGACCAGCGCGAGCGCGCGGTCCACACGCTGGGAAAGTCCTACGCCGACCTGGTCCGAGGCATGCGCGGCGAGTACCGCCATGCGCCGGATGTAGTCGCCTTCCCCGGGGATGAGCAAGACGTCGAAAACGTTCTCGCCTGGTGCGCCGATCAGCGCGCCGCCGCAATTCCGTTCGGTGGCGGCTCCTCAGTGGTGCGCGGTATCGAGCCTGATGTCGGCGATAGTTACGCCGGGACAGTCAGTATCGACCTTCGGCACCTGAACCAGGTGCTCGAGGTCGACCGCGCGTCGCGTAGTGCGCTGATCCAGGGTGGCGTCCTCGGACCATACCTCGAGGAGCAACTGAAGCCGCATGGGCTGACGCTGCGGCACTTCCCGCAATCCTTCGAAATGTCGACGTTGGGCGGGTGGATCGCGACCCGCTCGGGCGGCCACTACGCAACCCTGTTTACGCACATCGATGAGTTTGTCGAGGGCATACGCGCAATCACGCCACGCGGGACGTACGAGACTCGTCGGTTACCGGCGTCCGGGGCAGGCCCCGACCCGGCGCGCCTGCTGATCGGATCCGAAGGGACGCTGGGTGTCATTACGCGGGCCTGGATGCGGCTGCAGGATCGCCCTCGCTATCGAGCGTCGGCGCCCTTCGAATTCGAGCGCTTCGAAGATGCCTGGGGTGCCGCGCGCGCCATCGCACAGAGTGGCTTGTGGCCCGCCAACTGCCGGTTGCTCGACCACCGCGAGGCCTCGTTCAGCGCGGCCGGCGATGGTACGCGCAGTCTGCTGATCGTCACTTTCGAGTCGGCTGACCATGCCCTCGACGCGTGGTTCGCGCGCGCGGTGGAGCTGTGCTCTGAGTTCCGCGGCGTCTCGCCGGTTGAGTTATCCGGCACGAGCATCGCGGGCGACGCTGCGCATCGCGGCGCGGCCGGGGCCTGGCGGAACGCCTTCATCGCCGGAGGTCATCGACATGATGCCTTTGTCCGGCTCGGGCTGGTGATGGAGACCTTCGAAACCGCGATCACCTGGGATCGCTTCCCAGACTTCCATGCCGCCGTCCTGGCTGTCACGGAAGCGGCGGCAGAGCGGGCTTGCGGCCGCGCCATGGTCTCGTGCCGCTTCGCCTACGTCTATCCCGATGGTCCGGCCCCGTATTACACAGTGCTCGGTCAGGGAAGGCCAGGCTCCGAGCTCGAGCAGTGGGCCGAAATCAAAGCCGCCGCATCAGACGCCGTCATCGCTGCCGGTGGGACGATCACCCACCACCACGCAGTTGGTCGGGATCACCGCCCGTGGTACGACCTGGAGCGACCACCTCTGTTTGCGGAGGCCTATCGGGCCGCACGTCGTGTGCTCGACCCCGCAGGCATCATGAACCCAGGCGTGCTGGTAGATCCGTAGTCAGTGAATGCGCTTGTCGTAGCCGGCCCACTCGCGATCGCGCAGGACGAACTTCTGGATCTTGCCGGTGGAGGTCTTCGGGAGCGGCCCGAAGTCAATTGCCCGCGGGACCTTGAAGCGAGCCAGACGCTCACGTGAGAAAGCGATCAGCTCGTCGGCGGTTGCGGACGTGCCAGGCTTGAGCGTGACGAACGCTTTGGGGACTTCACCCCACTTGTCATGCGGGATGGCGATGACCGCCACCTCGAGGACGCTCGGGTGCTGGTACAGCGCCTGTTCGACCTCGATTGTGGAAATGTTTTCGCCACCGCTGATGATGATGTCCTTCTTGCGGTCGCGCAACTCGATGTAGCCGTCTGGGTACATCACACCCAGATCTCCGCTGTGGAACCAGCCCCCGCGGAACGCCGTGGCGGTCGCCTCCTCGTCGCGGTAGTAGCCCTTCATGAGATTGTTGCCGCGCATCACGACCTCGCCCAGGGTCTCGCCGTCGGCCGACACGTCGCGCATGTCATCGTCCACCACGCGCAGTTCTGGCGCGTGCAAGTAGCCAACGCCCTGGCGCGCTTTTAACCGCGCGCGTTCCGCGGCGGGCAGATCGTCCCATTCCCGTTTCCACTGGCAGATGGTGTGCGGCCCGTACACCTCCGTGAGCCCGTAGACGTGCGTGATGTCCGCGCCCATCTCTTCGACTTGCTGGATGACTGCCGGCGGCGGTGGGGCAGCCGCCGTCACGATCCGCACCGCGCGCGGAAAGCGGTACTCAGCGGATGGCCGATTGGTGGCCAGGCTGATCAGCACCGTCGGCGCGCCACAGAGGTGCGTCACCTGCTCGGAATCCACCAGCTGGAACACGCGCTGAGGATCGACATGTGGCAGACACACGTGCCTGGCGCCCGCCCCTGTGACCGCCCATGGGAAGCACCAGCCGTCGCAGTGGAACATCGGCAACGTCCAGAGATAGGCGCTGTCTGACGTGAGCCCGGTGGCAAAGATCTCGCCCAGCGCGTTCAGGTAAGCGCCGCGGTGGGTGAACATCACCCCTTTTGGCCGACCCGTAGTGCCGCTGGTGTAGTTGATGCTGATCGTCTGGTCCTCGTCGTCGACATCCGAAACGAATGGCTCCGGCTCGCCCTCGTCCAGCAGCGCTTCGTACTTTGGGCCCGCGAGCGTGCCCGACGGCTCGTGCGCAGGTGACTCGCCGAGTCGCGTGGCGAGGTCGACGTTCACGATCAGTTCCAGCTCGGGCAGTTGGGCCCGTACCGGCGCCACCAGGTCCGCCAGTTCGCGATCCAGGATCAACGCTCGGGCACCCGAGTGCGTCAGGATATAGCCAATCTCCTCGGCGGCGAGACGGACGTTGATCGGCACCAGCACGGCGCCGAGTTGCGGCACGCCGAAATGGGCCTCCAGCATCTCGAGTGAGTTGCGACACAGCACTGCCACGCGGTCTTGCTTGGCGATCCCGCGGTGGCGGAGTGCACTGGCGAGCCGATACACCCGTGCGCCAAAGTCGGCATACGTGAGCCGAAGGTCACCGTCGACCACGCCAAGCTGTTCGGGGAACACATGCAGGGTTCGCTCGAGCAGCATCAACGGCGAGAGGATCGAACGGTAGGGCGGCAAGCCCGACCACTGGTCGCGGGCCCACAGCTGCTGAAATAGCGGCGCCGACACAGCGGGCGCGGATGATGTGCTGGTGATGCTGGCAGCCACGCTGGTGCTCCTTCTGTCTGGGTGTCTTACGAAATGGCTGGCCAAAGCTCCACAGCGTCACACAGCTCATCGGGCTCGCGCGGCTCGCGAGTGCTGTATGCGACGTGGCAACCCGCCAATGCTTCTGAGTGTAGGCCAGTGTCCCAGACGGCGGTAGCAGGGCAGCGATGTCCTCATGCCGCCGGCGTCGCGCTGGCGCTCGTTGACATTGATGCGCCATCGATCTATGCGACTGGCCGCGGAGGCTGACTACGAGACGACTGTCGATCTCGCACGCCGGCCGGGCAGACGATTGCTATGCTTGCGGACTCTCCGGGGTTTGTCGAACCGGACTGAGCCGGCGATGGCGGTGGGACAGGCGTC